>Ga0302320_10001617_pt1 | contig 54038 bp, 44 predicted proteins | sample Bog_T0_3_FD_202130 | JGI IMG/M metagenome (GOLD analysis project Ga0302320, IMG submission 202130) | Peat permafrost microbial communities from Stordalen Mire near Abisko, Sweden - Bog_T0_3 | ecosystem: Environmental > Terrestrial > Soil > Wetlands > Peat | place: Sweden: Abisko, Stordalen Mire...
ATCGGCGCTCTGGAGGCAGATGATTTCATCCGGCTGCGAATGGGCGTACAGCCGGACCGGCCAGTGGAGGATTACGTATCCTACCTCCTCCGGCCGTTTCGCCCGGCAGAGACGGAGTTGGTCGCGGAGATGCTCAATCTGGCCAGTGAGGCCGTCCGCGTGATTCTTTCGGAAGGTGTACAAAAGGCGATGAATCGCTTTAATCGGAGGGTTCCGCCCACCGAGTCGTGAGGTCACATGCGCAATTACGAAATGATTTTTATCGTCCGGCCCGACGTGGCTGATGACGAAGTTCAAAAGCTGATCACGCAGATGGAAGGCGTGGTTGCATCCGCGGGCGGCAAAGTGGAGAAGGTTGAAAAGATGGGCCGCCGCCGGCTTGCCTATCGCGTTGAAAAACAGCGCGAAGGCTTCTATGTGCTCTTCTACGTGCAGGGCACCGGAGATACGGTGAAGGAGTTTGAGCGCCGCCTCAAGGTGACCGATGCGGTGATCAAGCACATGACCGTCTGCACGGATGAGATTCTTCAGCGCGCAGCGAAATTCAAAACCCTGCGGACCAAGCAAGAGGCCAAGCGCCGCCGGAGCAAGCCTGCTCCCGCTCCCGCGCCCGCTGCGCCTCCCGCTCCCGTGGAAAACGCGCAAGCATAAAGGAGTTAATCAACATGCCAGTTCCAAGCAGAGAAGGCGCGCCCAGCGGCGAACGCCCCCAACGGCGCGAAGGCGGCGGTGGCGGCGGCGGACGGAAGCAATACTTTCGCCGCCGCAAAGTGTGCAAGTTTTGCACCGAGAAGATCGATTTGATCGATTACAAGGACGTGCGTCTGGTGGGAGAGTTTGTCGCTGAACGCGGCAAGATCCTGCCGCGCCGGCTGACCGGTACCTGTTCCACTCACCAGCGCGCATTGTCAGAAGCCATCAAGCGCGCCCGGAATATCGCCCTGCTGCCTTTCGCCGCAGGAGCGTAAACAACGGAATACGGAAGTCGGGGTGCGGGAAGCGTCTGCTGTCGGTGATCGACCGCAAACCCGTGATACCTCCCCCGAGTCCCGTGGCCTGTACAGAGGAGTTTTGCTATGGAAGTAATCCTTCTTGAGAATATTGATAAGCTCGGTGGCCGCGGCCAGGTGGTAAAAGTGGCTGACGGCTATGGCCGCAACTTCCTGCTCCCCAAGAAGCTTGCCGTTGCCGCCACCACCCAGAACCGCAAGTGGGTGGACCAGCAGCGCGTTCGCTTCCTCAAGCTTGAAGCCAAGGAAAAGGCCGATGCTGCCGAACTGTCCACGCTGCTGGATGGTGTCAGCATTACCGTCATCCGCAAGGCGGGTGACAAGGGCAATCTTTTTGGCTCTGTCACATCCATGGACATTGCTGAAAAGCTTCTCGCCCAGGGCTATCACATTGACCGGCGCAAGATCAACCTTGCCACACCCATCAAGGTGGTGGGCGAGTATAGCGTTCCGGTCAAGCTTCATCGTGAAGTGACGACAATCATCAAGGTTCACGTTGAGCCCGATGAGGAGAGCAAGGCGAAGATTCAGGCCGCGACAGAAGCCCAGGCCCGTGACGCCGCTCACGTTCCTCACAAGGAAGAAGCCCCCGCCGCTGAAGCCCCGGCGGCCGCTCTGGAAGCTGAACCGGAAAAAGAATAACGGCTGCTCGCTCCTCCCTCCATTAATGGCGGGAGGAGCAGTGCGCGCACATCCCCGACGTAGAACTGGCAGGCCGCACCCTTCCCGTGTTCTCCGCAGAAATTATCCACAGGCTGGCCTGACTTCTTCACAGGTATTCTGACTTTTGCACAGAATTTCCGCAGACTGTGTTTACACGGGATGGGGGAACTTCGTGTAGAATTGACGCTATTCCAATGTCCACTCCTCCAGCCAATGACCGCTCCGTTCCCCACAACCTTGATGCGGAACGTGCCCTTCTGGGCTCCATCCTGCTGGACAATAGCGCCCTGAATTTTGCCCAGGAAATCCTGAACACCGAAGACTTTTATTCGCAGGCCCATCGCCATGCGTTTGAGAAGATGGGCGAGCTTTCGGAAAAGGGCCGCGTTATTGATTTGGTGACCATCTCCGAGGAGCTGGCCAAGGCGGGCTTGCTGGAGAAATCCGGCGGCGCGGCCTATCTGGCGTCGCTCACCGACGGTGTTCCCATCGGTACCATGGCGGGGATGGGAGAGTATTGCCGCATTGTCAAAGAGAAGTCGACGATTCGTCGTTTGATCACTGCTTCTGAGAACGTCATTTCGAACTGCCTTGCCGGGACGGAAGACTCGGAGAAGCTGATTGACCTCGCGCAGAGCGCAGTGTTCGAAATTGCTGAGAAGCGGGTTCTGACGGGATTTTCCACTGTTCGCGATATCGTAAAAACCAGCCTTGCACAGATTAATACCCTGTTTGAGCGCGGCCAGCGTGTAACGGGTGTTTCCACGGGCTTGGAGGACCTGGATAACATGACCTCCGGTCTGCAGGCGGGCGAACTGATCGTCATCGCGGCGCGCCCTTCGCTGGGAAAGACTGCATTGGCGTTGAACATTGCCTCACACGCGGCCATGAAAGACAACAAAGTTGTAGGAATGTTTTCGCTGGAAATGAGCAAGGAATCCCTGGTGATCCGTCTGCTCTGCTCGGAAGCCCGCATTGACAGCCACAAGTTGCGCACCGGCTTTTCCAGCAAAGAAGATTGGAACCGCATCACGCCGGCCTTGGGGAGGCTTTCCGAGGCGCCGTTTTACATCGATGATACTCCGGCATTGAGCATTATGCAGATCCGCGCCAAGGCCCGGCGCATGAAGGCTGAAAAGGGGCTCGACCTGCTGATTGTCGATTATCTTCAGCTCATTGCCGGGCCCAGCAAAACGGAGAACCGCACGCAGGAAGTCGCTTACATTTCCCGAAATCTCAAGAGTATTGCCAAGGAATTGAAGGTGCCGGTGATTGCTCTCTCCCAGCTGAGCCGCGCACCTGAGCAACGTACCGGCGCAGGCCAGCGGCCCCAGCTTTCTGACTTGCGCGAATCTGGCTCGATTGAGCAGGACGCCGACGTGGTCATCTTCATCTTCCGAGAAAAGAAGCAGTTGGAAAAGGGCGAAGAGCCGGCCGAGGAATTTGAACAGGCCGGGTCGGAAACGCGGCTGATTATCGGCAAGCAGCGCAACGGGCCCACCGGAGATGTGCAGGTGGTATTCTTAAAACCATACGCAAAATTTGAGAACAGGGCGCCTGATGCCGGCGAGTCGTACTAATGAGTCTCTCAACTGATAAGCTGCTCCGACCCACCTGGGTTGAAATTTCTCTTTCCAAGCTGCGGCGGAATTTCCAGCGGATCCGGGAACTGGCCGGAACTCGCAAAACAATGGCGGTCATTAAAGCTGACGCTTACGGCCATGGGGCCGTGCCCGTCTCCAAATGCCTTGCCGAGTGCGGCGTGGACTGGTTTGGTGTGGCGACTGTCGAAGAGGCCCTGGAACTGCGCGCGGCGGGAATTGCGCAGCCTATCCTGCTGCTGGGCGGGCTCTACATGAGCGATCCTGCCCACCTTATTGAATACGGGCTGACCCCATCAATCTCCTCCACCATGCGGCTTGATACGTATGCGGAATGCGCCCGCCGCTACGGCAAGCCCATTGAATTTCACCTCAAGGTTGATTCCGGCCTAGGCCGACTGGGTCTGCCGCGCGACCGCGTGAAAGCCTTCGTGGAGCATTACCGCGAGCTTGAAGGGTTGCAATTGAAAGGTCTCTTTACCCACCTTGCCTCCGCGGAGGACTTGGTGGCAGCTCAAACCGATGAACAGGGAGAGCGGTTCGTCGAGGCCCTTGGACAACTGCGCGGCTTGCGAGTGGAACCAGAGTGGATTCATGTCTCCAACAGCGCGGCACTGTTAACGGGGCGGAAGTTTCCGGAAAACCTTGTTCGCATCGGGGCGCTGCTCTACGGCTATTGCATGCCGCTCGTCGTTCCTCCCGGGCAGGCGCTGCCCAAGGTTCCGGAGTTTGAGCCTGTCCTGACCTTCAAATCACGCATTGTTTATATGAAGGACGTCCCCAGCGGAACGCCCCTGGGGTATAGCGCGTCGTTCTATGCGCGGCGGCCTTCTCGTATCGCAACAGTGCCCGTCGGTTACGCTGATGGCCTGAGTCACGCGCTTTCCAATCGTGGATATGCCATCGTGCGCGGGCGGCGTGCGCGCATTGTGGGCAGCATCAGCATGGACCTTACCCTGCTGGACGTTACTGACATCCCGGGGACGAACATTGCGGATGAGGTCACCCTGATGGGCGAAGCCGATCACTCCTCAATTACCGCGGTAGAGATCGCCCAGTTGCTGGACACGGTTCCTTATGAAGTTCTCTGCTCAATCGGGAAACGTGTGCCGCGAATTTATGCGGATTGATCGGCTTTAAAGCGAGCTTGGCTGCCTGCCCGTGAAGAACTCAGGAAAAACTTTGCGGTAAATGGACATGCCCAGTGCGGCGTGCATACCCATCTTATCGAGCGCGTCGATTTCTTCGTCAGTGGTGATTCCGCCTGCTGCGGTGATGGGCAGTTCGGTGACGGCGCGCAAACTGCGGAACCATTCGATATCAGTCCCCTGCAACCTTCCTTCGCCATCAATGTAAGTGCAAAGAAATCCCGAACAGTAAGGCTCAAGCTGCGGAAGCGCCTCCACGGTGGTGAGAGGCAGCGTCTTCTTCCAACCATGGACGGCCACGTGGCCGCCAAATGAATCCACGGCCATCAGGATTTTCTCGCGCGGCACGGCAGCGGCAAGCTCCTGCAAGAATTTGTGATTGATTCCCTCGGAAGTGAAGGCGCTGCTGCCCACGATGGCTTTCAGCGCACCATCGCCCACCACCGCCTGCGCCCGTGCCGTAGTGCGAATACCTCCGCCCACGCGGCAGGGTTTGCGGCGGCAAAGTTCACGCACGATCTCCGCGTTGCTTTCCGCCTTGCCCATGGCTGCATCCAGATCGATGACCTGAATTTCCGGATAGGCTGAGAACTTCTCCAAAACGGCCAGCGGCTCCGGAAGTTCCAGGAATTTTTCTTTGCCTTGGACAAGCTGAACAACTTTGCGATCCATTAAGTCGATGCAGGGAATAATCATAGTGAATGTTGGTTTCTGAAGGGCGAGGGTAAAATTGTCAATTACGAATTAAGAATTACGAATTCAGGACTGCGCATTCGGGACCGTCTGCCAAACCAACCTCTAATTTTATCGAGACGAGTGTGGCGATTTTTCAATTCGTAATTCGTAATTCTTAATTCTTGATTCCCCGCTCTCAACGTATCAAATCCTAACCGCTATACCTTTCGTGCGGAGAAATTGTTTTAAGCTGCTGATTGTGTGTGTTTCGTAGTGAAAAATTGACGCTGCCAGGGCCGCATCTGCGCAACCACGCTGGAAAACTTCCGCGATGTGGTCCGGGCTTCCGGCGCCGCCAGAAGCGATGACGGGGATGTGCAGGGCTTGCGCGATTGTGGCAGTCAACTCACAATCGAACCCCTTCTGCGTGCCGTCAGCGTCCATCGAAGTCAGCAGGATCTCCCCCGCGCCCAACTCCTCCACGCGCCGCGCCCATTCCAATGCGTCGAGGCCCGTGGGCTTGGTTCCACCATAGGTCACCACTTCCCACCGGGGCTGCTCATCATTCTGCGCGTCAGGGGAGGTCTTCTTGATTCGCCGCGCGTCAATGGCCACGACAATGGCCTGCCGTCCGTAATTTTCCGCAATGGTCCTCACCACTTCCGGATTCTCAACTGCTGCGGTGTTGATGCCCACCTTATCGGCGCCGGCGGAAAGCAGGCGGTGCGCGTCATCGAGCACTCGTACCCCACCACCCACCGTGAGCGGTATAAAAAGGCGGCGTGCCACCCGGCGCACAGTTTCCATCAGCGTGGCTCGACCTTCACGCGAGGCGGAGATATCGAGCATCACCAGTTCGTCCGCCCCCTCGCGGTTGTACATCTCCGCCATTTCGCCAGGGTCGCCGGCATCGCGCAGATTAACAAAGTGGACGCCTTTTACCACGCGGCCGTTTTTGCAGTCGAGACACGGAATGATGCGTTTAGCGAACACATTTGTCCTTTGTCCCTTGTCCACGATCCCTTGCTGCACAACGGTCGTTAACGGTGCAAATGACAAGGGACTAAAGACTAAGGACGTTCTATAATTTCAAGAAATTACTGAGCACCTTCAATCCAATCTCGCCTGACTTCTCCGGGTGAAATTGAACCGCCCAAATATTATCCATTTCAATGCCTGAGGCAAAGGTCTGTCCGTACTCAGTAATGGCGCAAGCTTCGGGGGTGACGGGCCCATAGTACGAATGGCAGAAGTAAACAAAACTGCCATCGGCGACGCCGTTGAATAAACGAGTTTCCGGGCGGATCTCCAGTTGGCTCCATCCGACGTGGGGGACTTTAAAAATACCCTCGAAGCGTTGCACTGAGCCGGGAAGGATGCCCAGGCCAGGCACTCCCGGAGCCTCTTCACTTGATTGATAAAGCGCCTGCAACCCCAGGCATATGCCGAGAAAAGGCTTTCCGGCAGCGAATACGTCGCGCAAGGGGTCCAGCATCTCGCGATCTGCAAGCCCTTTCATCATGGCGCCAAAGTGGCCTTGCCCGGGGAAGATTACCTTCTCGGCTTCCAACAGGACAGAAGGCTGATCCACCCTTTCGGCCGATAGTCCAAGGTACTCAATCGCTTTGATCACTGAGCCCACGTTGCCGCCGCCGTAGTCGAGGACAGCAATCATAGCATCCCCTTTGTGCTCGGAAGCTGCGTCCGCAGGCGGCGATCGTGCGAGCAGGCAAAGCGCAGTGCGCGTGCAAAAGCTTTGAATAGGGCTTCAATGGCGTGGTGGCTGGACCGCCCGTACGCCACCTTCAGGTGTACATTGGCCAGTGCGGTGGTGGTGAAGCCATGGAAGAAATCTTCCAGCAACTCGGTTTGCAGATCGCCCACATTGCGCACTTTCAGAGGAGCTTTCAGAACCAGATAGGGCCGCCCGCTCAGGTCAACGGCGGCAATGGCAAGGGTTTCATCCATCGGCATCAGGAAATAACCGGCGCGATTGATGCCTTTCTTGGAACCCAAGGCCTCGCGCAGCAGTGTGCCGAGAACGATGCCGATGTCCTCGACGGTGTGATGTTGATCAACGTCCAGGTCCCCTTTGGCTTCGAGGTTCAAGTCAAAGCCGCCGTGCCGGGTGAAGAGCTCCAGCATATGATCGAGAAAGCGAATGCCCGTCGAGATTTTGTAAATGCCTTTGCCGTCCAGATTCAGCCGCGCCTTGATATCGGTTTCGGCAGTCTTGCGGTGCAAGGTGGCGGTGCGTGCTTTCATGAAAACCATCCTGTGGAAGAGTAGGAGACCATGTTTTTCCAAGCCCGCCCGCCATCGGGAGTCTGGATGAGATCACGCAGGCGATGAAGTTCGGTCATCAGGCGGCTCGTTTGTGCCTGGGAGCCAATGGTGAATCGCAAGTAGCCCTTCAGGTGAGGGTCGTAACTCCAGTCACGGACCAGAATTTTCTTGGCGCGAAGCTTCAAGGCAATTTCCGGAGCATGCTCGCCCACGCGCGTCAGGACGAAATTCGCCGAACTGGGGACATAAGGAATGTTGTGGGCTTCAAGCCAGCGGCAGAATCCGGCGCGGTTGGTGCGAATGGTCTCCGCATACTTGCGGACCTGTGCATCATAGCGTATGGCAATGCACGCGCACATCAGGGCGAGCGAGTTTACCGCAAAAGGATTTTGGCCCCGCTGCAACGGGTCAATGAGCTGGGGGTTGGCAAAGAGGCAGCCAATGCGCAACGCCGCCAGGCCAAAGGCTTTTGAAAACGTCCGGGTTACGATCAGGTTTGGATATTTCCGTATCCACGGCAGAATGGTTTGGCCGGAAAAATCCTGATAGGCTTCGTCAACCAGCACCACCGTTTCGGGGGCTGCCAGCAGAATGGCCTTCAATGTTGCCTTGGGAATCTGCGTCCCGGTGGGGTTGTTGGGATTGGCCAGAGCGACCCACCGCACCTTCTCCTTCTTCAGTGTGGCGACGAATTCATCTGTGGGCAGGCGAAACTGCTCATCATAGCGAATGCGCAGAATCTTTCCGCCCGCAACATTGTTGAAGAATTCGTAAACCGGGAAAGTTGGGGCGGGAACCAGCAGCGTGTCACCGGGATCGACGAAGGTGTCGCATACCATTTTTAGCGCGTCATCGGTCCCGTTGGCGAGAAGCATCTCGTCTGGCTTGACGCGAAAATATGCGGCCAGTGTTTTGCGTCCTTCGTCATATTCGGGGTACCGCGTCATCATTTCCGGGTCAATGGCACGCCGCAGCGCCCGAATTACCTGGGGAGGGCAACCCACGGTGTTTTCGTTGAAGTCCAGACGCATTTTTCCGCCGCGGCCCTCCTGGGGCGGGCGGTACTTCTTCAGGACTTCAATGGCTTGACGGGGTCGGATCATCGCTTTTTCCCTTCTTTCTTGGAAGACTTTGGCGCGATGCTCGATGCCCCCTGGAATCGGGTTTGGATTGAATATGCGTGCGCTTCAAGGCCCTCGGTGTTTGCCAACGTGACGATGGTTTTCTCAAGTCCTGCCAGCCCGCGCGCGCTGAGCCGTTGCACCGTGATGGATTTCACAAAATCCGCGGCGCTAAGTCCGCCGCGCAAACGTGCTGCTCCGCTGGTGGGGAGGATGTGATTCGTCCCCGAGGCATAATCTCCCGCGGCAACGGGGCTGTACCCACCCAGAAAAATGGAGCCGGCGGATTGCACCCGTCCCAGCAATGAGGTGGCGCCCTCAAAAAGTGTAAGGTGCTCTGGAGCCAGGCGATTTACCAGTTCAGCGGCCTCATCCAGATTGCCGGTGACGATGATGCCACCCTGTTCCGTCAACGATTGTCCCGCCAGGGGCAGATCCAGCCGTGTCACAATTCCTCGCGCGGCGGTTTGGACTTGCAGCGCCAACTTGAGTGACGGAGTGATGAAAATGGCAACGGCGTCGGGATCGTGTTCGGCCTGTGCAACAAGGTCCGAGGCAATCCACTCCGCGTTGCCGCGTCCGCCAACCAGGACCAGTTCCGATGGCCCGGCGATGAAATCAATTCCGCACTCGCCCGCAACCAATTTTTTTGCGGCAGCAACGTAGCGATTGCCCGGGCCTACGATTTTGTCAACGCGCGGCACGGACGCCGTGCCGAAGGCGAAGGCAGCCACGGCCTGCGCACCGCCGAGGCGGTAGATCTTTTTGACGCCAAGCAGGTCCGCCGCCACCAGCACGGCCGGGGCTGGCCGGGGAGAAGTTACAATGACCTCGCTAACGCCCGCTTCCTGGGCGGGGATGACGCTCATCAACACGGTGGAAGGCAGCGGAAAACGGCCACCAGGAACGTAGCAGGCAACGCGCTCCAGCGGTCGAATAATTTGTCTAACATTGACGCCCTGCGAAGTCGTGCATGTCCAGGGGCGGGGCAATTGCCGGCGCGCTGCTTTACGGATGTTTGCCGCCGCAACGCGTATTGCCGCCACAAAGCCGCGCGGAACCTCTCGATAGGCGGCGCGAATCTCTTCTGCGGAAACGGTGAAACCAGTTTTTGCGAGATCGAGGTGATCAAACTTCTTCGTATATCGAAGGAGGGCGCGGTCGCCATGGAGGCGAATATCCTCAAGCATGGGACGCACGACCGCCTCAGCTTCAGTCAGCGTTGTGGTGCGCGCCCGAAGCAGTTTGCCGATGGCTTTTGAATCGCTACTGCGAATAATATCAAGCATCAATAGTAGCTCTCAGCCCTCAGCCCTCAGCGTTCAGCTTTCAGCAAAAGCAGGTTGCTCCGGCGCTTTGGCTGATAGCTGACCGCTGAAGGCTAACTTTTGCTTCTCAGACGACGATTTTGTTCAAAGGATATTCCACAATGCCCTGGGCATGCGCTGCCTTGAGGCGTGGAATGATCTCACGCGCGGTTTTTTCTTCAATCACCGTGTTGACGGCCACCCACTCGGAATCGCTTAGGGCCGAAATCGTGGGCATCTTCAGTGCCGGCAGAACCGCGAGGACCTTATCCAAGTTTACCCGCAGGACGTTCAGCATCAATCCCACCTTGCCTGCGGCCTCAATGGCGCCCCGCAAGAGCATGATAAGGGTCTCCACTTTTTGGCGCTTCCAGGCATCTTCCCAGGAGTTGGGGTTGACGATGAACTTGGTGTTTGATTCCAACACTGTCTCAACGATGCGCAGACCGTTGGCGCGCAGCGAAGAGCCGGTTTCAGTGACTTCCACGATGGCGTCCGCCAGCACTGGCGGCTTTACCTCCGTGGCGCCCCAGGAAAACTCAACCTTGGCCTTTACACCGTTACGTTCAAGGTAGCGTTTCGTGACCCCCACCAATTCGGTGGCGATAATTTTACCTTCCAGGTCTTTTACGCTTTGGAAGGGCGATTTTTCCGGCACGGCCAGCACCCAGCGCACCTTGCCGAAGGTTTGCTTGGCGTATACCAGATCGGCGACTTCAATAACGTTGGATTCGTTCTCATCGATCCAATCTTTCCCGGTCAAGCCGGCATCAAGGATTCCGTCTTCGACGTAGCGCGCCATTTCCTGGGCGCGGATCAGCATGCACTGAATCTCGTCATCGTCGATCGAGGGGAAATACGAACGCGAGCTCACGTTGATCTCGTAGCCCGCGCGACGAAAAAGCTGTAGTGATGCGTCCTGCAAGCTTCCTTTTGGTAATCCCAACTTCAATACACTCATGTCTGGCTCCCCGGTTTTGCCTCACCATAGACGCGGGCAGGATCGAATTCTCTCTGCAGGATGATCTCCTCGCCATTGGCGGTGACCTTGCGGAAGAAGCAGGAGCGGTAGCCCATGTGGCAGCAGCCCGGGCCGGTTAGATCAGCCTGGATCAGCAGCGCATCCTGGTCGCAGTCCACACGAATCTCTTTCGCCACCAGCCTGTGCCCGGAAGTTTCACCCTTGACCCAGAGCTTCTGGCGTGACCGGCTGTAGAAAGTGACGAAACCGGAAGCGAGGGTCTTCTTATAGGCGTCCTCGTTCATGTACCCCAGCATCAAAACTTTGCCGGAATGACGGTCCTGGATGATGGCTGGAATCAGGCCGTCATCCTGAAATTTGAGTTCCAACATAGAACAGCTCCCTTGCCTGAAAATAAAAAAGCCCGCTGATAGTTTGTGTCAGCGGGCCGCTTTGCCAATCTCTCTTGGTGTTCTTAAGCGTTCGCCCACTGACACGTCACCCCGATGCTGTGGTGATGATGATGGTGGTGATGTGCCAGTGCGCGTAACATGAATTAATAGACTATCGTGCGGCCCCTAAATCTGTCAATACGGTATTTGGTAACGTTGCTGCAAAGGCGTGTTTGGGAGCGATAGAAAGGTGCGGCAACCGCGTGCGACAGCGCCCCGGGGTGGCGCATGGGCGCCACCCCAAGGAGTTACGCTAGCTGCGTTTCACTGCGTCGATGCCCAGGAATTCCGCCGCTCCACCCAGCTCTTCTTCAATGCGAAGCAACTGGTTGTATTTGGCAATACGGTCACTGCGGCTGGCAGAACCGGTCTTGATCTGGCCGGTGCCCAGGCCAACGGTGAAATCAGCGATAAAGGAGTCTTCCGTCTCGCCCGAGCGGTGCGACACAACAGAGGTGTATCCGTGGCGGCGTCCGAGTTCGATGGCGCGGATGGTCTCTGTAACCGTGCCAATCTGGTTCAATTTGATCAAAATTGAATTGGCCGTGCCCTCGGCGATGCCGCGCGCCAAACGCTCCGTATTAGTCACAAAGAGGTCGTCTCCGACCAACTGAATCTTGGATCCCAACTCCCTGGTGAGCAGGTTCCAGCCGTCCCAATCGTCCTGGGCCAGGCCGTCTTCAATGCTGACAATCGGATATTGGCGAACCCAATCGGCATAGAGTGCCACCATCTCTTCGGAGGTTTTTGCCGACTTATCGGATTTGTAGAATACATACTTCCCATCCTGAAACATTTCGCTGGAAGCAGGGTCGAGTGCGATGGAGATGTCTTTGCCGGGCGTGTAGCCAGCCTTGGTGATCGCTTCAAGCAGGACTTCCACCGCTTCCACGTTCGACTTCAGGCTCGGCGCGAAACCGCCTTCATCTCCCACCGAAGTGTTATAGCCTCTATCCTTCAGGACCTTCTTGAGTGTGTGGAAGGTCTCCACACCCATGCGCAGGGCCTGTGAGAAGCTTTCGGCGCCCACGGGCATGATCATGAATTCCTGAAAGTCCACGGTGTTGTCCGCATGGACGCCGCCGTTCAATACGTTCATCATGGGCACGGGCAGGATGCGCGCTTGCAGTCCGCCCAGGTAGCGATAAAGCGTCGTCTCAGCCGACTGCGCAGAGGCCCGGCACACAGCCATGGAGACGGCCAGGATGGCATTCGCGCCCAGTTTGCTTTTGTTGGGTGTGCCGTCGAGAGCAATCATGGCCTCGTCGATTTCCGTCTGATCGCTGGCTTCGTGCCCTAACAATTCGGTGGCGATCACGGTGTTGATGTTTTCCACGGCCTTGGTGACGCCTTTGCCGAGGTAACGTCCCTTGTCTCCGTCGCGCAATTCCACGGCCTCGTGCTCGCCGGTTGAGGCGCCCGAGGGGACGGCAGCGCGGCCAAAGGCTCCGTCAGCCAAAATCACGTCGGCTTCCACGGTGGGATTGCCGCGTGAGTCCAGAATTTCTCTTCCCTGAATAAGATCAATTTGTGCCATGCGATGAGTTCCTTTATGAGAATTTAAAACATAGAATAGTAACACACTGCGGCCCCAATTGAACCTCCAAACCCGACAGGTGCGATTGACTGGACAAAAGAACCAGGAAAAGGCGTTCACCCTCGCGGGTTGTGTGAAGTGGAGATTTTGTCAGTAATCCCAGCCGCACACCCGGGGAGGGGTGAGCGGAGGACCCCGGTGACATTCTGTCTCTTGACAATATTAGCCTAGGGTGTATACTAGTCCTGCTGTAGTCCGTGAGGCGCCGCCATGTCCGCTTGCTGGTCACCCGCCGTTGCAAACTCCCGGTCATCCCGATTTCCCCACAAAAACGGACAGAACCACTGCGTTCGCCTTCAGAGGACGGCTACTCGGGGCTGGGGGATTAGGGATTAGGAAAGAGGTATTGGCGGAGACCGGAGGCCTAAATCCTAGATCCTAACTCCTGGCTCCTGCTCTCAAAAATGAAGGTGCATCCGGCGATGTTTATGAAAACAAAGGAACGAGAAAACTTCCCGCGCCAAATGCCCGGAAATGTACCGGGGGCACCGACGTCCGAACTCCGCGGCAGCAGGAAGGCCCCGACCCTAACTTCTGGCTCCTCGATTCTCTCCTTGACGGGATATCCCGAGAAGTTTATGAAAACAAAGGAACTGGAGAATTTCCCGCGCCAAATGCCCGGAAATGTACCGGGGGCACCGACGTCCGAACTCCGCGGCAGCAGGAAGCCCCCGACCCAAACTTCTGGCTCCTCGATTCTCTCCCTGACGGGATATCCCGAGAAGTTTATGAAAACAAAGGAACTGGAGAATCCGAGGTGGAAAGGCCAAGAGGAGCAGGGATTGCCATTGATCATTCCAGATCCGAGGGTGCCTGTGAGCGCGAGTCTATTTCTCGACCTCGTGCCGGGTTTCCCGTATCCCTTGTCCCGTATCCCGTGTCCTGTTCGAATCGGCATAATCTCACGATATTGATGAAAATAAAGGAGCTTAGTGACTGTGCACGGCCTGGAAATGGAAACCAGCATCCGCGCTTGAAGGTCGAACCTGCCAGGACCTTCGCGGTAGCGACAGCGAATGATCCAAGTCGTGAGACAAAAGGGCAACCTGAAATGGAAAATCGCCAAGCCCCCAGCTCCAATCATCCAGCGGTGGTCACCGACCGCCATCGATCGGAGATTGACGCTACAAGTTACATCGCGCTGGGTACCACCGGCACCCACTTCGTCTCTCGATCACGATTCCTGGGTCCAAACGGCGCAGGGGCAAACTGTCTGACATGTTGCACACCATTTCCATGGCCTTCCAGGGAGCAGCGAGGTTTATTGCAGGTTGGAGTTTGAAAATGGGCCGCTTGTGCTCATAATGTGATGACTGTGATGCCGCGCCGCATTGCAGTGCCACTGGTTGGGATGAGTGGAAGCAGAGCACGAATGGTGACAACAGACTTTAGGGCTGGAGGGCCGGTTCTTCTCTGCCTTCCTGGAGGAAGCATATGAAAACTCTTTCAAAGATCATCCTGCTGGTTCTTGCCGTTGTGGTGACAGTGACGGTGGCTGCTGTTGTTGGGATCCTCTACGCCCGCCGCATCAAACCCAATACGGTGCTGGTGATTAGGATTGAAGGCGAAATTCCGGAAGAGACGGCGCAAAACTCAATCCAGGATATCTTCAGCGGCCCCACAACAACGGTAACGGATATCACCGAGGGAATTGAGCGTGCTCGAACCGATCCACACATCACCACGCTTGAACTCCGTGTGGGCGAAACCGGCATGAGCATGGGAAAGATTCAGGAGATTCGCGACAGCATCCGGTCTTTCAACCGGGCGCGAAAACACAGTGTTGCCTACCTGGAGTTTGCCACAAACCGTTCCTATTACCTGGCTTCGGCGTGCGAGACACTTGACATGCTTCCCAAGTCGGAATTTCACCTTCACGGCATGATGGCTTCCACCACATTCCTGCGCGGCACGTTTGACAAACTCGGGATTATCCCGGATTTCCTCCACATTGGCGATTACAAGAACGCCACAAATGTTTATACGGAGAAGAAATTCACCCCGGCGCATCGCGAGGCAACGCAGGCCCTGGTGGATGACTGGTACCACCAGTTTGTGCAAGGAGTTGCCGAATCACGAAACATGAAGCCGGAAGAGGTGGAAAAGGTCATTGCCGCGGGCCCATTCAATTCTGATGACGCGCCAGGCACTGGGCTGGTGGATCGAGTTGCTTACGGCGATGAACTACGCGATTTTGTGAATGCGAAAAACCGCGGCTATGGCCGGCGCATCAACCTGCACACCTACCTTGATCGTACCGATGATTTCACCACGGATAAGATCGCCGTCATCTACGCGGTGGGAGAGATCGGACCCGGCCGCAGCAGCGCTTCCCCCCTGGGCGATGAGATGATGGGTTCGGATACATTGGCCCAGCAGTTCCGCCGGGCCCGTACGGATGATTTTGTAAAGGCGGTGGTGGTGCGGGTGGACTCGCCCGGCGGGGTCGCTTACTCCTCCGAAGTGATTCGGCATGAGCTTGAACTGACAAAACAGGCGAAGCCTGTGGTGGTATCCATGTCTGACGTGGCCGCATCCGGCGGGTACTGGCTCTCGATGTCCGCGAACCGCATCATCGCTGAGCCTGGCACCATTACGGGCTCCATTGGCGTATTGATGGGCAAATTCAACCTGCAAGGTCTCTACGACAAGCTTGGTTTGAGTACGGATTTTGTTGCCACCACGCCAAACTCAACGCTGGAATATTCCATGCAGAGCTTCACTCCGGACCAGCGTGAACTTGAGCTGAAGAACATGCGCGAAACGTACAATAATTTTATTGAAGGCGTCGCCGCCGGCCGCCACATGAAGGTGGAGGATGTGGATAAGATTGCGCAAGGCCGCGTGTGGACGGGCGAACGTGCGCAGAAGCTCGGCTTGGTGGATGAATTGGGGGGATTGCACACGGCCATCGCCCGGGCCCGTGAATTGGCCAAGATTCCCGCCGATGAAAAGGTGAGCTTGCTGTCCCTGCCTGAACACCGCTCGTTCATTGAACGTTTGCTGGAGCCAGGTGACGATGATAGCGTCTTCGCTCCTGCTCCATCATTACGCACCTGGGTGGGGAAATTGCAATCCATGGCAAATTATTCCGTGTGGACGATTCTACCCGGAGTGCCGGAGGTGCAGTAAGATGCTCTCAGTGGGCAGCCCTCAACAAACCCGGGCCGCTTGATCCTGGTTCTGAGAGCATGTGGAGCTATTCCGGTTCTTCGAACATCCGCTGCTCGGGGACCACCACCACGATTCCTGATTCCGTTACGTGGTATTTCTTGCGGTCTTCTTCCAGGTTATAGCCGATCTCAGTCCGTTCGGGGATGTCCATGTGCCGGTCAATGATGGCGCGGCGGATGCGTGAATAGCGGCCGATATTGACGTGTGAAAACAGGATGGAGCTTTCCACTTCCGTGTAGCTGTTGACGCGCACGTCAGGAGATACGACAGAGCCGGTGACGCGACCGCCGGAAATGATGGAGCCCATTGAGACGATGGAATCCACCGCGATCCCCATGCGCCGGCCCTCCTGGGCGAAGACGAACTTGGCGGGCGGGTACTGCCGCTGGTAGCCGCGAATGGGCCAATTGGAATCGTAGAGATTGAATACCGGTGACACTGAAACCAGGTCCATGTTGGCCTCGTAATAAGCCTCAATGGTTCCGATGTCCCGCCAGTAGGATGCTTCTTTCTTGTTTTCGTCGATAAAGTTGTAGGAGTAGACGCAGCCCTTCTCAATCAGCCGCGGGATGACGTTCTTTCCAAAGTCATGCTGTGAGGTGGGATCCTCCGCGTCAGCCAGCAAGGTTTCCATCAGCAGGGCGCGGTTGAAGCAATAGATGCCCATGGAGACGTGGCTCTTGGTGGGGTCGTGTGCGGTCGGTTTGGGTGCAGCGGGCTTCTCCTCCCAGCCAACCATGCGGCCGGTGGAGTCAATTTCGCACACGCCGAACCGCGAAGCCTCGGAGCGATCGAATTCAATGGTGCCGATGGTTACGCCCGCGCCCGCATCCACATGCTGCTTGATCATGCGCTGGTAGTTCATTTTGTAGACGTGGTCGCCGGAAAGGATCAAGACGTTTTTGCAAGGCTCGGACCCAATGGAATAGAGGTTCTGATAAATGGCGTCGGCTGTTCCCTGGTACCAGTGGTCGCCCACCCGTTTCATGGGTGGAAGCACGGTGATGAACTCTCCCAGTTCATTGGCGAAAATGTTCCAGCCTTCGCGGATGTGATGGTTCAGGGAAAGTGCTTTGTACTGGGTGATAACGTAGATGTGGCGCAGGTCGGAATTAATGCAGTTGGAAAGCGTCAAATCAACAATGCGATAGATACCACCAAAGGGCACGGCCGGCTTGGCGCGGTCCCGCGTTAGCGGATGCAGGCGTTCCCCTGCACCTCCGGCTAACAGGCAAACGAGTGTGTCTCGCACCACGGTTTGAGGAACCTCCTGATGGATTTTTGCATTGCGCGTCCGCAGCAGCGGGTTTTGGAGCGCCCGCCGCTTCCTTCACGGGGCCTTAATCACCAATTATAGCAGAGACCGCGTCCGCGCCAATCTTTCTCTGCCGGCATCGTGCGCTGACCGGATTCATAATGGCCGTGCCGCTTTGACAGGTTCACAGAAGTTCGCCCTGCTGTGATATATTTCCTTGAAGGGAGACGACGAGTACGAACCTATGCGCCGCCACGATCGAAACCAACTCGCGCCTTACGCCATGCGGGTGGAAGAGTCGCAAGGCCGGCGCTACCCCGAGCCCCCGCACCCCTACCGCAACGATTACGAGCGCGACCGCGACCGAATTCTTCACTCCCGCGCCTTCCGTCGATTGGAAAATAAGACCCAGGTTTTTACCCGTCGATATTCCGATCATTTCCGCAATCGCCTGACCCACACTCTGGAGGTTGCGCAGATCAGCCGCACCGTGGCGAAGGCACTGGGGCTGAACGCTGACCTGGTGGAAGCGCTGGCGTTGGTGCACGACGTTGGGCATCCACCGGGTGGCCACTCCGGCGAGTCGGAACTTGACCGGCTGATGAACGAGCACGACGATGCCTTCGGCCATAACCTTCACGCCTTGCGAATCGTTGAACACTTTGAGCAGAAATATGCGGCGTTTTCAGGCCTGAATCTAACGTTTGAAGTTCGTGAAGGCATCATTAAGCATTCGCGCGACTATCTTTCTTCCACCCATCGGGAATTGAAGGAATACCGCCTGGATGAGCGCCCGCCGCTGGAGGCGCAGCTTATTGATGTCGCCGATGAGATTGCCTACAACTGCGCTGATCTTGACGACGGCTACGAATCAAAACTCCTCACCTTGCCCCTCATCCGCCAGAGCCTGCCCCTTTTTGACAAACTTTACCGCGCCGCGGACCGCTCCTTCCCCGCTGCGGCGGAGAAGCTCAAATTCAACGAAGCTCTGAAGCACCTGCTGGACGCGCTGGTGACCGATCTGATTGAATCTACCCGGGCCCGCCTGGAGAAGAAGGGAATCAAATCAGTCGGTCAGGTCCGCGCCTGCCCCAAGCGGCTGATTGCGTTGGGGCCACAAATGAGCCGGGCAAATCAGAAGGTCAAGGACTTTCTTTATGCCTCCCTCTACTCAAATCAAAATGTGAATTCTGAGCGTAAACGGCTTACCGGGTGCATTCGCGACCTGTTTGCCTACTATCTGAAACATCCTCGAAGTCTCCCTGCCTTTTACTTTGATGAGTCGCAGCACGAACCCCTGCACCGGGTGGTCTGCGATTACATCGCGGGGATGACGGACCATTACCTTCTCGAACGGCATCGCAAGCTTTTGGGGGAGTGAAACAAAGGTGTCAGGTGTTAGGTGTCCGGAGCTGGGGGCTTTCGTGAGTGATCCCGATATTAGAGTCTTGAAAAAGCAAGGGGTAAAGGATAAAGGCTGAAGGACAAAAATCGCGCTCGAGTATTTAGACTTTACCTTTTACCCTTCACCCTTCACCCTTCATCCTTTACTCTTTCCCCTCGTCCCTAGCGTCAAACGTCCCCCTAGCACCCAGCCCCTAACCCCTGACACCTGAAACCCGACACCTGATACCTAACTATTCCGCTCCCTGTGCTAAGATAGCCACCAACTGGGGCGTCGTAATATTGATCCGTCGAACTGTACCGAGAGGGTTCTTTGAGTCTGCGAAAACAATTGGTGTTCTCGCTGTTGCTGCTGGTGGTCGTGGTGATGACGGCCGTGGCGGTCTACATGTGGCTGGGCGGCCCGCAGGTGACGCTGCTGGACGCGGTCTACATGGCTGTCATTACGGTCACCACGGTGGGCTATGGAGAGATCGTTGATACCAACGCCAACCCCGAGCTGCGGCTCTTCAACATTTTCTTCATCCTCGTCGGCATCGGCATCATGCTCTACGTTTTTTCCGTCTCAACCGCCTTCATTGTGGAAGGCGAGCTCAACCACTTTTTTCGGAGACGCAAGATGATGAAACAGATCCGGGACATGAATGATCACCTGATCATCTGTGGCGCGGGTGAGACCGGCTCCTACCTGGTAAAGGAGTTGTTGAAAACCAGCAATGTTTTTATTGTGATTGATCACGATCAGGCCAGCCTGGAACGAATTGCCCTGATGGGTGATTTTCCGGTCCTCCGGGGCGAAGGTGGAGACGAGGATATCCTTACGGCGGCGCGAATCCACCACGCCCGCGCTCTTGCTTCCGTTCTACCCGAGGACAAGGACAACCTGCTGATCACGGTGACGGCGCGCCTGCTGAACCCCAATCTCCGCATTGTGGCCCGGTGTTCGGAATCCCGAATGGTTGAAAAACTCCTGCGTCACGGCGCCAACTCCGCCATCTCACCCAATATGATTGGCGGAATGCGGCTGGCTTCGGAACTGATCCGGCCTTCCGTGGTCAGTTTCCTGGATATTATGCTGCGCGACCAATCCGGAACTTTGCGGGTGGAGGAAATTCCGATTCCAGAAGGCTCGTCCTGGGCGGGGAAAAAACTGAAGGATTTGGGATTGCACGGGCGGTACAACCTGTTGCCCTTGGCGATACGGAAGGTGGACGGAGAGATGAAATTCAACCCTCGAGAGGACGCGGGGGTTGCCTCTGGCGACGTTATTGTGGTGATGGGGGACGTCACCCTGGTTTGGAAGGCGCGCGACGTGGCCGGAAGCAAGCTTCCCCATCGTCCGGTTTAATCGCTATGGGTCCTTGGGTTTAGGGAAAATCCAGCAGCGACACAATCCGCCCGCCCCACACCCCGTGGACTACTTGCTGGCGACAATCAAGGGTGAAGGGGATGGTGCTTCCATTGCCCGCACGTTGTGAAAGCCTGCCTCTTCCAGCCATTGGCGGTATTCAGCGAAGGTAAAGACATCGCCCTCCTCGGTGTTCACCAGCAAATTTACAGCGAAGAGCAGCGGATAAAGTGCGGTTCTGCGTTCATTGTCAGGCATCATTTCCGCGATCAGGATCACCCCGCCCGGTTTGAGGGCGCGATGAAGCCGGGCCAACATCTCCTGTGTGCGCGCAGCGCCTTCGGAATGGCAAACGTGGCCTAGGATTCCCACGTCAAATTTTTCTTTACCAAAGTCCCCCTGGCGAAAGTCTCCGGCAAGGTACTCATAGCGGTCTTCCACATGATCGCGGGCCACGCATTTCCGGGTCACCCGTTCAATGACGGAAGGCCAGTCGGCAACGGTGACGTGCGCCTTGGCATCGCGCTTGGCGAAAGCCAGGCTCCACACGGCGGAACCCGCGCCGACGTCGAGCACATGGCGCTCCCTTGCCGTCCCATTTTCAGGCCACAATTCACTGGCGGCCACGGCGGCGGCGGGGCTGTGCAGTGAATGCAGCGCGTCCACAAATTTGGCAAAGAATTCACCGTGGTCTGCTTCCGTTTCCACCGTATGGGGGGAACGCCCGGTTCGCACCACTCCTGTCAATCTCGCCCAGTTTGACTGAAGCTGCCGGCTGTGCAGCACCAGGCCTCCCATATAAGTGGAGCTCTTTTTGGAAAGATACCGGCTGGCAGGTTGCGTTGGCAGGTAGCACTCGCCGGATTTTTCCAGGAATTTCATTCCCACAAGAGCGTCCAGTAGGATTCGAATTCCGCGGGTGGAACTACCTGTTTCCGCCGCAACGTCCTTCACGGTGGAATGGCCATCTTCCAGGCAGGTAAACAGGTCAAGTTCCAGTGCCGTACACACCACCTGAGTGGAGGCGAACGCCCAGGTTACTTCCAAAATCGCCTGCGGAGACTCCTGTATTGCGAGCAACTGTGAGGGGGCAGTGCCCATCTATTACCTCCAAATATTGGCCCTGATGAATTGGCCTATTCTGCCGTGTTCGGTTGAATTCGTCAATCCTTGCGTTGGGTGCGCCTCCCGTCTTTAGATGTTATGCAATGTCCAACATCGAAATGTGCCGATTCAATTGATGCTAACCAGCACGCCCGTTTCGCGCATTTTATGGTATCCTTCCCTTTTGTTCGACCTTGCCGAAATCTACGGTGTATCGAAAGCCCAGGGGAAGTACGCATTCAGGATCGTTCATTGGCGGTAATTCCTACCTGCCAAAGAAATACCAAGACATGCTGGGCAGATGGCGGGCAAAGTCACAGGCGCCTGTGGCACCCTCCAGGTGTGGAGCGCAAAGATCTTTATGAGCCTCAGCTGAAAATGTTCATCGGTGCTCCACCACAACATCGATTTGGCAAGAATCGGTATTGACTATGCCTACCAATCAACAAACCAAGTCGGCTCTTCCGTCTTCCGACACCTCATGGAAATCAATTGATCGCCGGGATTGGCATCTCTGGCTGCTTGCCTTTTCCTTGATCATTCTGCTCGGCGCGGGGCTGCTCAGTTTCATGTTTCCAGCCGCATTCTGGGATCGAAGCGGGATCTTGCAGGCGCCGGAGCGGGCTTTCTACGGCTTTTCACTGATGCTGGTTTTGGCATTGGCGTACCTGTTTCAAAATGAATCAGCCTTGCGTAAGCTCAAGCGCAAACAATGGGAACAAAAACTGGTGCACAATGCCTTCCACGACCCATTGACGGATCTCCCTAACCGTTTGCTGTTTCTGGATCGCATGGGTCAGTGTTTGTCCCGCGCCCGGCGTAACAAGGATTATCTTTTTGCCATCCTCTACATGGACCTTGACCGTTTCAAGGTGATCAATGACAGCATGGGGCATGTGATTGGAGACCAGTTGTTGGTGGAGGTTGCCCACCGGCTTCAGTCAGTTCTGCGCGCCACAGACACCGTCTCCCGCCTGGGCGGGGACGAGTTTGCCATCCTGCTGGATGAAATCCACCAGATCGGCGATGTGTTGCGGGCGGTTGAGCGGGTTCGAGCCCAATTCCTTTTGCCCATGATATTGGATGGGCGCGAAGTGTTCATGGCTGCCAGCATTGGGGTTGCCATGGGTTCCGCCAGCTACCAGAGCGCAGAAGACCTTTTGCGCGACGCTGACACGGCCATGTACCGTGCCAAATCAGCGGGTGAAGGCCGGCACGAGGTTTTTGACAAGTCCATGCACGAGCAGGCGGTGCGGCTGCTCAAAATAGAAACCGATCTGCGGCGGGCCATTGAGCGGAAAGAGCTGCGGCTTCATTATCAGCCCATCATGTCCCTGCACACCGGACTGCTGTCTGGATTTGAGGCCTTGGTGCGATGGCAGCACCCGGACCTGGGTCTGCTCTCCCCCGTTGAGTTCATCCCGGTTGCCGAGCAGTCCCAACTGATTATTGCGCTGACCCAAGCGGTCCTTCAGGAAGCTTGTTCGCAGGCCCGGACCTGGAGGTCCCAGTTCCCCCTGAACTTTCACTTCAGCATCAACGTGAATATCCCCGCTAAATTTCTAGCCAGACAGAATTTGGTGCAGGAGCTCAGCAGGTTACTGGCAGAAAATGAACTGCCCCCGGAATATCTGCGGCTGGAGATCACGGAAAGCGGAATCATGGAAAATCCCGATTCCGCTGCCCGCGCCCTCGGCCAGATTAACGAAATTGGGGTGAAAACCTGTATCGATGATTTCGGTACCGGATATTCCTCGCTGAGCTATCTGGCCAAACTGCCGGTTTATGCCCTCAAAATTGACCGTAATTTTGTCTCCAAGCTGGACGTGGACGAGAGAAATTCCATGATCGTCCGTTCGGTGGTCGCGCTGGCGCACAACTTGGGGCTCAAGGTAATCGCCGAGGGAGTGGAAACTCCCCAACAACTCGACTACCTGAAAGCGTTGAAGAGCCAGTACGGCCAGGGCTATTTATTTTCTCCCCCCTGCGAAAGTGAACATGCCACCAAATTCTTTATGGAATGGTCCGGAATCGGCGATGAGAAGAAAGTGGAAATTGCCAACCTTCGCGCTTTTGACCTTTTTCAGGGTCTGGATGAAGAATCCCTGGGTGAATTGGCAAAAATATGTGAGGAGAAGAACGTCCCCGCAGGCACCGTCGTCATCCGTCAGGACCAGGTGGGAGACGCTGTGTTCCTCATGCTGGAAGGTTCAGCCGCAATTTACCGTGGTGATTCCGAGCCCCCCCACTTCCTGACCGTCCTCCAGGCGCCCGCTGTTTTTGGCGAGATGGCCATCCTCAACCCCGGACACCTCCGCAGCGCCAACGTCAAAGCCGTGAGCGACCTGCGCCTGCTGGCCATTCCCATCGCTCAATTCGATCCCCTCTTGCGCCGTTTCTTCCGTCTTCGCGAAAATTTGCAGAACCTTGTTGCTGAGCGCCTTATCGATTAAAGCTGGGAAGCTGAGTAGCCTCCCCCCTTCTGCCCGCTGACGAACCCACAGGAAGGCCTCTGCTCTTCCCCCTACATTATTGAAAATAAATGAATTGGTTGTTTTCTTGAGATCTGGTCAAAGGGTCAATGAGTCGGCGCCGATCTGTGCATCCGCCCATCTGCCCTTCAAAATCCATACCAATTATTGGCTTTGGATCGACAGATGGCCCTTTTGCCGGATAAGGCGCTTGCTGCCGGAAGGCGTAACGCGATGGACATATTACGCGTCAATGGTTACGAAGTTTTTCAGGCGCGGCAGCATGTGGCGATGCGTCGAATCCGGTCCATAAAACAACGCGTGGATGTATATCAGCATCGCAGCTTGGGAGAATCGATGCGGAGGATTCTTCTGGAACTGGAAATAGCCGAGCTTGCCGGCCATGACTTTGCCGGGATGGGCGTAGGAGACCAGCGGCCAAAGGGCAGGGAAGAAGCGGAAACCCAACTTGGCCAGCGCAGTGGGCCATCGATTGCCCGAGGCCTCGGTGACTTCGATGTAGAGGCGGAAGTTCTTTCCCTGGGGGCCGCGGCGTTCCTGGTGGAGAACCTGGCGCAGGATTCGCATTCCCAATCCCCGGCTGCGAAGTTCGGGATCGACAAAGATATAGCTGCCGAATACCACGCTGAAGGCGGGCAGGACCAGCGTGCAGGCGCCGCCCACAAGGCGGTCACCCAGAAAAGCGGCAAACAGATGCACGGGATTGACGCGCGCGGGGGAGGGGACCATCACCCGCCGCAGCACCGCCGGACTGACGCGCTCATCGGGATTGAAGCTGCGCTGGTAAAGCCGCAGGAATTGGTCCAAGGCTTTCTGGTCCGTGGGGCGAAGTAGTTCAACCTTGAGCTTTTGCATGGTTCTCCTGGCGCCAATTCGATTTGTGCAATCGCACTGGTTTCGAGTATCTTGTATCACAGGCCTTTGAAATGGGCCATACACTGGGAGTGTTACCCGGGATGTTTAGGAAATTCTGCTGGTTCCTGATTGTTGTTGTGGTTTTCTCGCTCGCCTCAATGGCTCAAGAAGTTAATGATGCCGGGTCGGTGCCGCTCTTTAATGGTGCGGATCTGACTGGTTGGCACGCGATGGGGCAGCAGGATTGGCACGCTGAAAACGACATTGTCTGGACCGAGGGCAAGGGCGGCTGGCTGCGCTCTGATAAAGCCTATTCGGATTTTGTCCTGCGCCTGGAATACCGCCTCAGCAAAGGCGCAGTAAGCGGCATCTTCCTGCGTGCCGCTGAACAAGGCGATCCTTCTTTCACGGGCATGGAAATTGCCCTGAGTGACGATGCCGGCCAAATGACCGATCTGCACAGCACGGGCGCCATTTACGGAGCGGTGATTCCGCTCTATAGCGTGGGCAAAAAGGCCGGCGAGTGGAACCAGTTGGAGATTACCTGCATCGGCCGCCACCTGACCGTCTTCCTGAACGGAAACCGGATTCATAAAATTGACATCGACGATCCGGCATTTGTTTTCGCAGAGAAGCGGCCGCTCAGCAGGGTGCCTAATCAAGGCTATATCGGCCTGCAAAGTCAGTCCAACCGCGTGGATTTTCGCGGCCTGCGTATTCAAGTAATCAAGCCCGCTGCCTAGGTTCATTCCGTAGGAAGAAAATCGAAACTCGAAAATCGAAACAGGAAAGTCGGTAAGAGTTTCGATTTTCGAGTTTCGAATTTTGTTTTTTGGGAGGGTGCGATTGGCCAAATTTCGCAGCAAGCCGGCAAGCGGCATCGGAGCGGGAGTGATCTTTTTCCTCTTCGTTCTGGCGGTGATATTTTTTGCTTTTATCGTAAAATTATCGAGCCGCGAGGCTCCCTCCATCCTGTTGCAAAACCCACCCAGGGGTTTGGGCCAGAAATCTGAACTCGTAGTCACTGCCCGCGATCCGAAACATAATTTGAAAAATGTCTCCGTGGAGGTCGTGCAGAACGGGCAGGTCATTCGCCGATCTGAGCAGGTCCTTACCGACCACCCGCACCGATGGTGGAAGGTCTGGTCCGCAGGTCCGGTCAGCGCCACCACGTGGAATGTTCTGGTGGGGCGCGAGGTGATTCCTGAATTGAAGGAAGGCCGCGCCACGGTTCGTATTACCGCCGTCAACGATTCCTGGGGTCGTTTCTTCCGTGGTGGCCAGAGCCAGACGGAATTGGAGCTGCCCGTGCGGTTCGCGCCTCCGCAGGTTGAGGTGCTGACCACGCAGCATTACATCAATCAGGGTGGCTGCGACATGGCGGTGTTCACCGTATCGCCAGGAACCACGGAATCCGGCGTCCAGGTGGGCCCCAACTTCTTCCCCAGCTTTCCCATGAAGGAGTCCCAGGCCGGCACGCGCATCTGCCTGTTTGCCTACGCTTACAATGTTGACCCTTCCACGGTTCCGCACATCGTGGCTCGCGATGATGCAGGCAATGAAACCGTCAGCAGCTTCAACTACAAAGTTTTCCCCAAGAAATTCCATTCGGACACCTTCGATCTGGAAAAACTTTCCGGCGGAAAATTCCTGGAGAACGTTGTTCCTCCCATCATGAGTCAGACTCCTGAACTTCGTGACCAGGGAAGCCTGATCAAGAATTTCCTGCTCATTAATGACTCCTTGCGGCAGGAAGATGCGGAAAAGCTGGTGGCATTTTCGCAGCGTACCGCGCCAAAGTTCTTGTGGAAGGGCACGTTCCTGCGCTTGCCCGGGAAGACGGAAGCGAGCTTTGCCGACTATCGCACCTATGTTTACGGCGGACAGGCGGTGGACCATCAAACCCATCTGGGGTTTGATCTAGCCGGATCTGAGCACATGCCCGTGCGCGCCGCCAATGACGGTGTTGTGGTGTTTGCTGGGTTCTTCGGAATCTACGGCAACGCGGTGGTGATTGACCATGGCTGTGGCCTTCAGAGCCTGTACGGCCACCTGAGTTCCATTGAAGTCAAAGAGGGCGATGCGGTGAAGCACGACCAGGAGATTGGCCGCAGTGGCCAGACTGGACTGGCCGGTGGCGATCATCTTCACTTCACCATTTTACTGGATGGCATTCCGGTCAATCCCGTCGAGTGGTGGGACCCTCACTGGATCCACGACCGCATTATGGCCAAGATGCAGTAGTTAGGTTATAGGTTACAGGTTACAGGGGACAGGTTACGGGGAACAGGGTCAATGGGAAGAGGTTATCACAGGCATGTTAGAGGACTCTTCACTTTGGCTATTCAGGTTCTTTCAAGCGGTTCCGAAGCGCAGTTAGCATTTTGCTATTCTCAGTAATGAGCCCGAAGGCGGCCGCGGCATCACTTTCGACCACGTAGTTCAGGCGGACGGCAAGCATCAAGAAGGTTTCAGTTTCCATCAATGAGCCTCTGGCAATGGCTACGAAATTGGCAAAATCCTTTCGGGTCGCCCGGGCGTGACCTTCCACGAGGTTGGCGGGGACCGAGGCCGCGGCACGGGTAATTTGGTTTACCAGCCGATAGGTTTCAGAGCGTGGAAGCTTTGCGGCGAGCCGGTAGATTTCAACGGTGAGATCCATTGCCTTTTGCCAGACTTTCAGGTCGCGATGAGAGTGAATTACATTTTCCATTGTCGCCGGGTTCCTCTCATCAGATTTAACAAGATGCCTGATCCCTGTAACCTGTCCCCTGTAACCTGTAACCTACTCCCTTGCTACGCGGCCCACGTAGAACTCGAAAAACCTGGCCGGATCCGTTGACAGCCCAACTGTGGCGTTGGCGGGCTTTCCTTGCACGACTCGCGTGAATCCTTTGTTGTCGACTTCAACCGCAAGGTCCTTGGTTTGGCAGAGAGTGGGATCGAGGACCAGCGCCACGGCCATGGGGTCAAACAGCGTTGGGGTTTCGCCTTTCCACAAATGGTAAAGCGCGGCCAGGGAATTGGCGAGCGGCGTGTTCTGGCGGAAGATGCGGGTGCGCGCAGCGGCGTCAAGTTGCAGCATCGCAGTTACATCCAGCGGCGCCATGATGATGGGTATTCCGGAGGAGAACACGGTCTGAGCAGCGGCGGGATTTGACTTGATGTTCCATTCCGCCACGGGTTGCAAGTCAGGCCCATAGCCATGCGCAATCGCTCCGCCCATAAGCGCAATCCGTTTGATCCTCTTCGCCGCCAGCGGGTCAGCTTTGATCAGCGCCGCGACGTTGGTGAGTTCGCCGATGGAGATCACCGTGATTTCGCCGGGACGGTGATTGATTTTGTCGCGCAGAAAATCCACCGCGCTCTCTTTCAGAATCTGCGATCCGGTAAAGCCATCGGCCCATGACCCTTGAGAGACGCCCTGCTTGGGTCCGGGCACACCCGCTACCACTGGAACCTGCCGCCACTTGCCGCCCGCTTCCCACAGCATCTTGGCGGCAATGCGCGCGCGAGCGGCCGTGTCGCCGGAGACGGTGGTGACGCCCAGCAATTCGAATTCGGGGCTGTTGATAATCAGCGCCAGGGCAAAGGCATCGTCAATGTCCGAGCCGATGTCAGTGTCGAGAATGATGGGGATTTTAGTTGGCGCGCCCGCCGCCCCGCAGAAGCTGGCAGTGAGAAGAATAGTCGCCATCAGAGCTGTAATGATTTTCATGTTGTCACCCAGATGAATTGGATTCTTGGTTTGTTGCTTGACGTGCTACTTCACCACCGGAGCCAGTGTCACGCAGACGAGTCCAGTGATGAAAAATGCGAACATCATGGCCAGCAGCCGCTTGGTGCCCGTGCCCGCACCGGCGAACTCTTTCCACACAAAGACGCCCCAGATCGCTCCCACCATGGTTGCGCCTTGCCCCAGGGCATACGACGTCGCGGGTCCGACCATGGCGGCGTACGAGGCCACGAAGTTGGAAAGCGCACCCAGTGCCCAGATGGCGCCGCCCAGGATTCCCCAGAGGTGCAAACGCCCAGCGCCCGCAAAGTAGTTGGCGAAGCTGACCGGTGCGCCCACCAGCGGCCGCCGCATGAGAGCAAAGTTTAAAGGCAGGTTCGAAATCAGGATGCCCAAAGCGAACACGAACATTACGGTGTAGGGGCCCAGATGGCCTTCACCCTTGATGGCTTTGGCGATAAAGGGATAGAAAAATCCCATGCCCACGCCAGCCAGCAGGCTCAACATAATTCCCTTGGTGGTTATCTGCACATTCCCGGAAAGATTGCGGTACGCCAGGGCATCAAGCACGATCGCGACGCAAACCAGCGCAATCCCGCCGAAGAGCAGCAGGGGATTGCCCGCCGGGGTCACCACATAATTGAGCACGGAGCCGATCACCAGCGCCAGACCGATGCCGATGGGAAAAGCCACAGCCATGCCGGCAATTCCAATTGCGGCTACCAGCAGGATATTGGCGAGGTTGAAGATCGCGCCACCAGCGAGTGCCAGCAGCAAACTTCTTGTGCTGGCGTTCTGGAGATTGAGCAGGAAACTATCCGGATTGGCCGGGTCCGTGCGGCCAAGCGTCAGTCCAACCGCCAGGCTGAGCAGCACGATGCCCCAAACATAATCCCAGTAGAAAAGCTCGAATCGCCAGCTTCCCGTTGCCTTCTGGGTGTTGGCCCAACTTCCCCAGCTAACCATGCTGAGAATCATCAATGCCAGGGCGAGAGGATAGATCTGCGGGATAAACATGCTGTGCTCCTACCCGGGACCATCATGGGAGATCAGGCGTTGGCCGGAAGCATGATGGCCATACTGCCTGAAGGCAATTCACTATTCCGCCAGAGATCTTGCGCAGAGAATGCTATGCGCGCGCAGGAAAGATTACAAGTGATGAATGCAAATTCCGGCCAGGGGTGGGGGGTAAAGCAAAAGCAGATTCCATCCGCACCAGCCTCAGCCCCCGATGGGTGAGTCGGTTGATCCTGCGGTGGTGTTTGAGTTTTCGCGGATCACGCCGGACTGGTCCGAATAATAGGAGAACGTTCCCGTCCAATTATTCAACGGCACTGCGATCACCCGGTATGAGTTCACCCTGCCGGTGGAATCTGTTGGTCCCGGGACGTAAGTGAAGGAGTAACCACTCTTCGCCCCGGTGGCCAGAATGCTGTCAATCAAGATTGCAGTTGTAGAAGTGGGTGTGGCGGCAGGCGTTGCCGAAGGTCCCAGGGAACTCAGCGTGGAACTGAAACCATTGTTGAATGTTGTCGAATACGCCACTTCTGCCACAGTGACCAGCCGGACCGAGGCCACGGCTGAGGCCTGGTTGGCCGCAATCCTAGAGCGCACGAGGTTGGGAATGGCCATGGCGGTGATGATCATCAGGACCGCCATCACAATCAGCAACTCCGTCAGCGAGAACCCATTTGCCTTTTGGTTCATTCGGTTCCCCTATGTCAATCACTAGATATTGAAGGCCCTTTTGTGATTCCTATCCTAACACAACACGTTCCGAACCGTGTTGAACTTGGGACCGTGCATCCCCGCCCAAACGCAGTGTAGCGGTCCAACTCCTGGCGGCAGCCGTTGAATTCGCGCCGCTACTCTTCGTCTTCTTCCACTGCCGAGGGCTTGTGGGCGGCTACAATCTTGTCCGCAATCATCTGCGGAACAATATCATAGTGCGACATTTCCATGGAGTACGTCCCGCGCCCCTGGGTCATGGAGGTAAGGTCGGATGCGTACGTCAGCATTTCCGCCAGCGGCACCTGGGCCTTCACCACGGTTGAGTGTCCCTCCGGTTCCATGCCCTGGATTCGGCCGCGGCGGCCGTTGAGGTTGCCCATGATATCGCCGGAGTATTTTTCCGGAACGTGAATCTCCACATTCATGATGGGTTCCAGCAGGCAGGGCTTCGCCTGCTCCATGCACTTCTTGAAGCCCTTGGAGCCCGCGAGTTTGAACGCCATTTCAGAAGAGTCGACGTCATGGTAGGAACCGTCAAAGACGATGGCCTTGAAATCGACGACCGGGTATCCGGCGAGATAGCCTCTTGCCGCCGCCTCCACAATCCCTTTTTCCACGGCCGGGATGAAGTTGCGGGGAATGGCGCCGCCGAAGATGTCATTGACGAATTCGAAGCCGGCCCCATGCGCCATGGGCTCCAGCTTGATCCAGCAGTCGCCGTACTGGCCATGGCCGCCGGTCTGTTTCTTGTGCTTGCCCTGGGCCTCCGCCCTGGCGCGAATGGTTTCGCGATACGGAATCTTGGGGGCTTTCAGCGTCACTTCAATATTGAAGCGCCGCTTGAGTTTGGAAACGGCAACTTCCACGTGCTGCTGGCCCGCGCCGGAGAGCAGGAACTCCTTGGTCTGCGGGTCGCGCGCAAATCGCAGCAGGAGGTCCTCTTCCAGCATGCGATGAATGGCGGTTGAGAGCTTGTCTTCGTCGCCGCGTGACTTCGGCTCAATGGCGAACGAGATGGCGGGTTCGGCAAGCTTTACCTTGGGGAACACGATGGGCGCGGACTTGTCGCCCAGCGTATCTCCTGTGAGGGTGTCTTTCAATTTGGCCACTGCGCCGATATCGCCTGCGTGCAGTTCTGCCACCGCCGTTTGCGTCTTGCCCTGGATTACGCCAATGTGCGAAAAGCGTTCTGCTGCCCCGCGGTTAAAGTTGGTGAGATTGGCTTCGTTCTTGACCACGCCGGAGATCACCTTGAAATAGCTGACCCGGCCGGCAAAAGGATCCGCAACGGTTTTGAACACATGGGTCGCGATGGGCTGGGCATCGGCGATCTTGCGTTTGACGGGCTGGCCGCCTTCGTGGTCCAGTCCCTGCGCTTCGCCCCGCTCCAAAGGCGAGGGCATGTAGTCCACCAGAAAATTCAGCAGGGCGTCGCTGCCGATGTTGAGCACCCCGGCGGAGATCACCACGGGAAAGATTCGTCTTTCTCCCACCGCTTGCTTCAGGCCTGGAACCAGATCCTCAACGGGGATGGTGCCCTTTTCGAAGAACTCCTCCATCAGGGCGTCGTTGCCTTCCGCCACCATCTCCACCAGGGCTTCGTGCGCCGCGGTGGCTGCGTCCTGAAGGTCGGCGGGAATTTCCGTCTCCCTGCCTTTGCCGGAACCGTCAGCGTCGAAGAGGTAGGCTTTCATGCGCACCAGGTCAACGATCCCGTGAAATCCACGTTCCTCGCCAATGGGCAATTGCACGGGAATCACGGCCCGCCCGAAGGCGTTGCGCAAGGCCTCCATCGTGCGCTCAAAACTGGCGCGGTCGCGATCCAACTGGTTGATCACCACGGCACGCGGCAGGGTAAACTCATCACAGAAGCCCCACACCTTTTCCGTTTGCACCTCGATGCCGGCAACACCGTGGATGAGCACCAGCGCTGAGTCCGCTGCCTCCAGGGCTGTTTCCGTCTCATGCATGAAGATGTTGTAGCCCGGAGTGTCAATGAAATTGACTTTGGTCTTTCCCCACTCCGCGTAAGCAAGTGATGCGCTGATGGAGAATTTGCGCTGAATCTCTTCCTCGTCGTAATCCGTAACCGACGTTCCATCGTCCACCTTGCCCAGGCGATTCACCATGCCCGCGGTAAAGAGGAGTGCGGTTACAAGCTGCGTCTTGCCGGTATCGCCGTGGCCTACCAGTGCTACATTGCGGATGTTCTCACCATCGTAGATTTTCACCCTGAGCTCCTTCGAATCATGGAATTTCCCATAGATTTGTACGGTCGCGCTCGAAGCAAGCGCACATCCTAGCACAGGGTTCGCATGGCTACAACGCGTGTTAACAAGGTTTTTTTACCCAGCGGTCCGTTTGTCCCTGAGTGTTTTCCCCCTCCCAACAGGACGCCCAAGCGCCTAGCCCCGCCCAAATTGCGCCGGAGCCCTGATTTAGCGGCCCGCGGCTTGCCCCCGGTGGGCTCTTCCAGCCGGGAATTCCGGAGGGTATACTTTCCTTAAGCGCTGGGCTGATCCGCGTCACGGAGGATTACTTTGGGAGTTGCACCTTATTCCGATCCAATTGCTGAGACAATGCGCTTTATTGGACATGAGCCGGAAACCGTGGAAGAGACGCGCGTCCCCATGAACCTGCTCGAGGGCCTGGCGATCAAGATTCTCTATCTTGCAGGTGAACTTTCACTGGCGGAGCTGGGCCGTCGAATGCATCTTGGCCCCGGCGTTGTTTATGAGATTTTTGAACACATTCGGAAGAGTAAGCTGGTTGAAGTCACTGGCATGACGGGCGGGAACCATCGAATCGTAACCACATCGAAGGGGCAGGCCGAAGCGCAAAGCCTCATGTCGCGCGACATGTATGCCGGTCCGGCTCCGGTCTCACTGGCGGCTTATACGGAAGTGGTCCGGGCCCAAAGCGTCATGGATGTTGTTGTCCACCGCCCCGATTTGCAAAGAGCTTTCGAGAACCTCATCGTGAGTGACAGCATGTTGGACCAGTTGGGCGCGGCACTGGTCTCCGGCCAATCGATCATCCTCTACGGCCCCACCGGAACGGGAAAGACTTTGATTGCGGAAACTCTGCCCCGGATCTACAAGGACTCGGTTTGGATTCCCCACGCGGTGGAGGTCCAGGGCCAGATTATTACTGTCTTTGATTCGCTCCTGCACACCTCGCGGGAGGAGATCATGCCCCCCGAGTGCGACCACCGCTGGGCGCTCGCCCGCCGCCCTCGCGTCATGACCGGCGGTGAACTGACCATGGAACTGCTGGATCTTCAGCTCAATCCCTCACTGGGCTTCTATTCCGCCCCGCTTCAAATGAAGGCGAACAACGGCATTCTGATCATTGATGATTTCGGACGGCAGCGGGTTACTCCAACAGAACTATTGAATCGTTGGATCGTGCCCATGGACCGCCGGATCGATTTCCTGACCCTGGCGGGAGGGAATAAATTTACAGTTCCCTTCGATCTGATCGTCGCCTTCTCCACCAACTTGAACCCAACCAGCCTGGCGGACGAAGCCTTCATGCGCAGGATTCAAACCAAGATCAAGGTGGGTTACGTCACGGAGGAACAATTCCATTCGATCTCATACCGGATTTGCGAACAGTCCAGCATTCCGTATGACTTCACCATCGTGGAGGGATTCATCAAGATGCTTGCGGATCTGCATCAGCCGCTGCGGGCGTGCTATCCGCGGGACATCATCCACCACATCTGCTGGAAGGCAAAATACGATGACAAGCAACCCGTGCTGACAATGGAGGCGATTCAGGAGGCGTGTAACAGCTACTTCCTGGGTCCCAGCACCGACGAGGAAGCGGGTTGAGTTTTTTCACCAATAACCCGGGGGGCGCCCCGCCGCGTAATTTACCTACTTGTTTCCTGCCGCCAATAAGATGGGTTGCATGTTCGCTTGTTTAAGGGACGCGTTAAGCAACGCCACATCGTGAGCCTTTATTTCATTCCATTGTGCAAGGAGCTTCACCATGGCCTGGCGATCCTGCTCAAAAGCTGTTATGGCGTCGCCCGTGGGTGCGGCATCGGCGCTTTCAACGGCCCTCCCGACGTCGTTCAGAGCGCTGCTGAGCGAGCGCAGGGTGTTGATTCCGGTGGCGGGAAGTTCCTCATCATCAAAGTCATTGGGACCGGGCTCGCTGCCGGCAAGAATCGCAATTTTGTGATCCAGCGCCGCAATTTGGTCCGCCAACGCCTTCCGTCCGCCGGCTTTCGATGCGAGCGCATGAAGTTGATTGTGCAGATCGGTGGCCGCGAGCACGGCGGGGGCAACCTGCGCCTGCGCTGCTCCAATTCGCTGCGCCATCTGGAACTGCTTCACTAAATCAGCCAGCGGCGTTTTTACTCGTGGATCCATCTTTACCGTTAAGGGCTGGGCGTAGCTCTTGCCCTCGACCGTCAACTTCACCTGGTAGTGGCCCGGCGGAGCCCACGGTCCAACACCCTCTGTGGAAGTCCCGGGCTTTGAGCTGGCGCCGGGGGCGGCGTAGTGCAGGTCCCACGCGAAGCGGTGCATCCCGGCCCCGGCAGACACCGCAAGCGGCGGGTGAATCCAGTACGGTGGGATGTCCATTTTGCGGACATCGACCGGGGTCGGCTTGTCCTCGCTCGAGTAGCGCCGCACCAGCTGGCCATCCGAATCGAGCACTTCAAGGCTTACGGGCCCGCCAGGCGCCTGCTTCAGGTAGTAGTCAATGATTGCCCCGTCAGGAGGATTCTCCGCCTGCGGCTCATCGAGCGGAAGCGGGGTCTCTTCAAAAGCGCCGGTGGCGGTGCGAAGGCGATAGGCATTTCCCGGCTGGAAGAGATGCGCCGTGGTGCCGGCAACCTCGGTGATTGCTTGTCGCAGAGGCGTCACGTCATCAAGGATCCAGAACGATCGCCCATGCGTGGCAATCACCAGGTCGTCTTCGTGGATCACGAGGTCCCGCACCGAGCAGTTGGGCATATTCAATTGCAACGGCTGCCACTCATCGCCATCGTTGAAGGAAACATACACGCCTGTTTCCGTGCCTGCGTAAAGCAGACCCTTTCGCACCGGGTCTTCGCGCACGGCATTGGCGTAACTTCCCTCGGGAATGCCTTTCACAATCTCCTGCCAGGTCTTGCCGCCATCCTGCGTACGATAGATGTGGGGCTTCAGGTCTTCCAGGCGGTGGCGGTCGATGGCTGCATAAGCAGTGTTCCGTTCGTGACGCGAGACGTCAAGCAGGCTCACCTTTGACCACGGTGTCAGCGCGGGCGGGGTCACATTCTGCCACGTCTTTCCGTCGTCGCGCGTCACCTGAATCAGCCCATCGTCCGTGCCCACCCAAATTTCGCCCGCAACAAGCGGGGAAGGCGCAATGGTATAGATAACTCCGCGCCGTTTGCCCTCGCCCGCACTCACATCGGCTGCCGTCACGGCATCCAGATTGGGCGGCGCGCCGGGATCCTCGCGCGTCAGGTCCGGGCTGAGCACCTGCCAGGTGTTGCCCCCATCTTTGGTGCGGAACAGGACCTGAGAGCTGAAGTAAAGCTCATGTGGGTCGCGCGCGGAGAACACGGTGGGCAGCGTCCATGTGTACCGGTAATCGCCGGGATGGGCGAGTGACGGGGCAATATCCCTGGATTCACCGGTCGTAAGGTTGTACCTCGCCACGGCCGCGCCAAAAGAGCCGCCATAGAGGAAGTTGGGATCCAGCGGGTCGGGCGCTATGTAGTTGCTCTCGCCGCCCACGCCCACCGGTCGCCAGTCGCGGAAACTTAGGGAGCCATAGTGGCTGCGGCTGGCCGTGCAAAGGGAGCCGGAATCCTGCTGCGGCCCGCAAACCCAGTAGGGGAAGTGCGCGTCCGTGGAGACGTGGTAGAACTGCGCCGTGGGCTGGTTATACCAGGAGCTCCAGCTGCGCGCGCCATCCACGCTGACCACCACCCCCTGGTCACTGGCCAGGATCATTCGTGCCGGGTCATCGGGATCAACCCAAAGGCTGTGATAATCATCGCCGCCGGGCGCGCCGCGGATGGCATCAAAACTCTTGCCGCCGTTGGTTGACCGGTAGGTGGAGGTGTTGCAGACGTAGACCACGTCGGGATTGCGGGGATCGGCCGTGATGCCGCCAAAATACCAGCCGCGCCCCCAGATGCGCGATTCGGAATCCGTCTGCTGCCACGTGGCCCCGGCATTGTCCGAACGGTAGACGCCGCCTTCCTTCGCGTCAACCAGCAGGTAGATCCGGTCAGGTGCAGCGGCGGAGATGGCAAGGCCCATTCGACCCAGGCCCGCGGAGGGCAGTCCGTGGCCAGTGAGCTGTTGCCAGGTGTCGCCACCGTCGGTGGACTTATAAAGTCCACTGGCCGGTCCGTAGGAAGGCGGATAGACCTCCCACGGCGGCCGGCGCGCCTGCCACAGGGTGGCGTATAGAGTGCGGGCATCGCGGGGATCCAGCGCCAAATCGATGGCGCCCGTGTTTTCATCTTTGAACAGCACCTTTTGCCAGCTCTTGCCGCCGTCGCTCGACCGAAAGACGCCGCGCTCCGGGTTCGCTCCATAAGCATGCCCCAGCGCCGCCACCCAGAGCCGGTCAGGGTGGCGAGGGTCCACCACAATCCTGCCGATCTGCCGGCTGTCATCAAGGCCGATGTGCGCCCACGTCTTGCCCGCGTCGGTGGACTTATAGATGCCGTTGCCATAGGAGATGTCATCGCGCATGTCCGCTTCGCCTGACCCAACATAAATAACGTTCGGGTCGGATGGCGCGACTGCGATCGCCCCGATGGAAGCGATGGGTTCAGCGTCGAAAATTGGAGTCCAGGTGCGGCCGGCGTCAATGGTCTTCCACACGCCTCCCCCAACAGCGCCAAAGTAAAACACGCTGGGCTGGCCGGGAACGCCTGTGGCTGTGATGGCCCGCCCGCCACGGAAGGGACCGATCATGCGCCAGCGCATTCCGGAGAAGAGTGTGGGATCAAGCTCCTGGCCATGCGCTCGCAGTGGGAAGATGCAGCCGAAGGAGAGAATGCATGCCAGGAAAGCGAGGCGGATCAAGATTGAACGTCGGGTACGGGCGGCGATAAGACACCTCTCTCAATAAAAAATAGTTTCCCTGGACTCATGCTCTCGAGTCCGGCGTAAAACACAAATTGTATTTAACCCACAAGCCCTGTGCTATTCGGCGCGCTGAACTTCCAGTCCCAGCGTCCTGACAATATTATAACTCGCTTTGGGATGCGGTTTGGTCCATCCCTACAAGCGTGCGTCACCGCTTGGTTAAGCTGGAAAATTATTTTCTGGGGGGGATTTGCTGTGCTCCGTGGATGACAGCGAGGACGTCAATCTGATCAGGCTTGATGTAATAGATGATGCGAAATGGGCCTTCGTGAACCTGGCGAATTTGTGGGACGGCAAATTCCGGAACTTCGCGTCCTGACAACGGAAATTCAGCAATTTGCTGGGAGCGCCGGGTCAGCCTGTCAACAACGCGGAGGGCGTATTGAGCTGAATTGCGTGCGATATAGCCATGAATAGTGCGCAGATGGTCGCGAGCCGTTTCCGTCCAGTGGACTATCGCTTTCCAAGGCCGAATTCCGAACGGATTGTTTCCACGCCGGTGGTGCGCCCAGCCTGGCTATCGGCCAGCCCTGATTCGATGGCCTGACGCACGTAGATCTCACGCATCAGGTCGTCCCAGGTGGAGTCGTCCGCCATGTTTTCGACAAGCTTCCGGGCCTCGTCCTTTATGTTGGTGGCTGCCATGCGCAGAGCTCCTTGGGCCGCCGGGGCGGGTGGAAAACCCATGTTACGATGGCGCGCGTCGCCACGCAACCCATTTCAACCCAGCGCAGGTAAGGCAGACATTATTCTTGATTGATGTACTCTGGCGAACATGGGCAGCGTCCTGTCACCCTGCCGCATTCGAGGCCCGTTCGGGTTTCTTCGCGGTGGTACCACGATGCATCGGGGGGCCGTCTACGCGGGACGCATCTGTTCTGTGCGCACGGAGGCGTGTCTGGGCTACCGCGTCCCGACATTTTGTCTCTTGACAATTCGAGCCAAAACGTATAGGCTAGAAGTGCTATGAAGGCCCGCCGCATTACCGCCACCCCCGTGATATTATTCCCATCTCCCCCCTGCGACTTTACCTTCCCCCGACGCCTGAATATTCAAGAGTGCGACATTTTGCCCCGTAACTTATTGGATAACTCGAGAACGGAACCTCCCAATGAGTTATTGAAAACAAAGGACCACGAAAAAAAGGATGTTAAAAATGAAGGTTCCTCCCAATAAGTTATTGAAAACAAAGGGGCGAAAATGGAGCCCAATGAGTCTATGAAAACAAAGGGGTTACCTGTCTTTGCAGTTAGAATGTTGATGTTATTGAAAATAAAAGGGTTACTATTGTTGGGGAAGGCCGCGTCGCATGTTTGATATGCGGCGGTCCGGCACAATTGGGGACCGGGACAGGTGCTTGATGGGTGCTCACTCAGCAGCCGTCCGGCACGGCGCGGATTGCGGTTGCAACCCCCCAGGCTTAAGTCCCCAAACCCCGGGTTGGTTCAATGATTCAAGGTGCGTGGCCCTCGGTCGGATTCCGGTTCAACCGGTATGCAGGCGGCGTCCCCCTGCCGAGGCCAACGGTTACGCTTGGCCGCCGAGCCCTCTTGAGTCGCAAGGGGTTAAATCTCCTTGACCCTGCCAGTCGTTTCGTCAAGAATAAGCCTGCAGGTTTGAGCGCACTATGAGCCCACGAACAAAGCCTCCCAGCGGTGATCGCGGTCGTTCCGTCGAAGTGGAGTGGACGACCATCTCCTATCGCACGATTGCGATCTATATCATCGTAGCCTTTATGCTCCTGCTCGGAATCCTCTACTTGATTTCGCCGCGTTTCGTCATCAGTACCGCGAAGCAATTGATGGATGCGGTGGCCGCAAGTCCGGCAGCGCGACAGTCAAACACGAGCCGGAAGGAAGCGCATTTCGTCAATTTGGATGGCACTGTCCGGGTGAAGAAGGCTGCATCCTTGATGTGGATGCGCGCAGACTTCAACACCAGTCTGGAAAAGGGCGACTTTGTTCAGACGGGAAGCGATGGCGTGGCGCGCATCATCTTTGCCGATGGCACCAACTACACATTGAAGCCCGATGCCCTGATTGTGGTGGAAGAAAGCAGGGAAGACCCCGTGACCCGCGCCACCAAGGTGGCGGTGCAAGTGACCTCCGGCGCAGTGGATCTGGCCACGGGCCACTTTGAAACCCCTGGTTCAACCTCGCAAGTTTCGTTTGCTGACGCGGTGGCGACTTTGAGTGAAGAGAGCCGCGCCATGGTTCGCAACGACCCGGGCAAGAACGTCCACCAGTTTACGGTGGACACTGGACAGGCGGAAGTGACGCGCGGCTCCACCAGCGTTCAACTGGGCCAGTACGAGCAGGTTTCATTTGCCTCGGAACAGGCGGGCTTGGTGCGGAGCAAGGTTATTGCCCCGCCTGCCTTGTTGACACCGCCCAACATGGAACTGTTGCAGGTCCTGGATCCGAAATCCACAGAATTGCCTTTCAGCTGGACCGAGGTGCCGGAGGCGCAGGCTTACCACTTGCAGATCTCGCCCTCCGTAATGCTTTCCAATTTCATTGTGGATAAGAAGATCACCGGAAAAACCTCCATTGTAATTTCCGGCCTCGATGAAGGGATATACTATTGGATGGTCAGCGCCATCGACGCCAAGGGAGTGGAAAGCCAGCCCAGTCAGGCCAACCGGCTGAACCTGCTGCATCAAGTCGCCGGGAACCAGGCCTATCTGGAAGTGACCAAGATTATTCAGCACGGCAGGGTGGTGGAGGTGCAAGGCAAGACGGAACCGGGCACAACTGTGATCATTAATAACGAGCAGGTCTTCTCAATTTCACCCGACGGCACCTTCCGCGGTTTTACTTCACCATTTCCGGATGGCGGTTCAAACCAGGTCACGATCACCGCACAGGACCGCAAGGGCAACACCAATACGATTCGAAAGACCGTTGTGATCGAATGAGCCACCCCGTTGCCATTCACCCCGGTCCAGCAAAGCAGGAGCCAACAAGCAAATGAACCTTCGTTCTCTATTCAGTGTATTTTCCTCCGACCTCGCGATTGACCTGGGGACCGCCAACACTCTGGTCTATGCCAAGGGCAAGGGCATTGTGGTGAATGAGCCTTCCATTGTCGCCATCAACAAGGTGAATGGCGATGTCGAGGCCGTGGGGCGCGACGCCAAGGAGATGCTGGGGCGCACGCCCGGCAACATTGTTGCCATTCGCCCTTTGAAGGACGGCGTCATCGCTGACTTCAAAGTGACGGAGAAGATGCTGAATCACTTCATCAAGAAGGCCCACAATCGCACCATGTTCGTTCATCCGCGCATCGTGATCGGGGTTCCTTCTGAGATTACCCAGGTGGAAAAGCGCGCCGTGCAGGATTCCGCCATGCGGGCGCGGGCCAGCGAAGTCTTCCTGGTTGAGCAGGCAATGATGGCCGCCATCGGCGCGGGCTTGCCGATCACTGAGCCTTCCGGCAGCATGATTGTGGATATCGGCGGCGGCACCACGGACATTGCCGTCATCTCCCTTTCCGGAATTGTCTACAGCCGCTCGGTGCGCGTTGCCGGAAACGAAATGGATGAGGCCGTTACTGCTTACATCAAGCGTAAGTACAACATGCTGGTGGGTGAACGCACCGCAGAGCACATCAAGATGGAGATCGGTTCCGCCTATCCGCTGGAAAAGCCGCTGACCATGGAAATCAAAGGGCGGCATCTGCTGGAAGGCATTCCCAAAACCATTACCATTGACGATTCGGAAATCCGGGATGCTCTATCCGAGTGCGTTTCAACCATTCTCAACGCCATTCGCGTTGCCCTGGAGCGCACCCCCCCTGAACTTTCGGCTGACATTTCCGACCGCGGCATTGTCCTGACCGGTGGCGGCGGCCTGCTGAAGAACCTCGACAAGCGCATCCGGGAGGAAACCGGACTGCCCGTTTCGATTGCCGAAGACCCTCTGGCTTCAGTAGTCCTCGGGACTGGTAGAATGTTGACAGACTTTGACTTGTTGCGCAGAGTGGCGATAGAATAGCGCCGGTAAATTTGTCCCTGGTTTATATTTAGTTATCAGTTGTTTGAGAGGAAGAACTCAGCCTTTGTTTAGGAAAAGTCCAGGGAGCTGGAAGTCCCGATCTAACAACTGATAGCCGAGGACCGACTACGGACCATGGACAACGGACGTTCTTTATATGTTTGATCCTAACTCACCGGATGCTTCGCGCCCGGTCCAGGCGCTGAACAACGACGGGCTCGGGATGCCGGCTTTCATTAGCCGACACAGGTCTTTCTTTACCCTCCTCGTGGTGGTTGCCGCCCAGTTGTTGCTGCTTTCTCTTCAAATCACTCGCAACAATCACGTGCGCCTGATCCGCTATTGGGCAGTTGAGGCTTTCGATCCCTTTGAGCGCTCATTGGGCGGCATCGTGAATGTCTCCACCACAGCTTATCGAACCTACGGCCACCTTTGGCGCGCGGAGGAAGAAAACCAGGAATTGCATGTTCAATTGGTGGCGGCGCAGGCGCAGATCCAGCAGCTCAGTGAGCAGGCGGGAGAAACCCAGCGTTTGCGCACGTTGCTGGACTTCAAGAGTCAACTGACGTTTCAGTCCGTGGCGGCGGAAGTTATCGCTTCCAGCCCCGGCGAGAACTCGAACGCCATCTTTATCGACAAAGGTTCGGATTCCGGGCTGACCACGGACCTTGCAGTGATCACTCCGGAAGGCGTGGTGGGAAAAATCCTGGCGATATTCCCTCACAGTGCCCAGGTGCTGCTGATTATCGATCCTTCCAGCGGCGTTGGTGTGACACTGGCTCAAAGCCGCGTGCAGGGCATCCTGAAGGGCGGCATGAACAGCTTTTGCGACCTCCACTACGTCATGAATGAGGAAACGGTCTCCCGGGGTGAGGCTGTGGTGACTTCGGGGCTCGATCAGGTTTATCCCAAGGGCCTGCCGGTCGGAACCGTGGTTAATGTGAGTGACGGGAACATTTACAAGAGCATCAATGTGAAGCCCTCGGTTGACTTGAATCGGCTGGAGATGGTTTTGGTGGTCCTGAAGCCGGGTGCCGCGGAGCAGCAGGCTCTGAATCTCCCGCTGCGGGCACAGTAGTGCTCTCGATTGAATGACTCAGCCTGGATTCATCAGACAGGTTCATCTCTCTGTTCGATCCGGGCGAAATTATCCCCAAGGTAATTCCCACTCCGCCGTTGCTTCTGTTAGTCTAGTGTGCCGATGCCTGCTTCCACTCATCGTCCCATCGCGGTCTTTCAAGTGCACCCTGCCATTCTGGCGGCGGCGGTGCTGGTGGCGTTGCTTCTCCAGACCTTCCTGCCCCTGAAACTGCCACTGGCGCGCTTAATGGACTTTCCACTGCTGATCGTCATCTACTTCGCCCTCATGCGTCGTGACAAGGTGTTTGGCATCGGATTGGGAACGGCGCTGGGGCTGCTTCAGGACGCTCTATCGCACGGTTTCATCGGCATCTTTGGCATTGCCAAGGCGATTGTAGGTTACCTTGCGGCCACGGCAAGCACCCGGTTTGAATTGGAATCCCTGGTCGCGCGCACGGTACTCACGGGTGTCTTTGTGCTGGTTCACAACCTCTGCGTTGCCGCCCTCCAACACGCCTTGCTGGAAGCGCCTCCGCCATTTCAACCCATTGCCACTGCCAGCGCCGTGCTTGTCAATGTGGCGTTGGGGCTGGTCCTTTATCAGATACTTGACCGCTTCCGGCGCCCGGCCTAAGTCTGATTTCTGGCGGCCGGGGCTGGTGATTCAGCAGCCTCCATTGTTGCCGCAGTGAGGCAAGTTGCCCATTCTGAGCGTCTGAAATTCAAAACCACTGGAGCCATGATGATCTGTGCTGCCGATTTCCTCAATTAACCATTGCGCCGTGTTACAATGAAAAGTTGGGCCTGTCCCTCCCATGCGACAAGTAGGGATACTTTAAGGAGGACGCATTCATGTCTAAGTCCGCAACATTCGGTGTCATCATTGGCAATCGTGGTTTCTTTCCTGATATTTTAGCTCGCGATGGGCGCGAAGAGATCCTGCGCGTTCTGGAAAAGGAAGGTTATGGAAGTGTCTGCCTGACCCCGGAAGATAGCAAGTTTGGGTCGGTGGAAACGCTGCAGGATGCAAACAAGTGCGCGGATCTATTCCGCCAGCATCGCGGTGAAATTGACGGAGTACTGGTTTGCCTGCCGAATTTTGGTGATGAGCGCGGCGTGGCGAATACCCTCCGCGCGGCGGGCTTGGACGTGCCCGTTCTCATCCAGGCTTTTCCCGATGAGCCCCAGAAGATGCTTCTGGCAACCCGCCGCGACAGTTTCTGCGGCAAGATTTCCGTCTGTAACAACCTGTGGCAGTATGGCATCAAGTACACGTTGACGTCGCAGCACACACAGGCACCCACCTCCCCCGCTTTCCTCGCCGACCTCAAATCCTTCGCTGCCACTTGTCGCATCGTCAAAGGGTTGAAGAACCTCCGCGTCGGTGTTCTTGGCGCTCGCCCCACGGCGTTCAATACCGTCCGGTTCAGTGAGAAGTTGATGGAGCGCCACGGCATCTCCACTGAGACTCTGGACCTTTCGGAAGTCTTTGGTCGTATCGGTAAACTCGCGGACGACGACCCGAAGGTGACGGCGAAGTTGGCGAGCATCCATGGCTACGTTCCCACGCAGGACGTTCCTACGGCACCGTTGGTGAAGATGGCAAAGTTCGGAGTGGTGGTGGACGGGTGGATGAAGGACAACGAACTGGCCGGAACTTCCATTCAATGCTGGACGGCCATGGAGGAATTCTTCGGCGTTGTGCCTTGCACCCTGATGAGCATGATGTCCAATAGCCTGATGCCCAGCGCCTGCGAAACCGATATGATCGGCATGATTGGCATGTACATCCTGCAACTCGCCGCCGGCGACCCGAGCGCCATCGTCGATTGGAACAACAACTACGGTGAGGACCCGGACAAGGCCGTCATTTTCCACTGCTCGAACCTGCCCAAGCACTTCTTTGAAGAAGCCAAGATGGATTTCCAGCAGATCATCGCGGGCTCCGTTGGGAAGGCCAACACGTTTGGAACCGTGGTCGGCAGCCTGAAGGCCGGCCCGCTCACCTATTGCCGCGTCTCCACGGACGACCTGAACGGCAAGCTCCGCGCCTATTGCGGTGAGGGCGAAATCACCTCTGACAAACTCCAGACCTTCGGTGGTTATGGCGTGGTCAGGATTCCCGGTCTCCAGGACCTGCTCAAATTCGTCTGCAAGCACGGATTTGAGCACCACGTGGCTGTCAACCGTAGCCACTATGGCCGCGCCGTTGCCGACGCTCTGGGCAATTATAAGGGCTGGGAAGTCTATCATCACGGGGCCTAACCCCCCTGGGAGCCCGGCAGACAGCGCCACGGCCTGAAAATGGAACAGAAAAGGCGGAGCCCCACCAGAAACGGTGGCTCCGCCTTTTTTGCGCTTCGTCCGGGTTTCAATTCGCTTCGTATTTGCCCGCCCGGTAGTTGGGTTTTTAGATGTAGGCCATGCTGGAATTGGCGTCCGGAGGGTTTGCATTCGCCCCCGGCCGGTGGTAGCATTGATGATCTGCTCGAGTACCCATGGAGACTTTCGTATGCAAAGCGCTTATCCGCTTTCCCGTTGCCCTGCCTGTAAGAAGGCGTTCCGAATGGAAATTACCCGCGTTGCCGCACCGCCACCCGTCTGGGGGCAGCTTGTCTGCCCACATTGTGGGATCAAGTTTCAGCGATTTGATCCGCAGTATTTGAAGGGCCCAAACCCTCAAGCCGCCACCCGGTAGCTACCTGACCTTCGCTTCAGTCATTGCTTCCGATTTATTGCTTCTTGGCTCAAGCCCGGGGATAGCTACGCCCCATGCAAATCAGCGGCCCGCGCACTCCGGGCAATAGTAGATTCTCCCCCTACCAGAGAGCAGCTCGCATTACAATTCAGCTTATGGAATTCTCCAACTCTGGCCGCGCCCCGTGGCGCTTTATCGTCATTCAAGTTCTGATCGTTTTGGGGTTGATTACCTTTCTCAAGGTCTATCTTCCTTATCGCTCGCGCAATCTGGCCGCACAGGCCGCCGCCACTCGCGAGCAGAGGGTCATTTCCTTGTTTCAGGATTCAGTGGAGGAAGACTCAGCGCAGGAAATTTCTGTCCCGCTGGAGGGCGCGCTTGTGAAGCGCCACCCCCAGAGGTTGCGGTCCATCTTCTCCCGCGAGGAGGCTGAGGCAAGGCTTGGCCCCCCCCGCACCATTTTCACCGACTTCGGTGGGGGTGAACATCTCACCTGGATTGGCACCTCGCACAAGTTTGAGGCTGCCTTCAATAAAGGGCGGCTCTATTGCCTGACACTGGAAGATCGCACCACCGGCCATGGCGTGTTGGTTTACGAATCGCCCCTATCATGGCACCCCTATTAGGAGAAGGCAGTCGGCAGAGGGCAGAAAGCACAAAGCAATAGGCGGAAGGCAGTCTGGGTCCTGCGCTTATGCTGAAAGTCGAGGGCTGAGAGCAAAAAGCTGAAAGCCCGTGGCAGGCGCCTGAAAACTGACGACTGAAGACTACCAAATCTTAGTCGTTGGCGGTGAGCTGGTAAATCTTGGCGTCGATGAAAAGGTTGAATAGAACGGGATCGAGAAGCTGGGATTTCACTTCGTCGCCGATGATGTTCAGGGCGCGGTCAATGGGCACAGCGCGTTTATAAGGCCGGTCGCGGGCAGTAAGGGCGTCGAAGATATCCGAGATGGTCATCATCTTTGCCTGGAACGGAATATCCTCAGACTTCATGTGGTAAGGGTAACCGGAACCATTCAGTTTTTCATGATGGGCGCGGGCAATCTCCGGCACGCGCATCAATTCCTTGGTCCAGGGAATCTGGCTCAGGAATTTGAAGCTATGTTTGACGTGCGACTCGATTTCCTCTCGTTCCTCGGGGTTTAAGCTTCCCTTGGTGATCGAGAGCAGTTGCAATTCATCCTGGGTAAGCAGAGATTCGGTGGGGCCGGAGGGATCATCAAAGCTCCACCCCGCGATTTGGGTGAGCTTTTCCGAAACCTTTTCTGGCAGCACGGTCGGCTCATTCGCCTGGATGATGTTTTGCAGAAATTCGTCCAGATTCTGTAGTTCTCGGTTCTGATCGCCATCAATCAGGGCAAAACACTCTTCAAAGCCCTGATTGCCGTTCCGCAAAAGGTGCTCAACCTTCTTCCGGTAGCCCTCCAGCTCCAGCGATTTGCGAATGTATTGGAATCGCTTCTTGATCAGTTCAAGCTGCGGCGGGTAGAGTTTTCTGGCCTTCACCAGAACCTCTTCGCGCACGCCGACTTTGCCGAAGTCGTGCAGGATCGATGCGTAGCGAATCTCGCGAATGTTCTCGCGGGTAAAGCGAATGTCTTTATAGGGGCCGGAGTCCAGCCGGTCCACCGTTTCCGCTAGTGCCACGGTGAGCTTGGCCACGCGCTCCGAGTGTCCAGAGGTTGTGGGGTCGCGGGATTCAATGGCCGTCACCGAAGCGCTCACGAAGCCTTCAAACAGCTTTTCAATGTCGCGGTAAAGCAGGTTGTTTTCCAGCGCGACCGCGGCTTGGCTGGCCAGTGAAGACGCCAGGTCCTGACTTTGTTGCGAAAAGGGAACCACTTCCTCCCCCACAATCTTTGGTGAAGTCAGCTTTACGCCCGGATGTTCTTTGGAATTGATGAGCTGGAGCACTCCAATCACCTCGTCCTTTTGGTTCTTCATGGGAATAACCATCATGGACTTGGTTCGATACCCGAACTTCTGGTCGAAATCGCGGTTCAGGCGGAACGGCAGATTGCGGATGCGGTAGGCATCCTTGATGTTGAGGATTTGCCCGGTTGACGCAGCGTAGCCAGAGATGCTGCGTGTATCAATAGGCATGGTGAACTGGCGAAAGGGCACCGAATGGCTGTCGTTTTGCGTCAGCTTGAACACCAGGTGTCTCGCGCCGTTGCTCTCTGTTTCTACCAGGTAAAGTGATCCCGCGTCAGCGGACGTGATCTCCCGGCTCTTGCTCAAGATCAGTTCCAGAAGCGAATCGGTGTTGCGCTCCGTGGAAAGTGCCACGCCAATTTTGTTAAGTGTCTCAAGATCCGACACGGCCCGCCGCAGTTCCTGGCGCGTCCGGTGGTGCTCTTCCTGGGCATGGAGATTCTCGAACGCTTTCTCAATCGTCTTCGCCAACGTCAGGCAGGGAACCTCCCGTGGAAGCACGGCGAAAATGCGTGACTTTAGCTTGGCGGGAGGATGTGACTCGCCGTCGAGAAGGCAGATGATTCGCCATGCGCTGGATTTGGGCGCGGACTTTTGCAGGCGAAGCAGATCATCTTCGGCCGCGTCCACCACCAGAACTGCAGGGAGTTCCAAAGCGGGAAGTTGGGCTGCATCACGTGCGATGGGGATCAGCGTGTAGCTCTCCGCCAGGTTGCACACATGCACGCCAGCAGCACAAGGCTCGAAATAGTAGAGGTTCGATGGCATCGACGTTCAAGGTTCCAAGCTTACCGAGGGTCAGTCCCTTGCCTCCTGATCTTGCGAGAAGGGTTTTCAGGCGGCCTGCTCCGGAACATTAAGGTCGCCCCCGACGCTTTATCCAATTCTAACATCGCGCGCCACAAAGTTAAGGAATTTCCTGCGGGTGTACCGAGTATACACTTGACCGATGTCAAGAGTCGCGGATCACATGTTTCGCTGATCCCGGTTGCAGTTCCCATCCCTATGCAAATAAAGGTATTACCCAAATGTGGAAAATTGGGTAACCTTTTGGGGCTATTCCGAATCCAATCAAGTGTACGCATTGATGAGGAAGAGGAGATGACAAAAATGGTCAACATCAATTGGCACAGTGTTTTCAGCGGTCTTCTCGAGTTGGCAATGTTCGCCACGGCTGCATTTTACGCGGCCTTTGTTTTGATCAGTTATCTCGCCGAAGGTTCGCGCCCGCGCCCTCATTTTGTCGTGCGCGATCCGGCGCGTTCGGCAGAGCAATTGGCAGTTTGGTTGGGCGTTCAGCTTGTCGGGTTCGTAGTGCGGCTTGGAACCCCGATTCTTGCAATGCTGTCTGAAGCCTCGGCAGAAGTGGGAGATTGGTTCCTGAGCAATCTCCATCATGAATCCAGGTGAGGACTGGAACTGGAAGTTAGAAGCGACAAGTTAGAAACGAGAAGAAACATCTTCACTATTGCAGACTGACTTTTCCCTTCACCATCTGGCTCCAAACCCTTAATTCTCAATTCCTGACCCCTACGCCTTCGGATGAGTCTTATCATAAACATCCATTAGTTGCTTGATTGAGACTTGCGTGTATTTCTGCGTTGTAGCCAGGCTCTTGTGACCCAGCATCTCCTGAATCGCGCGCAGGTCCGCGCCTTCTGTTAGTAAGTGGGAAGCGAAGGCGTGCCGCATGGAGTGAGGACTGACCTTCACGTTGGGTCCAAAGAGCAACGCGTATTTTTTCAGCAGCCGGTCAACGGAGCGGGTTGTCAGTCGTGCCCCCTTGGTATTGAGAAACAACGCCGCCTGCCCGGTCCTTCGCACTTCCATCAGAAGCTTTTCGCGGATGGGCAGGTACTCTTCCAGTGCCTGCTTGGCCTTTGAGCCGAAGGGCACAATGCGTTCCTTGCGGCCTTTGCCGCGCACTAGGAGCATGCCATCGCCAAAGTTGATGCTGCGCAGATCGAGGCCTGTGAGTTCACTTACGCGCAACCCGGAGGCGTAGAGCAGTTCAAGAATGGCTTGATCGCGGCGCATCATGGGTTCGCCCTGGGGGACGGCCTCTGCCACACCGTTCAAGAAATTGCCCATCTCCTCTTCTGTCATGATACGGGGAAGGTTCCTTTCGACCTTGGGTGTGGATACAGTGGCGGCAGGATTCGCGGCCAGCACGCCTTCTTTGGCGAGGAATTTGTAAAACGCCCGCACCGCTGCCAGCTTACGCCCGATGGAACTCTTCTTCTTTTCGCGCTCGAACAATAAGGACAGAAATCCGCGAATGCGCTGCGTATCGACGGCGCCCACATCAACCTTCGCTTCCGCATCCCCACCTTTCAGGTAATCGCGAAATTGCAGCAGGTCGCTTTCATAATTGCGGATCGTATGCGGCGAGGCATTGCGCTCGTAGCGAAGGTAATTGAGGTAGCGAGTGAAAAGCTCATCCATGGAGTTGTCCGTGGTCAGTTGTCCATTGCAAGTTGCCAGTTATCAGTTCTCAGTTCAAAGCTTTTGCTGCATGTATTTAACCTTCGATAATGGTTGGCTGTTCCGTTGCAACGGGCAACGGGCCACTGACAACTGACAACGGACGTACCATCGCTTCCATCCAACTTCCAAAATCCACCAATGCCCGCTCGCATTGCTTTTCGCGGCGTGCGCGTTTGTCGCGGGCGATGGCCTTGGGCAGGCCCTCGATCGGCGCCAGCAAATCAAACGAAATGTTGGCAGGCTGATAATTCGTAGTGCTTGCGTGCGTGATGTAATGGACCAGCGATCCCAGCGCCGTGGTGCGGGGCGGCGGAGTGTAATGAGGCGCGCCGCCTGGCTCTTGCCCGGCATCCTCAACCACGGCCCGCGCCGCCAACGCCAAGCCCGCCAGCAGACCCGTGGAGATGCATTCCACGTAACCCTCGACGCCCGAAAGCTGGCCTGCCACAAAGATTTGCGGTGCGCTGCGGAAGCTCAGATCAAGATTCAGCAACCGCGGCGAATTGATGTAAGTGTTGCGATGGATCTGTCCCAGGCGCAGGAACTCCGCGTTTTCGAGGCCCGGAATAAGCCGCATGATGCGTTTCTGCTCGGGGAATTTAAGGTGATTTTGAAAGCCCACCAGGTTATAGCTGGAAAAGCGCAGGTTCTCAGCCCTCAGTTGCACCACGGCAAAAGGCTGCCGTCCGGTGCGCGGATCGATAAGGCCCACGGGCTTCATGGGGCCGAATCGCAGCGTGTCATAACCTCGCCGCCCCAACTCCTCGATGGGCAGACACGCTTCAAAGAAATTCACATCTTCGAATTCATGCGCCTGCACGGTCTCGGCGCTCATCAGCGCTTCATGGAAGACGCGATACTCTTCTTGAGTGAAAGGGCAGTTGAGATAATCGTCGCCACCTTTGCCGTAGCGTGAGGCGCTGAAGATGCGGTCCATGTTCAAGGTTTCCGCATCCACAACGGGGCTGATGGAATCATAGAAGGCCAGGTTGTCGGAACCGGCCAATGCCTGGAGGCGCGCCGCGAGCGCGTCAGAGGTGAGGGGCCCGCTGGAAATCAGCGTCAGGCTTTCCTCCGGAATTTCCCGCAGCTCTTCCCGCCGCAGGGAGATGAGTGGGTGGCCGCTGATGGCCGCCGTAACGCCCTCGGCAAATCGGTCGCGATCCACGGCCAGGGCCGATCCTCCAGGAACGGCGGTTTCACCGGCAACGCGCATCAGCAGCGAACCGGCGCGCCGCAATTCCTCTTTCAGCAGCCAGGATGCGGCGCCGGGGCTATTCGACTTCAGCGAGTTGCTGCAAACCAGTTCCGCCAGTCGGTCCGTCTTGTGGGCGGGCGTCGGGCGGGACGGGCGCATTTCGTAAAGCGTCACGGCAACGCCGCGCTCAGCCAGTTGCCAGGCCGCTTCGCTTCCCGCAAGCCCTCCTCCGGCAATGATTACTGATTTCATTTGGTCCCCATCTGGATGATTGTCCCCGCGTTCAATCAATTATACCAGCCACGCACGTGGGCAGCACAATCAGTGCGTGGGGATGAATAATCCTGTCCGTCTCTTTGGTCTCTGTGCCACGGATCATTCAATTCAAATAACCCAAAGTCTCGCCGTGCGCACTGTTTGAAACCATCTCAGGAAATTGTGACACTTTCGAAACTGTCACATAATTGCTGGCTGGTATAGTTGTTGACTGATAAATTGGTCCTCGGTGAGCGACGCCACGCAGCTCACGGCTGAGTATCATCACGCCGCTCACTTCCGTTGAAATCAGGAGGCGGAATGAACTCCTTTTCAAGAAAAGTCTTGTTTTGGACTCCGCGTTTGGCTTGCCTTGGCTTCGCAATCTTTCTAAGCCTGTTCGCGCTCGACGTATTCAGTGAGGGCAATGGCTTTTGGAAAACCATCTTGGGGCTCTTGATCCATCTCGGGCCGGTTTACATCGTCTTGGTATTGCTGGCACTCGCATGGAGGTGGGAATGGGTTGGTGCTGTTGGGTTCGGCGCGCTGGCCATTTGGTATGCAGCTGGCAATTTGCGGCATCATCCTGATTGGGTGCTGGTTATCGCGGGGCCGCTGGTCGTGCTCGCCACGCTCTTTCTGGTGAATTGGGCGAAACATGATCAGCTTCGCGCCAGGCCATAACGCAGTCGACAAACTCCGGTGGCGGGCCGTGTGAGAGCTTTTCATCCGGCAAACTTTCCTTAGGCTGGCATTGTTTGTTCCCTGTTTAGGTGCTAGGATTCTCGGCAATTCTCTCGGAGTCATTACCAGTGGAAGGCGTATTGGAATTTTTCGGCGCATTGCTTGGGCTTGGCCTGTTCGGCCTTGTCGTCATTCTGCCGATTATCGCCTTGGTGCGTGCAGGCCGTGCCGCACGACTTGGCAAGCGGAATGAGGAGAGCTGGCAAAAGCTCACGCAACGCATCCACGCTTTGGAAACCCAGGTTCAAGGGCTTCAGGTACAACTTAAGGAGCGACCCGCTGGCGTGGAACAAGCCCCCCGCGAAGCGCCGTCAGCGCCTGCGCGGCGGGAGGTTCCATCACCTGCCGCAGTGGCACCGCCTGCCGCTCTCCATCCAACTGCGGTAGCTGCTGGCGGGGATGTACATTCCCTGGAGCCGCCGCGCCCCACGGCCACGGTTGCGCCTCTAGCACCTTCTCTAGTGGTGCCTCCTGTCGGCAAACCACCTGCACCATCTGTCTCCAGCAGGCCTTCGGAAAAGGCTCCGTCCGCGGAAGCGCCCGCACAAACCGCTGAGCGCCCGCTTTCCCAAATATTGGGAACGAAAGTGCCTGCTCGCCACGCCACTGCCAAGCGTGTCCTGAACCTGGAAGAAGTCCTCGGCACCGACTGGCTGAACAAGCTGGGAATGATGATTCTGGTGATTGGCGTCGCCCTGTTCCTGGCTTATGAGATGCGAGAGCTGGGTGCGGCCGGAAAGGTTTTGGTTGGCTTTGCGGTTGGCGGTGGGTTCCTGGGCGCGGGAATCTTCTTTGAGCGGCGGGAACGTTGGCGAATCCTGGCTCGTGCCGTCATGGGTGGCGGTTGGGCGCTGCTTTACTTCACCACTTATGCGATGAACCACGTTGGTGCGGCCAAAGTTCTGGAATCGGAAACATTGGATTTTGTTCTTCTGCTGATTGTGGCTGCGGCGATGGTGGCGCATACGCTGCGCTACGACTCACGCGTGGTTACCGGCCTCGCCTTTCTGCTGGCATTTTCCACCATCAACATCAGCCACGCGCCGCCATCGAGTCTCCTCGCCAGCGCTATCCTGGCCGTGGCGCTCGTTGTGATCGTGGGTAGGCGCAGGTGGTTTGATCTGGAAGTGCTGGCCATCGCAGCCGTTTACGTCAATCACTTCCTTTGGTTGCGGCCCATCATTGAACCGATGGAAGGGCACAGCCATCCCTTCCCGGAGTTCATTCCCAGCGTTGCGTTGCTGATCTTCTACTGGTTTGTCTTCCGGGTTTCCTATGTACTGCGTGACAAGCTGAACGATGAGCAGGAGAGGGTTTCAACTTTCGGCGCGGTGCTGAATTCCTTCCTGCTGCTTAGCGTAATGAAGTACCAGTCCGTGCACCCGGAGTGGGCTTTCTATGCCCTGCTGGTGATTGGTGCGATGGAATTTGCGATTGGCCAGTTGCCCATCGCCCGCCGCCGTCGCCCCGCCTTTGTGGTGCTTACGGTGATTGGCACTACCCTGATGGTGGCCGCGATTCCGTTCAAATATTCCGGCGAAACGTTGCCCATCCTCTGGCTGGCTGAAGCCGAAGCGCTATTTCTTGCTGGTGTTTTCCTGGATGAAATCATCTTCTGTCGCCTCGGGTTGCTGGCCAGCATGCTGGTGGCGCTCCAGTTGAATCGTTTTGCCGTGGGAGAGCTTTACGACACCCAATGGAAGGGGTTTCACCCCGGTGAGCGCCTGCGCGGCATCATGGAGTTCGCCACCACGGTGCTGATCTTCTACGGGGATGCCCATTGGCTGGCGCGTCGGTCCCCGCGCTTGAATGAATCCCCCTTTGAAAGGGTGATGCTGCGCGTGCTCTCCTTTGTCGCCGCCATTACAGCCATAATTGGCATCTGGTGGCTGACACCGGAGCCATGGGTGGCCGTGGGCTTTGCCGCGCTGGGGCTCTCCTTGATCGTGCTGGGTTCGCGCGCAAACATTCGCGATTTTGTTTACCAGGCCCATGCGGTAACCGTTCTGGCGTTTCTCCGCGTTCTCGACGTCAACTTCTGGGAGCCCAGCCCCAACCTGAAAGTGCGCGTTGCAACCGTGGTTCTGACCGCCGCAATGATCTATGCCAGCGCGCACTGGTCAGGAATGAAGCGCACCGTCAGCGTGAAGTATGCCTCCTCATGGCACACGTGGGCAGCATCGTTGCTGGTGGGGATGCTGGCGTGGCATGAACTTCAGCCCATCAGCGTGGCGCTTGCCTGGACGATTCTTGGCCTCGTGCTGTTTGAAGCCGGGTGCGCGTGGCGACTGCCCCAATTGCGTTTGCAAGCCTATCTGGCGTTTGTGTTCAGCTTCCTGCGTCTCTTCTTTGTGAACTTCAACGCCGCGGGAGTGCCGGGTTCGTTCAGCCCGCGCTCTTACACCATCGTGCCGCTGGCGCTTGCCTTCTTCTATGCGTATGGCGTGCTGGATGCCTCCCACGACGAAGTGTTTGATCGTGACCGCAGATGGAAGGCGGCGGAGGTCCTCTGTTTCCTTGGAACCTTCACCCTCGCCGGGTGGGCGCGTTTCGAATTGCAACCGGACTGGGTGGTGGCGGCATGGGCAGCGATGATCTGGGTGCTCGCGGC
>Ga0302320_10001620_pt1 | contig 54004 bp, 35 predicted proteins | sample Bog_T0_3_FD_202130 | JGI IMG/M metagenome (GOLD analysis project Ga0302320, IMG submission 202130) | Peat permafrost microbial communities from Stordalen Mire near Abisko, Sweden - Bog_T0_3 | ecosystem: Environmental > Terrestrial > Soil > Wetlands > Peat | place: Sweden: Abisko, Stordalen Mire...
GATATCCGCGCATGACGGTGTTGCCACGCATGAAAATCTCACCCATGGTTTTGCCGTCGGCAGGCGCCGGTTCGACAGTGCGGGGATCGCCCACCATAACACCTTCCAGAGTTACATAGGGTACGCCTTGGCGAGCCTTCAGGACGGCTTGCTGTGCGGGAGGAAGGTCGTTCCATGGCTCCTGCCAGGCACAGACGGTCACTGGACCATAGACCTCGGTCAACCCGTAGACGTGCGTAACGTTAAAGCCGATGGCCTGCATTTTCTCGATAATCGCCGCCGGGGGAGCCGCACCGGCCGTCATCACCTGCACACCTTTGGGGATCTCACGCCGGCTCTCGGGCGGAGCATTGACCAGCATACCCATCACAATGGGCGCGCCGCACATATGGCTGACGTGGTGATCGGCGATGGCATCGTATATCCCCTTGGCAGTCACCTGGCGCAGGCAGACATGAGTTCCCGCCATTGCGGTAATCGTCCAGGGGAAGCACCAGCCGTTGCAGTGAAACATCGGCAGCGTCCATAGATAGACAGGGAAATGCGGCATCGCCTGGGTCAGCACGTTGCCGATGGCGTTGAGATATGCGCCGCGATGGTGGTACACCACTCCCTTGGGGTTACCGGTGGTTCCAGAGGTGTAGTTCAGCGAGATTGCCTGCCACTCGTCGGCGGGCATGGTCCAAGCGAAATTGGGGTCGCCTTCGGCGAGAAATTGTTCATAGTTCAGTTCGCCGAGAAGTTCGCCGCCCTTGCCGCGTGGGTCGTCAATGTCAATGACCAGAGGTTTATCGGCCATCCGCTCCAGCGCCTTGCCCACCACGGCGGAGAACTCAGTGTCGGTGATCAAGATCTTGCTCTCACTGTGCTGAAGGATGAAGGCGATCGACTCTGCGTCAAGGCGGATGTTGAGGGCGTTCAGAACCGCGCCTGTCATGGGAATGCCGAAGTGCGCTTCGAGCAGTTCCGGGACGTTCGGCGCCATGACGGCTACGGTGTCACCAAGGCCGATGCCGCGGCGTTGGAGCGCCGATGCGAGGCGGACGCAGCGTTCATAGGTTTCGCGCCAGGTGCGCTGAAGATCTCCATGCGCTACGGCGATGCGGTCCGGATATACGGACGCGGTGCGACGGATGAACGACAACGGTGACAGAGCCTCGAAATTTGCCGCGTTCTTGTCGAGATCGACCTCGTAAATATTGCGATTGGCCATGATTTCACCCCCAAGGATGGCGGGCATGAGATTACGTCAGAGTGGCGGCGAAGTCAAAAAAATCCCAGACCCAACCTACTGAAATTGCGCGAGGACCTGCATGAGTTCGTGGGTGAAGTCCGCGGCGGCTTTGCTCTCGCTGTGCGGGCAGTGTTCTCCGGCTTGGATCAGACGAATGTCAGCCGAGGGGAGCGCCTGATGTACGGCGTCGAGTTCGCCGGGGTCTGTACGAGGGTCACGAGCGCCATGGAGCAACACGGTAGGAACCTTCAATTCGCCCAAGCGTCCATCGTAAAGATCCGCGGTGCCTGCGTCTGCCAGTTTCGCAATGTCGAGCCAGGTGCGCCCTTCGGTTTGCAGCAACTCCCGCCAGTAGTCTTCGCCGTGTTCGTGAGCAAGCACAAATGAGATACGGTCGCCGAAACTCTCAGGCGCACGGACCATGGTTTCGAAAAAGTCCCGCGACGACGTCTTTCGCCGATTGTAGTGAAAGGCTTCCAGAATGAGGCCGCGGCAGCGCTGCGGAGCCAGCAAGCCCATCCATGCCGCAATGACCGATCCGTCGCTGTGTCCCCAGATCACCGCGTCGCGGATGTCGAGAGCGTCAAGGAACTGGATGGTCTCCTGGGCTGCGCGGATGTGAAAATCGACCCCGAAGTCTGCGGGCTTTGGAGAAAGCCCGTAACCGCTCCGGTCAGGAATGAGCACATGATGGTCCTTAAGCGAGTGCAGTTGTTTGTTGATGGGATAAACGTGATATCCCCAGCCTCCATGCAGGAAGATGAGCGGTTGCCCGGCGCCGAATTCCCGGTAGTGAATGGCCACCGGATGCCGCGCCAGCGGCGAGTTCTGGATGGAAGCGAATGGCATGCAACTCCTCTGTTTCTGTGTATAACATCCATAAAGAACTTTGTCTTGTCCATTGGACGATTTCCAAGCACTCTAAATGTATTCGCCGGCGAAGGGTGAGCATCCTCCGTTCGCGCCGTATTTGTGGAGGATTTCCGATGGAGACGAACGAGGCAAGTGTTGCGCAGGCGACGCCGCACGCGGCGTGCGGGGTTTCAGCGACCGCTTATAACCATCCTTTACTGCAGGTGCAGACAACCGAAAAAGCGGGCTGCAAGTGCGGTAAACTGCGTCCGCCGCGGAAGCTGCATGCAGCGGTTGGCTTGTGGTTAGCGCTGTTCGTGAGCTTGCATTTCTTGATTTGCTCGGTCGGCGTATATCCGGACAGTTATGAGGGATGGGTAAGTCAGGTTCGCAGCTCGCTTGCACACCTACCAGGCGCAGTGCTGCTTCTCATTCTGCTGCCCATGCTGCTGCAAGCGGGAAGCGGTTTGTATCTGCTGGCAAAAGAGGGTGTTCAGTACGACGTGAAGCGCTGCGACCGGGGTGGAAAGCTGCGTTATTTTCTGCAGCGGTGGAGCGGCCTGGCAATGCTGGCGTTCCTGCTGCCTCACGTTGCAAGTATGCGTGGCTGGGCACCGTTCCAGATTCTTGCTGCGACCGGAGGGCCGGATGGAAGTGCATTCGCGCAGACGGCTGCGGCGTTTCATCCATGGCACTCACAGGCAGCCAATTCCATCACAGTGCTGCTATTCCTGGTGGGAATCATGGGCACGGTATATCACATTGCAAATGGTGTATGGTCCGGCGCAATCCTCTGGAAGATAGTTCAGGACGATCAGGGAAAAGCAAGGATGGGATACCTCAGCCTTGCTTTGGGGATTGCACTGGCCGCGGTAGGATGCGTGGCCTGGTACGCCTTCGCCTTAAGTTCCAACGTACATGCAACGCTGGCTACCACTGTTCGTTGAATAAGGTGATTCGAATGGCGAAGAAGCCGCGCAAGAAAAATCACAGCGCGGCGGCGCGACGCTGTACCAGCAGGAAGTAGAGAGCCACCAGAATCAGCAGTCCTCCATTGATTCCCACCACCACAGGGGCGGTGAAAATGGGCACGAGCCAGCCTGAGAGCAAGTTTCCCATCGGCATGCCCCCGCGGAAGGCGCAGTTGTATACACTCATCACGCGTCCGCGCATTTCGTTGGTAGTGGTCAACTGCACCAGTGACGTCACGGTGGCAAAGGCACCCATCATGGATGCACCGACCAGCACCAGCATGACATAGCTAAGCGGCAGTGAGCGGGAGAAGGCGAAGACGGCAGTTGCAGCGCCCAGGCAGATGAGCATGGTGAGCGCAACCCGCCCCTTGTTGAGAATGTTTCCCCGGCTTGCGATGGTCAGTGAACCGCAGATAGACCCGACTCCCATCATGGACAGCAGGGTGCCGTAAGTCTCTGGGCCGCGATGGAAGATGTCTTTGACGAAGACCGGAATGTAGGTCCGCAGAGGCATGCTCAAGGCGGTCATGCAGAAGGCGAGCACGATCAGCGCCCCCATGGAATTCTGCTTGCGAACAAACTTGATGCCCTGCTTGAGGCTGCCGAACATGGAATCGGTGGTCGCCGGAGGCAGGAATGTGGCAGAGATCATGGACAGCGTAACAATCGGGGCAAGGAACGACAGAGCGTTAAGCCCGAAGCACCACTTTTCTCCGAACTTTGCCAGTGCCTGCCCGGCGAGCGCGGGGCCAACGGTGACCGCAAGGTTGAACTGAATCGAATTCAGTGCAATGGCGTTTGGAATGTCTTCCCGGTCGACCAGCGTAGGAATGAGCGCCTGATATGCAGGGCCTCCAAAGGCCTGTGCCAATCCAGAGAAGAACGAAAGGCAGAGAATGTGCCAGACGTGAACCGTTCCGGTTGCCACCAGGATGGTAAGCAGGAGCGCGCTAGTCATCTGCATATATTGCGAGACGAGGAGAATCTTGCGCCGCTCGGTGCGGTCTGCCACTACGCCGCCAATCAGAGAGAATAGAAAGATTGGGATTCCGCCGAGGAACTGATCCAAGGCGAGCAGGAAGGCGGAATGACTCAGACGATAGATGAGCCAGCCCTGCGCCACAATCTGCATCCAAGTGCCAATGCTGGACGTGCAGGCGCCAAACCACATGAGACGGAAGTCCCGATAGTGAAATGCCTTGAATACCCTGCGAAAGGTTGATCTGTCCATTTGCTCCATGCGTCTCTGGCGCTTTGTCTATCTTCGCACGCCGCCGGGTTATGGGCGCTCCGGCCATGAGTGGCGGGGATAGCGTCGCATCAACTCGCGGCGCACCTGCGGATAAAGCCGCTCCCAGAAGCCCGCAAGGTCCGAGGTTGTCTGCACAGCCCGCTTGTTCGGCGCCAACAGGTGGACGACCAGAGGCGTACGCTGCGGCCCGATACGCGGCGTCTCCTTCATGCCAAAAAAATCCTGCAGGTGCGAGGCGATCCATGGCGGCTTGCCGCGCTCGTAATGAACCTTTGTCTGGCGCCCGCTTTGCAGCGAAACGCGCGCCGGGGCGATTTCGTTGAGGCGTCGCGTACCAAGTTGGTGCTCAAGCGAGGCAACCAGTTGCGCTGCCGCGCTCTTCAACTCCGCGAAGCTGCGCAGCCCCGCACACAAACTGCGCAGTGACTGTGACGGGTCAGGCAACTCAAGGCCGGCAAACTCCACACGGGCGAGAAACTCTTCAAGGGCCGGGGGGTCCACAAAGCGGTCAATGCCCGCCTCCAACGCCTTCCCGGCGAGCAGTTCGGCTGTAGCTTGCGCATCAGGCACCGCGCCGCGCGACTCCTGAATTACCAGTTCGTCATAAGACAGCGAGCTCACGGCATCCACGCGCTCGGCGGTGTGATTCCATGTCACGCCGGAGTGCTCATGCACGCGCTCCGGGAAGAGATCGAGCAGCCACTCCGGTTCGATGCGCGAAGTCATTCGGATGATGGGGAGAGGCTTATCCTTGCGGTCTTCGGCATCCACGGCAACCATGAATTCGTAGGTGGGAGCTACTCCCGCAAACTCCGCCGAAGCACCATTGGATAGCAGCACCTGATTGCCCGAGCGCCGCCGCGCAACGCGATCGGGAAAGCCTGCGAGAACGGAGATAAGCAGATCGTCGTCATCGTGATGCGTCTGTCGCGGAGGCCGCGCAATTCTGCGGAGTTGCTCGACGTGCTGTTGTGTGCGGAAGTCCCGTTCCAGTTCCATTGCAGACAGCAGATCATTTTTTGCAAGCTGCACTCCTGAGGAGAGCAGCGCGACGGCGACGCATCCGTCCTCACCCACACCGCGCGCGATGGCCTCGATAAGTATTCGTGAGAGCCTGGGCGGCAGCGGATACCGCGCCAACCGCTCTGCCATTGTTGTCGTGACGCCGAGGCGGTCAAGCAATGACTCAGCTCGCTCGACCGCCGGCACGGGCGGAGCATCCAGCCAGTCCACGTCGCTGACATTGGCGATTCCCATGGCGCGCAGCGCGAGGCAGAGTTGTGAGAGATCGGCGCGCAAGATTTCCGGAGCATCCTGCTCCGGACGGTGCAGGTAATCCTCTGCGGTGTAGAGGCGCAGCACGCGACCGGGGCCGGTGCGTCCGGCGCGTCCGGCTCTCTGCTTGGCCGAAGCCTTGCTCACGCGACCGATGTGAAGCGTTGGCAATCCGCTCCAAGGGGAGGTGGATGCGATGCGCGCGAGGCCACCGTCAATCACGGCGCTTACGCCTTCAACGGTGATTGAACTCTCTGCGACATTCGTGGCTAGAATCAGTTTTTGATGGGAAGCGGGTAAGAGTGCGCGATCCTGTTCTTTGGGCGGCAGGCTCCCATGCATCGGAAGGATCAGCAATCCCGTGCGCCGCGCCAGCGGTTCGCACTCGCGCATGGCGCGACGAATCTCCGCAGCGCCGGGAAGAAACGTCAGGATGTCTCCGATGTGTTGCTCGTTGATCAGCAACTCCACAGCATCCTTCACTTGGGTCTCAAGCGATTTTGGCGAGTAGGGAAGATGCTTGATGGAAAGTTCGAAGAGCGTTCCCATGGAGCGCACGATGGGACAATCTCCGAGGTATTTCGCCACGGGATCGGCATCGAGCGTTGCCGACATGACCACTATTTTCAAAGAGGGTCGCGATTGCTGGAGACGCTTCAACAATGCCAGCGCGAGATCGCTCTCCAGGTGGCGCTCGTGGAACTCATCGAGCACAACTGCGTCCACGCCCTTGAGGGTTGGATCGGAGAGCAGGCGACGGGTGAGGATGCCTTCGGTGACAAAGCGCAGACGGGTGCGGGAACCAACGGCTTCTTCAAAGCGGACCTGGTAGCCGACGGTCTCGCCTGCCTGTTCACCAATCTCCCATGCCACTCGACGGGCCGCCAGACGGGCGGCAATGCGGCGTGGTTCCAACACAACCACCTCACCGCTCACCATGGCAAGCAGCGCCGGAGGGATACGGGTTGTTTTGCCTGCGCCGGGCGGAGCCTCAATCACAAGGCTCGGATGCCGGTTTAGCGAGTCGATGATCTCGGGCAGAATTGCGTCCACCGGAAGCGCAGGTTTGCGGCTCACTCTTCATCGGAACACGGCGGCAATAGGTTGACAACCGCCTTTTATATCGCTAAGTTTAATAGGCGAACAAAAGGCGAAAATGAGAATTGCCTCAGAACTTCGGAAACTGATTGAATCCGCGCTCGCCGAGCGCATTCCAGCGGCCTTATCCGTACGCCCTCCAGTGGATCCGGAGCTGCTTTCCTGCGGTCTGACCGAGGTAGATGCAGTGCTCGGCGGCGGATTTCCATTGGGCGCTATCTCCGAGCTAACGGGGTCACATTCTTGCGGACGCACAACTCTGGCGCTGGCTACATTGGCAGAGGTTACACGGCAGGGCGAAAGCTGCGCTTACGTGGATGTCTCGGATGCATTCGACCCGGTTTCGGCCTCGGCACTGGGAGTGGATTTACGCCACCTGCTCTGGGTTCGCACGGCGGAACCGCAGGCGGAAAGTGTGGCCGGTGTGGGCTCTCCCTTTGCACCGGCCACGCCAACCTCTCTAACAGAGGAAAAGCGTGCAGGCGCTGGCTGGTGCCACCCACGCAACGAGACCATTGGTCTGCATCATGCGATTGGTGAACTGTTCCATGCGGTGCCGAAAAGAGCTGTGCAGGAGCCACGAGTGGACTTTACGCCACGCTGCTCGGAGCCAGTGCGCCGTGAGCGCGTGCAGCCCGTGATGTTTGTTCCCCCGCCTGCCACGAACATGAAACCGCTGCGCATTCGCAACTTGCGCAGCCGGGAGACTCCCTGGACGCGGCTTGATCATGCTTTGCGGGCCACCGATCTTCTGCTGAGCACCGGAGGTTTTCGCGTTCTTGTACTGGACATGGCGGACGTACCTGCGGAGCAGGCGCGGCGCGTGCCCCTGGCGACGTGGTATCGCTTCCGTTTGCAGGCGGAAAAGTCTCGTACGCTCTTTTTGCTGATGACACGCGTCGCTTGCGCCAATAGTTGCGCGGCGATTTCTTTGCACTGCCGTTCAGGGACAGCCCGGTGGACGAGGGCAGCGGAGCACGGGCCTTCACTGCTTTCCGGATTGCGTTACAGCGTAAGCGTGGAGCGCAGCCGCGCGGTAGACCCGAGTCGCAAGAAGCCTGCTGCATCCGTGGAAGCGACTTGGAGCAGCACAACTCTATGGTCGAGATGAGTGATGCCGTCCTCGCTATATCTCTGCGTGCATCTCTGCGATTTCGCCGCGCAAGCGCTCACCGATTCTGTTGAGCTTCGCTTGATGGCAATAGTAGTTCTGTGCGGTGATCCTCCGCTGGAACGCGTCTTCGCCATGAATCAGCGTGCGCGTTGCCTGGGACTGGAGCCGGGCATGAGCCGCCTGCAGGCCGAGTCGTTTCCAGTAACGGTGCTGCGCCGTGACCGTCAGCAGGAAGACGTTCTGTTTGCCGGGTTAATCCGTTGTGCGCAGAGGTTCTCGCCACGAATTGAAAGCATTGCCGCGCCGCAGGAGCAAAGCTGCGGGGCAACGCTCATGCTCGACGTCTCCGGCTCAGAGCGGCTGTTGGGCGATGCGTGGCAGATCGCCACAACGGTGCGGCGGTCATTTGCCGCCATGGGATATGAGGCCAACGTGGCGGCTTCGCACAATGCAAACGCAGCCGTACTGGCGGCTCGCGGTATTGCTGGCGCAACGGCCATCGCACCGGGCTGCGAGGCGGAAACATTGGCACCCCTGCCGCTCGCCGTGCTTGAACTTGACAATACCCAGTCGCAGACTTTCATCGCATGGGGCATACACACGCTTGGACAATTGGCTGCGCTTCCGGCGAAGTCTCTGGTGGCGCGCATGGGGCAGAGTGGCTTGCGAGTGCAGGCCCAGGCGCGCGGCGAGTGCAGCCACCTGCTGGTCCCCGCCGAAGAACCGGCCGATGCGGCGCTGTGCGAGAGCGTGGAGTTGGAACATCCGGTGGAGTTGCTGGAACCCTTGCTCTTTTTGTTGAGCCAGATGCTGGAACAGGTGATGCAACGTGCGGCAGAGCGTGCGCTGGCCATCGCCTCGGTGGAGACCTGCCTGATGCTGGAGAACAATGTGCTGGATGGTGCCTCGCAGGACGGCCAGCGCTCCGAGCATTGTCGCACCGTACGTCCCGCGCTTCCGGAGCGTGACCGTCTTACGCTGCTCAAACTCATCCAGCTTGATCTTGAACTGCATCCGCCAGGGGCTGCGGTGATTGGGGTTCGCATCCATGCGCAGCCAGCGCGGCCGCAGACAGCACAGCAGGGACTTTTCGCGGCACAGACTCCCGAGGCAGGACGGCTGGATATTCTATTGGCGCGATTGCGCAAACTGGTGGGCGAAGGCTGCGTGGGTACGCCGGAACTGCTTGACTCGCACGCGCCCGAAGCATTTTGCCTGAAGAGCTTTGAGGTTGGACAAGCTTCATCGCTACATTCTTTCTTGCCAAGTCCCGCTGGCATACAGACTGCAGATCTCGCTCCAGCCCTGCGCATGGTGCGTCCGCCCCGCGCCATTGAAGTTGAATTACGTGGCCAAGTTCCGACAGCAATGCACTACGAAGGCCAGCGCCTGATGCTGCAAACAAGCTCCGGCCCGTGGCGCACCAGCGGAGCATGGTGGACAAATCCCGCGTGGTGCCGTGAGGAGTGGGACGTGGTACTCAACGAACTATCCCAGCGCTGTCTGCGGCTGGCGTACGATCCCGCCGCCGGAAAACCTGGCACCGGCGAGTACGGGGCGAGGAACGCCGCTCCGGCCGCAGGCGCAGGCTGGTACGTGATTGGAATCTACGACTGAGGCGCGCGATGTATGTGGAACTTCATGCCCGTTCGGCGTTCAGCTTTCTGGAAGGGGCATCTCTGCCGGAGTTGCTGATAGCACGCTGCGCCGAGCTTGATATGCCGGCGATGGCGTTGCTGGACCGCAACGGATTGTACGGTGCTCCACGTTTTCATATCGCCGCCGAAAGGGCTGGCACGCGAGCACACGTGGGAGCAGAAATCGCCGTGTGCGATGCCGGAGAGCGGGTGCGGCCTGCGCACTGGCTTCCTCATCGAGTCCCCGCCGAGCCAGTGCGATTTGCATTGCTGGCTGAGACGCAGAAGGGCTATCAAAACCTGTGCCGCCTGATTACCCGTTACAAGCTGCGCGAGGCTCACAAGGCGGAGGGTGCGGCCCTGCTGGCCGATGTTGCGGAATATTCCGAAGGCATTGTCTGCCTTACCGGCGGCGACGAAGGGCCGCTGGCCGCAGCGCTTGCGCGTGACGGATATGACGCGGCGCTATGCGAGGTCCAGCGCCTGGTACACATCTTTGGCCCCTGTAACGTGTACGTGGAATTGCAGCGCCACTTTGATCGCGAGCAGGAATATCGTAACCAGGCCGCGGTGCGCATTGCAGATGCGTTGCATCTGCCGTTGCTGGCAACCAATGGCGTCAACTATGCCACGGCCTATGAGCGCGAAGTGCTCGATGTGCTCACCACGATTCGTCACCACTGCACGCTGGAAACGGCCGGACGCCTGCTCTCCTCGAACGCTGAACGCTACCTGCGCTCGGCACGTGAGATGCGCCAACTCTTTCGCGATCTACCCGAGGCAGTTGATAACACTCTGGAGCTTTCCGCACGACTCACCTACCAGATGAGCGATCTTGGATATTGCTTTCCTGATTATCCCGTGCCCGCGGGCGGGTCAATGCAATCGTTTCTTGAGAAGCGCACGGAAGAAGGCATTCGCAATCGTTACGTGCCCAAACGCGATGCCAATCTATTCGCACGCGCGCAGAAGCAGTCGCAGCGCGAGCTGGCGCTGGTTGCCAAACTCGGACTCGCCGGATACTTTCTGATCGTCTGGGACATTGTGCAGTTCTGCGGGCGTGAGGGCATCCTTGTGCAGGGGCGCGGTTCGGCGGCAAACAGCGTGGTCTGTTATGCGCTTGGCATCACGGCGGTCGATCCGGTTGGCATGGATTTGCTCTTCGAGCGCTTTCTATCTGAAGAGCGCGGCGAGTGGCCGGACATCGATCTCGACCTGCCTAGCGGCGAGCAGCGCGAGAAAGCGATTCAGTATGTGTATCAGCGGTATGGTGAACTTGGCGCGGCCATGACCGCCAACGTCATCACCTATCGTGGACGTTCCGCGGCACGCGAGGTGGGCAAAGCCTTGGGCTTCGACGCAGAGACGCTGAATCGCCTCACTAAACTGGTCAGCGCGTGGGAGTGGAAAGACAAAAACGATTCACTGGGTAGAAATTTTCAGGATGCGGGCTTTGACCTTCAGCACCGTCGCATCGCCAAGTACGTGGAACTCTCCGGGCGCATGCAGGATCTGCCGCGCCATCTTGGGCAGCACTCCGGCGGCATGGTGATCTGCGGCGGCCAGTTGAACGCGGTCGTGCCCATCGAGCCTGCGTCCATGCCGGGACGAACCGTGATCCAGTGGGACAAGGAAGATTGCGCGGACATGAAGATCATCAAGGTCGATCTGCTTGGGCTCGGCATGATGGCCGTGCTCAAAGACTGCATGGACCTGGTGCCCGCACATTACAACGAGCCGCTAGATCTGGCGCAGCTTCCGCAGAACGATCCGCCTACTTATCGCGCACTGCAACGCGCAGACACGGTTGGCATGTTTCAGGTGGAGAGCCGCGCGCAGATGGCCGCGCTGCCGCGCAACTACCCCATTTGTTTTTACGATCTCGTGGTGCAGGTGGCCATTATCCGTCCCGGCCCCATCGTCGGCAACATGATGAATCCTTATATGAAGCGGCGGCGCGGCAAGGAAAAGGTAACGTACTATCATCCGCTGCTGGAGCCGGTGTTAAAGCGCACGCTCGGCATACCGCTCTTCCAGGAGCAGCTCATTCGCATGGCGATGATCGTGGCCAACTTCACCGGTGGCGAGGCAGAAGAGTTGCGCCGTGCCGTGGGGATGCGCCGTTCCATGGCGCGTATGAAAGACCTTGACGGCAAACTGCGCCGCGGCATGAGCTCCAACGGCATAGCGCCCCGCGTGCAGGACGAGATCATTCAATCCATCTCATCGTTTGCGCTCTACGGATTTCCGGAGTCGCACGCTGCCAGTTTTGCGCTCATTGCCTACGCCAGCGCGTATTTGAAGTGTAACTATCTTGCAGCCTTCACCGCCGCGCTGCTCAACAATCAGCCAATGGGCTTTTACTCACCCGCGGCAGTGGTAAAGGATGCACAGCGCCACGGGTTGCGCGTAAAACCCGTGGACGTGCTGCACTCTGATTGGCCGTGCACGCTGGAGACTGAATCCGGCAATCCGCATCGCTTCGCTTTGCGACTGGGGCTGTGTTACGCGCGCGGCTTGCGGCGCGACACGGCCACCGCCGTGATCGCCGCCAGGGAGCAGCGAACGTTTATCTCGATCCAGGATTTTGCTTTGCGCATACCTGAGTTGCACAAGAGCGATCTTGCGCTGCTGGCGAAAATCGGCGCGCTCAACTCGCTGGGCGAGGTCGCGCATCGTCGCGATGCGCTCTGGCAGGTGGAGTATGCGGGACGTCCCCCTGGGCCGCTGCTGGATGAGTTGCCGGAGCAAACGTCTGCCGACTCACCGCTTCGGCAGATGACAATCGAAGAGCGCCTGGTCGCCGATTTCTCCGGCACCGGAGTGACCGTGGGCAAGCATCCCATGGCCTATCATCGCGAGCGGCTGAAAGAGATGGGAATCCTTGCGGCTGGCGATCTTGCCGGGGTGGCTCACGGGCGTACCACGCGCATCGCCGGATGCGTGATTGCCCGCCAGCGCCCTGGAACAGCCAAGGGATTCGTCTTTCTCAGCATTGAGGACGAGACAGGCATTGCCAACGCCATCATTACGCCCGCTGTTTATGAGCAGTTCAAACAGGTGGTGGTGTACGAGAAGTTTCTGCTGATTGAAGGTGAGTTACAGAACCAGGAGAACGTCATCTCGGTGAAGGCCCGTGAAATTCGCCCGCTGCAGATCAGCAACGCCGAAGTGCTCTCACACGACTTCCATTGAGATGCTTCCGCCTTGCCTCCGGCGGATAGTCAAGACTCCGCGGCGCGCTCCAGCTCCGCGAGGTCAATCTTCTTCATTTTCATCATTGACTGGAAGGCTTTCGGATTCTTGATGAGTTCGGACAGGCGCGCAGGCACGATCTGCCAGCTAAGCCCGAACTTGTCTTTCAGCCAGCCGCATTGAATCTCACTTCCCCCATCGGCTGTAAGCCGCGACCAGTAGTAGTCCACCTCTTCCTGCGAGTCGCAACGCACTGTAAACGATATGGCCTCAGTAAATTTGAACATGGGGCCGCCGTTGATGGCCGCAAACTTCTGGCCGTCGAGTTCGAAGGCAACAGTGAGCGGTTTGCTCTTTTGTCCGTCATTGGAGGGGTGCAGTTCGTCGAGTCTGCGCGAGTTCTTGAAGACCGTGAGGTAAAACTCAACCGCCTCCTCCGCATTGGAGTCAAACCAGAGAAATGGCGTAATCCTGGGAAAGCTCTCAAACGCACTCATGGAAAGATTGGATGCTCAGTCCCGGGCAGGCTGAGCGGAAAACTCTAAGCGGCTTTCGATCTCTGCAAAGGGGAGAATCCGCGGATTCTCCCCTTGATAATACGCATTAAGATTTGCAGAATGATGGCTAAGTGGCCTTAATACATCTGCTTGCGGCTTGGGAGAACAACTAGGTTCGGAACACTCTGGGGGCTAGCCCAATCGGATTAAGGAGAACTTCAGCATACATCAGGGTTGGCCTAAACAATCCGCGAAAAGCCCGCGTTGCCGACTGAGAAAGTCAGGGGAATGGGGCCAAACATCCTAGGGATGCTGCGTGATTTTCCGCTTAACTGCGTCAAATTCCGCTTAATACAGGCTACGAAAAGTCCGTTCACTTAACACGGGCCACGAGAGACCTCGGGTGTCTCTAGGCTGGAACTCCTAGAGGATATTCATCAACTTACGTTACGTTAGGACATCTGCCGGGTATCTCTTGGGGCAATCGCAAAGTCGGAATTTAACGGCCCTCAAATTGCAGAGTAGCTGCTTGGAGAACTCCAACGATGGTTCAGGTTCGCAAAGAGTCGAGTGCCACACCTCAAGGGCAAAGACGCGACTCGCTCGTTCTCCACGAGGCCGAATCGAACGCCAAGACCGTCGATCAAAAAGTAAACCAGGCTTGGGCGTTACCAGTCGACGCTCGAATCAGTTTGGCTACCTCAGGGGAAGCCAAACGCGGCGTAGGCAGTTACTTCCCGGGGCGTTTCACCAGTAGCGGTTTCTCGTTGTTCTGTTTTATCGAGGAGGTCTTTTATATGAAGAAATACCTAAGAACAGGCTGCAGGGTTCCAATCCTGTGCGTGTTCATAATGCTGGCACTTATTTGCACGGCCGGGGCGCAGACCATCGCTCCAGCCGTATCCGACAATGTGCTCGTCGACTCAACCAATTACAAGACAGGTGCCGGTACTACCGCTCTCACGAACACAGCCGCTCTTGGGGCTGGTTTGTCCTGCTGGCAGTACGACGCAACCGGAACCTATTGCGTGAAGGGCCGCTACTATCGCAGTGACGGCGGCATCTATAGCCCGACCTTCCTGAAGGCTTGGCCGACGGCCGTCTTCACCGGCACTCTGTCAGCTGGAAGCAACGTGCTGACCGTCACCGGCGGCGCAACCCCCAGCGCAAGCTGGATCGGCCAGAGCGTTAGCGGCTCCGGCGACGCCAATAGCGGCTATGACGATGGTACCGTGACTGGAAACTTCACCAGCGGTTCCACCACCGTCACGCTGAACTCGGGCACACTGACCAGCGCTATGGTAGGTATCACGCCTGCCCTTCAGTCCGGCCAGGCGGCGACTACGACCTATCTGGCGAGCGGCACCACGTACGCGGCGATCACCGCCACGAACGTCACCAACCAGACTCTGACGATCAGCAAGGCCGCGATCGGCACCTCGACCAGTGGCTACATCTTCGACATCACCAACTCCGGCCTGGGCGCCTCGGCTGTGATCACTGCCGTGAGTGGCAGCGCGATCACCCTGTCCGCCAATGCTACCTACTCGATCTCTGGCGAGATCTTCAAAGTCACGACCCCGGTGGTTGGCGGCATCACCGCCACCACGATCACCGGTGGAAGCAACCTGATTACTCTCAGCAGCGCCACCGGAGTTGCTCCGGGCATGAAGATGTTCTATGCCGGAACGACCGCTCCGACCGGCTTCCCAGCCAACACGGTTGTCGCAGTGAACGGCAACGTCGTTACGATGAATGCCAACACTTCTGCCTCCTACGCCACTGCAGGCGCGCAGCCCGTTGGCTTCACCGTTGTTGGTGAGGCGAACTATATTGAAGTTGGCGGCGCAGCCGGCACCGGCAACGGTCTTGAGAACCCCTGCGCGGGATGCCACCATGGCGGCCCGACTCCCCAGTCCTATTCGGACTCGCTGAACGTCGGTGGCGTCACGAATGGTCCGGGCGCAATCAGCAACGCCGACAACGGCAGCGGCATTGGCCCGAACTACTTTGTGATGGGCCATCGCAACATGCTGAAGAAGGTCATCGCGAGTGCGGGCAATGTGTGGGCCGATTGGGCCGGCAATCCTCTCGTGATGTCCGGCTACAACTGGACCGCCGCGACTTACACCGCGTCTGGCGTCACCGTTCCGGTCTACTACCTGTATGGCTGGACCAATGCTCCCGATGCCGCGCTGGGCGTTTCGCCCACCGGCGGCAATACCTATGCTTGCGCTCGCTGCCACGTCACCGGCTATCGCTTTGACGCCGTTGGTCCGGAGCCGTCGCAGGCTACTTTCAACCCCGCCACCAACAAGTACACTTACGCCAAGCTGACCGATGCGCAGTTCAGTCACGGTGCGCAGGACGGCACATGCTCCGTCATCAGCGGCAAGGCAAACGTTACGGCTTGCCAGACTGCCGGCGGCGTGTGGACGACCTCGTCCTGGTTCCTGAGCGGAATCCAGTGCGAACGCTGCCACAACACCGACGTCCAGTCGAACGCCTCCAAATACTGGGCCGGCACCCAGGGTCGCTCCTCTCACGAGGGCGTCTCCGGTAGCGGTACCGCCGATCCGACGTACGCCAGCTTCCCGACGATCGCTGTCGGCTCTGCTTCCACCGCGCTTTGCGCTGAGTGCCACCGCCAGGAAGTCGACACAACTCCGACGACCAGCGGCACGGTTGCTGATGCAACTGGCAACACTGCAGGCATCGCGTACAACCTGGGCACCATTCACCCGACGCAGTTGCCTGGTGGAGAAGCCGTTCTGGCCGCTACACTGACCGGTCCGAACCAGCCGACGGCCAACAGCCTGATGCTCTTCGGCGCTCCGACGGTGGCCTGCTACAACAGCGCGAACGTCCTGCAGAGCACTACCGCTTCCTGCGTGGCCGGCACCTCTGGCTACTACTTCACCTACAAGTCCATGCCTTCGGCGTCGCACGGCTCCACGGGTATTGAGACCTTCCTGAACAGCCCGCACGCCCGCTTCTCCGGCACCTTCGACCAGAACGCGCAGAACTCGCCCGATCTGACGGTTACCGGCCTGACGAACGCTGCAAGCTACAACTCTGACTTCACCAACTGGGGTGAGGCTCAGAACGCCGGTCAGTTCACGACCTACGTACCTGCCACCGACAACGGTGGTTGCGCAGGTTGCCATGACGTTCACAACAGCCAGCTGGTGGACAACGTCTACCAGACCTCGACTGCCGCGAACGCCGTACTGACGACCCAGAATGTGGCTTCGCCGTTCGTGAAGCAGTGCACGGATTGCCACGACGGGCACACTGCCTCGGGCGTCAACCACCCGCATGGCAGCAACACTCCGTTTGACGCCAGCCGTTTCCCGAACTCTTCCGGTTTGGTGGACGAACATGGCAACAACAACAGCGCATGCGTAATCTGTCACTTGGGAGCCGCTACCAGCGGTACTGCAGCGTGGCATTACTTCCGCATCAACCCCAGCGCAACCTACACCATGCTTCCGACGGCAGCCCAGTACGCTGCGGCTAACCCGGCGGGCGGCGTGAAAATGCAGCCGAACACCTACGTTGAGAACGTATTGCCAGGATCCGTCCAGACGGGCGGAACCTACAATGCGGTTGCTCTTGACGTGGATGTTGCCTGCGGTCAGTGTCACGTCGGCGGTAACGGCGCGGTCAGCCCGTATGGCTTGGCTGTTCCGGCTGGCGTCGCGATTCCGCAATTCACGCGTACCGCGCTGGCTGATTACGCGGTCAACATGCACAACTCCCAAGCGCAGGCTCCAACCTTCAGCCCGGCCTCCGGAACCTCGGTTGCGCCTGGCGCGACGGTGACGATCACCTCGCCGCAGAGCTACACGCTGTACTACACGACGGACGGCAGCACGCCGACCTTCGCTTCGAAAACGGCGTCTGGTTCGGCTTCTGTCACCCTAACCGCTGGCATGGTAATCAACGCATTTGCCTGGAGCCCTGAGACCGCGATCACCCAAGAAGCTTCGGCTTCGAACGGCTTCACCAACTACGCGAACTCCGTACCCAGCATTGTGGCTACTGCGAAGTACAACACCATTACCGCGAAGGCACCGGTAATCGAACCGACGGCAGGCACCTACAGCATTGCGGCGCTTCCGACGGTAACGATTGTCGATCCTTGGGTGACGTCTGGCGCGACCATTTACTACACGACGAATGGCAGCGCTCCGACGGTTGCAACTGGCACGCTCTACGGTGGTCCGTTCACGCTTACCACCGCAGGCCAGGTTAAGGCTATCGCGGTCGTGGGTGGCGCTACCAGTCCGGTTGCAAGCACCAGCTACAGCTACAAGGTGGATCAGCCGGCGTTCTCGCTTCTCAATGGCGGTCAGTACCCGACCAAGTACATCGCCACCACTGCGGATGCGTGGTTCACGGATGATGATTCCAACGCGACGATTTGCGTCGGCATCACCCCCGTAACTCCGGTTGCCGGGTCCTGCGCGGCTGGTACCAGCGCACAGCTCACGACGCCTCTCATCCTTTCGGGTACGTCCCCGAACACGACCATCACTGTTTATGCCTATGCGTACGATGGCACCGCAGTCAGCAAGGTGGTCAGCGGCACGTATTTGCTCGACGATGCAGCGGCAGCGATTCGCCTTAACAAGCCGGTCGACATTCGCTTGATTAAGGAAGCGAGATGAGCGAAATGAACACGCGCGAATCTCTTAGCAAGAACGAAAAAAACATTGATTCAACTTATTTTAGGAGGCTTGTTATGAAGAAAGTACTGCTAGTTGTTGTCGTCATTATGTTTGCCGCTTCCATGGCGTTGGCCCAGGCCTCTGCCGGTTCCGATTTGCACCTAGCCCAGCACGATATTCTTGCCAACGGCGTCGATCAGGGCTGCCGTTCCTGCCACATCCCTCACGGTGGCTCAATCCTCTATACGGCGAGTGGCACAACGTACCAGAGCCGCTCGACTGTCTACGGCACCGCTGCCGTTGATGATTCGTCGACCGGCGCCTTCAAACTGTGGGACAAGAACCTGTCTCAGGCTTCCTACACCGAATACAGCAGCGACAACATCGTCGGCGGACAGCTGGCCGCAGCGGGATCCACCGCCGCGAGCTGGCACTCCTACCTGTGCTTCAGCTGCCATGACGGCGCTGTTGCCACCATCAACCTGGGCAGCGGATTCACCATGGATCCTGCCTCCCAGCTGGTAAACAACAACCGCCAGGGCGATACCGACCTGACCAACGACCACCCGGTGGACGTTGCATGGCCGACCCTGACCGGCACCGAACTCGGCAACGGCAACCTGTGGGGCACGGATTACGAAACAGCTACGGCTGTTAAGGCTGCCTCCGGCTGGTCTGGTGGCTGGACTCCGACCTCCACGCTGCAGCCGATGCCGCTGTACACCGCCACCAACATCATCGAGTGCTCCACCTGCCATAACGTGCACATGCAGGCGAGCCCGACGATCAACGTTCGCGGCAACTTCCTGCGCGAGACCCAGACGGACAACACCTCGCTTTGCCGCGCCTGCCACCTCAGCAAGCGGTAACCTGGTGTTTGCGGTTTAACCTTTAACCCTGGGGCCGGGTGCGTTACCCGGCCCCAGATTTTTTGGCCTTCCTAAGTACATTTTGCGGAAGACATTGAGCTTCGTTTTAGCTTAGGATTACGAACAGAGACAAACATGTTTAACACTGTAGTAAGCGCCCTCGCGGCCCGAGGCTCCCGCTCCGTTTATCGCGTCCTTATACTGGGTTTTCTCTTGGGCCTGGCTCTTCCGGCGTTTGCCGGCCAGCACCCGATGCCGTTGGAAAAAGGGGTTAAGCAAGAAGAGTGCCTCGGCTGCCACGACGACAAAGTGCATGGCAAGGTTGTCCATCCCGCGGTGGAGATGGGCTGCTTTAGCTGCCATTACGTCCGCGGCTCCGGTGACACCACGCGCGTGGCGCTGAAGACGCCGAAGTCCACGGTGCTGTGCATCACCTGCCACGCCGACAAGAAGGCCGGCAGCGCCAAGCACATGCACGCTCCGGTGACGAAAGATTGCCTGCGTTGCCACGATGCACACGTTTCCGAGAACAAGGCTCTTCTAAAGAAGTCGATGGCGGGCGATAAGACGACCAACCTCTGCCTGGGCTGCCACAAACAGGGCCTCGACATTTCCGACAAGGGGAGCCGACACGCGGCCATCGACATGGGCTGCGACAGTTGCCACGTGACCCACAAGACGGGCGATGGCGACGATGATCTGACGAAATTCCATCTGACAAAGGCGTCGCCGGCAATGTGCGTGGACTGCCACGATGTTACGGACAGCAAACTGAATGCGTCCCACAAGGGGCAGCCGTTTGCCACGCAAGATTGTACGACCTGCCACGATCCGCACTCGTCAAAGTCTCCCAAGCTGATGCAGGCCTATCTGCACTCGCCATTTGGCGACGGGATGTGCGATGCCTGCCATGACGCGGCGAAGGACGGGAAGGTGAAGCTGACCCAGCCCGACGTAAACACAGTCTGCTCGGGCTGCCATAGTGAGGTCTCCGAAAGAATCTCGAAGGCGTCAGTGCAGCACCCAGGCGCTGCAGGGGACTGCACAGCCTGCCATGACCCGCACGCGGGCAGGTTCCCGCGCTTCCTGCGCCCGAACCCTGTCGCGGTCTGCGAGAGCTGTCATGCAGAGCAAGCAGAGCAACTGAAGACCAAAAGCGTCGTTCATGATCCGGTGGGGGCGCGTTGCTCCGTCTGCCACGAGCCGCACGGCGGAGACCGGCCGAAGCTGCTGCGCGCCAACGGAAGCAATCTCTGCCTGGAGTGCCACGGCCCAGACGCCACCGGAACCAAGGTTGAGAAAACGAAGGACGTGACCATCTTCAAGGGAAGCATCGAGGTGCCGGAGTTATATATTCAACAGACCCCTCATCTGCCCTTGAACACCGCTGGCAAAGGACACCCGACGCCCGGGCATCCGGTGAGCGGTCCCGATCCCTCGCGTCCGAAGCAGGAAATTACATGCGAGCGCTGCCACACTCCGCACGCGGGAGACAAGAAACTGCTGGTGGTTGCCGGCCTCAGCAACATGCCATTGTGCTCACAGTGCCACAAGGGAATGAAATAGGAGTTGGAGATGTTTTTGTCTAAGTCACGCCAGGGTGGTTGGCAACGATGGGCGGGAGTTGCCCTGAGTGGGCTGCTCTGCCTCACCCTAGTTTCAACGGCCGCCGCGCAGTCCAAGTCTTCGGTGCGCGCGAAAAAGAAGGCGGAGCCACTTCCACAGGTGGACATCAACACGCTGGTCTGGCCGCAGCCTCCACAGCAGCCGCGTATCCGCTTTGTCACGCAGGTGGTTGGGCAGCGAGACTTGCAGGGGGTCAAGAGAAAAAAGGCTGGTTTCCTCGAAAAGGCGGCCGGTATCGAGGTCTCCGATGCCGAATTGCCGCACCTGCAGAAGCCGTACGGCGTGGCGGTAGATTCGAAGGGACTGATCTACGTGGCCGACTCCGGGCAGAAGATGGTGTTTGTCTTCGACTTGGAGAAAAAGACACTGAGTTTCCGCGGCGACAAGCCACCTGCGCACATTAAGATCGCGATCGGGGTGGCCATCGACGACAAAGACCGGTTGTTTGTCTCCGACGCAGCGCAGGGCCTCATCACCCTCTTCGACGTCAACGGGAAATTCATCACTGAATTCGGCGGCGGGACTGAGTTGCAGCGGCCAGCCGGAATGGCGGTCGATTCTGAGCTTCGTCGGCTCTATGTAGCTGACGTGAAGGCCGGTCGGATCGCGATCTACGACCTGGACACTCTCAAACTCGTTCGCTATATCGAAGCGCAAAAGCCGAACGCCGACGAACCGCACGGCTTCCTTGCCATGCCAACTAACGTGGCGGTGGACGCCGACGGCCTGCTCTACGTTGTGGATACGATCATCAACCGGATTGAGATCTTCGACTCGGAGGGGGACTACCTCGAAGGGTTCGGCGAGCAGGGCTCGCGGGCGGGGACATTTGCACGCCCGAAGGGCATTGCGGTTGACACCGATGGACACATCTACGTGGCAGATGACGAGTTCAACAACTTCCAGATCTTTTCGCCGAAAGGGGATCTGCTGCTGGCGGTAGGAAGCTACGGTAGTTTACCCGGGCAGTTCCATTTACTGACGGGACTGGCAGCGGACACCCGCAACCGGATCATCGCCACTGATAGCGGTCCATCTTATCCGCGCATCGAAGTGTTCCGATATACCACCGATGCCGAGGCTGCGGACGAAGCAAGCAAGGAAGCCGCCAAGTCGGGCGCCAAGACAGGCGCACGATGAACGGGGCCAAAAGCCAAACCCGTTTCAACGCAGTTGAACTCCACTGCCATCCGGCATTAGGCCGGAACGAGAAGGATTCTCTGATGTCGCGTTCTGCTGTCGTCTTGATGATTTGTGTTTTGAGCGCGGGGGGCATCTCCCTCGGCCAAGTTGCTTCCCATGCCCAGGCTTTCTCCAAGCCGGCAGCTCCGGCTGTCGCGCCGGCTGCACTGTCGGCTCCGGTCGTTCCTCCGTCTACGGTTATCGCGCAGATCAATGGCGTCAAGCTGACGCAGGCGGACTTGGCCACACAGGAGGAGGTCTATTTCCCTTATGCCCGCATGCACGGCGGGAAAATTCCTGCGGGTGCAGAAAAGGATATCCGTGAGATGGCAATGAATAAGCTCGTGCTCGACGAGCTGTGCTATCAGGAGGCACGCCGACGGCATTACGCGGCATCCGAGGCCGAACTGCAGAAGGGGTTGAAGGAGATCCGGAGCCGGTTTGACACGACGGCAGCGTACAAAGCGGCGATTGCAAAGAAGTATGGGTCCGAGGCCGGCCTGCTGCGCAACGCCCGCCGTACAGTGATGATCCGGCAGTTGTGGGATGCGGAAGTGAAGCGTAAGTCCGTGGTGACTCCAATCGAGCTGCGATCGTACTACGACAAGAACCGGGCCAAGTTCGTCCAGCCGGAATCGGTTTCATTGCAGACGATCAGCATCGCGATACCCAAAGAGGCGACCGATCCGCAGAAGCTGGAGGCGCGCAGGCGGGCTGAGGCGGTTCTTGCCAAGGCCAAAGCCACCAAGAATTACGAGGAGTTTGGCGTGCTCGCCGAACGTGAGTCCGAGGACGATTGGCGGGTGATGATGGGCGACCATAAGTGGGTTCATCGCATGGAGGTCGGCCCGCAGTTCGAAGTTATCTTCTCGATGAAGCCAGGCACGGTCTCAGGCATTGTGGAGTCGAAGGACGGCTTCCATATCATGCGCGTCAATGATCATCGGAACGAGCATCAGCTGAAGTTTGCCGAGGTCCGCGACAAACTGAGCAAGGATTTGCTGGCGAAGCGCATGCAGGAGCGGTCCACAGCTTTCGAAAATGTGCTGAAAAAGAATGCCAAAATTGTAATGACAGATACTCTGCAATAGGCTGGATTCGCCAACTATTCAGCGAACGGAATCCGATGTTCCAGCGTCGAAACAGATCGGGCATCTTCGCAGTCCTCGCATTCGTCGCTGTTTTGCACCTGGCCTCCGCGGCCTGGGGACAGATCGAAGAGCGTGGGCAGTTCGAGGTGACCGGAAATGTAGGTGCCGGCTACTCAAGCACGTCCACGAACGCAGTTTCTGAATCCGGCCCGGCCGTGATGGGCAACGCTGACGTGGCCGGCTACTACCGCGATCCTCGCATTCTTTACTACAACGTCGACCCGTTCTACGGTGCCGGAAGCTCCTATGCAAGCCAATCGGAGGTAGGAAACCGGGGCAAAGGCCTTGGTGCTTCCGCCGTAGCATTGTCAAGCAGTGCCTATCCTTTCATGGTCGACTACTCGCTCTTGTCGCAGGATGCCCCCGCTGTCGGTTCCTCCACCGGAAACGTTCTGGCCTCTCAATCCACATCGTTCTTCACTCAGAACCTCGGGGTGAATGGGGGACTGTTTTTACGCCACTTGCCCTCATTCTCGTACGGATACTCCACGGGCGAAACTCGCACGGACTACTCTCAGGTGGGCAATAGCGACCAGAAGCAGTCTTACTGGAGCTGTGGGACGACGTATGGCGTTTTTGGCTGGCAGCTGGACGCGGCATTCGCCAGGACACAATCGAACGGGACGCAGGTTAACCTCGAACAACTGACTGGCGGTGTCACACACGAACACGCGTACTCCGAAGACTTGCATGCGGACGCATCGCGCTTTTTGCCGCAGAGCTCATCGGTCAACTTTACGGTAGGTCGGAGAATCTGGGACGACACGACGACGACATTGTTGCAGAACAACAGCTACGACTATGCCCGTTTCTCCCTCGGCTCCCACCCTGTTCCCTGGTTAACTATGCGCGCGCAAGGCGACTACAACACCAATGCCACCGCGGCCACCATTCAACAGTTGCTGGGCGGTTCTTCTTCCGGCACCGTGACGGCTACCGTGTTGCCCGTTACCGCCGCGAACGCGGCGAACGGCTCGCTCATGGGGTTGGCTGAGCTGCCATACGGATTCACGGTTTCCCAGGGCTTGACGGTCGGGAGCTTTTCTACCGGTGCGGGGGAGTTGACCGGCGACACACTGGTGGCGGACACAACCCTGGATTATGTCCGCAAGCTGCCTCGCCGGGGGGCCTTGTCGGCGGGGTACAGCTATGGGTATGGGCAGACCAGCGTTGAGTCGGAGACGGTGACCACCACGGACAATGGATTCCGGGCTGGCCTTAGTTACATATTTCCGTACGGGATCCTCGTGAACGGAGAAGGGCATTTTGATACGCGTTCCGAGCTCACCGACGCTCAATCGAGTGCGGTTGCCTCGCCGGAGCATACCTATGGCTTCACTCTGAATGTGAGCCGGCAGATCACGCCACGGTTAAAACTTAGCGGCGATGCCGAGGTGAACCACAACACTACGGCGTATCCCATACACTTTGTCAACGATACCAAGAGTTTCGGCGTCTTGGCAGAGGGGCAGGCCTGGCGGTTAAGCACGCGGCTCCTGATTCAGAGCGGCCTCTCCGTGCAGGTGGGGAGCGGTGTGGTTTACCTCAACGAACAGAGCCTGACGGAAACGCCGCTGGACACTGTGCTGTCAAACACGAGCAACAATCAGTTCACGGTTCTCGGAACCTATCGTCCAGGAAAGAAACGGCTGTCAGTTGACGGCTCCTGGACTCGGTTCAGCTATTCCAGCGGTGGCGCGCAGGTCGAAGCCTCCCAGATGATAAATCTGTTTGTCTCCTATCGTCTGCGCAGGTTGCGGGTGCAGGCGGGCTATTTTTCCTCCAAGTCACAGCTCACAATCGCGAATACGCCGGGCTTTAACCAGAGGCAGTACTACGTTGAAGTGGTCCGGCGTTTCCGTTTATTCTAAGTAGCTATCTGCCGGGAGTTTGTTGTGATGAATCGTCCTTTGGCAACTGCACTATGCGCGCTGCTGCTCACCGCCGAGTCCGGCGCGGGCGCTCGCAAGCCGCGCAATGCCAATCCCCTCACGCCGGCCCAGGAAGTGGTGCGCTTGGAAGGAGGACGGAGGGTGGACTTCATCGGCGCATTTTCCTCGGAGGCGGACCTGAAAGGTCCCCCCTCGTTTTGGCGGCGGGCGTTCGACCTGATTGCGGGTCCTCCTGAGTATCACCACCTAGTGCGTCCTTACGGCATCGCAACCGACTCCTTTGGGCGCATTCTAATCACCGATCCCGGCGACCGCTCGGTCCACATCTTCGATTTCGCGAAGCGGAAGTATTCGCACTACGACCACGGTAAGCACGGCGAGGAATTTTGCTCGCCAATGGGGATCGCCGTAGACGGGCAGGACAATTTTTACGTAACCGATTCCGTTCTAGGAAAGATCTTCGTTTTCAACTCGAAAGGGAGTTTTCGTCGCTTTATTGGCGCCAGCGGCCCCAACGAGGGCTTCTTCAAGCGTCCGACCGGTATCGCCATCGATAAGCAACACAATGAGATTTTTGTAAGCGACACGCTGCGCGACAAAGTCTTCGTTATGGACCTTGCAGGACACATCCTCCGAGATTTTGGCAGCCGGGGCAGCGGGCCCGGCGAATTCAACTTTCCCACCGAGGTGCTGTTGCATGGCGATGACGTGCTGGTTGTCGATGCCATGAACTTCCGGGTGCAGGTCTTCGACCGCCAAGGGCACTACCGCTCCCAGTTCGGGAGCGAGGGCTCCCAGAGTGGTTCCATCTACCGACCCAAGGGGCTGGGCATGGACAGCGAAGGAAGTATTTACCTTGTCGATGGGTTGTTTGAGACCGTGCAGGTCTTCGACCGCGCGGGTTTGTTGCTGTACTATTTTGGGCAGACCGGGACAGGTAATGCCGAATTTCAGCTGCCTTCGGGGCTCTGGATCGACGGAGACGATCGCATCTATGTTGCGGACTCATACAATCATCGTGTGCAGATGCTCCACTTTGTAAGCGCACAGAGGACAGGATCGGGACGGCCGGAATGAGAATCTTGACCACACTTCTGTTGGGAGCGGCGGTTTGGCTGGCAGGGCTTCTGCCCCTTACCGCGCAAACCAGCAGCAGCATCACCGGCTCGGGCCACGATCTTTCAGTGACAGGACCAGGACCTGTGACTTCGGCGAGCAATGATCTCTGCGTCTTCTGCCACATCCCTCATGGAGGCCGGCCGGCGGTCCCACTGTGGAATCATCAACTGTCTTCCCTGGACTACTCGCTGTACACCAGCAGCACATACTCCCAGGTCAATCCGGGCGGGGTCTCGCAGCGCAGCAAGTTGTGCCTGAGCTGTCATGATGGCACGGTAGCGGTCGGCCAGACGGCTGGGGGTGGTTATATCGCAACCTCAGGAGCCATGCGCAGCGTGGACATCATCGGAGCCGGTGGTTTACAAGCCGACCACCCTCTCGGCTTCAATATGCCGGCGGTGGACGACGGCGAAATCAAGCTTTCGCTGACAACCATGCCGCCGACGACCTCCGATCGTTCGGTGAAGCTCTACCATAACGTGATCGAGTGTGTCACCTGCCACAGCCCCCATGTCCCGAATAATGACACGGCGACGCAGTTCATGGTGCGCAGCAACACCAATAGTGCCATGTGTATCGCTTGCCACGATCCGACGCGCGGGGTTCTTAACGGCTGGACGGCCAGTGCTCATGCGCTCGCGACCAACGTGGTCTCCCTCACCACGTCACTGCCCTATCCGGCTCCCGGTACCGTTGGGATGAACGGGTGCGAGAGTTGTCACGTGCAGCACAACTCTGCCGGCGGCGGTGCCCGCCTGTTGCGCGGTGTCGATCCAAACGAGTGTGTGGACTGCCATGGAAACGCCGGACCACTTAGTCCTGCGCTGCTCAACCTCATCCCGGAGCTGACCAAGGCATACTCGCATCCAGTGCTGTCCTCGCCAAGCCCGGGCCACGATCCGGCTGAGGCAATTCCTGTCGTTTCATCCCGGCATTCAGCCTGCTCGGATTGCCACAATTCGCACGTATCCCAGGCAGTGACAGGCACGCCTACGCCGCCAGCTTTGGAAGCTTCGCTGGCCGGTACCTCCGGCCTGTCCGCTACCGACGGCCTCACCGTGCTGAAGCCCGCGGCCAACCAGTTCGAGATCTGCTTCAAGTGCCACGGCAATAGCACGGACAAGCCGCAGAACGTCAACTATGTGAACTACGGCCGCACGCCCTACCGGAACTCTTATGTCGCACTCGGCGATCCTTACAATGTCCGCTTGGCATTGCGGTCGGTCGTTGCCCGGCACAATGTGGCCCAGCCCTCGCGCGGCAACGTCTCTCCCAGCCTGCGCACCAATATGCTCGACCTCAACGGGAATCCGACCGGAAGGTTGCTGCAGGGAGCCGGCCTCTATCTGTACTGCACGGACTGCCACAACAATGACCAGGCGCGTATCTCCGGCGGCACGGGGCCCAATGGTCCCCACGGCTCTGCCAACTACCACCTGCTGGAGCGTCCATACCAATATGAGGTCTTGCCGCTTTCGCCGGGTGCCCTCACGGTTGGACCTTCTTATAGCCCAGGACTGATGGGGCCATACGCGATCTGCGATAAGTGTCACGACCTACAGAATCAGCTGCTGACAAGCTCCAGTTCAGCCGACACCGTCTTCAAACACCACTACGAGCACGTGGTTCAAGATGCGAGCGCCTGCTCCACCTGCCATGCCAGCCACGGAGTGCAGGGTGGCTCCTCGACCTCGAATGCGCACCTCGTGGATTTCGATACGAAGATTGTTGGCCCCGACAACCTGGGCAGACTCTTCATAGACACCACCGCGCGGGCGTGCTACCTGACCTGCCATGGAGTGGTGCACAACCCCGCAAACTACTAGGGCCTGTTGAAAGGCCCTAGGCTGCAGCGTTCCGGAAGCGACGCGATAAGCGCATCAGGTGTTGAAGGGTAGCGCGTGAGGCGAACCATTCGGAAAGCTAGGCTCTACAACACGCGCTGACGGTGGCCGATGCGGAATTAGGGCGGCAAAACGGCGCCGCCCGAGGAGGGAAGGTCAGGCTGAGCCGCGCGGCTATCGATCCGTCGCCGTTGCAGAGGTTGCGGCGGGCGCGGCTGCTGGAGCGCCGCTGGCGGCTTCAGCGCCTTTCGAGCCGTTCACGTGCGCGATCAGTTGTCGGACGACGTCCAGGTTCGGGTGATTGGGGTTGGTCTTCAGCAGCTTCTCCCAGCAGGCGATGGCGCCTTTGTTGTCACCCTTTGCCCGCCACTTCACCATTCCAAGGTTGAAGAGGGCATCGGCAAATGTTGGATCCAGTCTAAGAGCCTGGTTCAGGTTGTCGATTGCTGCATCCGGCTTGCCACTGTAAACTTCCGCGCTAGCCAACCTGGTATAGGCGTCTGCCGAGGGTTTGAGCTGCGAGGCTTTCTTGAAGTACGGCAGCGCGTCCGCAAACTGGGAAGCGCGCACGTAGTCGACGCCGATCTTCGTCTGGAGTTCGGCATCGTTCGGGTTCTGCTTGAGTTGCTCCAGCAGAGGAGCAACCGCCTTTGCGGCCATACGCTTCATTTCCTCCGGCGCGGGCTGGCGCATGGCCCCTTGAGATGCGCCTCCAGGAGCGCCGCCGGGCATCTGCTCCATTGGGGGATGGTTCGGCGGTACCTGCCCGGGCATCGCTGGCGCCTGGGTGGAGGCTGTGGAGGCTGGTGCGACCCTATTCTTGGGAGCGGCCCCGCCGCGGCCCAGGTATCCCATGGCAACTCCAACCAGCAGGCAGATCGCCGCCAGTGAGTAAGCCTGAATGGAGGGCCAGCGCTTCGGGGTCGTATGTTGTTCGTCACTCATGTTGGTTTATCTACTCCTCTTGCAAGAAAGATTGGCTCCCGGAGATGATTCTCGCCTAAGCGCGTGAGTCCGACGGAAAGGAGAAAAATGCCAGAAGTAGTGCAGCTTCAATCATACGTGCAGGCGTGGTAACAAGGCCTAATTATTTGCGGAACTTTACAGCTTCTGCCCGGCAAGCGGCTGGTGTATTCTAAGTCATCTTGCAATCTTTGATGGAAGTTCACCCGGAGGAATTATGAGGTTTATCCCCTGCGCCCTGATCCTGCTCTTTGCGAGTTATGGGGCGGCCCAACCTGTTTCGTCTCACCAAACCCCGGCGATGCCGCCGGCGGGGATGCCCCCCGCACAATCCAAGGCAGCACCCATGGCCCCGCCGCCAACCGTCACCATCGCGCCCGACGCAGCGGTGATCACCATCATGGGAGTTTGCGGCCAGCCCGCCAAGGGCGAGGACTGCAAGACCGTGCTGACCCGCAAGCAGTTCGAGTCGCTGATTGCCACCCTCCAGCAAGCCAAGGGCGAAAGCCAGGAGATGCCGCCGAAGATGCGCTACAACCTGGCCGAGCAGTACGCCAATATGACGAGCTACGCGGCGGAGGCCGAGAAGATTGGACTGGACAAGTTGCCGGAGACGCAACTGATGCTGACCTTTGCCCGCAACCAGGTGCTGACCCAGGTGCTGTTGGCCCACGTCATGGAGACGATGAAGCCCACGCACGAGGAGGTCGAGGCGTACTACAACGCCCATACCAGCGACTACTACCAGGGCACGGCGGTGCAGAGGATCATCATTCCAATCCACGGAATGAATGGCGATAAATCTAAGACCGAGCTGTTCAAAGCAACGGCCGAGCAGATGCACAAGCGGTTGGCTTCGGGTGAAGACGCAGCCAAGCTGCAGAAGGATGTCTACGACAAGCTCGGCTTCAATATGAAGCCGCCGGATACCTCCCGCGTCCTCCAGAAGGCCTCTGTGCCTGCGGAGCGCCGCTCGGTGTTCGACCTGAAACCCGGCGAGGTCTCGGAGATCTTTACCGATGACCAGTCGATCGAGATGTATCGCATCGAAGGCCCCAAGCCTGTCCAGTTCGACCGGGTCAAGGCAGAGATCGCCTCAAAGCTGGAGAAGGAAAAGATCGACGCTGTGGGCGAATCCTTCCGGAAGCAGCACCCGCTGGACCTCAACATGAACTACTTCTCACCACACTCCAACTGAGTTCGCGTGAGCAGTAAAGCAAAGGGGCATCTGTGGATTCCCCAGGCGCTGACAGGCCCACCCACTTCGGGTGGGCTTCTTGTTGTTTGCAGCGTTGACTTCAGCGATGCAAGCGAGCTTCCCACTCTGCCACACGACGCGACGTTGGCGCAGTGTGTAGTAGATGTTTTCCCTTCTTTAAGGCTTGACATACCTCTCGCCAGGGTTACGATTATGTAAGCTGCTCAGAGCTCAAAGTTCTCCAAAGCAAGTGACCTCAACCTCGCCGTGCGGAGTTATATATGTTTAGAAGCCTCTCCCCTTGCTCTTATTATCGTCCTTCGATTTCGAACGCCGTCAGGGTTCTGCGGCACTCTATTCCGCAACTTTCCTTTATCGTCCTGGCTTTGGTATGCCTGATGGCCACTGCGCTGCCGGCGCAAACGGCGGTGCAATTCAGTGGCGCCAGTGTGACGCTGGGCGGCGGTTGGATCGCTCCCGCCACAGCGGCGGTAGATGCCAGGGGCAACGTTTATGTGGCGGATGCGGGTAACGCTTCCACCGCTGCGGCTGTGTATAAGATGACCACGGGTTGCAGCTCTTCGACATGCGCGACAAAGCTGGGCGGAAGCTTTGCCTTCGGTAAGCCCTCGGGCGTTGCGGTGGACGTACAAGGCAACGTCTATGTGGCGGATGCGGGTAACATCGCGGTGTACGAGATCATGGCCGCGAACGGTAAGGTAAACACGGTGGGCGGAGGTTGGGGCGTCCCCATCGGCGTTGCCGTGGATGGCAATCTCAATGTCTACGTGGTGGATGCCGGAAATTCTTCCGTTGTTCCCGTTATTTCCCCGGGGGTGAGTGAGATATCCGCCGGCTGCTTCAATTATTCCCCTGCGGCCAGTTGCGTGACGCCGCTGGCCGTGGGATTCTTCGCGAAGCCTACGGGCGTTGCAGTGGATGCAGGCGGCAACGTTTTCGTGACGGATTCTACCTTCGGAGCGGCGCTCGAGATGTCCCCCAACTGCTCGGACAGCTCGTGCGTGACCTTTCTGAACTCATTCGTTACGCCAATATCAGTTGCGGTGGACAGCAGCGACAACGTTTATGTGGTGGATTCGGGAGTTCCCGCGGTGTACGAACTTACTGCGGCGAGCGTGTTTTCCATGGAGAATACGCTGGGAAGCGGATGGTCGGCTCCCACGGGCATTGCGGTGGACCTCAGCGGCAATGTTTATGTGGCGGACCAAGGCACCACGGCGGTAACGGAGCTCATGCTGAGAGGCGTAAACTACTTTACTGCACCGGTGGGCAGCAAGAGCGGTGTTCTCACACTGAACTTCACCTTCACCGCGGGTGGCACCATCGGCGCGCCGGTCGTGGTCACCGGAAGCGGCTCGACGGGGACGCGGGAGTTTGCCAACGCCGGGACCGGTAGCTGTGCTGCCAATACTTACAGCACCGGCGGCAGCTGCACGGTGAATGTTACCTTTACGCCGCAGTACGCCGGTTCGCGGATGGGAGCCATCGAACTGGTGACGCCCGGCTCATCGCCAACCGTGCTTGCCACGGCCTACGTCTTTGGCACCGGCAGCGGTCCAGAGGTGGTCTTCAGCCCGTTCGCACAGCCCACGCTGGGCGGCGGCTTCGGTGGTCCCGTGGCCGTTGCGGTGGACGTCATCGGTAACGCCTATGTGGTCGACCAAGCCGCACAAAAGGTGTCCGAGATTCCTCTCGGCTGCACCTCTGCGAATTGCGTGGAACAGCTGGGCGGTGGGTGGGTCAGCCCCACTGGCGTTGCCGTGGACGGAGTCGGAAACGTCTATGTGGCCGATTCCGGTGCCGGAGCGGTGTATGAGATGCCCCCGAACTGCAAATCTTCCGGTTGTTTGGCCTCGCTGGGAAGTAATTGGACCTCCCCCACCGGCATTGCGGTGGACGGTAACGGAAACATCTACGTAGCGGACGCGAACGGCCCAGTGTACGAACTGCCCTCCGGCTGCAGCCCTTCCGCTTGCAGCATGATCCAAGTGGGCGGCGGCGGCTTTACTCATCCCGTTGCGGTTGCGGTAGATGGTAGCGGCAACGTCTTCGTGGTGGATACAGCTTTGGACGCAGTGTACGAAATGTCCGCCGGCTGCGGATCTTCCGCCTGTGTGACTTCACTTGTCGGCGGCTTTGGCTATCCCACGGGCGTCGCGGTGGACGGCAGTGGCAATGTATACGTGGCGGATTCGGGCGTCGTGGACGTGATACCGGACGGCTGCACCTCTTCCAGTTGTGTGGCGCCGCTAGCCAGCATCGATGGGCCCGTTGGCGTAGCACTCGACGGCAGCGGCAACGTCTATGTGGCAAATGAATTTGGGTTGGGCAATCAGCTCCCCGCGATCTATGAGCTCACCCGTGCAACTGCGCCTGGCGTGACCTTCCAGGCCCCGGCCTTCAACCCGCAGACGGTGACAATGGCCAATATCGGCAACATTCCGCTTGTCTTCGCTCAGCCCGCGTCGGGTGCAAACCCCAGCATCACGGCAACCCCTGCGGATTTTACCTACGATGGCTCCTCCACCTGCGGACCGGCCCCCTACAGTCTGCTGGCCGGAGCAAGCTGCACCATGATTGTGGACTTTAATTCCGTAGCCTCGGGCACGGTCACTGGCACACTCGCCGTGACCGATAACGCGCTGAACCAGACCGGTACCGTGCAGCAGTTCTCGCTCTCTGCATCGGCGGCATCACCGTTGCAAACCTCGACCTCGCCCAGCGTCTCGCCCCAGAGCATTGCGCTTGGCGCCGGTTCTGGCACACTGACCCTGACAGCCACGGTCACGGCCGCCAGCGGAACTCCCTCCGGCACGGTTGCTTTCGCGATCGGTTCGGTCTCGCTGGGCTCGGCGTCGCTGAATAGCGGCACGGCCACGCTGACATCTGTTGCTCCGACCACGGGGGATGGACTTACGGTGGGCACCGACACGGTAACCGCCACCTACACTCCGGCATCGAACTCCGGTTTCAGCGGGTCGAGCGGCACCGGCACCTTCGCGGTCACCGCGCCCAACTATTCCATGTCGGCACCGGCTCTAACGCTCTCTCCCGGCGGCTCTCAGCCGGCTGCCGTCACACTGACCTCGACGACCTTCGCCGACAATGTCAGTTGGAAGGCAACCACCAGCAGCAGCGCAATCACGGTCTCTCCGTCCAGCGGCACAACGACCCTGAGCGCTGGCGGCACGCAAACGCTGAACCTGACCGTGTCCGCGTCCAGCTCGGCACAGAAGCATTCGCCGCGGCTGCCCTGGATGGCAGAACCCATTGCCTTCGGCGTGCTGCTTGGCACGCTGCCGCTGCTTCGCCGTCGGCGAGCAAAGATTGTGCTGCTGTCAATGCTGTTTGTCGTTCTGCTTGGCTTCATGGCTTCCTGTGGAGGAGGCGGCGGCGGCAGCAACAACAAAAGCAACCCGCAGCAGTTCACAGTTATCATCACCGGGACGGGAGGCATTAGCACCTCCATCGCTGTCACGGTGAACTAGACCTCAATGTCAGTTGCTTGTTTAACCAAGGTTTTACAACTGGTGCCCGGCGGTTCAACGCTGCCGGGCATCGGCACGTTCCGCCCTAGTCAATCCAACTGGCACCAGGGGTGAGAGTCGCCGTGACGCGCACTCACTTGAGGCATTCGCTCCGTATGCAACCATCGTCAATCACCGTTGCCGACATCCAGGTGGCACCTGCGCCAGCTCGCTCGAGCGTAAGACGCCCACTGTTCTTGCTTTTGGCGATCACGGCCTTGGTGTACGCGGCGTTGGCCGGGCTTCGAACGGTCAGTGACAGCGACCTCTTTTGGCAACTTTCTACCGGGCGCTGGGTTGCAAATGCGCATCGTACCTTTTCCAGCGATGTCTTTTCCTACACGGCGGCAGGACAACCGTGGATCTATCCGGCCGGATCAGGCCTCGTCTTCTACGGACTGTTCCGCGTGGGAGGCTATGAGCTGCTCTCCTGGCTGGGCGCGGCGGTCTGTGTGGGAGTCATCGCGCTTCTGTTACATCGTGGCTCCGCCTTCTCCGCAGCGCTAGCCGTAGTCGCGGTTCCACTCATTTCCTCTCGCACCAATCCACGTGCGGATATGTTCAGCGTCCTGCTCTTCTCCGCCTTGCTGGCGATTCTCTGGGAGTACCACCAAGAACGCAGCGTGCCCCTTTGGTCCCTCCCGCTGCTGATGGTGGCTTGGTCGAATCTGCATCTCGGCTTCCTTGTCGGATGGCTTCTGGTTGCATGCTATGTCTTGTCGGAAGTGATGCTGCTTCCTGATGCTTCCCGTCGGCGGGCGGCGGTGCAGCGCTTGCGAGTTGCTCTGCCGTGGCTGCTCGCCTCCGGACTGGCAACGCTTCTCAATCCGTGGGGATGGAGGATTTATCAGGCGGTGCTACGTCAGCAGGAGGTGATGAAGGTCCATTCCGTGCAGATTCAGGAGTGGGCACCGTTCCGGTTCACCTGGTCGAGCTTGCAGCAGGCGCTCTACGTGCGTGATCCCTATAGCTGCGGGATGTGGATCGTGCTGGCGGCTACGGCTTGTTTCATCATCGCGCTGCTCCGCAGGCAGTGGGGCGCCGCCCTGTTTCTGCTTGGGCCGACGTGGATGGCCATCTCTCACATTCGTTTTCTTGCGATCCTGGCCTGCACCGTGGTTCTGGTTGGCGGCTGGGTGCTGGATTCGGCTTGGGGCTGGCTCTCCTTACGCCTTGCTGTGAGGCGGGTGTATTCGGTGCTTGGCGTGGGCATAGTCTTTCACCTGGTCCTGCTTGCGGGTGTGCGTTCGTGGGACCTCGTAGACAACCATTTCTATCTGAGCCACGACGATCAGATCGGGAGTTTTGGCACCGGACTATCGGATTGGTTTCCCGAGCGGGCAGCCGGGTTCATCGTCCGGCAGAAGTTGCCGGCAAACATATTCCACAGCTATGAGCAAGGCGGTTTTGCAACCTGGCAGCTCGGACCGCGTTACAAGGATTATGCCGATGGGCGGGCAATCCCCTTCGGGCCAGAGGTCTTCAAGCGCTTGCAGCAGCTCTTCGACTCCGACCCTGACTCGCTTGTTTGGCAAAACGAGGCCAATCTCTACGGTATCCACACCGTGCTTCTCCCGCTGGAACGGCGTGCCGGCATTCGGAAGTCCGCATCGATTCTGCCTAAGTTCTGTAATAGTCCCACCTGGGGATTGGTGTACATGGACGAAGTGTCAGCCGTGTTTATGAGGCGGTCGGCGGAAACCGACGCCGTCATCGCGCAAGCCGGTTTGGATTGCGACACTGTTCCCCTGCCGGCAGCGGAGACCGCGGCATCCTTTGACCGGAGTCGCGAGTTCAATCGGTGGGCGAATGCGGCAGGTGTTCTGATCACGCTCGGCCGCCTCCCCGAATCGATCGTAGCAAGCAGGCGGGCGCTTCAACTCTTCGACGGAAATGCGTGGGTCTGGTTCAACCTCGGATTCGCTGAGTTTCTGACCGGGCAAGGCGCGATAGCGGAGCGCGATTTACTGCGCAGCACCGAACTGATGGAGACCTTGGCGGCATGGCGTGTGCTTGCCGACATGTACAGCTCGGAGGGGCGGCCTGTCGATGCCGCCAATGCGCTTGCCCGCCGCGCAGCACTTCAGCATGATCTGTCGCCTGCCCAATGAGAACGCCAGACCACATCTGGAATGCCACATTCACGCCTTCACCGCATTAGCAAGACTGCCTGGCTTTAGTGCGAAAGCTCTCTCATAAGCTCCAGCGTATCCCGGTCATCCGGCGTTATCGCGAGCGCCCTGGTGAGTTCGATGCGCGCGTTATCCTTCTGTCCGAGGTTGTAGTAGAGGAGCCCAAGGTTGTAGTGCACCGCATCGTGAGCTGGATTGATCGCCGCCGCTGCCTTTAACTCCGGCAAGGCCTTGTCGTACATTCCAAGGTCTTCGTAGATCCCACCGAGCTGGTCGTGCGCATCGGCATAGCTAGGCGCAATGCTGACTGCAGCCTGGAATTGCTCGATGGCCTCTGCAGGCATCTTCCGGTGTCTGTAGGCATGGCCAAGTTTGAAGTGTGCGAACGCACTTTCGGGAGACTTCTCGACCGTATCGGTCCAGAGAGTGTACTCGTTCTGCCACACCTTGTTCCTGTTCACAGTCCCGACCGCATAGGCTCCTGCCAGCAGAAGAAAGACGGTTGCGATGATCCTGGCTCCGTTGGGTAGCCGTAGTGCCGCCCATGAGATGAAGAGAGCGAGCAGAAACGCGTAACCCACGGAGGGAAGGTAGAGGTATCGGTCCGCAAACGTGTTCTCCCCCACGGCAGGGATGTAAAGAACCGGCAGCAACGGCGCCACCAGCAGCAGGATTGACAGGAACGCAACCTTGTTCTTCCGGTAGGCGACCACCCACAGCGCGACGGCCCCCGCCGTCACGGCCAGGGCAATCAACTCCCTCCATTCCAGCAGCGAGGTCACCGGGTGCAGGACATAGAAAGCGTTGAGGTTAACCGGCAGGAGAAGTTTTCCAAGGTAGTTGGCGAAAAGAGGGAAGACGTTGATCGCGTTCTGATAGGCGCTGAACTGGTGGTGCGGTCTTCCGGGCTTAAAGGCACCAAGAGCAGAAATTCTCATTGCCAGATAGACTGCAGCAACGGCGAAGTAAGGAACAAATCGTTTTGCGCAATCGGACCAACTGGGGCGCTCCTGCCGGAGCGTGAGGTCGTATGCAAAGAGGATGGCCGGCAGGGTCAAGGCTGGCTCCTTGAAGAACGCCGCCAGGGCAAAGCAGCCGACGGAAGCCACGTAGCTGCCTGACTTCAGCATCCCAGACTTCGTGTAGAAGTATAAGGAAAGCAGATACAGGAACGTGAATGCCACGTCCGGCAGGCAGGCAATCCACATCACTGCCTCGGTGTGAATAGGATGCACGGCAAAGAGCAGGGCTGCCAGGAACGGAGCCGAGATGTATTCACTCGTCCGGCTCTCCGGCAGCAATCGCCTCAAGATCAGAAACACAAGGACCGTTACACCGCAATGAAAAAGAACATTGACCAGGTGATATCCCATCGGATGTAGCCCGAATGCCTGGTAACAGAGGGTGTAAACCGTATGCATCAAGGGGCGGTAGTAATTTGAGCGGGCCTGGAACACCGGAACGCGAATGTAGGGGTATGCGGCTGCCCGGAATGCCCACACGTCCTTCACGAAGGGTGTCAGTAAGTTCGAGGCGTTCCGCAGCCAGGGATTGTTGACGACCTGGTACTCGTCATCGTAGACAAAGTCACCGAACAGAGCATTGAAGTAAGCGGCGAGAGAGACCAGCGCCAAGACTACGGCCGGAATAAGATGAGCGATGTGAGAGGCCGGTTGCTGAGCTTGCGGCTGCGGTGTCTGCGAAGGGTTCTGGTCGCTGTATGCGTCAGGACTCGGCGCGCTCTCTGCTCTCTTGTGTATTCTTCTGTTTTGCTTGGACATTCATTTGCCCCGATCATATGGCCCCGGCCCGCTCTTATGGACAGAAAGCTATGGTGACACTTCCCCCAACAGGCGCTGCGCAGACTCGTCTTCCGGTTTCAGCGATAGCGCCGTCATGAGCTCGTACCGCGCTCTTTCCTTCATTCCCATCCTGTTGTAAAAGATCGCGAGATTGTGGTGCGCGGCCGAGTTTGTAGGATCCAATGCGATCGCAATTCGTATCTCCCGCATCGCCTCGTTCACCATCCCGAGATCGTCATAGGCGGCAGCGAGGTTAACGTGGGGGGAGTCATATTCTGGTCTTATCTGGATCGCGGCCTGATATTGCACGATGGCCTGAACTGGATTTCTGAGGTTTCGATATGCCCTGCCAAGATTCTCATGCGCCCACGGGCTCTCCGGCGATTTTGCGACCGTATCCGTCCAGAGATCAAAGTTGCTGCGCCACACCGTGTTTCTTCTCACTGTTCCAACCGCGTAGATCGCTGTCAGCAGGAGGAAGGCCGTCGCGATCGACCTGCTGCCGCCGGGCAGCTGCTTTCCTGCCCACCGCAGGAAGAGCGCTAACAGGAGCACAAAGCCCACAGAAGGCAGGTAGAGGTAGCGATCCGCGAACGGATACTCGCCAAGCGCGGGAATGTCGAGCGCGGGCAGCAGCGGTGCAGCCACGAACACGAGGCCGAGGAACGCAAGCCTGTTTCTCTTCAGGGCGGCAATAACCAGAAGGACAAAGGTTGCCGTCACCGCCAGGGAGAGCAACGTCCTCCATTCAAGAAGCGATGTGACCGGGTGAAAGACGTAAAGATAGTCGAGGTTGGTCGGCCACAGCAGCTTTGCCAGATACCGGGAGAATAGGAGGAAAAGATTGAGAGCAACTTCGTAGAAGCTCAGTGTGGTGGTCTTGTGAGGAGCAAACCCTCCCAGGGCGTGGACTCTTAACGCTGCGTACGCTGCAGTAATGGTCAGATAAGGAGCATATTGCCCCACATACTCCCGCAAACTGAGTCGCGCCTCGCGAAACGCGCTGTCGTAGGCGAAAAGAATCAGGGGCAGGGTCAGCGCGGGTTCCTTGAAAAACGCGGCAACCGCAAAAGAAACCACAGACAGCAGATAGCTGCTCGATGCCAGCGACCTCGACTTTATGTACAGGTAAAAAGAAAGCAAGTAAAAGGAGGTGAATGCCACATCCGGCAATGCGGCAATCCATGCCACATCCTCCGTATGAATTGGATGTGCGGCAAACAGCACAGCGGCCATGAACGGAACCGAGAGCCAGACCGGCGTTGCACCGTGTTCAGGTAGCAACTGCCTGAAGATCAGGAAGACGAGAATCGTCACCCAGCAATGAAAGAGGGCGTTAACCAAGTGATACCCAAGCGGATTCAGCCCGAAAAATTGATACGTGAGGCTATAGACACTGTGCATCAAAGGCCGATAGTAGTTTGAGGTCCCCGCGTGCTGAAATCCCCACACGTTCGTGCGAAACGCCATCGGAATGCTGCTGAGATGCTTGATCCAGGGATTCCCGACGACCTGCCCTTCATCGTCCGACACAAATTTACCGAACAAGGAGTTGAAATAGATGGCAAAGGCAAAAAACGCCAGTACAAGCGCCGGAATGGTGGGAGCGACGCGAGAGGCCGCTCGATGAACTTGCGGCTGCGGTGCCTGCGGAGTGTCCTGATCGCTGTATGCGCTAGGACCTGGTCCACCCTCTACTCCCTTGTGTGTTTTCTTGCGGTGGTTGGACATTCGTTTGACCCGATGTATGGCCCCGGCCCGCTCGTACGAACGGGAAGTTATGGTGACACTTCCCCAACAGTCGGTGAGCAGACCCGTCCACCGGCATCAGGGCCATGGTTGGACATGCAGTAGCCCCTTCTGACTCCGGTGTTGCTCAGCGCTCGACTCATTCCTGCATAGCTGAAATCATCGCTGTTTTTGTCGGAAGGGCACCCACGACACCGGCAGGCTACATGGCCGGCTTCTGCCCGGGCTTGAGATTAGCGTGCTTCTCCGCCTGCGCGATGAACGTCTTCACCCTGTCGGCCTGTGCGTAGTTGGGATTTACTTGCAAAAGATGCTGCCAATCGGCAACCGCACCCTTCATATCCATCTTCCCCTGCCACCTCATCATTCCGCGGTTGAACAGCGCGTTGGCGTCGTTGGGGGCGATCTGGAGAGCGGTGTCCATCTCCGAAAGCGCGCCGTCGGCATCCTGCAATGAGAAAATCGCAATTGCCATGTCGGTGCGCACGGTCACGTTCTTGGGAGCCAGCTTCAACACTTTCTCATAGTAGCCAATTGCCCTGGCAAAGTCCTGCGCGTCGAAGTACAGGTTGCCGAGCTCGGCCAGAACAGCAGTGTCCTTGGGATTGGTCTTTAGCTTCTGCAGCAGCGGCTCCGCCTGTTTGTCCGCGAGAGGCTTCAACTGCGCAGGTGACGGCATTGGCGGCTGCGGCGGCACGTTCGGCCCACCTGGCTGGGCAGACGTCGCTCCCGGAGCGGAAACGCCAGCGATGGTACCGGGCTTGGCCGCCGAGCTGCGCAGCAAGAACCCAACCGCACACCCAACCAGCATGCATACCACGGCCAGAGTGTAGGCCTGCGAATTTGTCCATCGTTGCGAACCGTTGCTTCCATCTGCCTTCGTCATAATCCCGCCCTTAAGGAAAACTCCTGCCGAAAACCCCTCGCCGCACGATACTTGACGGCGCATCGCTCTCGGGTTGCGCGACGGCCCCCGGGGGAGTGAACAGGGCGGTACGCTCGTCCTGATTTTACTTTGGCAGAGCACCTTTGTCACCGTATGATTACAAAACAGCTGCATGGGAGTACAGGACGGTCAACAGCTTTGGATATGCGCCCGAGCATTGACCGGAGGAGTGCGCTGAGCCCTCGGAGGAGCGCGTGTCATTGCGTCGAATTCTGTTCATTGCTCTGGTCTTCTGCGTCGGCGGATGCGTACCTCTCTCATTGTCTGCCCAGAGAGCCTCGAGCCTCGACCCCGACGATCCGAAGGTCGAAGTGTTTGGAGGCTACTCAGGCTTCCGGCTTGGTGGGAAATTAAACGATATCGCGGTGCCGGATTTCACCCGTGGTTATAGCGGAGAGATTCTCTTCAACGTCGCTCGTGAATATGCTTTTGAGATCAGTGCGAGTACCTCCTCCAATGGCCCGTCGAGTAGCACGCAGGCAATGTTCGGTGCGCGATTCCAACGCAGGTTGTGGCGCATTAGTCCATTTGTGGAGGGGTTGATCGGCATTGAGCACATCGCTCCAAAGGGACTTTCCAGCCAGACTGGGCCGCTGTTTGCCGGTGGGGCCGGCTTGGAACTGAAGATCAACCGGAGATTCGTCGTGCGGCCGATTCAGGTCGATTATGCCGAGACCTTCCTGCGCTCCTACTCCGTCTCGACCACGGCAAGTCAGCAAACCTCCTTCGGTGGAGCCCGCGTCCAGAGTGGAATTGTGTACAGCTTCGTGCCTTATCACGAAGTCCTGGTCGGAGCGCTTTGCAATGTCGATCCCGCCGAGGTGGACGCCGGCATCCCAGTAACTCTCAGGGTGGTCGCGAAAGACTTCCCACGTAAGGCTAAGCTCGCCTACAAGTACTGGAGTAACGGGGGTGGGATCTCCGGAAAACAAGAGACAGCTTTGGTGGACACTTCGGGAACTGCAGCGGGCACATACAAAGTGTCAGCTACGGTCGCCCAGAACCGCAGCCGAATGGCGGAAAAGTTGAGTGGCAAGCGGCACCACCTGCCCACGGCAAACTGTGAGGCGGAGTTCGCAGTGAAGGCGACGCCGCCCCCAACACAACTGGCGCGAACCGAGAGGCCGGAAAAGCCGGAGGGATCGTCATCCCCGGCTGAGAAAGCCGCTCCGATGCAGGCCGAGGCAGGAGTCGACGCAAAGCCCTCCACGCAACCTTCAGCGCCACTCTCTGCGCAACCGGGGGCGGGCACGCCGGAGCGATCGTCATCCCCGGCTGAGAAAGCCGCTCCGATGCAGGCCGAGGCAGGAGTCGACGCAAAGCCCTCCACGCAACATTCAGCGCCCTTCGGCGGAAAGGCCCGCGCCACTAGGTTCGGTGAGATTACCTTCCGGCGTGACGTCAGGCGGCCAACTCGCGTAGACAACCAAGCCAAGGCTGAACTGGACCGCTACGCCGATGCCCTGACCGCCGCAGCGGACGCCAACGGCGCCATCGAGGGCTTTGCTACAACGAAGGAGAAGCAGAACCACAAGGCCGTCCGCACCTTCGCTGCCCTTCGCGCCGTGAACACCAGAAGCTACCTGAGCAAAGAAAAGGGCCTGGATGCCAAGCGCATCCAGACTTACACCGGCAAGGGCGTAGGTCAGAAGGCTGAACTCTGGATCGTTCCCGCCGGCGTCGCCCTTCCCAAGAGCGGAGCTAGGGCAGTAGATGAGCGCAAGGTGAAGGCTGTGCCGAGGGTGCCCCTGAACCCCAGGGTTCATCGGAACGCGAACGAACATAAGCCCATGGCACAGCAGAAGCCGGAGACGCGGCATCCGCCTGCGAAAAAACAGCATTTGGAGCAGAACAAGGAACAGAACTGAGTCCCGCTTGAGTTCGAAAAAGGTTGGCGTCTTCATGCCCGCCGTAAACGGAGCGCTCGAAGAGTGCTCCGTTTACTTTTGTCAGAATGCTTTCCGGGGCAGCGTTGGCGTTGCGAGTCTCCTGATAGACTCCATCGGTTCTAACTTTGATTCGTCTTACGAAAGTAACTTGCCGATGGCTTCGCCAGGACGTACCTTTTACGCTGTTATTTTATCTCTTAAATTTCTGGTCCTCACGGGCCGATCGGAACAGGCGAACTTATGCGCTGCTCCAGCTCTTATCTTCAGTTTCGACGTACTTGGTTAAGAACGATCGCAGCTTCAGTCATCTTGACCGCTTCAGCTTCCGTCTACGCTCAACAGCCTGCTGACGCAGAGGCCCTCAGTCTTGAGGAACTGCTGAACGTGAAGGTGTACAGCGCCTCCAAGTATGAGCAGAAGGCGGTCGAAGCGCCATCCTCCATAAGCGTGATCACGGGGGATGAGATCCGTAAGTATGGGTATCGAACCATTGAAGATGCCATGCGGAGCTTGACGGGATTCTACGTTCAGAATCACGGCAGCTACAGCACCGTGGGAGTGCGCGGGTTTGCCCCGCCGGGAGACTCCAATGGCCGCATCCTCTACCTGGTGAACGGCCACGCCATCAATAACAACGTGGATGACTCGGCGCCCATCGGCAACGACTATCCAATTGACATGGATCTTGTAGATCGCATCGAAGTGGTGCGCGGCCCAAGTTCGTCGCTCTACGGCGCAGATGCATTTTTCGGGGTCGTCAACGTCATTACTCGGACGGGAAAGAGCCAGGGCACGATGGTTTCCGGAGAAGCCGGCAGTCTGGGCACCTACAAAGAAACGGCCACTTACGGACTTGACCGGAACGGTACCCAGGCATTGTTTTCAGCCACCTATTGGGACACTGCCGCTCCCGGCCACCTGGATACCATAGAAGACCCAATCGGTCCCACAAACGCCCACGATCAGACACGTCGCGCCTTCGCAATGGTCGCCAGCCACGGGTTCACCTTGCAGGCCGCCGCTTCCAGTTCGGAGCAGAGGGTGCCCTCTTCAGCTCAATGGTGCGGAAGTTGTCATCAGACCGACACGCACACCACAAACTTCCGCGGCTACGTCGATCTTCAGTACGATCACCCCGTCTGGAAGGGCGTGCAATTGAGCGCTCGAACTTATTACGACACCTATGAATCCCATGGCAGTGTCAACGACATTCGCGGTTGCAGCGAAACCAGGTGTCACGGCCAGCTCTTTGATTACGATACCGCTCATGGCGACCGCGCTGGCGCGGATGTGAAGCTAACCAGGCGTTTCCTCGATAAGTACCGCCTTACCGTCGGTACCGAGTACCGCGATAACTTTCGCCAGGCGCAGAGTAACTACATTCTTTACGACATCCCCGTCACCTCCGAATCCTTCGTAAATTACAACCGAACCTCCGCCATTTGGGGGTTGTACGCAGAAGGCGAAATCCGCGTCAGTCCAAAATTAATCATCAACGCAGGCGTGCGCAACGATCGTTACAACTACCTTTTCGGAAACACGACCAGCCCGCGCGTTGCGGTGATCTACAATCCGAAAAAGACCACTACCTTGAAGTTTCTGTACGGAACCGCTTATCGCCCGCCCAGTTTTTCTGAGCTGTACTTCGCGGGGATGGCAAGCCCGCCGTCTCCGAACCTCCTGCCTGAGACCATCCGGACAATAGAAGGGGTGTGGGACCAGCAAATAGGCAAGAACATCACCCTCACTGCCGCCGGATTCTACAATCACATCGGCAGCTACATCGAAGCACAAACCGCCATTATCAATGGCCCCGACGGCCCCATCGACGGAACCACGTTTTCCAACTCCAAGGCAACTGCGAAGGGAGCCGAGCTGGGCATGACGGGCAAGCTTCCATCAGGAATGGAAGCCCGCCTGAGCTATACCTATCAGGATGCCAGCAATGATGCGCCTGGTTCTCCTCTGCCGGACTCTCCGAAACATTTGCTCAAGTTGAATATCGCTGCCCCTCTGTTCCTCCGCGCACTTACGCCTGCCATAGAAACTCAATACATGAGTAGAGGTTTTAATCAGTGGCCCGCCGTCGGTTACAACTCGCCTCCCGTGCTTGTGAACATCAGCTTGACAAGCCGAACGTGGCGAGGGTTCGCTCTTTCCGGAGGCGCTTATAACGCGGTTGGCCGAAGCATGAGTGATCAGACGATCGGGTACTTCGAGCAGACTCACACCGTGCCCTCGACATCATTGTTGGCCGATGACCGGCGAACTTTCCGCTTGAAGTTGACTTGGACGTCAGGCGAACGCGGCGGCGACAAAGATAAGTCAAACACGCACTCATCTGTAGAGACGCATTGATCCGGTGAGACTTATGCAAGTGTTACGCAGACACACGAAAAAGGGCGTTTCACACAACCCGCGCAGCTTCTACGGTGGACTCATCCCCGCCCGCCGGATCCTGACTGCGGTCTGTGTTCTCGCCCTGATCGCCGCAGGTGGAATCAGTATGATCGCGCAAGCGCAGACCGTGGAAGAACATGACGCCAAGGCCGCTTTCGTCTTCAAACTCGTCAACTTCGTACAGTGGCCGAGTGAAACAACCAGTGACCTGGTGATCGGCTTTGTTGGTGCAGATGCAACCGGTGACTCGCTGCAACGCCTTGCGTATGGCAAAGCGGTCAATGGGCGGAAGATTGTTGTTCGCCGCCTTGGGCACGATGGCGACCTCAAGGCGTGCAACGTAATCTTCGTGGGTGCTTCTGAAGGCAAGAACATTTCGTCTGTGTTAGAGCGTTTACGTGGTACCAGCGTACTCACCGTGGGAGAGTCTGACGGATTTGACCGGCGCGGAGGCGTCATCAACCTCTTGCTTAACGAAGGCCGAATCCGCTTCGAAGTCAATCCCCATGCGGCAGAGCGCGCGCATTTGCAAATAAGTTCGAGGCTGCTCTCACTGGCAACCATCGTCGCAGACGGCAGTTAAGGAGAGCGCGTCATGATATTCCGCAACTGGTCTGTCGGTCGTAAGCTGATGATCGTAATGATGGTGGCCAGCAGTGTGGCTCTTCTTCTGGTGTGCGCAATTCTGTTGGGATACGACGTCGTCACCTCCAAGCGAGCCACCGCCGAGCACCTCTCGACTCTCGTCCAGATCATTGCGGATAACAGCAAGGCCGCACTCAGCTTCAGTGATCAGGCGGCTGCCGGCGAAGTGCTCGCCACGCTTAAAGCCGAGCCCCACATTACGGCCGCCTGCATCTATGACAAACAGGGCAAGCCCTTCGCTTTCTATCATCCCAAAGGCGCAGGTAACTCAGACGTGCTACCGCTCAGGAGTCCGGGAACTTACTACGAATCCGATCACCTGGTGCAATATCTGCCGATGGTACTTGCCGGAGAAGAGATCGGTTCGGTTTACATTGAGTCCGACTTGGCTGAAGCGAAACAACGATATCGCAGCTATGCCGGCATCGTGGCCGCGGTCATGGTCCTGTCCTGGCTGGCGTCTTTGTTGGTCGTCATCAGAATGCGCCGGACGATCACCGAACCGCTCAACGATCTGATCACCGTCGCGCGGGCGATCAGTGATTCCGGCGACTTGGAACATCAGATTGACGTGGATCGCAAAGACGAACTTGGCGACCTGGCACGTTCCTTCGATGGCATGATTGGCTATCTGAAAGAGATGGCCGCTGTTTCTGAAAACATCGCCGGCGGCGATCTTTCCTGCGATGTAGAACCCCGTTCAGAGCGCGACACTCTGGGCAACGCTTTTGCCCGCATGACGGTGGGCCTGGCAGTCCTGGTGCGCAGCGTGCGGCAAAGTGCAACCCAGGTCGCTGCCGGTTCCAATCAGGTCGCCGATGCATCGGAAGGCTCCGCCAAGGTCAGCGTCCATGCCTCCGCGTCGATTGATGAAGTCAGCAGCACCATGCACGAAATGAGTATCAACGTGCAGAATATGGTGAAGAACACGCAGATGCAGGCATCAAGCGTCAGCGAGACCTCAGCTTCCATCGATGAGATGGTGGCCAGCATTCAGCGCGTGGCAGACACCGCAAAGGTTCTGCTCGATATCTCCAACCGCTCCCGCGATGAAGCACAGAGTGGCATCGGAACCATGCAGAAGACCACCGAGGGCCTGAATCGTATCAATGGCTCCATCGGTGCTTCGTCTTCCATCATCGCCTCGCTCGGCGAGCGCGTTGACAACATCGGAAAAATCATCGAAGTGATCGACGACATCTCCGACCAGACCAACCTGCTCGCGCTCAATGCCGCCATTGAAGCCGCCCGTGCCGGTGAACATGGCCTCGGCTTCGCCGTCGTTGCCGATGAAGTTCGCAAGCTGGCAGAAAAGTCCGCTAACTCTACCAGGGAAATCAGCAAACTGATCAGCGGTATTCAGAGTGAAGCGCGCAAGGCCGTGGACAACATGAATAAGAGCACGCTGATCGTCAACGAAGGTCTCGACCTTGGCAACGACCTGAGTCTTGCGCTGCGTAAAATCGCCAGCGTGGTTACCGAGGTATTTGAGTACGCTCAGGAGATCGGCGCGGCCACCAGGGAGCAGTCGCACGGATCGTCACAGATCGCCAAGGCCACTACGCGACTCAACGAAATCACCCATGAGATCACTTCGTCCGTGGAAGAACAGGCCAGCGGAGCTCAAGCCGTCGCGCGCGCCATGGAGCGAATGCGTGAGCTGGTGCAACAGTCCTCGTCCAGTTCCACCGAACTGGCGGTCTCTGCCGAGCAGATGTCCAAAATGGCGCGCACGCTGCTGGAGTCGATGGACCGTTTCATCCTCGAAGAGCACATTGAAGAGCCGAGGCGCTTCGGCGGATCAAAATTCACGTTGGCGGCAACGCATCACTAGATTGCAGCAGAGGCATGATTGCGCAATTTTCCGGATTCCTCCCACGCGCAGCACTCGAAGCTCTCGTTTTCGAGCTTGTTTTTGTTGATAATGAAGATCTATGTCGAAACGTGAATTTCAGACCGAAGTCAATCAGCTCTTGCAGCTGATCATCCACTCCCTTTATTCACATCCTGAAATCTTCCTGCGCGAGCTCATTTCCAACTCGTCTGACGCGCTTGACAAACTCCGCCACCTGACGCTCACCGAAGATACCTACAGAGCTCTGCCCTTCAATCCCCGAATTGATCTGGAGTTGGACGAAGAGAAGATGACTCTTACCATCAGCGACACCGGCATCGGCATGAACGAGGAGGACCTGGTCTCGCATCTCGGCACTATCGCCCGCTCTGGAACCAAAGACTTCCTCTCCAAACTCTCAGGGGATGCCCGGAAGGACTCGAATCTCATCGGCCAGTTTGGCGTCGGCTTCTATAGCGCCTTCATGGTCGCCGACCGCATTGAAGTGATATCCCGCAAGGCTGGTGAAGAAAAAGCCTGGCGCTGGGTCAGCGATGGAACCACTGGTTTTGAAATTGAACCCGCTGAGCGCCCGATTGCCGGAACCACCGTGCTTCTTCATTTCAACGAGGAAGGCAAGCAGTACGCGGATGGTTGGAGATTGCAGGAGATCGTGAAGAAATACTCCAACCACATTGCCTTTCCAATCTTTCTCACTTACGACAAGAGCGAGTGGAACGAAACCGAGAAGAAGTCGACGAAAGCCCAAGTCACCGAACAGGTCAACGCCGCCAGCGCGCTCTGGCGTCGCCCCAAGAGTGAGATCACGGAAGAGGACTACAAGGAACTCTATAAATCCATCGCGGGCGATTGGGCAGATCCTCTCTTCTGGTTCCACACCAAGGCTGAAGGCAGCCTTGAATACACTACGCTCTTCTATGTGCCATCGAAGGCTCCTCTTGATCTCTACCAGGCGGAATACAAGGTTGGAGTGAAGCTTTACGTGAGACGCGTCTTTATCATGGACGACGCCAAAGAGCTTCTGCCTCAGTACCTGCGCTTCATTCGCGGCATCATCGATAGCGAAGATCTTCCGCTCAACGTCAGCCGTGAAATCCTGCAGCAGAATCGCGTACTCACCAGCATCCGCACTGCCAGCGTGAAGAAGATTCTTTCCGAGCTGAAGAACATCGCGGCCAAACAGCCCGAACAATATCTAACGTTCATCACCGAGTACAACCGCCCGCTGAAAGAAGGTCTCTACGGTGATTTCGCGAATCGCGAAACGCTGCTCGATCTCGTCCGGTTCAAGTCCACCAAGGTGGAAGGTCTCACCAGCCTTGCCGATGTGAAGTCGCGCATGAAGGAAGGACAGAAGAGCATCTACTACATCACCGGAGGCGCTGAATCCCTGCTCCGCACGTCGCCTCTGCTCGAGATCTACAAGAGGAAGGACCTTGAAGTTCTCATCCTCGATGACGACATCGACGAGATTGTCTTCTCCGGTATCGATAAGTACTCTGACACCGACCTCAAGGCCATAAACAAAGCCTCAACCGGCGAAGATCTTAAAGACGAGTCTGAGCCCAACAAAGCCGAACAACTCAAGCCGCTGCTCGACAAACTGAAGGCGACTCTCGGCGATCGTGTGAAGGATGTTCGCGCGTCCGTGCGGCTTGCAGACAGCCCTTCCTGCATTGTCTCGGACGAAGAGGAGCCATCCTTGAAAATGCAGCAGATGATGCGCGCGATGGGACAGAAAGATATGCCTGCGCTTTTGCCTACGCTTGAAATCAATCCCGATCACGAGATCGTCAAGAAACTCCTCGCACGTCCCGACGACTCCATTCTTCAGGACGCGGCGTGGCTTCTGTTCGATCAGGCACTTCTCATGGAAGGCGTACCGCTTCAGGATCCTGCCGCGTTTGTTCAGCGTCTCAACCGGATTCTGAACCTTTCCATTTAGACTCTATCGGGGCGGCTGTGCGTGAGCGCAGCCGCACACTCTTCTACCATGAGAATGCTAGGTGGAGGTGGTGTGGTTGTGGTGGTGGTGCATAAAAACACTAAAGAAATGGATACTATTGCTCCGCAACCAGAAGATTCCACTACCCATTATCACGACCGACTAAATTTGGAACTTGCGGATAATTCGGCTGCGCCGGGAGCTTCGCTAGGTGATAGGCCTATGTAGCTACAACAACAATCAACAATGATGATGTACATCAATGTCGTCGGCCACTGTACAAATGAGTTGGCCACTGTGCATCCGAGTTGGCCAGTTTGTCTGTAGCTTTAGCTGCCCTAGGGGTTCACCTATTTGCATTCACTCCAGCAGCTGTCAAAGAGGCCACAAGCGACGTCGCCCCGCCCATTGATCTAAGCAATGGAGAAGAATTTGCTGAACAGCCTAAAGAACTTGGCCTAGGAGTTCAAAAAAGAAATGGTAGAAACCATCAACATTGACGAGACATGGTTTCAGGGAGTTTAGAGCCAACCGCACCGCCAAGCAGGGCAGGGAAGTGGGGACGCATCTTCCCCCTACTAAACGCCGATAAAATGGTGGCTTCTGCATGCAATTCGGATCCTATGCGAATACTCTTGCCGCTTTACCTCTCGCCTGTGCAACAAAAAGAGTCATGAGGTAATAGTTGTTAAAAAACGATTCAGCATAGAACTCGCATTGATCACCGGCAACGTTTTCAACTGCAAATGTGAAATCCCCCACGACTCCCAATTTACGGGGCTGAGTGGATCTGCTGACTGGATCAAGCAGTTGATCTGGATGCACTCTGGGGAACTCTCTCTCGAACGCAGGAGAGCACATAAAATGGCGACAACGTGTGATCTGGTCCTCTGGCTTTTCTTTCCACCAAGGCGTGCTAATGAGCCCGGCAAGTGCGACATCGTGGCTGTGTTCGACGTAGCGGCGGAAAGTCGTGACGTGAGACTTTTTGTGCAGCTTTGTTAGCTGCACAATTGATTCCCAACACGGCGTGGTGTCCAAAGCCTGGGCGGTAAACACCTTTCCGCCGAACATCAACCCCGACGCACCATAGTTTGCCTCTGACTCCAGCATGTCCGTTGAGAAACTGGAAGCCCTCGGCATTCCATTTGTGGATGTTGGCATGGGCGTCACCATGAACGGTGACAGCCTGCGCGGCCTAGTCCGTACGACGACAAGTACGCCGACGAAGCGTAACCACGTTTACGAAAAGAACCGGATCGCCTTCACAACGACTGACGAACTCAACGAGTATGACAAGAACGTCCAGGTCATGGAGCTCAACGCGCTGAACGCAGCCATCGCCGCTATCAAATGGAAGAAGCTGTTCGGCTTCTACGCCGACGACGGCAACGAGCACTTCAGCGTCTTCGTGAACGAATGAGCCGTCCAGTCAGGATCACGCACGAGTTCGTGGAGTTCATCCCGAAGGAGCGTCAGGAACGCGTCCTTTATGTGTCGATCCCTTATGCAACAGCCGTCCTGTGGGTGAACACTTAATTTGAAAGTTTGGATCACAACCGTGAAAGTTTAAACCGCATAGTGAAAGTCGATAAAAAGAAAGGGCGAATTGATCGCCCTTTCTGCTTTTTGGGACAGAAATTCAATAAACAGAGCGAAGCGGCTGTGCGAAGGGCTCAGCACAGGCCTTGGGGGCGGCCAAGCAAATGGCAGGCAGATTCCGCGACTGAAGCGGCGCTGTTCATCGCTGCTGCAATGCGGAAGGACGATGACGAACGCTCTCGTTTTCTTCTTTCGAAGACACACAGCCAGAACTATACCGATGTAAGCTGGCATTTCGATTTCGCGACAAATAGCCCGTGTTGCAACACGCCCGAGGTAATAATGAGCGGGAGTTCCACTCTCAAGACTGATCAACACTACGTTCCGCAGTGCTTGCTCCGCGCGTTTGAGACCTTACCGGGCTCAGATCAGGTGTTTGCATTTGCCAAGGCTGAAGACCGTATCTTCCTTACATCTATACGCAACCTGGGGTGTGAACGCGATTTCTACACGATCCAGAACTCTGACGCTCTGGATCAAACGATGAACCGGGCCGATGGAGCCTTAGGCGGACTGCTCTGTTCTATTCGCGAGAAAGAGAGCGTGGGATGGTTTTCGACAGAGCAAAAGACCATGCTCGCCGGAAGTCATTATGTGTGGGGCCGGCGATACTTGTTAAAGATATAGGAAAGAAGCAGTATCTCCGGGCGTCCAACTCGATCACCGTCATCTCGTTCTCAGCCTGTCTGGCAGAGCCAACCACGATTCGAGACAAGCTCTCCTTGCACGCTGGTATCGCGACCAGAGTAGGGCAGCTCTACCGGAAATGTTGGCGAGGTGGGAGCAACGAGTCGGAGTGCAGGTAAACGGGGTTCTCATTCGAAATATGAAGACGAAGTGGGGCAGCTGCAACCCAGGCAAACGCACTATTCGCCTGAATACAGAGCTGACCAAAAAACCCATTGAATGCCTTGAATACGTTGTCGTTCACGAGATGGTCCATATGCTTGTACGTCACCACAATTGAGATCTTCAAGACTCACATGGAACGACTGATGCCGCAGTGGCGCATTTATCGGGAAGAACTAAACAGTATTCCTCTGAGTCACGAGAACTGGGCATATTAATAGCAAATCCTGATAGAGAGCCAGCTGCTGATAGAAACCGACTCGGACGTGTATCCGTAAAGAGCAGATACGCGGATGCCGGCTGGCCGTCTCGTCCCGCCCTGCCAACTTCTTGGTGATACTGTTCAGGCGATTCCGGCACCAAGTAGTGAGTCATTGTCATAGGCTCCATGGTAGTTCAGCCGAGTCTTCTCAAACTGAGTAAAAGAGGTCCGAGGTATTCGGAGGCTTTGCATTGCGTGCGTCGCGCTACACAGCGCACACCGTCCAGGCGGTGGCATAGACAGATTGCACTTATTATTGGCCGCTGGTATAAGATGTCCACACATCAGCTCGTATATCGTGTCTATACTTCCGTCGTATGTTGATAGAGAGAGTGCCAGAAATCGCCGAATATAGCGAAAATGGCGGGGTATGGTGCAGTTTTATCAGCTCATATAGGATGTCTATATCAATCGGCATATCTGGTATATACTTCGACGTAATTTGGCGCCATTCCTTGACGAAACGAGGCGTTCTGAAACCACTGAAGGACGGCCAGCTAAACCGACGGCGCCGGATCCATGAAACGGACTAAGTCTATTCCGCCAGATCAAACTCCACTCCACGCTAGAAACCGTGTGACGCCCCAGTCTGCGTCGATGGCGTCAGACACGTTTGGCTCAGTTTTACAGCGCTATCTGAATGGCCAGAAATCAAGGTTGTCCGCAGGGTCTTACATTCGCGAGGAGAGAATCCTTGAGCTGAATATGGTTCCCTTTTTCGGAAGAGACACAAAGATGTCAGTCATTCGGCAGTCCGATGTGCATAGATACTTAGACACTCGTAAAAGCGAGGTCTCCGCCGCATCTGTCACGAAAGAGTTTTACCTTCTCAAACGTATATTTGCGTTCGCCGTCGGACGGAAGGTGATTTGTACAAGCCCCGCGCACAATGTCAAAGCGCCGCCGTTGCCTCAAGGGAAACTACGTTCTATTCAACCGAAGGAACTGCAAGCCGTTCTCAAGTCCTGCCCGGAATGGCTGCAGCCAATTGTTAGCTTTGCGCTTGCTACTGGAATGAGACGCGGAGATATCCTCGAGCTTCGCTGGCAGGATGTGCACCTCGAGACTGGGCGGATTGTCCTAAAGAAGACCCGGCAAACGCGTATAGTGCCCATCAACGAGTTGGCACGAGAGGCGCTGGCAGTGGTTCGCCGCAAGAGGTCAAGGCCTGCAGAGCATGTGTTTGTTGGAGAGTCTGTAACGCCGCTAAACGTGTCGCAGGCGTTCCTGAGGGCCTGCAAAGCAGCAAAAATCTCGGACTTCAGCTTCAACGATCTGCGTTACACGGCGGCGAAGTGGATGATGCAACACGGCGAGAACGTTCAGACGATTTCTCACTTCTTGGGACATACCGACCCTCGAACCGCGGCTAGATATTTTCAGCAACTCGACTCTCCACATTCTCTCGTGGACGCGGTGAAACTTATTGACAGTGCGCTCGCAGAATTGGACTCTTCAAGCAGCCAGGAGCAGGAAAATAGAGCTAAGCCCACCCCTCGAAGTGGACGATCATCCCTGCACAAAAACTCTGGCGCGGCCGATAAGTTACTTAATTAGATATACTTACATGGATTTATAAAATCCGCACACTCGCCAGCACCGGAATTCGCATCTAGTGTTATGTCACCGACATGGTATGTCGGCGACACGCGGGGGGAGGGGCTTAATGAGCTTTGGTCTCTTGCGGGACTGGAATTCAGCAGAGAAGCCGTGTGAAAAGATGCACATTCTCGAGCTGTGTCTATCCTTCCGATCGACTATGTACGGCTTCGTTGTGGCGGACAAGTTCAGCTTAGAGGCAGTGGCATCGATAGCTGACTGCTTCACCTCAAAGGCGCACATCCGCTTTCTAAATCAGATTGTTCGAGATCTGCTTTACCCGATTCATCACCTCTATATGAGCACCAACCCGATATTCTCCGGCGACTTCGAGGAGGCGTGCAAAGCCGCTGGGATTGAGCACACTGCCGGGCCGACCGCGCATAACTCGGCAAGGACCCCCGAGTGCGGGCGGAAGCTCTCGCGCTGTCGAGCCGAGGTACATCTTTGTATCTGTGGTTATGAGGTTCGCTCTGCATCTCTAAGAGCAGCGAGTGCCGGGGTCCTTGCACTTGCTGCTTTGATCGACCATGCGACTAGGTTTATCGATAACGACCTCTCGAAGAGACTGTCGGCACAACGATTTCCCGTTGAGCTAGTGAACCTCGAACTCGCTTCATTGTTGTGACTAGTTCAATTACTGGGAGATTACTGTCGTGAGGGGAAAGTATTGAACAGCACGGAGCAAAGCGGATTAGTGACTTGCTCATTAGAGGGCTAATGACGAATTTCTTCAAGTTTCAAAGAAGCGCTGTAATAGGGGTGGCGGATGGCGAGATATCTACAACGGGATGGTAGTGCGTATTTTCTGGTCTCCGAAGAAGACGAAAATGACGTTCTAGGTCCCATGACCCACGACCAGGCCGAGATGTATGCGTTCATCGAGTTCTGCAAGATCAGGGATTCTGAAAGCACCCGCAAGGCTGCGCTATCCGTGCTCTATGTTGACGATGAAGGCGTTCAATCGGGCGATGACCAGATGCCAGAGGAATATCAGAAGGCCTTTCGACTTCTGTTGGCGATTATGGTTTTGGCAACTTGGTTTGGCCCACTTCGGCAGTTTAATCTGGCCCCCCCCCCGGAACGTTGAAGGTTAAGAGGAAAGTGTTGCGTTCTGCTGGAGCGAAGCCCGTAGG
>Ga0302320_10001622_pt1 | contig 53921 bp, 54 predicted proteins | sample Bog_T0_3_FD_202130 | JGI IMG/M metagenome (GOLD analysis project Ga0302320, IMG submission 202130) | Peat permafrost microbial communities from Stordalen Mire near Abisko, Sweden - Bog_T0_3 | ecosystem: Environmental > Terrestrial > Soil > Wetlands > Peat | place: Sweden: Abisko, Stordalen Mire...
TTCGAAAACTACCGGGCTCGCATCCTCTTCTTCTGTGGGAAACTCGACCTTACGCCTCATCTTCCGTCAGCTCTTACCCACAGCGTTTCGTGAAGAACCCAATTCTTGTGTTCACGGTAATTTCTCTAGGTTTACGTGGCGAATACAGACGCTTTATCATGGACGGAGCAAAATAATAGCAGGCCATTATCAGGAGTACGCCCGCGGCGAGAATCATGGTAATTCGCTTCATAAAGCCTAACGTTGAGGTGAACCGCCCTAACGGGGGCGCGACTCCTGCACCGCAGGAGGCGTGACCGAGGCAAGGGTCGGTTCCGACGATTGGTTAGACATTCGAGTGTAGAATCTAGGCATGCGTTACGAGGCCTTTGGTGAACGCCATCCTAGTGCCAATTTGCGGTTGGAAGTAGCGCAATCGCGGAGATAGAGGTTAATCAGGTTTTGATATGGTATCCCTGTCTCTGTCGACAAAGCCTTAAAATACGAAATGACCTCCTCCTCGAGTCGTATTGTTACCTGCTTTTTTAAGCGTTTTACGTACGGGTTAGACCTCGCATTGCTGAAATCATAGACTTTTCTCATATTCATCCTTTCACGTATGGTTGCATCTCTTTCGTGCCTGCGCGCCTCGCAGAAATTATGCGGATCACGTTGTTGTTGCTGCGCAAACAATGGACCACTACGAGCACTCGACTGAGCGCGCTGATCCCCATGATAACGAATCGCTCCTCAACTTTAGAATGGTCCGGATCAGGTATCACTAGTGCCTTTTCATCGTAGAATACAGTCTTAGCTTCGTCGAACGACACGCTATGTTTCGCTTCGTTAAGCCGAGCCTTCTTTGGGTCCCATTCGAAGGAGAGTTCATTCATCTAGATGCAGCAATATGCCATATTGCTCCTGTATTTCAAGTGGCAAAGGCGAGAAACCGCTGACCGCCTGGTTCGTTCTGAGCGCGATCGATTCGAACGTCCTAGTGATCCGCGGCGACGGATGGCGCGCCGCCTACACCAGCAGGAGGCGTGACAGGCAGAGACGTCGGATCCGGTAGCTGGTTCGGCACGTCATTTTTCGTCGCTCGATTCGTTACGTCTTCTGTCGCGATATGTTTGCGGACGCGTTCTTCCAAGGCGTTTAACTCTGATACCACCTCAAGCTCGCTCCGATATGCCTCGGACCTATATTTGTCGTAAACCTCGTTACGCAGTTTCATTAGATTATCAGCGGCTCGCAATGCCACAAGTCTCTTGTTCATTTCATCGTAAGCGTCGCGCACGACTCTGTCTTTGTCGTCATCGAGCCAAATCTCCAGTCCATCGGATTTTGACGGGGTTTTTAGAGCCCATATCCAAGGGCTTTTCTCCATTTCCAACCCACTCTTCGAATTCAATTTTCTGATAAACACTATCTTGGGGGTTCTCCCTCGGGGCTTTGGCGGCGTGTAATCACCAAGGACCGAGCTCTTGGAACGGAAGCTCGTTTAACAATTCGGGAAAGGCTTCCGGATTGGCTTCCGTCGCGTTTGTCGATCGAACGAATCCGGCGGGCCCGAAGAGCGTCGGGAAGACCAAGATCACAAAGAGTATGACCGGTTTCGTGAAGCCGCAACCAATCGAACCGCTCACGCTTCCTGTATATCCCACGAAAGCATTAGCGGATCATGGTGGAGCTGCGAGATTCGCGGTAACGATCGAGATAGCAAAAGATGGGCACGTTACCGCTGTAAACCCGAGTATGTATGAGTTCTCAATTCCGACGAAGTACGATGCCGAATTTAACCAGGCAATCGAAGCCGCTGTTCTCACATGGGAGTTTAATCCTGGCTGGACCGTGCCGATCGAGCCTGGTCCAGATGGGTCTCCGATATTAGGGGAGCCGGAGGCGGCCGAGTCTTCGCTCGATGCAATCTTCACGTTTACTAGTTCCGGAACGGTGACTACTATTGTTCACGAATGAATCCGATCCGGCCTAACCAATCGTCGGAACCGACCCCCGCCTCGGTCACGCTTCCTGCGGGGCAGGAGTCGTGTCCTCGGTAGGGAGGTTAACCACAACGTCAGCCGTTACCCAATGCCGCGTATCGAGTTAGAAACCGAAATCAGAGCGCCAATCGAGAAGGTATTTGATCTCGCGAGGAGCATTGATGTTCACCGAGAGAGTCAGACAAAGCATAAGGAGATTGCGGTGGCCGGAAGGACCTCAGGCCTTATTGGAAAAGGGGAAAGCGTCACCTGGGTGGCGACACATTTTGGCGTCCGTCAACAGCTCACAAGCTGCATCGTTTCGATGGAGCGCCCCAGGCATTTTCGCGATTCAATGTTGGATGGAGCGTTTAAGCGGCTCGACCACGATCATTTTTTCGAGACACTTTCTGGCGGACACACACTCATGAAGGACATATTCGTTTATACTGCACCTCTGGGTCTGCTGGGCGTGTTCGCGGACGTTCTTTTTCTTAAGCGGTACATGGCCCGATTGCTCGTGGAGCGAAACGCTACACTAAAACGTTTTGCCGAGGCGCCCGCGAGTTCCGCGCCGTGAAGGCCTCGGCTAACCAATCGTCGGAACCGACTTTTTCATCAGGCACATCTCGTGCGGGGCGCGAGCTGCGCCTTCCTTAGAGCAGTTCACCTCAACGTTTGGCATTATATGGAAAAAACGCGCGTCGCATTTCCGCGTTCGTTAGATGTCGTTGTTTGGTTAAACTTGGCGGCCGCTATATTGTCCTTGGTCAATGGAGTCATGGCTCTCTTTACAGATAACCCGGCGAATGGCGCTGTTCAGCTGGCATCTTCTGCCGTTTCGTTTCTAATCGTTATTGGGATACTAAAGAGATTAAAAGCAGTTCGGCTGCTTGTTCTGATTTTAGCGTGGATCGGGGCAATTTTCTACGGCATTTTCTTCGTCTCAGCGATCCTCGCGAGCGGAACCGTTGCTATTCTTGCCGCGATTTCTTTTGCGACGGACGCGGTGACAATTTGGGGGCTGACGAATTCATCTTCGCGTAGGTATTTTGAGGCCTTTTGATCCATTTGCTACACGATGCAGAGCCAATCGACGTATCCGACACTTGGCGCTGAAACGTCTTGACGGGACACCGGCCGCGCCATTGTTGGTGCGGATAAGCTCAACGTTGGGCAAAGAAAATGACACCCGCACATGATCCGGGCCGAGTCGCCGGATGCCTTTACCTGCTAACGGGTTTCTCGGTTATCCGGCCCATGTATATCGGTAACACTCTGATGGTGCGCGACGATGCATCTGCCACCATCCACAACATCGCCGCTCACGAATTGCTCTTCCGCTTTGGCATGGTCTCCGATCTGATAGCAGGCCTCGGTTGTCTTCTGGCGGCGCTGGCACTCTATGACCTGCTCAAGGGAGTAGACCGCAAGCTCGGTGTCCTCATGGTGGTTCTCGGCGGGCTCATGCCATGTGTCGTTGCCTTCATCAACGTGCTTAATGACGCTGCCGTTGCAGTGATCGCGCGCCATGAACCCTTCGTTGCCCTGTTCGACAGGCCGCAGCAAGCTGCGCTCGCTGCGCTCTTTCTTCGTATCCACGACCACGGCTTCCTAATCAGCGAAGTCTTTGCGGGCCTTTGGCTCTTTCCCTTTGGGCTCCTGGTGGTCCGCTCTGGATTTCTCCCGCGGACTCTGGGCCTCTTGTTGTTCGTGAGCGGTATCGGTTATTTGGCCATCAGCTGCACTGGGCTGTTGTTTCCATTGTATGTGGAGCGAGTCTCCGGGATCGCCTCCCCGGCCCTACTCGGAGAGGGCGGCATCGTCCTCTGGCTCCTGATCAGGGGAGCCCGGCCTGCATAGGTTGCATGCGAAAGATGTCCAACCAGTCGTCAGGGCCAACGCCTCCGTCTGTCACGATTCGTCCTAGCGGGCGCCTCGCGCCAGCCGGCGTCGTGGCTCACCCATAACGTCGGCGACAGATAGGGCTCATATGGCGAAACGATCCCTGATAGGAAGCCCTCTCGCTAGCGTCATGCTTGGCTCGCCATGACGCCCGAAGCATTCCGCTCGATTGCCATGGGGCTGCCCGGCGCGGTCGAATCTGAGCATATGCGGCATCCGGATTTTCGATTCAATGGGAAGGTTTTTGCGACCCTTGGGTACCCCGATAAGGGATGGGGCATGGTAAAACTCTCGCCCGTTCAGCAGCGGTACTACCTTAAGAAAGCTCCGGCCGTGTTCGACTTGGCGAGTGGCGCATGGGGACGATCGGGTTCTACAGTAGTCCGACTCTCGCTGGCGAAAAAGACTGTCGTAAGGCCCGCGATTCTAGCTGCTTTTAAGAATGTCGCCGCGCCCAAGAAACATGCCTGATCAAACTTCGGATTCGACCCTTTCGGCAGGCCCGTCTCCTGCGGGGCAGAAGACACGCCATCCTTTGGACGGACCACCTCGATGTTAGGCATCATTTACCTTCCATGAAAAAATCACTACCCATCGCAATCGGCTCTGCGGTTTTCGCCTCCGGGCTTTCCGTTATTGGCTGCCGTTTGGCCGGCATGCGTTCGCGTGATCTTGTTATTGCAGCCCTTGTTTCTTTGACCATTTCGTTAACGGCAGCGATCGCGGCTGTATATTTGGTCCGAGGCAAAACCACCGATCACCCCGCTCGGCCCTAAATCAGGCTTCCGCCAACGAACCGACAAAGCAACGTTGCAGGAAGATGGAGAACCAAGAATAGACATGGGCCAGCCTGACCAAACGTCGGTACCCGCCCTTTCCTCGTTCACGCCTCCCGCGGGTCAGGAGCCGCGCCCTTCTAGGAACGGTTCGCTCCAACGATAGGCAGGTTAATGCATATCCTATTTTTCGGGGAGATTGCGGGAGGAGTGGGGATCCTTATTGGGTGTGGTGGGTTATTGTTCGCAAAATTGTCAGGATCGTGGCCATCCACAAAGGGCCTGGTTGTCGCTTCGCTCGTCGATGGAGGATTCGACTCATCTTTTAGCAGCGGTTCCCGAATGAGCTTCGGCTATAGCGAATGGGCCCGGATCGCGTACGAGTATTCAGTCGGTGGCCGTACATATACTCGATCGCAGGTATACGGAGGCTTAGATTTCGCATGGTCATCTATGCTGCCGGGCCTCAGTAGCGCTGCCGAAACGGTAAGAGCGCTTCCGCTTGATGCGGAAGTAGATGTTTTTTACTGGCCGGCGTTCCCAGGCGTTGCTTGCCTTCGGCCGGGACGTTTTGCTGGCGGGATTGTGCTGGTTTCGGCATCAATCATTATCTTTTGTATCTGCTGGTTCAAAAACCATGCCTAACCAATCGTCGTACCCGACGCCCGCCTCGTTCGCGCCTGCCGCCGGGCAGGAGTCGCGCCCTCGGTAGGGTGGTTCACCTCAACGTGGCAGAAACGACACGCTTCGATCCATGGCAACTCAAAGGCTCGCGGACGGTACGGTGCACAGGCTGCCTGCTGACTTCCGAAAAGCCATCGGGTCTAATGCCGCGGTCAGGAGACTGTGGTCCGAGATCACTCCGCTGGCTCGAAACGAGTGGATCTGCTGGGTGACTTCCCCAAAGCTAGACGCTACGAGGAAGCGGCGAATAGAGGTTGGCATCGATAAAATGCGGGGAGGCATGCGCAGGCCGTGCTGTTGGCCTGGATGCCCTCACCGTTGAAGCGCGTCTGACTCGCGCCTTGTCTACACATAGTGCCGATGAACCTGACGCCGAACCAATTGTCGGAACCGCCCCCATCCACAGCCACGACTCCTGCGGGGCGGGAGCCGAGCCCTTGTTTGGTCGGTCCACCTCAACGTTAACCTTAGAAAAGGCATGTCATGAAAGCTATTCGAGTAACCTTTATGCTCTTTGCACTCGGCACGTTTGCCGTGGCGCTCGCCGCCGATCCCGCCGGCACGTGGAAATGGACCACCCGCTCGGCGAACGGGGACATCGAAACCACGCTCAAACTCGAGTCTACGAACGGCGTGCTGGCCGGCGCCTACTCGAATCAATTTGGCGACACCGCGGTAAGCGACTTGTCCGTCCACGGCGATGATATCGCTTTCGAGGTGGTGCGCGACCTCGGCGGCAATAAATACGTGGTTAAGTATCGCGGCAAACTTGAGGGCGACACGATCAAGGGGACCATCGAGGCGCCCGGCCATGATGGCGGCACGGCGCTTAAGCTGGACTGGAATGCAAAGCGCGCTGAGCAGGCGAAGCCAATAAAGCCCTAAGAGAATAGCTGACCAACTAGCGGATCCGATGCCCGTCTCTGCCACGCCCGTTGCGGAACAACCGCCGTGCCAGACGTGACCGTGGATCGTTGCAGCATTGGAACTCTATGAACCCAAGGGAGTTGCCTTCGAAGACGGCAATAGCAGCGTTGCTCCCATTGCTGTTCCTCTGGGCTGGTTGCCGTCTTTCATATCCGCATTCAGCGATTATCGATGACAATATCGCCGTTGCTCCGCGATCGAAGCCCCCGATTAGGAACGAATTGAATCTGACACTCGCGGAGATCGACGGCAAGCCGGTCAGTCGAGAGCGGGTCTTCTTTGAGGACGCGTGGCCCGGGGCCGTCTCGGACCCGGGCGCTCACAGGTTCAAGGTTGTCGTTTCGACCCAATTCAGCGGCCCCAAGTCGTGGTCCCGCGAGACAACATTCTCGGCGACGGTGGAGGCCGGGAAAAGATATGCTTTGGTCTCGGATAATGGTATTCCATCCTTGTTAGAGTACCGTCCGTACCACTCAAACTGATGCCTAGCCAATCGTTGGATCTCACCAATTTTAGGTGCGAAACATAGACGGGAATGAATTCTTCACTTCGAAAGCCGCTGGTGGGGTTTTGCGTTTCGATTGTTGCCGCGGTTCTATCCGTTGCCGGGGTAACCGCTGCCGGCGGCGTCGGTGCGTGCGGTGGCTCGATTTGGGCGCTATTGTGCGTGCTCGGCGTGATTTTATCAGAGGGTATCGCACTCGTACTTGGGCTTCGGCTCTTGTGGGCTCTCGCCTGTCTGCTGTTGGGGCACGGAAAAACAGCGGCACCTGTCCAGCCATCCCCACCTGGACGGTGGTCGGACCAGTCTCCTCCCTCGGTCACGCCTCAATCGGGGCCGGAGTCGCGCCCTCGCTAAGGCGGTTCACGTCGACGTCCGGCCGCACATGTATCCCGATCGATTGCTTCCTTATTGGATCCGTGGACTGCTCGACTTTGTTCGCTATCACCCGTTTTGGAGTCGGCGTTATCGGGACGATTTTGGCGTCTCTATTGTCATTCTATCGGTGATTTTCCCCCTGTTCATTTTTGGCGTCCTGGCGGTCGGCGAAGAATGGGAGATGGCGCTGTTAAGCGCCTTCCCAGCCTTTCTCGGAGGAAGCCTGGCCGCGCTCTTCTTTTGCTCGGAAGTCAAAATATTCGTCCGGTATTTCAGGGACGGAAGGCGGGGCCTCTTCGATCTATTGCTCGTGCAAGGACTGGGAGCCGCCGCCATGGCAGTCGCGTTCCTATTTGCGGGCCCGCCTAAGTCCCTTTCGAGTGTCGCCAACGGCGTGGCGCTCTATCCCTTTTTCATTGGTTCTTGTACAATTGTGTGCGCCCCAATAGCCATTTGGGAAAGGTCCCGCGACGCTTCATGACCATCACGCCGAACCATTCGTCGGAACCGAACTGTTCGCCGGGCGCACCTCCTGCGGGGCGGGAGGCGCGCCTTCGTTAGGGAGGTTCGACTCAACGTTCGACGAGCATGAAAAACCCCTGGAAATTGAAGCCTGTTTTTATCTGCGCCACCCCCGTCGTGGGAGCGCTCGTTCAGACAATCATTCTTGGATTCTCAACAGGAAGGGCCGAAAACGGCCATCGGGCCGCAATCTACAATGCGATTACCTTTCTAATACTCCTCTTTCCTCTCATTTCGTTGCCTGCTTTGTCGGCCGCTGTGGGCGGCCTTAAAACAAAATCGACCCGCGGTTGGTACGTTGCAGGGGCCGTTCTGAATGCGGTATACTGCCTTCTTCTTCAAGTCCCGATTCTCACGTTGGCCACGATAGTTATGCACCGTGCCAAAGGATGAGATGACGCCAAACCAATCGTCGGAGCCGACCCCTTCCCCGGCCGCGTATCCCGCTGGGGCGGGAACGGCGATGTCCGGAGCCGCGGGTCAGGGTCCGCGCAGTCCCTGGTTCGGATAGCATAGCCGTTAGACGAATGATGCGCGTGAAACTGAGGGAAGCCGCCGATGGGGATGTTCCTGGAATATCCGCCTTGTGTACAGAGGCGGCCGAGACGTTAACCCGCCGTTTTGGAGCGGGACACTGGTCGGGTATCGCGACCGAAAAAGGGGTGCGGTTCGGCATGAGAACCTCGAAGGTTTTTATGGCCCACCACAGGAGGAAGCTTGTCGCGACCCTGAGGCTTTCGACAAAGAAGCCTTGGGCAATCGACCGGAGCCACTTCAGCGCGAGCAAACGGCCCCTGTACCTGCTCTCAATGGCGGTCGCGCCCGATTTGCAGCGCCGGGGGGTAGGGCGACCGTGCATCGAGCAGGTCAAGGAGGTATGCCGGCTGTGGCTAGCTGATGCCGTTCGGCTCGATTCATACAACGCTCCGGCGGGAGCCGGCAGGTTCTACGCAAAATGTGGGTTTCGGAATGTCGGCGGGGTCAATTTCCGGGGGTGTCCGCTGTCATACTTTGAATGGGTGGTTCAATTGAGCTGTTGATGGGGCCTCCAATCCAAGCATCGGAGCCGGCCCTCGTCCCGGTCACGCCACCTGCGCGGCGGGGGGAGCCGCTTTCCTAGGGCACATGGGTCATGGCAAGGCGCATCGTTCCCTTATCGTGGCGCGCCCTTCTGCTGGCGCCCCTCGTCATTTCAGTCCCGGCGGCCGTCCTCCTGGCATCCGGGAGCAGGGTTCCTATCGCAGCGTTCGCGATGTTCGCGCTGATAAGCTACCTCTTCACCCTTGCGACGATGGGTTGCCTGTTTCTTCCCGCGCTGTGGCTCGCCGGACGGGTGGGAAGTGTCGGGACTTGGCTGCCACTGGTAATCGGTGGACTCATCGCCGCACTTATCTTCCTCGCGTGGGATTACATAAGCTGGTGCTCGAGCGGGGTGGATTCCGGGCCCCCCGCGACGACCTACCAGCGGTGGGTCGCGAAAAGCTTGTTTACTCCGGAGCCTTTTGTCGCGATCACTTTCGGCGTTATCACTGCCGCGGCCTACAACTTCCTCGCGACGAGGACGCCGAACCCGTCAAAGGATCCTGCGCCCTAGGCTCGGACCATGGGCATGAAGCCAATCCACAAGGTCGCGGTGGTTGCCGACGGTTATCTCCTGGCGTTCTTACTGGCCCTGGCTGCGGTTGCTCTGCACACGGCGATTACAGGAGAGTCGGACGCAAGGGCTTCGGACGGCATGTCTGCGTTCGGCGATCTGGTGCTCTTCGGCGCCGTCTTCGCCGCGGTCGCCCTTGTGCCAACGGGCGCGGGAATTTTCTTCGTCTTTTCGAGGAAGAAGGAGCCCGACCGGTCTTCGGATACAAGGCCTCCCGCGGGGCGGGAATCGCGCCCCCGTTAGGTCGGTGCGTCCAGACATTGGTCACCGGAGGTCGCGGTGAAGCTTCAAGGGAGCATCTCGTTCGACAATCAGGCGTATCCTGGGGGTTCCGAGATTCCGTGGTACAAGGTCTATCCGTTCTTCCTGGCCCACATGCTAGTTTTCGGAGGATCCGGCTTCCTTATGGCCTATGCCAGGCACCGTCCCCCATTGGTTTTTCTTTATCTGCACGGTGGATTCGCGATCGCGATCTACACCGTGTTTTACCTCACCATTTTTGGGCGCGATGAGGTCAAGTGGATGTTCATCAACGCCTTCCTGGGGCTTCTCGGCATCTATAGCCAGGTCGGCTGGTTGTTGTCTCTATTCGGCAAGAGGATCGGGGACTACCCGATCTACGTGCACGCGATTCCGTTCCTCTACTTCGTGCTCTATACCTTTCTTCTTCGGCACGCCGTTATCGACATCACCCGGTCGCGAGAAAACCCATCGAGAAGGGCCTTCGTCGAGAACTGCTATGTCGCCCTTTCGATCGCCGTATACTTGGTCTCATACCGGCTGGAGACGCGCGGATGATTTCGATCTTGCGCGCGGTTGCGCCCAAGGGCTCGGGGAGCATGAGGCACGGCATTCCGACCCGCGACTTCGCCCCGCGGATTGCCGCATTCAATGCGCGGAAGAGCTGTTTATACTTCTATGTGGACCCTGAGATTGTGAGGCGCAACTGCGTCGAATCGAGGGGTTTGGACTGGGGCAAGGGTTGCATCCGGTCCCGAACCATTGGGGGTGCGCCGTTGGACACGTAGAGAAAGTTTGTGCGCGACGGTGCCAAATGACTAGAACGGAGCATGCCCGATAGGCGGACCCCACGCCCGTGTCCGCAACGCCCCCCAAGGGGGCGCAGGGCCCCCTTCAGGGCGGATCCCATCAGCCCCAGGCATAAATGCGCATGACTACCAAAAAAGACCTCCGAGGATTGATCGGGCACCCGAGCGCGTACGGCCCCGTGGCGATGTCGGCGGCGGCCTTCGCCGTCGTCGTGGGTTATGTCCTTATTCATGGCGCGGCAAGGGAGGCGGACGAGGGTGCGGCCGCCCATATTTGGCAGCTTCTCGTTGGAGCTCAGCTGCCGTTGGTGGCGTTTTTTGTGATCAAATGGCTTCCCAGGGTGCCACGGGCCGCCTTGTGTGTGCTTGGCTTGCAGCTCGCGGCGTTACTGGTTGCCGCAGCGCCGGTTTTTTTCCTCCACCTTTGAATGCGCCCGGCCGAACGGCTTGTCCGGCCCCAGCCCCACGCTCCCCCATGGCACTTCCATGAGAAAAAATGCGGTCCTCTTGTTTGTCGTCCTTGTCGCACTGCGGGCGAGTGCCGGCGCCGCCCCGGAGCCGGTCGTGGAGTCCAAGGGCGCCTTTGTCAGGATCGTGGCTGGCGCCCCGTCGGTGGACACGCCGGCTGAGTTGAACCCACCCCTGCTTCTTTACATCAGGAAGTCGACCATCCTGCGCGTTGCGATGACGTTCTCCGCCCGAAGCGTCACCTACGAGGTCGCGATCGCGGCATGGGGGCCGGACATGGGAACGCGACCTACCGGTCCCAACTTCCCCACGTCGGATACCCTGAAGGTGTTCGTCTACCGCTTTGCAAAGGAGGCGAGCGCCACGGCGTTCTGTGAATCCATCATGTCAAATCAGGATGGCTGACCCAGGGCACCCCTCCGAGACGCTGGAGACCCGACCCCTTATGAAAAAAGACCTGTTGTCCGTCGCGCTGGCCTACCTGCTCGGTGTCGTGGCGCTTAGCTTTGCGGGGATCGTGTACACGATCGGCGGCTCCTTCGCCGTCTGGAGCCCGGGTCACGATGTCGGGTATTTCATCAACATCCACGCCGGTCTGCTGGAGAAGGCGGGGATGGCGATCGGCGCCCTCGCGGGGGCGCTCTTCTTCGGGCTTCTCCTTGCCTTCCGCAGGATCAGGCAGCTCGAGGCGCTGGTTGCCGCCGGTCGCACCCCGCCCGGCCGACCTCCCGAACCCGGCCTCCACCCGGCCGGGCCGGGGACGAACGCGGGCTAGCGCGGGACATCGCGGAATTCTCGCGGACGGTTAACCCTGGCGAAAGGCATCCCATGAACATCCCCCACAAGCCCCCGGGCTACACGAGCGTCTCACCCTACCTGGTCGTCGACGGTGCGGACTCGACGATCGCCTTCCTGGTCGAGGTTTTCGGCGCCGAGAAGCTGCGCAGGGTCGCAACCGATTCGGGGAAGGTGATGCACGCCGAGGTCCGCATCGATGACACGGTGCTCATGCTTACCGACGCCTTCCCTCCCGCGTGGTCCGCCGTCCCGTCGCACGTCCATGTCTACGTCAAGGACGTGGATGCCACCTATGGGAGGGCGATCGCGGCCGGCGCGGCCCCCGTCCAGGCCCCGGTCAAGCGGGGCGACGAGAACAAGCGCGGCGCCGCGAAGGACGCAGGCGGCACCACGTGGTGGATCTCAACGAAGGTGGAATAGGGTGGGGTTGACCCCATCGGCCGGGCCCGAGCGGCCCCGGGGCGGGCAGCTCTCCTGCCGCGTATTGGGATCGCGCACCAAGGCCCTCCATGCCAGACAGATAGACCAAGACGAAGCGCAACATGGTCCCCCCCTTCACACATCCACCGCAATCCCTTTCGGCGTCCCTAGTCGGCACCTGGGAGCTGCTCTCGCGCAGGGATTGCACGCCGTCCGGCGAGCCCAGGACCGAGCCCTCGCTTGGGTCCGACCCGGTGGCCCTGCTCTTTTTCGACGGGCAGGGTCACTTCGCCGCGCAGTTCATGAAGCGCGACCGCGGCGCCGCGACCGAGGCCAGCCCCGGCAGCGCGGTCCCGAACAACAGCCGCGCCCGGGGAGGGTATGACGCGTATTTTGGCACCTACAGCGTGGACGGGCAAAGCGGCACCGTGAGCACGACGCTCGTGGGGGCGCTCTCACCGGAGAACGTGGGCCAGGTCTACGTCCGGGCGATGAGCGTCCTCGGAAACGAGCTGACAATCCGCCTGGAGACCCGCTCGGGCGAGGGCGAGCCGATCGTGCGCACGCTCACGTGGGCGCGGGTGGGTTAGCTGGAATGGCAACGCCGTGAGACTTCCCTCGTGGATGCTACCGGTGGTGGTCGCCGCGTTTGTTGCGGTTCGCATCGTCGTGGGGATCAGCTTGGGCGCCGAGGAGCGGCGGAAGACCGGCAAGGGCTGGTTTGAGAGCGTCCCCCTCTGGACAAAGGGGCTGTGGCTGCTGATCGGCATCGCCGTCGTCCTGCTCTATTTCTGGGCTCCCCGGAACGCGAGGCCGCAGGCGCCGGAGCCTGCGACCCCGGCGCCCGACGCGGCGCAACCGGCCCGGCCAGACCTAGGCGCGAAATCCCCTGCCAGCCGAGCCCCACCATGATCCTGGAAGTCGCCACGCTTGACGTCAGGGCCGGCCTCGGGCCGAGCTTCGAGCGCGACTTCGCCACCGCCTCGGCCCTGATCAGGAGCATCCCGGGATACCTCTCCCATGAGCTGCAGCGCTGCATCGAGACCGAGGGCCGGTACCTGCTCCTCGTCCGCTGGGAGACCGTCTCGGCGCACACGGAGGGCTTCAGGAAATCAGCGCAGTACGCGCAGTGGAAGGGGCTCCTCCACCCCTACTACAACCCGTTTCCGGTCGTGGAGCACTACCGCCGGGTCCCGGAGGGCCCGGCGTAAGGGGGGGAAAGGCCCTACCGGGCCGCGCCTGAAGGGCCAGCCTTCGGCAGGTCGCCCCGGGCCAGGAACCCGAGGATCGCCGCGGGGTCGTCGGGCACCTGGGGGGCGCCGTCATAGACGAACTTCCACGAGCCGTCCGCCTGCCTCTTCCACAGGGTCAGGTAGATGCCCGTGCTGGTCTCCACCTTCCCGTCCTTTGACTTGGACGTGAAATCATAGCGGCCCCAGGTGTACCCGAGCGTGCCGTCCGCGGACACGTCCACCTTTATGGGCGACCAGACGAGCTGGACGTTGGGGTTTGGGCCCGGCTTGTACGCGGCCCCGGCCTTGGCGCGCGCCTTGAGGACCGAGGCCTCGTATTCGGCGCGGGTGAGGCTCAGGCGGTCCGCCAGGAAGCACTCGTCGGCCATGTTGGCAAGGAAGGCGTCCGCAATCCCGACCTTGGCCACCTGCGCGCAGAAGGCGTGCTCGGCGCCAATCAGCTCCTCGCGCGGGGTGGGCGAATCGGCTGCCAGGGCCAGGCTCTGGGACGCGGCGAGGAGCGACAGGAGGAGGAGGCGTTTCATGGGTTTTTCCAAGGGTGGATCGGCGGCGTCCGGTCATGCAAGACCGGGGCCAGCCGGGGGACAAACCCAAAGAGCCTTTGGGCGCGGGGAACTCCTTGCGGTCCGGGCGGCAAAGGCTCATCAGGGCGGGTGACCCCTTTTGCCGGGGAGCGCACATGGAATGGGTCGAGAAAAGCAAGGATGGCTCGATATCCCGCGACGGCCTGCGTCTGCCCGGGGAGAATGCGTCGACACGGGTCCTGCGCGGGGTAGGATTTGTCCTCGTGGGCCCGGCATTTCACGAGGAGGACGGCCAGATCTGGGTCTGGCGCCATGAGGGCGGGACGCCCGTCCCGGGCGCCCCCTTTTGACCCCCAAGAGCAGGACGGCGATGAAGACCCGCGCAAAGGACCCCTTTACCGTCGTGAGCGGCTCGGCGAGCCCCGAGCTCGGGCGAGTCTGCGACGTCCTGCGCGGGCTCGTCACCTCGCTCGACAAGGCATGCGTGGAGGTGGTCTGGCCCCGCATGCGGATCGCCAGCTTCGGGGTGGGCCCGAGGAAAATGAGCGAGCACTACGCCTACCTCTCGGTCCATGCGTCCCACGTTAACCTGGGATTCTACCACGGGGCGGCGCTCAAGGACCCCAGCGGGATCCTCGTGGGAACCGGTAAGCGGCTCCGCCACGTTAAGCTCCGGGGGCTTGCGGAGGCGCGCCGTCCCGCCGTCCGAAGGCTCCTTAAGGGGGCGATCGCCGAACGCCGCAAGGCCCTGGCATGAGGATGCTCGCGCGCCACCTGCTCTCGATCGCGCTCCTACCGTTCACGGTCACGGTGCTGGTGCCGGCCTGGATCGCCCGGGGGTACCACGTCGGGCTGGCCCCGGCGCGGTCGGCGGGCCCGGGGGTGCTCCAGGGCTTCGGTCTCGTCCTCGTCGGGCTGGGGGTCCTCCTGGCGGCCGCCTCCGTGGTGCGCTTCGCAACCGAGGGGAAGGGGACCCTCGCGCCCTGGGATCCGCCGAGGGAGTTCGTGGTGCGCGGGCCCTACCGGTTTGTCCGCAACCCGATGATTTCCGGGGTCATCCTTGTGCTCTTCGGGGAGGCGTCCGTGCTCGTGTCGCTCCCGCATGCCGTGTGGGCCGCGTCCTTCCTCACCCTGAACCTCCTCTATATCCCGCTGGTCGAGGAGCCCCAGCTTGAGCGCAGGTTCGGCGAAGCCTACCGCGACTACTGCAGGAACGTGAGGCGCTTTGTCCCGCGCCTTTCCCCGTGGCAGCCCCCTCCCGGATGAAACGGCCCTCCCGCCACGGCCTCGCGGGCGCCCTCGCCCTCTCCCTCGGCTCCGTCTCGGGGTGGGCCGCCGCCGGGGACGAACCCCCGGTCCGGATGGAGCCGGTGTTTGTCGAGGCTGCGAGCTCGAACCCGTGGCAGTATTTCAGGGTCCCGGGCTTCGAGGTGATTTCGCACTGCCCGGACGACTTCAACCGGGTCTATGCCCGCGCTCTCGAGGCGTCCACGGCGGCACGGGCCGCGCTCCTTCCGCGGGACTTCTGGGGGGGCCTGTCGACGCCGATGAAGATCGTGCTCTACAACCGGGAGCCCGAAGGGGGGCAGGCCTTCTCGCGCCCGAAGCCGATCGACCTGAGCTGGGTCTCCGGCGACGACGGCACGGCGGGGCCCTATTCCCTCCTCAGGACCTACCCCACGGTGGTCGGGGACGGGGACACCTTCATCAGCTGCGGCAACTACTGGAGCCTGCTCTCGAGCACGTCCGACTTCTACGCGGACCCGGACAGCGAGATCCGGGTCCGCTGCCGCCTGCCGCAGCTGCCCCACTGGTTTGTCTCGGGGCTCGTCGGGCCAGGCGGGATACTCGCCACATGGACCGTGGAGCCGGGAGCCGGGGGGCAGGAGTTCGCCGTGGTGCCGAGCGTCACCTGGGGGTCAAGGGCGGAGACCCTGGCGCTCATCAAGGACCCGAAGCGCCCGAGGGCCGTGATGGCGCTCTCGAGATTCTTTGGGGCGGCTGTCCCGGCGGGGGAGGAGGACGCCTGGGATGCCGAGGCTGCGCTCCTTGTCCGGTGGGGCCTCTTCGGGACCGAGCCCGATGGGAGGCCCCACAGGGAGGCGTTCCTCGACCTGGTGCGCGGGGCGTGCGGCCAGCCCGTGACGGAGACGCGGTTCAGGGAGCTCCTCGGCATGGGCTTTGCGGAGGCCGAGGCGCGGCTGCGCGCCTACGTCGCGGTCGCGGTGCGGGAGCCGGTTCGCCTGCCCCTTGGCGTTGCCCGGGAAAAGACGGTCGAGATCCGCGAGGCGACCCCGACCGAGGTCGCGCGAATCGTGGGCGACTGGGGCCGGCTCGAGGCGAGGGCCGTTGGCATGCAGAACCTGGACTACCAGAGGGAGTGCCTGGACCAGGCCGACAGGCTTTTCGAGAGGATCTACGCGCGCCAGACCAGCGACCCCGGGTTCCTGGCCGCGTTCGGGCTCTACGCCCTTCAGGTCGGCGACGTCACGCGGGGCAGGGAGGCCCTTGAGTCCGCAACCGGCGCCGGGGTGGTGCGGGCCAGGGCCTACCTGGAACTCGCGCGGCTCAAGCTCGGGGACTCGCTCCCGTTTGCCGAGCAGGGGATCGGGGACCTCAACGAGGCGGACTACGGCCGGGTGGTCGGCCTCCTGGATACGGCCATGGAGCAGGCGCCTTCCTTGGTCGGGAGCTACCTGCTTCTGGCCAAGGCGATGGAGCACGCCCCGAAAAAGCCCGCGCTCGGGGACATGGAGGTCCTGGAAGGGGCCGTGGCGCTCTTCCCGGGGAACGCCTCCCTGGCGTACAAGGTGGCGACCCTCTACAAGCGTTTCGGCTACCCGGAAAAGGCCCAGGCGATGATCGCCCGCGCGCTCCGCATGGCCGGCACCAATGAGGACCGGGCGCTCCTTGCGGCGTTCGTGGTCCGCGACCCCTGACACGGGCCCTTCGGGTCAATCCGCTTGTATGGCGCGGAAAAACCCTGTCTTAATTCCCGGGCCCCCTTTCCCGTTGCCCCGCGGGCCCAGCGTCCTTTCCCCGACCCCTCCCCGAATCATGCCCATTCCCGGTCGATCCCTTTGCCGCGCCCTGCCATTCCTTGCGCTTGCCGCGCTCCTGCCCTCCCCCCGGCTTGCCGCAGCCGAGGGCGGGCCCGGGGCCGCCGCGCCCGACCCGATCGGTTGGTTCAGGGACGCCAAGCTCGGGATCTTCATCCACTGGGGCGTCTATTCCCAGGGCCTCGGCAGCGAGTCGTGGGCGTTCCACGACGGGGACACGACCTACGAGGCCTACATGGCGCAGGCGTCGACGTTCACGGCCGCCAACTACCACCCCGATGAGTGGGCGAGGCTCTTCGCCGAGGCCGGTGCGCGCTACGCGGTCCTGACGAGCAAGCACCACGACGGGTTCGCGCTCTGGGACACGAAGCTCTCGAGGTTAAACGCAAAGGACGCCTCGCCCGCGGGCAGGGACCTGGTCGGCCCCTACTGCGACGCGCTCCGGAGGGAGGGGCTAAGGGTCGGCCTCTACTTCTCGAACCTCGACTGGTCGCACCCGGACTACGCGAGCGTGCTCCCGACGGGGGCCAACCCCTCCGATGACAAATTCAGGAACCGGTTCGGCTACCCGCAGGGAGCCGAGGACCCCGAGGCCTGGAAGCGATTCCTCGCGTTCCACCGCGGGCAATTGAAGGAGATCGAGACCCGCTTCCACCCGGACCTCCTCTGGTTCGACGGGGACTGGGAGCGGACCGACGAGCAGTGGCAGTTCAAGGAGCTCAGGGAGCAGCTCAGGCAGTGGAATTCGGAGGGGATCGTGAACAGCCGGATCGGCAAGTACGGCGACTACCAGACCCCCGAGCAGTACATCCCGCTCACGCCCCCCAAGGGCACCTGGGAACTGTGCGCGACCGTGAACGACTCGTGGGGCTACCAGAAGAAGGACCACAACTTCAAGAGCGTGCGCCAGGTCGTCCGCATGCTCGCGGAATGCTCCGGCATGGGGGGCAACCTGCTCCTGGACGTGGGGCCGCGGAGCGACGGCACGATCCCGGAGGAGGACGTCGCGGTGCTCCGGGGCCTCGGCCGCTGGACCCACAAGCACGCCGAGGCGATCTACGGCTCGGTGGCGGGGCTCCCCGGGGGCTACTTCTACGGGGCGTCGACCCTCAACAAGGGGAGGGACACCCTCTACCTGATCTGCTTCGACCGGCCGGTGGATTCGGTGGCGGTGAAGGGGATCCGGAACCGGGTCCTGCGCGCGAGCGTCGTCGGCGGCCCGGAGCTCAAGTCCCGCAAGATCGGCGGCGCGGCGTGGCTTAAGATGCCGGGCGTCCTCTGGATCGACGTGCCGGAGTCCGCGCTCGATCCGGACGCGACGGTGATCAAGGTGGAGCTGGAGCGGCCGCTCGACCTGGCGACCGAGCCCACGCGGCAAATGTGAGGGAGCCCATGCGCATCCCCCCGCTTTTCCAGGGTGTCGCGGCGGCCGCGGCCCTTGTCCTTTCGGCCCCGACGGGCCGCTCCGCGGCCGGCGAGGACTGGCGCACCTACCTGGGTGACAAGTCCGCGAGCCATTACTCGACGCTTCAGCAGATCACCCAGGCCAACGTGTCGGGGCTCGAGGTCGCGTGGACGTGGCGGTCGGGCGACGCCCGTCCCGACAGCTCGCAGATCCAGTGCAACCCGCTCGAGATCGGGGGCGTCGTGTACGCGACCTCGGCCGCCATGAAGCTGGTGGCGCTCGACGCCGCGACCGGCAGGGAGCTGTGGCGGTTCGAGCCGCTCGACCCCAACGGGGTCAACCGGGGGCTCGCCTACTGGTCCGACGGCGACGACCGCCGCATCCTCTACGGCAACGGCAACTGGCTCCATGCGGTGGATGCGCGCACGGGCAGGCTGATCGAGACCTTCGGCGACCACGGCCGCGTGGACCTCTCCCAGGGCCTGGGCCGGGACGTGACCGGCCTGGCGATCCAGATGAACACCCCGGGCGTCATCTACCGCGACCTGATCATCCTCTCCATGCGGGTGGGCGAGGGGCCCGGGCCCGCGGCCCCGGGCCACGTCCGCGCCTATGACGTGAGGACCGGCAAGATGGTCTGGATCTTCCATGCGATCCCGTATCCCGGCGAGCCCGGCTACGAGGCCTGGCCCAAGGACGCCTGGCAGCGGGAGGGGGGCGTGAACGCCTGGCCCGGCATGACGCTCGACGAGGAGCACGGCCTCGTCTTCTGCCCGATCGGCTCGGCGACCTTCGATTTCTGGGGCGGCAACCGGATCGGGGACGACCGCTACGCGGACTGCCTGGTTGTGCTTGACGCCGGGACGGGCAAGCTCGTGTGGAACTACCAGTTCACGCACCACGACCTCTGGGACCGGGACCCCCCGGCGCCGCCGACCCTGCTCGACGTCTGGCACAACAATCAGCTGGTCCCCGCCGTCGCCCAGGTGACGAAGAGCGGCCACGTCTGGGTGTTCAACCGCCTGACCGGAGAGCACCTGTTCCCGGTGGAGGAGATCGCGGTCCCGAGCTCCGACCTGGCGGGCGAGGTGGCGTCGCCGACGCAGCCTGTGCCGAGGAAGCCCGCCCCCTTCGCCCGGCAGAACTTCACGCCCGACCAGATCACCGACCGCACGCCCGAGGCGCACCGGGCGGTGCTCGAGCGCTACTTCCACGTGCGGCCGCACGTCCCGTTCGGTCCCCCGAGCAAGGAGGGGACGATCATCTTCCCGGGCTTTGACGGCGGGGCGGAGTGGGGCGGCGCGGCGGCGGACCCGTCGGGGATCCTCTACGTGAACGCCAACGAGATGCCGTGGATCCTCAGCATGATCGACACCAGCGGGGCGACCTCCCTCGGCCAGCAGATCTACCTGCAGAACTGCACGGGCTGCCACGGCGCGGACCGCAGGGGCAATCCCGCGGGCAACATCCCCGCGCTCGCCGACGTCGGGAAGCGCCTGACGCGCGAGCAGATCATGGAGGTGATCACCAAGGGCCGCGCCGTCATGCCCCCGTGGGGGTTCCTGACCGAGACGCAGCGGAAGGCCGTCGTCTCCTTCCTGCTCGGCGAGAAGCCCCCGGCCGAGGAGACCCGGGGCGGCCAGTGGGACACCTACAAGGAGGACAAGGTGACCCCGGGCTTCGTCCCGCCCCCCTACACCCACACCGGCTACAACCGGTGGCTCGACCCGGACGGCTACCCGGCCGTGAAGCCGCCGTGGGGCACCCTTAACGCCATCAACCTGAACACGGGCGAGTACGTCTGGCGGGTGCCGCTTGGCATCTATCCCGAGCTGGTCGCGAAGGGCTACCCGCCCACGGGTACCGAGAACTACGGCGGGCCGCTCGTCACGGCCGGGGGGATCGTGTTCATCGGGGCGACCAAGGACGAGATGTTCCGCGCGTTCGACCGCAACACGGGCCGCGAACTCTGGAGGACCAAGCTGCCGGCCGGCGGCTATGCGACGCCCGCGACCTACGAGGTGGCCGGGCGCCAGTACGTCGTGATCGCGTGCGGCGGGGGAAAGATGGGGACGAAGAGCGGGGACACCTACGTGGCCTTCGCGCTCCCCGCAAAGTAGCGGCTGCGGGCGCTAGGCCATGCCGATCGAGGCCGCGGCTTCCCCGACGTGCGCCCGGCTCCGCTCCGCGTACTTTATCCAGCGCCGCGACTTCCAGCGGCGCTGCATGAGGAGGCCCCGGAGCCACTCGTCGGTCAGCATGGCGATCCAGACCCCGGGAAGGCCGAGCCCGAGCCTAAGGCCCAGGAACCACGCGAGCGGCACCCAGACGCACCACATCGAGAGCACCGCCATCTGGATCGGGAACCAGACGTCGCCCGTGGCGCGGAGCGAGCTGATGACGACCACGTTGAAGACCCGCCCCGGCTCAAGGGCCACGGCGATCCAAAGGAGGACCGCGCCGCCCGAGACGATGGCCGCGTCGTGGGTGAAGCTTCCCAGGAGGTGGTGCCCGGCCGCGGCGATCGGCAGCATGATCGCCACCGCGAGGAGCTGGCCCGTCCGCAGGCTCCGGAGCAGGCGGTGGTAGGCCTCCTCGAGCTGGCCCGCGCCCACCAGGTGCCCGATCAGGATCTCGGTCCCCAGGCCTATCGAGAAGGTGAAGAGCATTGCGACCCGCTGGATCTGGAGCGTGTAGGACTGGATCGCGAGGCTCTGGCTCCCCATGCGGGCCACGAAGGTCGTGACCAGCATGAACGCCGTCCAGTAGCAGATCTGCTCGCCGGCCGCGGGGAGGCCGATGTGGAGGATGCGCTTCACCTTGCCCCAGGAGACCGACACGAAGTCGAGCGCGCGGAGCCGGAGATGGATGCGGTAGTCGATCAGGATCCACAGGGCGACGCAGGCGAGGCAGCGGCTTATGATGCCCGAGAGGGCGACCCCCAGGACGCCCAGCTGCGGGCATCCGAGGAGGCCGAAGAGCGTGATCGAGTTGCCGGCGACGTTGAGCACGTTCTGCCCCAGGGCGACCAGCATCGCGTCCCGCGTGTGGCCGTGGGCCCTGAGGACCGCCGAGATCGAGATGTTCATGGACTCCATGAACAGCGTGCCCCCCATGAGGGTGAGGAAGGGCAGGGCGTACTCCATGAGGCTGCCCGGCAGCTGCATCACGTGGAGCATCGGGAGCGCGAAGAAGTAGACGACGGCGCTGAAGCCGGCGCCGAGCCAGGTGTTCACCGCGATCGCGTTCGTTGCGATCGAGTCGGCCCCCGCCCGGTCCCGGGCGCCCAGGTGGTGGGTGATGACGACGCTGGTCCCGATCCCTATGAAGTTGAACGCCACTAGGAAGAGGACGATCACCTGGTTGGCCACCCCGAGCGCCGCCACGGCCCCGTCGGAGACATGGCTCACCATGAAGGTGTCCACGGTCCCAATCAGGATGCGCAGGCTCTGCTCGACGAAGATCGGCCAGGCGATCGCGAGGAGCCCCTGCTTGGCTGTGGTGGTGCTTGGCATCTGGAACAGGACATACGCGCGCGGCGCGGCCCCGTTGTCAACCGGAGTTGGGCCCCCTTTGGGGGGGCTCCACCCGGGGCCCGAAAACTGCTATCACCCCGGGGATGATCAAGAACGCCGCCCTCCTCTGCCTCCTCCTTGCCCTGCCCCTGGCCAGAGCCGCGGAGGCCCCCGTGAAGGTCAAGGTGGTGGTCGTCACGATGTTCGAGGCCGGAGAGGACACCGGGGACACCCCGGGCGAGTTCCAGTACTGGGTCGAGCGCGAGAAGCTGGACCGGGTCTGGGATTTCCCGCAGGGGGAGCGCCACCTGCGCTCGACGGCCGACGGGAGCATCCTCGGCGTCGTGACGGGGGTCGGCACGATCCACAGCGCGGCGACCGTGATGGCGCTCGGGCTCGACCCCCGCTTTGACCTCTCGGAGGCCTACTGGGTCGTGGCCGGCATCGCCGGCGCCAATCCCGACGTCATGTCCCTCGGCTCCGCCGCCTGGGCGGAATGGCTCGTGGACGGGGACCTGGGGCACGAGATCGACGCGCGGGAGATGCCCGCCGGCTGGTCGACCGGGCACCTTCCGCTGCGCAAGAAGCACCCGTTTGAGGACCCGGCCGCGGCCCCCGAGGGCCAGGTGTTCCACCTGGACCCGGCGCTCGTCGACTGGGCCTACCGGCTCACCCGCGATACGCCGCTCGCCGACAGCGAGCCCCTCAAGCGACACCGGGCCCTCTACGTCGGCCATCCCAATGCGCTCCGCCCCCCCTTTATCCTTAAGGGAGACAACCTGGCCTCCATGAACTACTGGCACGGGAAGCTCATGAACGACTGGGCCGAGGCCTGGGTGCGCTACTACACCGGCGGCGCGGGCACGTTCGCCACGAGCGCCATGGAGGACACGGGCACGGCCCAGGCCGTCACCTGGCTCGCGCGGGCGGGCCGTGCCGACGCGCGCCGGCTCCTGGTCCTGAGGACCGCGTCAAACTATGACATGCAGTGGCCCGGGGCGACGGCCGCGGAGAGCCTCTCCGGGGAGAGCCTTTCGAAGGGCTACTCGGCGTACCTGCCGTCCCTCGAGGCGGCGTACCAGGTGGGAAGCCGGGTCGTGCACGAGCTCGTGGGCGGCTGGGCCGCCTACGAGAAGGTGCCGCCCCGGTAGGCCGCCCGGACCTACTTAAGGAGCATCTCCTTCACCGTCCGGCCCGCGGGGATCATCGGGAGCACGTGCTCGGTGTAGGGGACAACGACGTCGAGGACGAACGGCCCGTCGCAGTCGAGCATCTCCTGGATGGCCGCGCGAAGCTCGCTCTTCTTGATCACGCGGCGCCCGCGGACCCCGTAGCCCTCGGCGATCTTCACGAAGTCCGGGTAGAGGGCGTCCGGGTTGTCGGGGCTGCCGACGTTGCTCTCGTCGCCGAGGATCGTGTTGCCGCGCACGCTCCCGTAGAAGCGGTCCTCCCACTGGACGACCATCCCGAGGTGCTGGTTGTTGAGGATCATCGCCTTCGCGCCGATCTTCTCGATGTGGGCCGTGGCGAGCTCCTGGATGTTCATCGCGAAGGAGCCGTCCCCGTCGATGTCGATCACTTGCTTGTCCGGGCACGCGACCTTGGCGCCGAGCGCCGCGGGGTAGCCGTAGCCCATGGCGCCGAGCCCGAGCGAGCTGATGTAGCGCCTCGGCTCGTCAAAGCGGTAGAACTGGGCCGCCCACATCTGGTGCTGGCCGACGCCCGTCGTGATGATGGCGTCGCCCTTCGTGAGCTCGAAGAGCACCTTCACGGCCTCCTGGGGCTGGATGTGCTTGCTCGGCTCGAAGCTGAAGGGGTGGTCCTTCTTCCAGGTCGCGATCTGGGCGTGCCATGCCGAAGTGTCCCCCGGCGTGAACCGGTTGGCCTTGGCGAGCTCGTTCAGGCGCCCCAGGGCGTACTTCACGTCGCTCACGAGCGCCATCGCGACCCGCTTGTTCTTGTTGTGCTCCGAGGCGTCGATGTCGATGTGGACGATCGTCGCCTTGGCCGCGAACTTGCCGGTGTCGCCGGTGATGCGGTCGTCGAAGCGCGCGCCGAGGACAAGCAGGAGGTCGGCCTCGTCCACCGCCCAGTTGCCGTAGGCCGCCCCGTGCATGCCAAACCACTGCATCGAGAGGGGGCTCGACTCCGGGAAGGCGCCGATCCCCATGAGGGTCGTGGCGACCGGGATGCGGGTCGTCTCCGCGAACCTGCGGAGCTCCTTGTCGGCCTCCGCCGAGATGATCCCGCCGCCGGCGTAGATCACGGGCTTCCTGGCCGCGGCGATGAGCGCCAGCACCTTGGTGAGGCTCTCGTCGTCGGCCCTGTGCTCCTGGGAGAGGATCGGGTTGCGGAACTCGACGGCCACCGGGAACACGGGGCGGAACTTGGCCTGCTGGATGTCCTTCGGGATGTCGATGACGATGGGGCCCGGCCTGCCGCTCCTGGCCAGGTGGAAGGCCTCCTTCATGACGCGCGGGATCTCGTTCACGTCCATCACCAGGTACGAGTGCTTCACGATCGGGAGCGTCATCCCGAAGAAATCCGTCTCCTGGAAGGCCATCTTGCCGATGAATTCCTTCTTCACCTGGCCCGTGATCGCGACCAGCGGGACCGAATCCATGTAGGCGTCCGCGATCGCGGACACCAGGTTCGTGGCGCCCGGGCCGCTCGTGGCCATGCACACGCCGACCTGGCCCGTGGCCCGCGCGTAGCCCTCGGCGGCGAAGGAGCCGCCCTGCTCGTGCCGAGGCAGGATGACCCGGATCTTGTCGGTCCTCGCAAGCGACTGGTGGAGCTCCTGCGAGGCGCCACCCGGGTAGGCGAAGATGACGTCGACACCCTCGCGGATCAGGCACGCGACGACGGCGTCGGAGCCCTTCATTTCGGGGCCGATGTCGGCCTTTGGAAACGGCGTGGTCTGGGTGCGTGTCTTCATGGCGGGGAGCTTTGTCGAAAAGCCCTCCATCGGAATATAATCGGGCGATCGAGGCAAGCCCCGTCCAAGGCGTGCCCCAAGCCGCGTGGCGCCCCATCCGGGCAGTCGTCAGGGCGACGGGGGGCCCGGCTCCGCGCCCTCGCCCAACACCCGGTCCATCTCGGTGGACGAGGCCTCAAAGAGGCGGCCCAGGTCCGCTGGAAACGTCTCCCAGTCAGTGAATTGACCCGACGTTAGACGCCCGCGGGCCGCGCGGCACTCGCCATAGATCGCAGTCCAGCCGAGCGTCAGGAAACACCCCATGTAGCCGTGGAGGATCTCCTCGAGCGCGACCGGGTCGCGGGTCGAGCAGGCCCTGGCGACCAAGGGCAGCCTCGTCATGAAATCCGCCTTGGAGGCGGCGTGGAGTTCCGCAATGAACTCGAGAGGGAGGTTGGACGCCTCGTCGAGGTTCAGGCGGGCCAGGAATTTGCGGTCGACAAGCAGGGCACCCGTGGGGCCCGTCGCGGCCGGCGCCTGCCGAGGCTTCCCCCCGGGGGGACGTCCCTTCCCGCGGCACGCGGCGTCGACGCACGCCTGGAGGCGATCCGGCATGATCGGCTTGATGAGACAATCATTCATGCCCGCAAACCTGCACTCGTCGCAGGTGGCCCTCCGGGCATCGCCCGTCAGGGCGACGATCCGGGGCCTTTGCAGGGGGTCGGGGAAGATCCTGCAGATCTCGAGCACCACGGATAGGCCGTCCATGTGCGGCATGTGAAGGTCGACCAGCACGAGGTCATATGTCCCCGTGTGCAGCCGTTGCAGCACCTCGGCGCCGCTCTCCACGATGTCGCATTCGTATCCCAGGAGCTGGCACGCCCTCCGAAGGACCAGCCGGTTGAGCGCAATGTCGTCGACCGCCAGGATCCTGAATGATCCTGAGTCCGCGGCTTTGCCCAGGGGGGAGCGCGACAGGTTCCCGGGCTGCGGATTTTGCGACGCTGCGAGAGACCGTGCACACGGGGCGCACTCCGACGGGGATCCGCGGGCCTCAGAAGAGCTCAATGTTTGCATCGTCGTGTTCCTTGGGCGCCGGGGTCGTTCCGGGGGCGTCCGGCGGGAGCCCCTCGGTGCTCCCGGGGGGCTCCGCGGCCAGGTCCAGGGCGGCGCGGTGCGCCGCGTGCTCGCTCTGCATCGTGTAGCGGCCCTTGTGCGCGTCCAGGCGGGCGACCGCACCCACGTCGAGGTCCTCCGGCGACGCAAAAGCCGACGTTAGCTCGAGGAGATTCCGGCAAAGCGTCTCCGCCGGGCAGAAGCATTCCTCGATCAGGGAGGGAAAATTGAAGGTCGGGAGGATTCCGCCGATCTCCCGGTGCACGGCGCCAAAGTCCCTGCCGACCTCCGAGGAGTGCCTCTGCACGCAATCGTTCAGCCGGGCGAGCTTGTCCGATACGCCAGGCACCTCGGACAGGAGCTCGGCCTTCTCATGGTCGAGGGCTTCCCGGGTCCTGTTGGACTCGGTCCTGACCCCCTGGAGCTTGCGAAGGGCCTCGTTCAGCTCTGCCGACATCGAGAGCGTGATACGTGTCGTGTCGTCCGACAGGCGGCTGGTCTCCTCCGCGAGCCGGCTGAGGGCGCCCGCGGTGGGCAGGCGTGCGGCGGCGACCTCGGCGTTTAGGGCCACGAGCTTCACGTCGAACTCCTGCCGCGAGATGTCCTCCGTGAACACCCGGGCGAAATCCTCGACGCGGCCGACAAGCCATTGGACCCTCTTGTTCGTGCGCTCGCCCTGTGCGGAGATCTCGATCAGTCCGTTCGTCTCCACCCGGAACAGCTCGGACATGCGGCTTCCCCGGAACGCTGCGTCCGCCGACTCTTCCATCCGCGCGAATTCGGCGACCAGCGCTTCGCCCTTCTCCAGGAGCTCGCTCATCCCGCGGGTGACGTCCTGGCCGGCGGCCGCAATGCTGGATTTGGACTCGGCGATGTGGGCCTGCTGCACCCGGATCGCGTGGTGCAGGTACCCCAGGTCGAGCCTGGAGCCCTTCTTCAGGCGGCCGGGATTATCCAGGTCGGTGATGTGGTCGATGATGTCGCGGAAGCCCATAGCGACATGCTCAAGCTTCTGGCGAACAATGTCCTGGTATTGCAGCGAAGTGGCCACCCTCGACGTGGCCGCCTTGGTTTCGGAAAGGATTGCCGATATTTCCCGGCTGCGGTCCGCGCAGGGAACGAGCGCGGCCCTTATCCGCTCCAGCTCCCTCCGGAGCGATTCGGCGCTCCGCTGCGCCCGCACGGTGAGGTCCGCCTGAAGGGCCTCTAGCTTCCCCCTGCCCTCCGTCCCCTCGAGAATCACTTCCTCGATGTTGCCAAATGCCTTTGTGGCGATTTCCGACATCCGCTTGACCATGTCGGAAACCTCGGCCGCGACGTGGGCGAAAACGTTCTGGTTCTCCGAGTCAATGCGGGCTGCCTCGATGCGGATCAAGGTCACCAGGGACTTGAAGAGCATGCTGTTGCGCACGAACCGGTCCTTGTCGCCCAGGAGCTTGTCCTCGATGAGCTCCATCTGCTCCTCCTCGGAAAGCGCGAGGCCCATGCTTGAGTGCACGAGGTCAACCGAGCGCCTATAGTGTGTGAAGGCCGAGGCCAGCGCGTGGTCCTCGTCCTGGTCGTTAAGCGAGTGCTCGAGGGTCAGGGTCTTCCCGCTGATCTGCGACAGCTGCGCGTCCATGTGTGCAAGGCCTTCCGCCAGGGTCGTGAACTGGCGGTCCGACTCCCTTCCGAATCGCAGGAGGTGCTGGTAGTCGGCCTCCATGGTCGAGAAGACGCGGGAGATCTTGCGCCGCGCCTTCCACCGCGAGAGGCGCGCTGCGCCGCGGCCGAAAGCCCTGCCCACCGCCCGCGCGTTGATTCCATCAGGTGGCATGACGGGTGGGTCGCCAGCGGATCATTCGCCGCACGCCCTCCAGGAGGACCTTTGGGAGGACGGGCTTTCCAAGGACGCTCACCGAATCCATGCCCTCGTACCCCCTCAGTTCCCCGGGCGCGGTTTCGGAGGTGATGACGAGGACCGGGAGCGCGGCGTGCGCGGGGTCCGACCGAATCCGCCGGATGAACTCCCCGCCGGCCATCGTCGGCATGTGGAGGTCGAGCAGCACCAGGTCGACGCCGCCTGTGCCCAGGCGCAGGAGCGCCTCGCTTCCGTCAGAGGCCGTCTCGCAGCGGTAGCCCCCCCGCGAGAGGAGGCTCACATGGTACATGCGCACGCCCACGAAGTCGTCGACAACGAGGATCGTCTTGGCCGGCCGATCGGAGGGGACCGCCGGCGCGCTCGGGACCACCTCGGAGGCGCGGCCCGTTGGCTCAGGGATTGAGGCGGGCTTTTTCATTTCGAACCCGAAGGGGGGCACTGCCGGTAGACGACGGCCCTGCCATAGGGGACGGGCGCCCACGACGGGTCGATGTTGAGGGTCGTCTCGGCGCTGCCGATGAAGAGACTGCCGTGCGGAAGGAGGCAGTTCCTTACCTTTGCGAGGATGCTCTTCTTCGTCTCCACATCGAAATAGATCATCACATTTCGGATGAAGATCAGGTCGCACGCCGGCATGACGGGCCATGGCTTTACGAGATTGAGCGGGCGGTACTGCACCATGCCCCGGATCTCGTCCCTGATGAGCCAGGAATCCCCGTCCTTGGTGAAGTATTTGAGCAGGTAGGTTGCAGGGAGCCCCCGGTTGATCTCGACCTGGTTGTAGCGGCCTTTGGCCGCCTGGCTGAGGACCGTGGGCGAGTAGTCGGTCGCGATAATCTCGATCCTCCAGTCCCCGAGCTGGGGAAAATGCTCCCGGAGCAGCATGGCGGTGCTGTACGGCTCCTGCCCCGTGGAGCACGCCGCGCACCAGATGGTGAGCTTGCGGGACGATCGGCGTTCCGCGATGAGCTCGTCCACGATCGACTTGCGCAGGGCCTCGAAGGGATGGAAGTCCCTGAAGAAGTAGGTCTCGTTTGTCGTCAGCGCGTCGACCGCCATCGCGTGGATCGCCCCTGGAACCCGGTCGCTCCTCATCTTGGCGATCAGCGACGAGAGGGACGCGAACCCCTCCCTCCTCGCCAGGGGGTTGAGTCGGGCCTCGACAAGGTACTCCTTGCCGCGGTCGAGCACGATCGCGGCGCTTTCGTACGCGAGCGTCCGGATGTAGTCGAAGTCGCCGTTGAGTATCGAGTCCATGATTAGTGGCTGGCTGCCTGGGCCGGAGCCCTCTCGGCCTTCCGGCCGAATGCGACGCGCCGGTCGATTTCCGCGCCGATCTCGTCGAGCGGGAGGACGCGGTCCGCCAGGCCCTGCTGCACCACGTATCCGGGCATTCCCCAGACCACGCTTGACGCCTCGTCCTGTGCGAGCACCTGTCCGCCGTTCTCCCGGATGTGCCGGCACCCGTGGAGGCCGTCCTGCCCCATCCCGGTCATGACCACCGCCAGGGCGCCGCTGCCGAAGGCGCATGCGACCGAGCGGAAAAGCACGTCCACGGCGGGCCGGCAGGAGTTTTCAGGCGGGGCCTCGTTGAGGTGTATCCTGAGCTTCTGGTTGTCCCTGCGGACCTCCATGTGCTTGCCGCCGGGGGCGATGTAGGCGGTCCCGGCCTCGACGACCTGGCCCTCCTCGCCCTCGCAGCACCGGACCGATCCCGCCTTGTCCAGGCGCTCGGCCAGCATGCGGGTGAAGAGCACCGGCATGTGCTGCACGATCAGGATGGGCACCGGCAGGCTCGACGGGATGCTTTCGAAGATCCTGGCGAGCGCGTTGGGCCCCCCGGTCGAAGTGCCGATGCACACGACCTCGAGGGGAGCCCGGACCGAGGGTCCCAAGGGCCTGGCCTTGGTCACGAGGTCCCCTGAGCATCGCGCCGGCGCGGGGGCCGCGGGCACCGGGCTCATGTGCCTGCACAGCAGCTTGATCTTGGGGACCAATTCCTTCTCGAGTCTTTCCAGACCCTCGACGATGCTGCCCACGTTGGCCGGCTTGGTCACGTAGTCGCTCGCCCCCGCGGCGAGGGCATCGAGGGTAGCGACGGCGCCGCGCATTGAGAGCGTGCTGAACATGATCACCGGCAGCTTTGGATACAGCTTCCGGATCTCCTTTAGCGTGGTTATGCCGTCCATCTCGGGCATCTCGATGTCGAGCGTCACGGCGTCCGGATTGACCTGGGGTATCTTGGCGAGCGCGATTCGGCCGTGCGCGGCGGTGCCCACCACCTCTATGTCAGGGTCTCTTCCGAGAGCCTCGGAGATCATGCGGCGCATGACGACGGCGTCGTCCACAACGAGTACGCGGATCTTGGGCATGGGGTGGGTGGACGGGCGGGGCGCTCGCGTCAGTCCATCACGCCGAGGACGAGGAGCTTTTCCTCAAGGGCTTCCTTTGTTACGGGCTTCATGAGGAAGTCGGAAGCCCCCGCCTGGAGCGCCGCTGCGACATGGTCCATGGAGTTCTGCGTGGTGACCATCATGAGCTTGAGGTTGTCGTGGAAGGGGTTTGCGCGCACGGCCCTCACGAACTCGAGCCCGTTCATGCGCGGCATGTCCCAGTCCACCAGGGCAAGGTCGAAGTCCTGCCGGCCGCCGAGGGTTGCGAGCGCCACGGCGCCGTCCTCGGCCTCCTCGGATTCGAAATTGAGCTCGCGCACCATGTAGCGCAGGAACGTGCGCATGGTTTTCGAGTCGTCTATGATCAGGATTTTCATGGCTTTGAGCGGGTGATTCGGGGAAGGCAAGGGGCGTCTTCGTTTGCTGCGGGAAGCGCCAAAGGAGCCGGCCCGCGCTCCCAAGTGGGGCGGGGGCCGGCCGGATCTGGGCGCCCGGCGCGCCCCGCAGCCCCATTTCCTGCGGGTCTGAGCGCTCCGGCCGTGTACATGGTGCCTCCCCTTGGCTTTCGGGCTGCGCGCTAGACCATCGCCTTGGCGACGATCCCCTTCAGGTCGCCCGCCAGCTTGGCCAGCTCGGTCGCCGCCGTCAGCGTGTTGTTGGCGCCCTCGGTCGTGCTCTTCGCGGCTTCGGAGACCTGGGTGATGTTCTTCGAGATCTCGGAGCTCCCCTTGGCGGCCTCGGTGGCGTTCCTTGCGATCTCGTTGGTCGTCGCGGACTGCTCCTCGACCGCGCTCGCGATTGTGTTAGAGATGTCGTTGATCTGGGCGATCACCTTGCCGATCTGGCTGATCGAGGTGACGGCGCCCTTGGTGTCGGCCTGGATCGCCTCGATCTTCTGGCTGATGTCCTCGGTAGCCGCCGCGGTCTGCTTGGCCAGCTCCTTGACCTCATTTGCGACGACCGCGAAGCCCTTGCCAGCCTCGCCCGCGCGGGCCGCCTCGATCGTGGCGTTCAGGGCCAGCAGGTTTGTCTGCTGGGCGATGGAGGTGATCACCTTGATCACCTTGCCGATCTCGATGCTGCTAACGCCGAGCTTGGTCACGGTGATGTTTGTCTCCTCTGCGACCTTGACGGCCGCTGTGGCGACCTTGGCGGCCTCGTTGGCGTTCTTGGCGATTTCCTTGACGCTGGCGCTCATCTCCTCGGCGCTCGTGGCGACGGTGGCGACGTTCTTGCTGACCTGCTCGGACGCCGCGGCTACGACGTTTGACTGCGTCGCCGTCTCCTCGGAGTTGGAGCTCATCTGCTGGCTCGTTGCCGTGAGTTCCTCGGCGGCGGAGGCGAGGGCCTGGGCGTTCTTATTCACGGAGTCGATGGTGACCTTGAGCCCCTCCTCCATTTTCTTGCGAAGGGTGATGTCGATCGCGTTCTTCACGACTTTGAACGGCTTCCCGTTCTCGTCGAAGATCGGGTTGTAGATCGCCTGGAGCCACACCTCGCGCCCGCCCTTGGCGATACGCTTGTAGTCGGCGGCCTGGAACTTGCCGTCGTTCAGGTCGCGCCAGAACTGGCGGTAGTCCGCGGACTCCCTATAGGCGGCGTCGACGAAAAGGCTGTGGTGGCGGCCCTTCACCTCGTCGAGGGAGTACCCCATCGCCTTCAGGAAGATCTCGTTGGCGGTTATGACCGTCCCATCGAGGTTGAACTCGATGATCGCCTGGACCATGCTGATCGCCTCCTCGCTCCGCTTGCGTCCCGTGATGTTGGTGGCGAACTTAACGACCTTGAAGGGCCTGCCGTTCAAGGCGAGGATCGGGTTGTAGCTTCCCTGGATCCAGACCACTTTTCCCCCCTTTCCGAAGCGCTTGTATTCGGCGGTCTGGAATTTGCCCTCGTTTAGGTCGCGCCAGAACTGCTTGTACTCGGGGCTGTCGCGGTAGGCGGGCTCGACGAACATGCCGTGGTGCCGGCCCTTGATCTCGTCGAGGGAGTAGCCGAGGGTCTTGAGGAAGTTCTCGTTCGCATCGATGATGGTCCCGTCGAGGTTGAACTCGATGACGGCCTGGGTCTTGCCGACGGCGGCGATCTGGCCCTGATAGTCGGCGTTCCTGAGCTTCGTGCCGGTGACATCAGTGGCGAACTTAACGACCTTGAAGGGCTTGCCGTTCGCGTCGAAGATCGGGTTGTAGCTGGCCTGGATCCAGACCTCGCGGCCGCCCTTGCCGATGCGCTTGTACTCAGCGGCCTGGAATTTGCCGTCGTTTAGGTCGCGCCAGAACTGCTTGTACTCGGGGCTGTCGCGGTAGGCGGGCTCGACGAACATGCTGTGGTGCTTGCCCTGGATTTCGTCCAGGGAGTAGCCGAGCACTTTGAGGAAGTTCTCGTTGGCCATGGAGACGGTGCCGTCGAGGTTGAACTCGATGACGGCCTGCGCCTTGTTGATAGCTGCGAGCTGGCCCCGGAGCTCCATGAGCTCCAGGTCGTTGCTGTGGCCTCCGTGGCCGTTTCCGTTCTTGGTGGCGATGCGGCCGGTTACGTTGAGTGCGCTGTGTCGATTGATCATGGGGGTGGCGAGTTTCATTTGCTTTACGTTGATGTTGGATGTCTTGGGTTTTCTCTTTCTCGACTGTCCCGCGGAGGGAACCAGGCGGACCGGCCGAGGTTTCGTTTGGAAGGGGATGGGGTCTCGGGGGGCGGGTTAGGCTGCCTGCCTGCGGCCGCCGGAATCGGCGCCGGGATGGGTTGCGTAATTCACGGTCTTGGGGGTGTTGAGGAGCAGCAGGAGGCGCTCCTTCAGCTTGTAGACTCCGTCCACGAGGTCCCGCGCCACGCCGTGGAGCGTCTCAGGCGGGGACTCAAAGTCGTCGCCGTCGATCTCGATAACGTCGCCGATCTCGTCAACGAGGAGGCTCACCGCGCCGTCCTCGGTCCGAACGACGACGTTCATCGGGAGCTGGCCCTCGGGCAGGGGCGGCATCTCCAGGCGGCTTCGCAGGTCGACCGCAGTGACGATCTGGCCGCGAAGGTTGATGAGGCCGTGCACCATCTTCGGGGCGAGGGGAACCGCGGTCATCTCCTGGTAGCGGATGACCTCCTGGATCTCGAGTACCTCGATCCCGAATATCAGGTCTCCGAGGTAGAATGTGCAGAACTGTTTTGTCTCGCTCATGGTTTGGAGGTTAGTTGATGCCGGCTTTGTAGAAGGTGGGGTCGGCCGAGCGGATGATGCTCGGCACGTCGAGAAGGTCGGTGACGCGCTCCTGGATGACCGCCGAGCCGAGGATTCCGTCGCGCGCGGCGGACCGCTGCACCGTGAGCGCCTCGTAGACGATGTCGCTGATCTTCGCCACCACCAGGCCGACGCTGCGCCCGCCCTCGGAGTAGACGACCACCTGCAGGGGGTCCTTCTCGGCCGTGTCGGCCGCCGCGGCGCCGGAGACAAAGTTCGCGATCCTGATGAGCGGCATGATCTGCCCGCGGTACTGGACGACCTCCTGGCTGCCCGCCCGCTCCACGGAGGAGACCGGGAACTCCTCGAGGCGCGCCACCATGGAGAGGGGGATCGCCATGCACGATTCGAGCGAGGCCTGGAAGAGCAGAAGCGTCTGTCGGTTGTCGGCCTTCTCCGCGGCCTTACCGTCGCCGGCGATCCCGTGGTCTCGCACCTCCGAGATCACCCCTGCGTGCTGCGCGACGCCCAGCACGTCGAGGATCAGCGCCACGCGTCCGTCGCCCATGATGGTGGCGCCGGCAAAGCAGGTGATGCTCTTGAGCTGCTTGCCGAGCGGCTTCACGACAATTTCCTCGGTGTCGTTGATCGCGTCGACGATCAGCCCGAACTGGCGCCCGTCCGCCTGGACGACGACGATGTTCACGGCGCCGTCGGCCGAGGCCGACTTGCGGCTGTCAAGGCCCAGGTCGCGGCTCAAATCGACGAGGGGCAGGAGCTGCCCCCTCAGGCGGTACACCGGGGCGTTGTAGATCGACTCGATCTTCTTGTGGGCGTCCTCGCTCTCCAGGCGGACGAGCTCAAGGAGGCTCACCTGCGGGATGGCGAAGCGCTCGCCGCCGCTGGTCACGATAAGGGCGGGAATGATCGCAAGGGTGAGGGGGATCCGGATCTTGATCGTGGTTCCAAGCCCGGCCGAGCTCTGGACGTCCACCGACCCGCCGATCTTCTCGATGTTGGTCTTCACGACATCCATGCCGACCCCGCGCCCGGAGATGGTCGTCACCTTCTCGACTGTCGAGAACCCGGGCAGGAAGATGAGGTTGTGGGTCTCCCGCTCGCTTAGCCGCGAGGCCTGGTCCGCCGTGACGAGGCCGCGCTCGACGGCCTTTGCCTTCACCCGGGCGGCGTTGATGCCCTGGCCGTCGTCGATGAACTCGATGTTCACCTGGCCTCCCTCGTGGAAGGCGCGGAGCGTGAGTCGGCCCTCCTCGGGCTTTCCGGCCGCCGCCCGTACGGCGGGCATCTCAAGCCCGTGGTCCGCGGCGTTCCGAACGATGTGCATGAGCGGGTCCTTGATCGCCTCGATGATGGTGCGGTCCAGCTCGGTGTCCTGGCCCTCCATCACGAGGTTGATCTTCTTACCCAGCTCCTGGGAAAGGTCCCGCACGACCCGCGGAAACTTCGTCCAGATGTTGCCGATGGGCTGCATCCGCGTCTTCATCACGCTGCCCTGGAGCTCGGTCGTTATCAGGTTGAGGCGCTGGGACGCGATGAGGAGGGCGGCCGCGTCAAGCTGCGTCGTGTTCTGCATGATCTGGTTGCGCGCGAGCACGAGTTCGCCGACCAGGTTCATGAGCTTGTCGAGCTGGACGACGTCGACCCGTATGGCGCTGTCCGCTATCGAGGCCTTGGCCGCCTGCGCCGGCTCCGCGGCGGCCGGCTTACCCGGCTCGGCGCGGTGTTCGGCTGGCGCCGCCGCGGGGGTGTCTTCAAAGAGGCCAAAGGCCGCGGGCGCGTCGGGTGCGGGGGCCGGGGCGGCGGGGGAGCGGGTTGCCGTCTGCAGGTCGCGCAGCCTCTGCAGAAGGACGCTGTGGTCGCGCTGGCCCTCGGTCCCCGAAGCCTCGAGGTCTCGCAGCATGCCGCGGAGCGCGTCGGAGAGGGCAAGCAGCGCCGAGATCATCTCGGAGCTCGACTGCAGCTTTCCGTCGCGGAGCAGGCTGAGGAGGTTCTCGCCGACGTGGGCGGTCGATTCGATCTTGCAGAGGCCGATGCATCCCGCGGTGCCCTTGATCGTGTGGATCACACGGAAGATGATGTTCATCGTCTCTGCGCCGCCCGAGTGGTTCTCGAGCGCAAGGAGCTCCTTGTCGAAGCGGTCGAGGCCCTCGAGGCTCTCGATGAGCAGGTCGTTGATGAGTTGCTGCTGGAGTTCGTCGGTCATTTTCTTGGGGAGTTTTTTTGGGCGGGCTTCTTGGGGCTTAGGACGGCATCACCTTTGCAACCACGGCGATGAGCTGATCCTGCTTGAAGGGCTTCGTGATCCAGCCCGTTGCCCCGGCGGCGCGGCCCCTGGCTTTCTTATCGGGGTCGGACTCGGTCGTGAGCAGGAGGATGGGGGTCAGGCGGAAGCGCGGCAGCAGGCGGACCTGCCGTGTGAATTCGATGCCGTCCATCCGCGGCATGTTCACATCGGTGATGATGACGTCGGCGTGGCGCAGGCTCAGGAGCCCGAGGGCCGCGACGCCGTCCTCGGCCTCGAGCACCTCGTGACCGGCCGATTGGAGGGCGATGGAGATCACCTTCCGCATGGTCGATGCGTCGTCTACGGTTAAGATAGTCTTCGTCATACGTCATTCGCGTTTGAAATCGCTATGCTCGCATTTAGAAGGACTTCATCGGAACGAACTAACAGGCGCTCGATCAGGGATATCCTGACGCCAAGTTCGTATTTCCTTAGGGCGGCGCCTATCCCCACGCCGGCCCAAGGGGATGCGTTTTGGGAAAGGGATCCCCGCCAGGGTTTAGATCAGGCGGATTCCGCCTTTCACCGCCGGGAGGGCACAAGAAGAGCCCGCCCTGCCCTGGGCGCGTCCCGCCTAAAGGGCCGTGATGCCCTCGCGAATGGCGTACTTGGTGAGCGCCGCCACTCCATTTACGCCAAGCTTCGCCATCATATTCACCCGGTGCGTCTCGACGGTCTTCGGGCTGACGCCGAGACCCAACGCGATTTCCTTGGTCGTCTGCCCGTCGGCGATGCATTTTAGCACCTCGGTCTCGCGCTTTGAAAGCACGCGTTGCGCCTTGGAACCGCCCTGCAGGCCCCGCTGGTAATCGGCCGCGATGACCGCGGCGCTTGACGGGCAAAGGTAGACCTGGCCCGCGAGGACGGAGCGCACGGCGTCGACGATCTCCGAGCCGGCCTCGGTCTTCAGGAGATATCCGCAGGCGCCGGCCCGGAGCGTGTCGTTGACCGCCTTGGCCTCGGCGCGCGCGCTCACGATCAGGATCTTCGTGGGCGGCAGGGACTCGAGGATGCGCTGGGTCAGCGCGAGGCCGCCCATCCCGGGGATGATCAGGTCCATGATCACCAGGTCCGGTTTCAGCTTGGAAACCAGGCCCCAACCCTCCTCCGTATCCTCTGCCTCGCCGACCACCTTCAGGTCCGGGAACTGTTGAAGGCGCAGCCTGATCCCGTCGCGCACGATGTCGTGGTCGTCGACGAGTACAATGCGGGTGGGCTTTGCTGAGGTTTCCAAGTCTGGGGGATTGATCGGGTGAGTCTCAGGAGGGCCTGCATGGGAATCGGGGGGCTGGGTCAACCGAGTTCCCCTTGCGAATTCGGGTTGAGCCCTTCCCTCCGGGCCCCTTTCAGGGTTTGTGGGAGATGTGACCCTATCAGCCCAAGGCTGATCTGTCGCTGCACATCTTGGCAGGCATCGCGCACCTCTTGTCGAATCAACCCTGCCGGGAAACCCCCCGAACCGGACCGGCTCCCAGCAGCAAAAAACAGGTGACTGCGGGGTGCGCCTTGGCAGGGAGGTTCCTCATGGCCTTGCGGTTCAGTTGGTTCTGGGGCAAACCGGCCCGGTTGGGCTACCCGGGGAGTCCCTCACCCGGGTCCTCGCGCTGATTAGGATTGGCGGCTCGGCGGACTCGGCCGATTCCTTGGGGTGTGCTAAAGCTGCTTTTCATAGGTGACATCGTCGGCAAGCCCGGCCGGGAGATCGTCGAGGAGAGGGTCGCCCGCATCCGGCGGGAGTCGGGCGTCGACTTCGTGATCGCCAACGGCGAAAACTCCGCCGCGGGCTCCGGCATCACCGCGTCGATCGCCCGCTCGCTCCTGGACAGCGGCGTGGACGCGATCACGCTCGGGGACCACGTCTGGGACCAGCGGGGCTGGGAGAACGACATCGGCCAGCTCGACCGGGTGTGCCGGCCCGCGAACCTTCCCGCCTCCTGCCCGGGATGGGACCATGTCGTCATCGCGGCCCGCGGGTTCAGGGTCGCCGTGTTCACGGTCCTGGGCCGCCAGTACATGAACATGAAGGCCGAGGACCCCTTTGCCTGCGCGGACCGGATGATCGAGCGCCTGAAGGGCCAGTCGGACGCGATCATTGTCGAGATCCATGCCGAGGCGACGTCCGAGAAGCAGGCCCTGGGCTGGCACCTGGACGGCCGGGTCACGGCCGTCCTTGGGACCCACACGCATGTCCCCACCGCGGACTACTGCGTGCTCCCCAAGGGCACGGCCTTCATGTGCGACGTGGGGATGACCGGGCCCTATGCGAGCGTCCTCGGCCGGGAGGTGGCGCCCGTGATCTCGCGCTTTATGGACGGGATGCCGCGGCGCTTCGAGGTGGCCACGGGCGACGTCCGGATGTCGGCGGCCCTGATCGACATCGACCCGGCGATGGCCTCAGCGACGAAGATCGAGCTCCTGACGGTGAGGAAGTAGCGCCGCCCGGGGGCGCTAGGACTTGACGACCCCGGCCTCCTCGTAGGTGCCGATGTGGCGGTAGCGCTGGTAGCGCGTCTCGAGGAGTTTTTCCGTGCTGAGCGCGCGGAGGTCGTTCAGGTGCTTGTGCAGGGAATACTTGAGGGCGGCGGCGGCCTGCGCCGGGTCGTTGTGCGCCCCGCCCAGCGGCTCGGCAATCACCTCGTCGATCGCCCCCAGCTTCTCCAGGTCCTCCGCGTCCACCTTGAGCGCCGCCGCGGCCTTGGGCGCCGCGGCGCCGTCCTTCCAGAGGATGGCGGCGCAACCCTCGGGGGTGATCACCGAGTAGTAGCTGTTCTCGAACATGAGCACCCGGTCGGTGACCCCGATCCCGAGCGCGCCGCCCGAGCCCCCCTCGCCGACCACGACCGAGATCGTGGGGGTCTTGAGCATCGCCATCTCCCGCAGGTTGACGGCGATGGCCTCCGAGACATGGCGCTCCTCCGAGCCCACGCCAGGGAACGCACCGGGGGTGTCGATGAACGACAGGACCGGGATCTGGAACTTCTCGGCCATGCGCATGATCCTCAGGGCCTTCCTGTAGCCCTCCGGCTGGGGCATCCCAAAGTTGCGCGTGATCCTCTCCTTGGGATCGCGGCCCTTCTGCTGCGCGATGATCACGACCGCCTGCCCGTCGAAGAACGCCGTGCCCCCTACGAGCGCACGGTCGTCGTTGAACTGCCGGTCGCCGTGGAGCTCCTGGAAGCCCTTGCAGATCATCGACACGTAATCGAGCGCGTACGGTCTCTTGGGATGGCGCGCCAGCTGCACCTTCTGCCAGGGCGTCAGGTTCGAGTAGATCTCGCGCTGCAGGGCGGCGATCTTCTTCTCGATCGACCGGGTCTCCTGGAGCATGTCCACGTTGTTCTCGATGGACTGCTGGCGGAGCTCGTCCAGCTGCCGCGCCAGTTCGCGCAGGGGCTTCTCAAACTCCAGGGTGTAGGTCGGAGGTTCCATGGGGTGCGATCGGCCCCAAATTTACCGGCGGCGCATTGCCGGTGTCAACGGGCTCGGGCGGCCCTCAACGCAACCCGCCTGCATCGGGCTCCGGAGGGGCGCCGAGCTCTTCCTTCCAGCTCTGCACCCGGGCCATGGCGCCGTAGTGCTCGGCCTTGGCCTTGTCGCCGCGCTCCATCCAGGTGCGGGAGAGGGTGGCGATCGCAAGCGGGTCGGATTTCCGGAGCGAAAGCGCCCGCTCGCCCGCGGCCAGGGCCTCGTCCAGGCGGCGGAGCGCCAGGTTGATCTCCGCCGCTGCGTGCCAGGCCTCGAACGAGTCGGGCGACGCCTCGGTCGCCCTCCCGAGCTTTTCAAGGGCGACCTCGGGGTCGCCCGAAACATAGTCGAAAGTAGCCTCCTCGATCAGGGACTGGAGCTCGTCAGAGCTCACTTCTTCAGGTCGGCCTCGACCGTGATCGAGACGGCGACGTCCGACCCGAGCGCCGTGCCGAGCATGGCCGGCCCGTTGACCCCGAAATCGTTCCGGTTCAGGGTGACTGAGGCGTCCCATCCGGAAAGCTGTGCGCCCATCATGCCGGGGCCGAAGCCCAGGCTGTTCACCTTCAGGACGACGGACTTCGTGACCCCGTGGATCGTCAGGTCGCCGGTCACGTCGTACGAGCTCTCGCCCGTCTTCTTCCAAGCCGTGCTCTTGAAGGTGATGGTGCCGAACTTCGCGGCGTCAAAGAAGTCGGGCGACTTCAGGTGGTTGTCGCGCTTCTCGTTGGCCGTGCTCACGCTCCCGACGTCGATCGTCACCGCGACCGAGCTGTTCTCAAGGTTGTCGCGGTCCACGGTGATCGTGCCGCTGAACTGCGTGAAGGAGCCGGGCACCTTGGTGAAGAAATGGCGCACGGAGAAGCCGACCGACGAGTGGACGGGATCGATGGCGTAGGTCTCCACGGCGGCGGAGGCAGCGGAGGCGAGGCCCAGGAGGAGGGCGGCGAGGGTTAGGGTCTTGGACAGGTTTTTCATTGGATAAAGATGGGGGGAGGGGGGGCATATATGGGTTGGAAGGCCCCAAAATACAACCCAACAAGGCGGATTCTATAGGATCAGCATGGAGTCCCCGTAGCTGAAGAAGCGGTAGCGGAGCGCGACGGCCTTGGCGTAAATCTCCATGAGCCAGTCGATCCCGTCCGTGGATCCCGGCGAGAGGAAAGCCGCCACAAGGCACAGGAGCGTCGACCGGGGCTGATGGAAGTTGGTGATGAGCGCGTCCACGCCCCTGAAGGTGGCGGGAGGGTAGAGGAAGAGCGAGGCCTCGGCGACCTGCGCTTGGCCGCACGCGGCCTCGTGGCGCGAGAGGAAGTCCTCGATCGTGCGGACCGAGGTCGTGCCGACCGCGATGCGCCGCCCCTTGAGGGGCGGGAAGAGCGCCTCCTGGGTGAGCTTGGGGATCTCGTAGACCTCGCTGTGGATCGGATGCGCCTCGACCGTCTCCGTCGCGATCGGCCGGAACGTGCCCAGTCCCACATGCAGCGTAAGGTCGGCGGTGCGAATGCCGGATTCCTCGAGCAGGCCTAAGAGCTCCGGGGTGAAGTGGAGGCCGGCCGTGGGCGCGGCCACGGCGACTTGGCGGCCCCGGTCCGCGTAGACGGTCTGGTAGCGTTCGCGGTCGAGCTCCCGGAGGCTGTCGCCGGTGCGCTCGATGTAGGGGGGTAGCGGCACGTCTCCCACCCGGTTGGCGGCCTCCATGACCGATTCCCCCGCGCGCGGGAGGAACCGCACCTGGACCGACCCGTCGGCGTTGTCGCGCTCGATGGTCGCCGCGAGGGCGCCCCCGGCGACCTGGAACTTTGTCCCTGGCGGCAATCTCCGCCCCGGCCTAACGAGGCACTGCCAGGATTCGCTCGCGCCCCCCACGTCGTCGGATTTCCGGAGGAGGAAGCACTCCACTTTCCCGCCGGTTGCCCTTCTGCCGTGCAGGCGCGCCGGCAGGACCGCCGCGGTGTTGCGAAAGAGGGTGTCGCCGGGCCGGAGGAATTCGGGAAGGTCCGAGAACATCCTGTGGGAAACGCTGCGCGACGCGCGGTCCACGACGAGCATCCGCGAGCCGTCGCGGCGGGCGGCCGGGGCCTGCGCGATCAGCTCGGCAGGCAGCTTATAGTCGAAGCGATGGGTGGGTGTCGCGGCCACGTTGGGTTGGCTTAGGAGGTGGAAAGGAACGAGTGGCGCGGCAAAGGGTCAACCGCGCACACGTCGTGCGCGGACGGGCGAGCCGGGCCGCGAGCCCGCCGCGGCGCCCTCTCCCGTCCCATCAGGGGGAAAGCGAACCACCCCGGAGGCCAGGGGACACCCCCGCCTCCTCTAGCGCGCCTTGCGGAACGAGGCTTGCAGGAGCTCCAGGTCGCCCGCGCCCTTCGTGCGTTCCCTGGCCTTGGTGATCAGGCCCGCCTCGAGCTCGTTCTTCGAGGGCCGCTTGCCGTCGTAGAAGACGCCGAAGAGGCCCGGCCAGGGCTCGGATGCGAGCCTGTAGGCCGCCACCAGGTCGCTCGGGTCGTGGTTCTCGATCAGGCGGAACTGGCCGCCCTTGCGGGGGTTTCCGGCGTCGAAGGCGCCCTCGTAGAATTCCACGCACTCGGAGAGGATCTCCACGACCGAGAACCCGTCGTGGCGCGCGGCCTTCTCCATCATCTCGATCATGTGGTTGACCTGGGTCGCGTGGGTGCGGGCGACGAAGGAGGCGCCGCTGTTGACGAGCGTCCGCATCGGGTTGATCGGCTGGTCGATGGCGCCCGTCGGGTCGGTCTTCGACTTGAAACCCAGGGGGGAGGTCGGGGACGTCTGCTTCTTCGTCAGCCCGTACACCGAGTTGTCCATGATCACGTAGGTCAGGCGCACGTTCTTCCTGGCCGTGTGGACCAGGTGGTTGCCCCCGATCGAGAACCCGTCGCCGTCGCCGCCGAACACGAAGACGTGGAGGTCGTCCCGGCTCAGGCTCACGGCGGCGGAGAACGGGAGCGAGCGCCCGTGGATGAAGTGGCCGCCGTGGGTGTTTACGAAGTAGGGGAAGCGCGAGGAGCAGCCGATCCCGGCCATGGTCACGATCGACTCCTGGGGGTACTGCAGGCGCTCCAGCACGCGGTAGAACGCGGCCAGGACCGCGAAATCGCCGCAGCCCGGGCACCAGGTCGGGTGGTCCGCGGTGAGGGCCTTCTTGGTGAGGGGCGCACCCGGTGCTGCCGGGGCGGGGGAAAGGGTGGCTGAGGACATGGGTTGGGAAAAGAGTTGGTCGGGGGGTCAGGCCTTGGCTCCGGCGCTGTTCAGGTCCACGCGCTTGTTCACGCCGACCACGATCTCGTTCACCTTGAACGTGAGCCCGTCGGTCTTCGCCACGCTCGCGATGTGCGGCATGGCGTAGCAGGCGCGGAGCAGCATGGCCATCTGGCCGTAGCCGTAGAGGCCCGGGTCGTTCATCTCGACCACGAGGACGTGGCGGTAGCGCTTGAACACGGCGTCGAGGCCGGGGGGCATCGGGTTCACGTGCATCAGGTGGAGCTGGCCGACCTTGGTGCCGGTCTTCCTCAGGCGGCTCACGGCCTCGCGAATGGGTCCCCAGGTCGAGCCCCACCCGACCAGGAGCACCTCCCCTTCGGCGTCGCCGAAGACCTCCGGAAGCGGGATCTCTGCGGCGAGCGCCTTCAGCTTCTCCCGGCGCTTGTCGGTCATCCTTTGGTGCATCCACGCGTTGCCCGAGGGGTGGCCGAGCTCGTCGTGCTCGAGACCTGTGACGGTCGGGTACTTTCCGGTGGCGATGCGCGAGCCCGGGGGCGCGTGCCGGGTGATGCGGTCCAGGGGATAGGGCTTGAAGTCGGCCCCGCGCTCTGAGAGGTCGGGCTTCGGGTCCTTCATGAGCTTCGCAAGGTCGGGCTCGTCGAAGGCCTCGATCCGGGTCGCCAGGCCCTGGTCCGAAAGGATGATCACGGGCGTACTGTACTTGCGCGCCAGGCGCGCGGCCTCGAGGGCCACGTAGAAGCATTCCTCGACGTTGCGGGGGGCGAGGACGACCCTCGGGGAGTCCCCGTGGCTCCCGTACAGGGCCTGAAGGAGGTCGCTTTGCTCGACGTTTGTCGGCATGCCCGTGCTCGGGCCGCCCCGCTGAACGTTGATCACGATAAGCGGGATCTCCGCCATCGTCCCCCAGCCGAGGGCCTCCATCTTGAGCGAGAGGCCCGGACCCGAGCTGCCGGTGACCGCGAGGTGGCCCGCATAGGAGAAGCCGAGGGCGTAGGACACGGCGGCCAGCTCGTCCTCCGTCTGGACGAACATCCCGCCGTATTTCGAGAGCTCGGTCCTCAGGACCTCCATGATCGAGGACCAGGGTGTGATCGGGTAGCCGGCGCCGTAGCGTACTCCCGCGGCGATGAGCCCGTAGGTGAGCGCGGTGTTGCCGTCGAGCGTCACTTGGGGCCGGGCGCCCTCCGTCTTGGCGGGGGCGTCGAGGCGGAAGAAGCAGTCGCGCAGGCCCTCTGCCGGGTAGCCGTACCCGGCGTCGAAGGCCAGCATGGCGTTGCGCACGATGTCCTCCGAGCGCCCGCCGAAGCGGTCCTTCACCAGGCCGGTCAGCTTCGCCACGTCCAGCTCGAAAAGCCGCGCCAAGAGGCCCAGCACGAACAGGTTCTTGCCCTTGTCCTTGGAGGATCCGCCCACGGCCTCGACGGTGCGGCTCGTGATCGGAAGGCCCACGGAGGTGAAGCGCTTGTCGTCCGGCTCGGGCGTCACGTGGTCGCTGTCGTAGATGAGCACGCCTCCGGGCCGCAGGAACCCGATGTGGCCGTTGTAGCTTTCCTGGTAGAAGGCCACGAGCAGGTCCGCCTGGTCGCCGGCCGAGAGGATCTCGCCGGTGCCCATCCTCACCTGGAATATGGAGGGTCCCCCGGAGATCGTCGCCGGGATGGTCATGTAGGTCATGACGTCCTGGTCCGACCGGCCGGCGAGCCTCGCCAGGAAACCCCCGATCGTTTGGATTCCGTCCTGCGAATTACCGGCAAGGCGGATGACTACGTCTTGGATGGAACGCGGCGCGACTGACGACGACGCTCCATCCATGGAGGACTCAAACGGGGATGAAACCATGGGGTTCTGACGGGGTTAGCTGACGGGTACCGAGATCACGAGTATCGGCCCCCGGACCCCCGCGGGCCATGACAAAAATTGCTTATTAGCCAAGGCGGACCGTCGGCGGTTCGGGCATTCATTGCGCTAATACGCATTAGGCGCGGGCTTAGGCTATTTTTTGCCCCGGATTCCCGGGACCGGCCGGCCCCCGGCGGCTGCCCTTGACAGGGCTAGGCCCGGCTGGTGAAGTCACCGTCCCTTAGCCGGCTTAGCTCAGTGGTAGAGCATCGGTATCGTAAACCGAGGGTCGTCGGTTCAACCCCGACAGCCGGCTCCATTTGCCCTACGTAAGTTCACGGGAGAGGTCACCCCCCGAAGCCGGGGGTTCCAGCTCCCCCCGCGTAGCCCCAGGGGTTCAACCATCCGACGAGGCCCGTCGCACGCGTGCCTGCGGCGACCCTGGGGGCGCACCCGCGGGCGTGGGTCACCGTGGAAAGATCCTGTTTCCGGCCGATAATGGGCGTGGAAGCCCCGGTCCGCGTTGTCTTGCGGGAGGGGCGCTGGCAGGCTTGGGTTTGGGCGCATGGCCATCATCACCCCCCTCTCCTCGTACGAGCGCCATGTGCCGGGCCTGGGCTGGGCGCTCCGCATGGCTCCCGTCCTCGCCGATTACTTCCGGGAGGGAAGCGCTTGCCGGCGCGACCTCCTCGCGCTCAAGCCGGGGGATTCCTGCAGGCGGGACCTGGGAGGGGGCGTATTCGTGATCGACCAGGCCTACGAGACGCAGGAGGAGGGAGCGCGGAAGTTCGAGACCCACTTGAGGCACATTGACATCCAGCTCGTGGTGGCCGGGAGGGAGTTCATGGGTGTCGGTCCGGTTGCAGCGTTCAGGGTTAGCGAGCCGTACTCGCCGGAGAACGACGCGACGTTCTACCACCCCAGGGTGCCCACCTCGCTGGTCTTGGCCGAGCCCGGGACTGTCGCCATCTTTTTTGCCGACGATGCCCATTGCGGCCGGGTCGCCGTCGAGGGCCCGGAGATTGTCCGGAAGGCCGTGGTGAAGGTCCCCGTCCCCGCGGGAAACCCAAGCCGATCCGCATGAAACCCCCGGTCTTGCGCCTGGGAAAGGCGCAAAGGCCGCAACGATACCCCGATGAAGATGCCCAGAAAATTGCCACCCAAGAAGGTTTACCTGGCCGCCAGCGGCGACCTTCGCCGGATATCAAACCAGACGTGCTGGCCCGCCCAGGCCGCCATGGAGAAGCTGCTCGGCGAAGCGGTGTCCCGGCATGGATACTCGATCGTGCGGGCCCACCCCTTCAAGGAAGGGGAGGGCCACGGGTTCATCGCGTCCCAGAGGGAGGGGCTCGACGTGTTTGCGGCGCTCGACCCGACCGCGCCCATAATCGTCGCCGAGGCCGTGTGGCAGTATTCCCACCACGTGCTGCCGGGCCTCATCAGCCACCGCGGGCCGATCCTCACGGTGGCCAACTGGAGCGGCCAGTGGCCCGGATTGGTCGGCATGCTCAACCTCAACGGGTCGCTCACCAAGGCGGGGGTCCGCTACGGCACGCTCTGGAGCGAGACCTTCGGCGACGACGCCTTCGTCTCCCTGCTCGGAAAGTGGCTGAAGACGGGGGTGGTCAAGCATGACACCTCCCACGTGAAACCGCTGGCAAGGGCGCGCGTGCCCGCCAAGGCGCGGGCCCTGGGCAAGGCGATCGCCGCGGACATGCGCCGCCGCAAGGTGATCCTCGGCGTGTTCGACGAGGGCTGCATGGGGATGTACAACGCCATCATTCCCGACGACCTGCTCTTTGGGTGCGGGGTCTGCAAGGAGCGCCTCTCGCAGTCGTCGCTCTACTACGCGGCGACCCAGGTGAGCGACGCCGAGGCCCGAGGGGTGTTTGACTGGTACAAGTCCAGGGGGTTCACGTTTCACTTCGGCCCGAACGAGAAGACCGACCTCACGGAGCCGCAGGTGCTGCTGCAGTGCAAGACCTACGTCGCCGCATGCCGCATCGCCGACGAGTTTGGGTGCGAGGCGATCGGGATCCAGTACCAGCAGGGCCTGAAGGACCTGCTTCCCGCATCCGATCTCGTGGAGGGGACCCTCAACAACGCGGACCGGCCCCCGGTCGTGAACGCCGCGGGAAAGGTCATCCGCCCCGGGGAGCCGATCACCCATTTCAACGAGGCGGACGAGTGCGCGGGCCTCGACGGCGTCCTCACGCAGCGGGTGCACACGGCGCTGGGGCAGCCGCCCGAGAACACCCTGCACGACGTGCGGTGGGCGGACTGGGACAAGACGGGCACCGTGCCCGACTACGTCTGGGTGTTCCTCATTTCGGGATCGGCGCCGCCCGCCCACCACGTCGGCGGCTGGGCGGGCTCGGATTCCCACCGGCAGCCGCCCGTGTACTTCCGGCTGGGCGGAGGCTCCCTTCGCGGCGTCGCCCGCCCCGGTGAGATCGTCTGGTCGCGCATCTTTGTCGAGGGCGCGAGGATCAAGATGGACCTGGGTCGGGCCAAGGTGGTCGCGCTGCCCCGCGAGGAGACCGACCGGCGCTGGCGCGAGACGACCTTCCAGTGGCCCATCATGCACGCGGTGCTCCACGGTGTGCTCCGGGACCAGTTCATGGCGCGCCACAAGGCGAACCACATCCACGTGGCCTACGCGCATTCGGCCGCCGAGGCGGACCTGGCCATGTACACCAAGGCGTCCCTCGCCGCCGAGCTTGGCATCGAGGTGTCCCTCTGCGGTACCAAGGCGGATGGGAGGCCGTTCTAGGAATTCAGCCGGGATCCGGGGTTGCCGGAGCTACCCGGGGCCGAACCCCGTCCGTTTCCCGCCGGCGGTCACTGGTTGAGCACCAGGGCGCGGAGCGCCGAGAGCTCGACCGGCTTGTAGAGAATTTTCTCGATCCCCAAGCTGCGGTACTCGTCCTCGACGTCGTCGTTCAGCTCGGAGCTGACGACTGCAATCAGGCCGCCATAGCGGATCTCGCGCAGCCTCATCACGAGCTCAAGCCCGTTCATGGTCTCCATGTGGTGGTCCGTGATCACGACGTCAAAGGCCGTCGGGTCGGCCCTGAGCATCTCGAGCGCCAGGGCTCCGTCCGAGACGCACTCGACCTTGTGGCCCACACGGGAAAGCGCCAGGCGGGCCACCTCCCGGAGCTCCCTCATGTCGTCGACGTAGAGGACCCGCTTGATGTGCTCAGCGGAGACAACCTTAACGGGAGGATTGGAGAAGACCGATTTCAATGGGAACGCATAATGAGTGTACGCATTGACGCCAAAAAACCATCCTTGTTTCACCCTTTCTTGCTAAAAAATGACGAATCTCCGCCGGCAGGCTCCCTCAGTTCAAAGGGATCTGCTCGTCGGGCAGGCCGCCCTGCAGCTTTCGGTGCAGCATGGCCGCGTCAATCTCCGACCTGAGGACCTGCAAGAGCATCAGGAGCCTGCGGTTAACGTCGAGCGTCTCGAGGAGCTTCTGCTTGAGCGGCGCGTCATCGCACAGGTTGAAGGCCGCGATGTCCGCGAACATCTCGGGGTCCTCAACCGTCTTCAAAAGCTCGGTCATCCCGTCGCTTCCGCCGGGCAGGAGGCGCAGCTTCAGGCGGATCAGCCTCGAGAGCTCCTTGCGCAGGCGGGCGTTCTCCGGGGCCGCCGCACCCGGCTCGCTCGCGAGCGCGCGGATCCGGATCCTGCGGTAGGGTTCCTCTGAGACAATGGCCTCGATCGACACGCGGCACAGGCCCTGAAGGAGGAGGTTTGAGGTGCCGTTGTCGTTCTTCTGGCAGGCGCGGACGAGGCCGATGCAGGCGACCCGGTGCGGCGGCTCCGAGCCCAGGCTCCCCGCGGCCGCCCCCGTGTCCAGGCACGCGACCGCGAATATCCGGTTTGTCTCGAGGACGTCGGTGAGCATCCGGCGGTAGCGGGCCTCAAAGATGTGGAGCGGCAGGAGCGCCTGGGGGAAGAAGGCCAGGTTCGGCAGCGTCATGACCGGCACCTCGTCGGGCACTTGGATCTCAACCTCCATGGGTTGGACTGTGCGGGGATCGGCCGGATTTACAAGAATGTGGTCGAAAATCCCCGATTTAGGGCTAAGTCCCCATAGCCCCCGAGTCGCGGGGCCCCGGGCCCGCCGCCCGGCTCCTCCTTACCCCACAATCCCCACCTGATTGCTCCCGAGACCAAAGCTGTGCCTGCCGCTCCTCCTTGCCGCGATCCTGCCCGCGGCGGCCGCCCCCGTGCATGTCACCTACTGGGAGAAATGGGTGGGGTTTGAGGGCCAGGCCGTCCAGACGGTCATAGACCGCTTCAACCGGTCGCAGGACCGGATCGTCGTGGACTACTACGCCACCTCGTCGGTCGACCGGAAGACGCTTGTCGCCACGGCCGGCGGCGATCCCCCGGACATCGCCGGCCTCCACGAGCAGAACATCGCCACCTTCGCCGACGCCGAGGCGCTCGAGCCCCTGGACGGGTTCATCCGCGCGGAGGGGATGTCGAACGAGCAGTGGCTCTCCAGGTACTACCCCGTGTACGCGGGCATCTGCTCGCACGGCGGCCACGTCTACGCGGGCATCAGCACGCCCGCGGTCATGGCCCTCTACTGGAACAAGACGCTCTTCCGGGAGGCGGGCCTGGATCCCGAGCGCCCCCCGAGGACGCTCGCCGAGTTCAATGACTACGCCCACCGCCTGACCCGGCACGACCCCGCGACGGGCCGCCTCACCCAGGTCGGCTTCCTTCCGCAGGACCCCGGCTGGTGGCCGTGGATCTTCTGCAGGTGGTTTGGGGGCGAGCTCTACAGCGGGGGCCGGGTCACGCTCGCGACCGACCCGAGGAACGTCGCGGCCTTCGCGTGGATCCAGTCCTTCACGCAGTTCTACGGCCTCGACAACGTGAAGCGCCTGGCCTCGGAGTTCGGGCCCTGGGCGTCGCCGTCCGCGCCGTTCTTCACGGGCAAGATCGCCATGGTCTTCCAGGGCGTCTTTTACGACAACTACATCCACCAGTATAAGCCGGGCCTGGACTACGGGGTGGGCCCCTGGCCCGAGGCCGTCCGGGGGGTCACGGACTTTGCCATGGCGGAGGCGGACGTCCTCACGATCCCCAGGGGTGCCAGGCACGCCCGCGAGGCGTGGGAGTTCATCAAGTACGTCAACTCGGCGAACCCAAACGCGCAGACCCGCGAGGAACTGGGCGGCGCGGAGCTCCTGGACTACCTCCAGGTCAAGATATCCCCCCTGAGGGCGTGGAGCCCGTACTTCACCCTCCACAACCCCCATCCCCACATCGCCATGATGCGCCGGCTTGCCTCGAGCCCGCACGCGACGAGCGTCCCCGACATGGGGATCTGGCAGCAGTACTACCGCGAGGTGATCTCGGCCTTTGACCGGGTGAGGCTCCTGGACGCGACGCCCGAGGAGGCGCTCGGCTACTCGCAGGCGCGGGTCGACGAGAGCTGGGAGCGCTACAGGAGGAGCCTCGAGCGCCACGGGCAGTGGGTGGCCCTGGGGGAGACGGCGCCGCGATGACCCGGAGCGAGAAAAAGCGGCTGCGGTCGGGGCTCGCGTTCACGGGTCTCTGGGTGATCGGGCTCGGGGCGTTCACGGCCTACCCGGTCGTCGCGTCGCTCTATTACAGCTTCTGCGACTACTCGATCCTCAAGTCCCCCGTCTGGTGCGGGATCGAGAACTACCAGCAGCTCCTGCACGACGACCTGTTCTGGAAGTCGCTCAGGAACACCCTCTTTTATGCCGGGCTCTCGGTGCCGCTCGGGACGGCCGTCGCGCTTGGGCTTGCGATGCTGCTCAACTGCGAGGTCAGGGGGCGGTCCTTCTTCCGGCTCCTCTTCTTCATGCCGTCGATCGTCCCGGTCGTCGCATCGGCGATGCTCTGGCTCTGGATCTTCAACGGCGAGTACGGCCTGATGAACGGCTTCCTGAACCCGGTCCTCGGGCTCTTCGGGCTCCACGGCCCCGCGTGGCTCGCGGACCCCTCGTGGTCCAAGCCGGCGCTCGTCATCATGAGTCTCTGGGGAACGGGCAACGCGATGGTCATCTACCTGGCGGGCCTGCAGAACGTGCCGCGCGAGCTTTACGAGGCGGCCGAGATCGACGGGGCCTCCGCCTGGCAGCGCTTCCGCCACGTGACGCTCCCTACGATCGCCCCGGTGGTGGCGTTCAACGCGATCATGGCGCTGATCGGCGCGATGCAGCTCTTCGCCCAGGCCTACATCATGTCGGAGGCGGCCAACGGCAATGGCAACGCCTCGGACGGAAACCCGGAGCGCTCGACCCTCTTCTACTCGATCTACCTCTTCTCGACGGCGTTCCAGGACATCCGGATGGGCTACGCGAGCGCGATGGCCTACATCCTCTTCCTCATCACGGCGGCGCTCACCTGGGCGGCCGCGCGGCTCTCCAGGGGCCGCGCGGACGACGCGTTCTAGCCATGGCGCGCGGCCACACGGTCTCTCGGAGGGTGGTGCAGGCGCTCCTGGTCTGCTGCTCGGTCGCGTTTGTCCTGCCCTTTGTCTGGCTTGTCAGCACCTCGCTCAAGCCGATCGAGCAGACGATCTCGGTGCCGCTCACCCTGATACCCCGGGAATACACCGCGACGCTCGGCGGAAGGCGCGTCGAGGTGACCCTTGACTTCCAGGTGGCGCAACCGGGCACCGTGGTCGTCTACACCTCGGGCCCGGACGCGGGCAAGCAGGTGCTGGTGGCCTCGGGCCAGGCGCCGCGGGGCGGCGCCCCGCGCGTCCTCCATGCCGTCCAGGCGGGCTCCTGGCACGTGACGGAGAAGGCCGACACGGCGCTGGGCCAGGGGGCGGCCTCGCCCGCCTGGGACGTCCTCCCCAGGTCGGAGGTCGACTCGCGCATCCGCTTCAGGTGGGGGAACTACCCGCGGGCGCTCGCCGCGCTCGGGGGCGACGCGGAGGCCGACCGCCACCGGGTCGGGTTCTGGACGTTCCTCGGAAATTCGCTCACGGTCGCCGTCCTCGGGGTCCTGGGCACCGTGCTCTCAAACGCGATCATCGCGTACGGCTTCGCGCGCATGAGGTGGAGGGGCAGGGACGCCTTCTTCGCGCTCACGCTCGCCACCATGATGGTGCCGTTCCCGGTGCTGATGGTGCCTCTCTACGGCGTGTTCAAGTCCCTGGGGATGATCGGGACCCTGCTCCCCCTGTGGCTGCCCGCGTGGTTTGGGAGCGCCTTCAACATCTTCCTCATGCGGCAATTCTTCAGGACGATCCCCGAGGAGCTGAGCGAGGCGGCGCGGATAGACGGGTGCAGCGAGTGGCGCATCTTCTGGCGGATCATCGTGCCGCTCAGCACGCCGGTGCTGGTCGTGGCCGCCCTCTTCCACTTCATCTTCGCCTGGAATGACTTTCTCGGGCCGCTCATCTACCTTACGCGTAAGGACACCTATACGCTCGCGCTCGCCCTCGCCAGTTACCAGTCGCAGAACGGCGGCGTGCAGTGGCACTACCTGATGGCGGCGAGCGCCGTCACGATCCTGCCCGTGATCCTCCTCTTCCTGCTTGCCCAGAAGACCTTCATACGGGGCATCGCCACCACCGGGTCCAAGGGCTGATTGGCCCCGTCCGCATGGGACACGGCGTGTGCCATTTGCCCCGAAATTGGGACAAGATGGCATGAAATGGCCCCCTTGGGCGTCAGTCAGATCGGAGCAAACATTTTTTAAACCATTGGTTCACTCGGGTTAACGAAATTCCGTCTTCGGAGGCACACCCAGTGCTGACAAGAGGGCATGAGCCGCATTCTAGGCATTGATCTGGGCACCACGAATTCCTGCATGGCCGTCATGGAGGGCGGCGAACCCGTCGTCATCCCGAACGCCGAGGGAGCGCGCACCACGCCGTCGGTCGTGGCCTTCACGAAGACGGGCGAGCGCGTGGTCGGACAGGCCGCAAAGCGCCAGGCCGTCACCAATCCCCGCAACACGATTTTCTCCGCGAAACGACTGATCGGCCGCAAGTTCTCCGAGATCCGCGAGGAGGCCAAGAACATGCCCTTCAAGGTCGTCGAGGGCAAGAACGGCGACGCCTACATCGAGGTCCAGATTGGCGACAAGGTCGAGCAGTACGCCCCGCAGCAGATCTCCGCCTTCGTCCTTGGGAAGCTCAAGGCCGACGCCGAGGCCTACCTGGGCGAGAAGATCACGCAGGCCGTGATCACGGTCCCCGCATATTTCAACGACTCGCAGCGCCAGGCCACCAAGGACGCGGGCAAGATCGCCGGCCTTGAGGTCATGCGCATCATCAACGAGCCGACGGCGGCCTCGCTGGCCTACGGCCTCGACAAGAAGAAGGACGAGAAGATCGCCGTGTTCGACCTTGGCGGCGGCACCTTCGACGTGTCCGTGCTCGAGATTGGCGACGGCGTGTTCGAGGTGAAGGCCACCAACGGCGACACCCACCTGGGCGGCGACAACTGGGACGACGCCCTGATCGCATGGCTCGTGGACACCTTCAAGAAGGACAACGGGATCGACCTGCGCAAGGACCCGATGGCGCTCCAGCGCCTGAAGGAAGAGGCCGAGAAGGCGAAGATCGCCCTCTCATCGACGCAGTCGGTGGACATCAACCTTCCCTTCATCACCGCGGACGCGTCGGGCCCGAAGCACCTGAACGTGCAGCTGACGCGGGCCAAGATGGAGCAGATCTGCGACAGCCTCTTTGAGCGCTGCATCCAGCCGTTCAAGAACTGCCTTAAGGACGCGTCCCTCACCTCCGCGCAGATCGACGAGCTCGTGCTTGTCGGCGGCATGACCCGCATGCCCAAGGTGGTAGAGATCGCCAGGACCCTCGGCGGCAAGGCCCCCCACCAGGGCGTCAATCCCGACGAGGTCGTGGCGGTCGGCGCCGCGATCCAGGGCGGAGTCCTCAAGGGCGAGGTGCGCGACGTGCTTCTCCTGGACGTGACCCCGCTGACGCTTGGAATCATGACGGCCGGCGACGTCGCGACGGCGATGATCCCGCGCAACACGACGATCCCCTCCAAGAAGACGCAGACCTTCTCGACCTACAGCGACAACCAGCCCTCCGTCGAGATCGTGGTCCTGCAGGGCGAGCGCCCGATGGCCCGCGACAACAAGACGCTCGGCACCTTCCGCCTGGACGGCATCCCGCCGGCCCCCCGCGGCGCCCCGCAGATCGAGGTCACCTTCGACATCGACGCCAACGGCATCCTCCATGTCTCGGCCAAGGACCTGGGCACCGGCAAGGACCAGAAGATCACGATCCAGGGCTCGTCCGGCCTCTCCAAGGAGGAGGTTGAGAAGATGACCAAGGAGGCCGAGCTGAACGCCACCGAGGACAAGAAGCGCCGCGAGGCGGTCGAGACGCGCAACCAGCTCGACTCATCCACCTACCAGCTTGAGAAGGCCCTCAAGGATGCCGGCGACAAGCTGGCGCCCGAGAAGAAGTCCAAGGTCGAGGGCGTCCTGGCCGACGCCAAGAAGGCCCTCGAGTCCAACGACGGCGACAAGATGAAGAGCGCCCTAGAGGAGCTCACGAAGGCGGGCGCCGAGTTCTACGCCGAGGCCCAGGCCGCGGCCAAGGCGGGCGCAGCCGCCGGACCCGAGGCGCATTCCGCCGAGCCGGGCCCCGCGCCCAAGGCCGAGAAGAAGGCCGACGTCGTCGACGCCGACTTCGAGGTCGTGGACGACGAGAAGAAGAAATAGGAGCTAACCCTTTCCGGATCCGGGGGGATCGTCTCCCCGTTCCGACCTTCAACCCAAAACAAAAACCATATGGCTAAAGTCAAAATCAGACCGATAGGTGAT
>Ga0302320_10001623_pt1 | contig 53919 bp, 55 predicted proteins | sample Bog_T0_3_FD_202130 | JGI IMG/M metagenome (GOLD analysis project Ga0302320, IMG submission 202130) | Peat permafrost microbial communities from Stordalen Mire near Abisko, Sweden - Bog_T0_3 | ecosystem: Environmental > Terrestrial > Soil > Wetlands > Peat | place: Sweden: Abisko, Stordalen Mire...
CGGCGGCAAAACCCTTACCATGGCTGAGATTGCCAAGATCTTCGGTCGCCCGGTGATGGGCGGCCTGGACCGGACCGGCATACTCGCGACTGGCGCCGAATCCGAGGTTCGCTCGGCCGCCTGCGATGCGCTAAGTAAAGCTCCTGAGCGCTTCATCCTGGGGGCCGACTGCACGGTTCCCGGCGATACGCCCTGGGACAATCTCCGCACCGCTATCGAAGTCGCCCACGGCTGGAGCCGCTGATTCTTCGGGCCGGACAGGTCGGACCACGTTCTGACTCCCCAACCTGCCCGAAGGAAACGCAGGCCAGAGCCCCCTGAGATAGCTTCTGGGCAAGCCTGAATGCAGGAGAACTCTGACCCCAAGGAACCGTGATGCGCTATAAAGATGCATGGCCCACCAGAACAAGGACACGACCGCCCGCGCACGATGCTTGCGGAGCGAGATGCGTCCTTCGGAGGCGCGAAGGGGCTGCCCCACGAGAGCGGTGGAGAAAAGAGTAGGCAGGCCGTGAGTGGCCTGCCCCCTCGTCTCCGCTATCTCGACGTCGGGCTCCGTCCGACGTGCGCCGACGCAGTCTGGATCCCTTTCCACGAATTGCCGGATCGTACAAACGAACTTCCGCCGCGCCATGAGCGGGTCACCATTTGTGACACCGGGCCGGAGGCCCAGGACGCGGCGACCTGGCTTCGCGCCGCCGAGCGTGATGCGGTGACAGTCCCCGCGCGGGTCGGCCCACCGACGCGGGGGCGCCTCTGGGAGCCGAATCCGTTTCTCGCCGAAATCCTTCGAAAATTGGAACCTGGTCTCGGCCTTGACCTTGCGTGTGGTGGAGGACGCGAGGCAGCGGCCATGACGGCCGCCGGATGGGAGGTCACCGCCGTGGACCACCTTCCTGAGCTCCCCGAGCGCGGGGCTACCTTCGCGCACCGGTATCTAGGGGAAACAGCCAAGCCCATCCACTGGGTCGTGCGCAACCTTGTAAGGGACGGCATGCCCTCTGGTCGGTGGGATCTGATCACCTTATTCTTCTTCCTCGACCGCCCATTGCTGAAGGCCGCGTCAGCGGCACTCAATCACGGTGGAAGCCTGGTGGTGGAAACGTTCACCGCTGAGCATCGCCGTCGGTTCGGAAAGCCCCGGCGAGAGGGCCTTGTCTTGCAACCCGACGAATTGGAAGAACTGCTTCCCGAATTGCAGGTAGTGCGCGCCGAGGAATTCGCTTCGGATCAACGGATGACGTTTCGGTACTGGGCTCGGAACCACACCAAACAAGCGCCGACGCACCCTGCTGACGAAGGGCCATTCGGCCATAGCTAAAGTAGCGCTTTAGGTATCCTTATGAGACTGATGAGTTTTCTCACCGCCCTGGCGATTGCCTGTGCGGCCCAGGCTCAAGCCCCCAGCCCCATCCCCCCGCAACTCCCCGCGCCCAAGGTCCTGTTGGTGCCGCTGGACAGTCGGCCCGCCGCCGGCCAATTTGCGCAGATGATCGGCAAGATGGCTTCTACCGACGTGGAAACGCCGCCGGTAGGCGAGTTGGGCCGATTCACTACACCCGGGCAGCCGGACGCCGTGCTCGATTGGCTGGCGGGCCAGGACTACACCGGGGTTGGCGCGGTGGTGGTCAGCATCGACATGGTGACCTATGGCGGCCTCATCGCCTCGCGAACCGACGACGTCCCCTTCCTACAGGCCGAGTTGCGCCTTCAGCGACTCGCCGATATTCGGCGTCAGCACCCGAAGGTTTCCTTCTACGCGTTCTCGTCGATCATGCGGCTCACGCCGACGGCGACGCCGACCAATGGCGAGTGGCGCAACGCCCTCGCCAAGTACGCCGAGCTCACCGAGCGCTACGCTCAAAACAAGGTTGGCGCCGACTTTGAGGCGCTTAAAAACCTTGAAAAACAGATTCCTCCCGAGCAGATTGAGGCCTACGAAGCGACCCGCCAGCGCGACCACGCGATCCAGGTCGAGGCCGTCCGCATGGCCTCGCAGGGCGTATTTGACTACCTGACGATCGGTCAGGACGATGCCCGGGCTTACGGTCCTCACGTTCCTGAAACCCTTCACCTTCACCAACTGGTGTCGAAGCTAGGTATTGATGGCAAGGTCTACTTCTGCGAAGGCATCGACCAGCTTTCGAGCGTGCTCGTAAGCCGCGCCCTTCTGCGGGAATCTGGATGGGTACCGCGCGTTCGGGTGATCTACTCAGATCCCGACCGCAGCATGGCTTACGCCTACTATGAATCCAAGCCGATCAATGACAGCCTTCGGGACCAGATCTTCGCCAGCGGCGCCCGACCGGTGAGCGACGATGGCGCACCGGCCGACTACGACCTCTTTGTGAACGTGCCAGGCCGTGGCGAGACCTCGTTCCAAGGCTTCTTAAAAGACCTTGATGGCGAACTTGATCAGGGCTTTCCGGTCTGCGTGGCGGATATCAATCTGGGCCGTGATGGCACCGCCGACCCCGAGCTGTTCGGGGAGATGATGCAGAAGCAGCGTATGATGCGCCTCTTGGCGTTCGCCGGCTGGAATACCGCAGGCAACAGCATCGGCACCGCGATACCGGCAGCAAACGTGTACCTTCTGGCGCGCAAGCTTAATGTCGACCCACTTGAGCGAGAGGTTGCCCAGCGCGAATTCCTGCTTCACCGGTTTGTCAACGACTACGCGTACCACAAGTACACGCGCCCTGAGGCTTACCGCATCATCGCGGAGGACCCCCACGGGAACAAGGACCTGACCGGGGAGCCGCTGTTTTCAGAGGTTGAGGCCTTCGTCCGGCGAGACCTGGAGCAGCATCTTCAGCAGTTCTACGCCGAGGAATTCCAAGGTCAAAAATTCTATGCTGGCGACAAGGAGTATGAATTCGACGGCCTAAAGGACGTGCACATCTTCCTCCCCTGGCCCCGGGCCTACGAGGTCCAGCTTGAATTCTCTCTCGAGACCCGGCCGACGGCCGTCAACTGAGCCTTTAGGCACATCGCCTCAACCCAACGAATTCGGCTAAAGTATGAAGGCACGGAATGCTGAAATTCTCCGCCTTCTTCCCGCTTGCTTGCCTCGCTTGTCTTTCGTCTGCGGACTCAAACCCAATTACGATTTCAGACGCGTTGCGCATGGCCGTCAACCGTAACGGCAACGTGCGCAGCGCGTTCTACACCGCACTCTCAGCCGGAGAGCAGACCAAGCAGGCGTATGCGGCTTTTCTGCCAAGCGTGACGCCGGAGTTTCAGTACGTCAGCAACCGCCAGGAGTTTCCGGTGACGAGCTTCTTCGGTGCCTATGGCTTACCGGTGAACGGGACCGTATTCGAACAAACCCAAACCGCGACCACTACGGCGGCCGCGTCATGGACTTTGCTCGACAATGGCGACCGCGAATTCACTCTCCTCGCGAATCGGCGAAGCGAGGATAGTTCAACCTTGGCCGCCGTTCAAACCCTGAGAGCGACTTTGTACACCGTCTACTCCGATTACGTGGACGCACTGGAGGCCCAGGAAAGCCACCGAGTGGACCTGGCTGAGGCGGACAAGGCCAACACCATCCTTGACCAAACCCAGACGCGCGTACAGGCGGGCGATGTGGCGGGAAAGGAGATCCTTCAGGCTCGCGCAGACGCGCTTAATGCCAAGGTCACCGCCATCAACTCCGAACAGAGCCTCGATACGACATTGGCAACGCTCAAGGGAGACATCGGATGGAATCTTTCCGAACCTTTCCCTGGTCTGGCCCCCCTGGCCGAGCCACCGGATCAAGATCCGCCCGATCTGAACATCCTGGTAAGGGAAGCGGTTGCCGACCGCCCCGACCTGCGCTCGGCCCGGCTAAACGTTGAGAGCCTGCGCTACCAGGAACTCAGACTTGACCGAGATGCTGGTTTTGCCGCAAGCCTCAATGCGGGTTGGACTCAGACCCTCACCCCCCAGAGTCTACAAAATCGGTCCTTCGTTTTCACCATTTCCGCGCCGCTGTATGATGGTGGCCTCACTCGCGCGGAGGCGCGCGAGGCGCGATACAATAAAGAGGCGGCCCAAAGCACCTACGATCAGCAAGAGCGATCGGCCAAAGCGGACATCGAATCGGCCCGTGCGCAACTGGTGGTCGACCTTCAAAGGCTGCAAGCCGCTCGGCTTGCCCTTCAGGCCGCCCAGCTCAACTATGCCGCTGCCGATGAGTCGCAGAAGCTGGGCGCAGGAACCTTGATTGACGTGCTTACCGCCCGGGTAAGCCTCGCGACCGCGGAGAACAACGAGATCGCTGCGAAATACGACACCGTCCTCGCCAGTATTCGGCTGGCCCTCGTGACTGGTGAGCCGATTCCAGGAGCGGTTGGCTCGTGAGCGCGATCATCCAGACGTCTGGTCTGACCAAAGACTATCGGATGGGGGACCAGGTGGTCCGGGCTTTGCGTGGCGTCGATTTGGTGGTGGAGCAAGGGGAGTTCGTGGCCATCATGGGCCCCTCCGGCTCGGGCAAGTCCACGTTCATGAACATGATCGGCTGCCTCGACCGGCCCAGCCTCGGCCTTTATGCCCTGAATGGTCAAAACGTGGCCCCGATGGGGGACAAAGAACTTGCCGCCCTCCGCAATCGGTTTATCGGCTTTGTCTTTCAGAACTTCCACCTGCTCACCCGCTCGTCCGCGCTAAAGAACGTGGAACTGCCGCTGCTCTACGCAGGCAGCCGCGACCGGGTCGCCCGGGCGAAGGCAGCGCTCGAGAAGGTCGGTCTCGGCGACCGAATCGATCACAAGCCGAACGAACTCTCCGGAGGCCAGCAGCAACGCGTGGCGATCGCTCGGGCGATCGTGAACGATCCCGTGCTCATCCTTGGCGACGAGCCAACCGGCAATCTCGATACCCGCACCGGCGAAGAAATCATGGCCGTGTTCCAAGACCTGAACCGCCAAGGCAAGACGGTTGTGGTGGTCACCCATGAGGAAGATATTGCCCGTCACTGCAAGCGTGTGGTCCGCTTCCGCGATGGCAAGATCGTCAGCGACGAAAAAGTCGCCAACCCCGTCGATGCCCGCGATGTGATCGCCGCGCTTCCGAGCGTGGATGATCTTTACCCCCAGGCCTAGATCTCTACAACAATCGGCAGGACGAGCGGCCGGAGCTGGGAACGTTTCTGGATCGCCTTTCGCACGAGGTCGGTGACCTCGAAGCGGACTCTGACCAGATCCTTGAAATCGCTCTTGCCCAAGTTCTTCAAGCTGTCATTGAGCATTTCAAGCGTGTGGTCCATCAGGCCCTCGGGGCCGTGGATGCCTCGGGCCTGGAGAATGGGCTCGCCGACCAACTCGCCCTCCTCGGTATCCACCACCACGGTGACGACCACGAACCCGTCCTTGGCCACGTTAAAGCGGTCGCGCAGGACTTCATCGGGAATGCCGGGCGTGCCGCTGTTGTCGACGAGCACGCGTCCACAATGAACCTTCTCGCCCAGTTGGGCCGAGGTATCGTCCAGGCAAAGCGCCACCCCATCGACCATCGTGAACGTACGATGCTCGGGATAGCCCATGCTCTTGGCCACATCGATGTAGAGGTGCTGATGGCGAGGCTCGCCATGAACGGGGGCAATATAGAACGGCTTGGTGAGGTTGATCATCATCTTGAGTTCCTCACGGTAAGCGTGGCCGCTTACATGGATGGGGGTGGGTGATTCGTAAATCACGTTGCAGCCCTGCCGGTATAGCCGGTTGATCGTGCGCCAGATCGCCGCCTCGTTGCCAGGAATGGGACGGGCGGAGTAGATCAGGGTATCGCCCTGCCGAACCTGCATGCGCCCGTACTCGCCCTTGGACATTTGGACCAGCGCGCTCATCGGCTCGCCTTGACTGCCGGTGGTGAGGATGCAAAGCTTGTCCTCGGGGTAGAGCTTCATATCGTTGAGGCCCACCAGGGTTCCCTTCGGCAGCTTCAGATAGCCCAGTTTTGTGCAGATGTCCAGGTTCTGCTCCATGCGCCGGCCCACCACGGCAACCTTGCGCCCAAATTCGGCCGCCGCCTCGATGAACTGCTGCATGCGATGGATGTTGCTGGCAAAAGTCGTCAGCAGCACACGCCCCGGCGCCTCGGCGATGATCTTCTTGAGGCCATCCTTGACCGAGCGCTCGCTTGGCCCCCAGCCGGGACGCTCGACGTTCGTTGAGTCGCTCAGCAGAAGGAGAACACCTTCCTGGGCCAGCTCCGCAAGCCGAGTGATGTTGGAAAGCTTGCCATCTACGGGAGTGAAATCAAACTTGAAGTCGGCAGTGAAGAGCACAATCCCGTGTTCGGTCCGCACTGCCATCGCACAGGTGTCGGGAATGCTGTGAGTCAGCCGCACCGGCTCGACGCTGAGTGAGCCAGCCTTAATGATGTCACCGGGTTTGTAGACCCTCAAGTCGAGGGACTTGATATCGAAGTGCTCCTCCAGCTTGTGACGCATCAAGGCGAACGCGAACTCGGTAGCGTAAACGGGGACCTTTATCTGGGCGAGGAGGTAAGGCAGAGAACCGACGTGGTCTTCGTGGGCGTGGGTAATGAAAACGCCCCGAATTTTGTCTTTGTTCTCCACTAAATAGGTGAAATCGGGGATGACGATGTCCACCCCTAACATTTCTTCGTTGGGAAAGGCAAGACCGCAGTCGATGACGACGATGTCGTCCCCTTGGCGAACGACCGAACAGTTCTTGCCGATCTCGCCGACCCCGCCGAGGGGAATCACTTGCACGACACTCATGAACCAACCAGCGTACCCGGCTGGGCAAAGAACCACCGCCCCTTGCGCATAATCGTCCTAGAGTGAACCCAGACCAGATCACGCGTCCCGAGTTCCTGTTTCTCTCACCCGCTGAAATCACCCTCTTTTACGCCCTTGTGTGGCTATCTCTTGGCTATGCTGCTTGGCAGTTCGTGGGCCAGGCACGGGCTTGGCGCACCGGGCAGCCCATCTCCTGGCCATCTGGCCCCCGGCAGTGGTGGGCCAACGTGGACGCGAACGTCCTTTCCCAGCGAAGGGTCCGAGCGGCACGGAAGGGAAATGGGGCGCCCATGCACCTGCTCATCTTCTACGGTTTTCTGACCCTATTTGCGGGAACGACGCTCCTGGCGGTCAACACCTATTCGCCGGTCAAGTTTCATTTCGGCGCCTACTACCTCCTTTTCGAGCAAGTGATGGACTGGATGGGACTCTCCCTGCTGGCTGGGCTGATTTGGGCACTCGGGCGAAGGCTCCGCATCAAACGGGGCGCGTCCGCCCACGCTCCCCGCGAGGCTGAGGAGGGTGGTCCCATACCGCTGAGCCAAACTCCTGCCGATTTCGCGGCATTGGGGCTGCTCATACTGGTGACGCTGACCGGCTTCCTTGCCGAGGGTGCCCGCATTTCAGCCCACCCAGAGCCATTTGACACCTCCAGCAGCCCCGTTGGCTTTCTGTTTTCACTGCTTCTGCCGAGGCTATCGGCGCCCGAATATCGGGCGATCTGGTGGATTCACAGCGTATCGGTGATCGCCCTGTTTGCCGCATTTCCCCACCTTCGGTTACGGCACGCGGTCTTGGCGGTGCTTTCCACGGCAGGCAGCCCCCCGACGCCGCTTGGCGCATTGAAATCGGTCACGCTGGAATCCTTCGAGGAGACCGGGCGCATAGGCGCGGAGTCGGCGCGAGACTATTCCCGCTGGCATCTCCTCTCGCTCGACGCCTGCATGGAGTGTGGGCGTTGTACGGAAGTCTGTCCGGCCGCCCGTGCTGGCAAATCGCTTGATCCCAAACAGGTGGTCCAAGGTATCCGTGGTGCCATGAGATCGAACTCGTCGATCGCCTCCGTAGTGGACGACGAAGCGCTTTGGGCATGCACCACCTGCAACGCCTGCGTGGAAGCGTGCCCAGTCCTCATTCGCCATGTGGATCTCCTCGTCGATGCCCGACGGTCCGTCGTGGCCGACGGGCGGCTGTCGGGCGGCGCCGTGACCATGCTGCGCCAAACGGAAAGGACTGGTCACCCTTGGGGAAGCCCGGCGTCCCAACGTGAAGAGTGGATGAAGGGCCTGGACCTACCGTTGGCTCGGGACGGCAAACCCTTCGAAATCCTATTCTGGGTTGGTTGCCTTGGCGCATCCGACTCGGCGGCGGCGAAAACCACGAGAGCGGTCGCTCACCTGCTAAAGATCGCCGGCGTCTCGTTTGCATGCCTTGGCCGGGAAGAGACCTGCACCGGCGACGCGGCAAGAAGGGTTGGAGACGAGTTCCTCTTCCAGACCAAGGCGGCCGAGAATGTGGCGACCCTTAATCGCTATGGCGTGCAAAAGGTCGTGACGACGTGCCCCCATTGTCTCAATACGCTGCGCAACGAGTATCCAGCGTTTGGCGGTTCGTGGGAGGTGCTCCACCACACCGAATTGCTTTCGCAGCTCATTGATGAAGGCCGGCTCAACCCGGCGAAGGCCGAGCACGGTGAGATGGTCTTCCACGATCCCTGCTACCTGGCCCGCGCCAATGGAATTGTCGATGCCCCACGCAAGCTGGTCGACTCACCGATGGTCGAACCTCGTCATCATGGCGTCAAGACCTTGTGCTGCGGGGCCGGCGGCGGCCGCATGTGGATGGACGAGTCGGCCGCCCAGCGTCCGGCCGATCGCCGCGCCGAGGAACTATTGGAAACGGGAGCAAAGACCGTCGTGGTGGGCTGCCCATTTTGCCGCATCATGCTGGAACCGGCGGTGGGAACTCGCGCCTCGCTGCTCGACATCGCCCAGATCCTTACCGCGTCGAATGGAGGCGAGTAGGTCACACAATTGTGGATGGTTGGGTATAGAATGGCGTTAGAGAATTACAGGTGCTCGTTTAGCCAATTCTGTGGGGATGGTCCATCGCACCTACGATGGCGCAATGTGGTTGCGCTGTCGATGGGAACGTGGCACCGCGCGCGCAGAACAAGGGGGCGACTCATTTCCCCCCAAGGAAAACGGTACGGAATATGATTGTTGGCATTGGAATTGACCTTGTCGAGGTGGGTCGCATCGCTCACGCGATGGAGAATCCCCGCTTCGTGGAACGGGTCCTCACTCCCAGGGAACGCGAAATCTGTCAGAGCCCGATCAATGTCGCAGGCCGATGGGCGGCCAAGGAAGCCGTTTACAAAGCGAGTGGCATGGACCTGGGATGGCAGGACGTCGAGGTTCTGAACGGCCCCAACGGGGAACCGATCGCGACGATCCTGCCGGAAGGCCGACTGATGGTGAATTTGCAGATCCATGTGAGCATCTCCCATGAACGGAAACTTGCCGTGGCGGTCGCGGTGTGCGAGCAGATCTAGGTCTTATCAAATCCGGTTGGGCGGACGATGTGCTGAAACTCAAGGCGCCCTTCCACTTTCCCAAGCGTCATAGGGAGCCCCTCTAGCGAGAGCGAATCCGCAGCGACGCGGAGCAAGATTTGGCGTCCGAATTGGGACCGTATCGTGTCAAGATCGATGACTTTGAGCTTCTTGGCAAAGACCACGTCTTGGTCAGGCTGATCACTCTCTAAGTCTTGAATGAGAAGGGTTACCGTGTGACCTTTGAGCGTCCACGTACCAGAGCCCGAGATCGTCTGGTCGCGACTCTTCAGTTCAAGCTTGAATCCCTGACCGGTTGCATAGAGGTGGACATACCCGGCATATACCTCGGAACCCGACTTGGGTTCAAAACCTCCGGTCCAGTGACCCAAGAGGGCGGCATCGGGTTTGGGTCCGCAGGCGGCAAGCGCCAACCCCATGACCACCATCGCGATCCTTCGCATGGGGTGAGTCTACTTGACGGCCGGATCGGTCATCCCCAATTCGGCGAACGCACCCATCCGAATGAGGCAGGAGTCGCAGTGTCGACAGGGCTGCCCGTCCGGGGTGGGATCGTAGCACGAGTGAGTGATCCCATAATCCACGCCAAGTGCCAATCCCCGTTCGATGATCTCTCGTTTGGTGAGCTGAATCAAAGGAGCGTGCACTGTGATCTGAGCTCCCTCCACCCCAGCCTTCGTCGCAAGGCGAGCTAGCGCCTGAAACGCGGCCACAAACTCGGGTCGGCAGTCCGGATATCCGCTGTAATCCACCGCGTTCACCCCCACAAAGATGTCAACAGCACCTAGCACCTCAGCGTATCCGAGGGCAAGTGAAAGCATCACGGTGTTGCGGGCAGGCACGTAAGTGATCGGGATATCGGCCGACATCGCGGTAGCATCACGGTCTTTGGGGACGTCGATCGCGTCGGTGAGGGCCGATCCACCGATGGCACGAAGATCGACGGTGACCACTCGGTGATCCACGGCGCCCTGGGTCAACGCAACCCTTGCCGCAGCTTGCAGTTCGGCTTGGTGCCGTTGGCCATAGGAGACGGTGAGGGCATGGCAATGAAAGCCGTCGGCTTTTGCCATCGCCAAGACGGTCGCCGAGTCCAATCCGCCGCTCAAGAGGACCACCGCTGGATTCATCAGGAGAACTATAGCAGCCATGAGCGCTCCGGTTTGTTAACGTTCTCTTAACGTTTGATTGGTAGCCTTCCGCGCTGGTGATTTGAGGATGATGCGGATAAGGAATCTGTCTTTTGGCTTGGCTTTTCTTGTTTTTTCAGTGGTGATGAGTGGTTGCGGGTCCGGTGGATCAAGCCCAACGCCTGCCCCAGGGGACACTTCGACCACGGCGCCGACACCCGCCCCCTCGGCCGGCGATGCCGCCCTGGCCGCCCTAACAGGCTCGATCAATATTGACGGCAGCAGCACCGTTGAGCCCATTACTTCGGCTGCCGCCGACGCATTCAAGAAGGTCGCGCCTAACGTTCAGATCAGCGTTGGGCAAAAGGGCACCGGCGCCGGCATCAAAGCATTCATTGCCAAGGAAATCGAGGTCTGCGACGCCTCCCGACCCATCACCCTCAAGGAACTTGCGGCGGCCAAGGCAAATGGCGTCGATACGGTTGAGATTCCCGTGGCTTACGATGGCCTTACCGTTGTCGTGAACAAGAAGAACACGTTCGCAACGTCGATGACGACCGAAGAGCTGCGTAAGCTCTGGGACGAGAAAAGCACGATCAAGTCATGGAACGAGATCAACCCCGCTTGGCCCAACCAGCCCATTCACCTTTTTGGACCGACTCCGGTCCATGGCAGCTTTGAGTTCTTCACGACGGTGATCGTCAAGACCCCCAAGAAGTGCCGCAAAGACTATCAGCAATGCACCGATTATTCCGGCGTTGCTCAGGGCGTGGGGCAAGATGAGAATGGCCTTGGCTACCTCGGGCTTGGCTACTACACCCAAAACACCGACACCCTGAATCCGGTGAGTGTTGATTCTGGCAAGGGACCGGTGCTGCCGAGCAAGAAGACGGTTCTCGACGGAACGTACACCCCACTTACACGCATCTTGGCGATCTACGTGGCAAAGTCCGCGCTCGCTGAGCCGCAAACCAAGGCGTTCCTCAAGTTTGTGGTGGGCGACACCGTCAAGGCCCTGATCGAGACGCCGGATGTGGGCTACGTCGACCTTCCCGACTCCGTGTATGCCGCCGCCCAGGCGCGCATTGACAATGGGACCACCGGTTCAGTCTTGGCGACTGCCAAGCCGGGAACGAAGGCTGAGGACCTCTTCCACTAAGATCCCATGGCGGTCCGCACCGGCGAACCTCTGATCGCGTCGATTCGCCGGCGGGGATTCTCACTGCCGCGGGTCCAAGAGGGGGCGATGCGCCTCCTCTCGTTTGTATTCGCCTTGATCTCGATCCTGACCACGGTCGGCATTGTCGTGGTACTCGCTACCGGCGCAGGAAGGTTCTTCCAGTCAGTGTCACCGAGAGAATTCTTCTTCAGTACAGATTGGTCGCCCGCCTACGATCCGCCCCATTTTGGGATTGTTCCGCTGGTGTGCGGCACGCTGCTCGTTGCGGTTGGCTCGTCAATCGTCGCGTTGCCCCTTGGGATACTGACCGGCGTTTACCTGAGCGAATACGCACCGCCACGACTGAGGGGGCTGCTCAAGCCGGCCCTGGAGCTCCTTGCCGGCATTCCGTCAGTGGTGTACGGATACGTCGCCCTTTTTCTTGTGACCCCAACGCTGAAAGCGATCATTCATTCCATCGACACTTACAATGCATTGTCCGCTGCCATCGTTGTCGGTGTGATGGTACTTCCCCTTGTTGCGTCGCTCTGCGAAGACGCGATCGCCTCGGTACCCAACTCTCTGCGTGAGGCCGCCTATGGGCTCGGCAGCACCAAACGAGAGGTCACGCTGAAGGTTGTGATCCCAGCGGCCCTCTCCGGCATCTCGGCTTCCTTCATCCTTGCGCTTTCTCGGGCCATCGGCGAAACCATGGCGGTTTCCCTGGCGGCAGGTCTCACTCCGAACGTCACTTTGAATCCGCTGCAAACCGTGCAGACGATGACGGCGGCTATCGTCAACCTAGCAAGCGGCGACCTCAGCAGCGGCGGCCCCAGCTACGAAGCGATCTTTGCGGTGGCGGCGACGCTGTTTGTCATCACCTTCCTCATGAATGTGGTCGCCAACCGGCTGGTCCGTCGGTTCAGGACGGTCTACTCGTGATGACCTCTTCCTTTTCGGCCAAGCGACGGCGGAAAGACCGCCAATTCGCCGGTCTCTGCCTTGCGGCCGTCATGACCTGTCTCACGATTCTCGTGGTGCTACTGATCAAGCTTGCTTTGGACGGCTACCGACACCTCACTTGGCACTTCATCACCAGTCCACTCACGGTTCGCGCTTCAACAACGGGCATCCTGACTCCGTTGCTCGGTAGCCTTGCGGTGATGGCGGTGACGGCGGCGGTAGCCATTCCTGTTGGAGTTGGAGCCGCGGTCTGGCTGGAGGAGTTCAATACCCGCCGCACCCGACTCAGCAGCTTCATCCAGCTCAATATTTCAAACTTGGCCGGCGTGCCTTCCATCGTCTATGGCATCCTTGGTCTCGCGATCTTTGTTCGCTGGATGGCGCTGGGGCTCAGCATTCTCTCCGGCGGCCTGACGATGAGCATCCTCATCCTTCCCATGGTCATCATCGTCTCACAAGAGGCGCTAAGGTCTGTGCCGTCATCCTATCGCGAGGGGTCCTTGGCGCTGGGCGCAACGCGGTGGCAGACGATTTCGCGTCAAGTGCTCCCTGCCGCGACCCCTGGGATTCTCACGGGCGTGATCCTCTCCATCTCACGAGCGCTCGGCGAGACCGCTCCCCTTATTGTCGTTGGGGCGGCAGGCTACGTCACCTTCCTTCCAACCAAGGTGTGGGACCGCTACGGCGTTTTGCCCCTCCAAATCTTCAACTGGTCACGCAATCCCAATCCAGCGATGACCGCCAATGCGGCAAGTGCGATCCTCTTTCTGATGATCCTACTGCTTGCTTTGAATTCCGTAGCCATCTGGCTAAGGGCGCGAGCCCGCCAACGACGCGCCTAATCGGGACTTTTTGTGCGGTTTAGGTGGGTATTCGACGTCATGAGGTAAGAATCTCACTTCCCACCGAAATCCTTGGATATCACGCCCGATTCCCATCATAGTCCGCAACCGTGGCCGCGCCAGCCCTTCGGGTGGCTCGCATTCGCCACCCTCCTTGGCATGATGCTGTATACGAACTTGGTCGGCTATCTCCACCGCGCGCCCGACCATACCAGTTACTTCGAAGAGCGGTTCAGCCTGAAAATGGTGGCAATACTCGAGGAGACCGGCAAGAATGAGCCGATCGCGACCGCCGAGATCACCACAGTCGCCGCCGTTACCGAGAAGAATCTCGCGAAATCGCGCCAGGGTGATGAAGAGGCAGAAGCGCTCTTCGCGCTTGCGTCCTTTGCCGCACATGGCAGTGTTCCGCCTGATTCCCTCCGGCACCTTGGAGCCGCCAAGAATCCTCAACTGCGGCTTATGAGTCAGATCTATGACGGCGCCAAGTTGACCTCGGACCAAGTGCGCGACCTTGAGGCAAAGATCACCGATCCTGACTTTGCCTTCCGAATGGCGCTTGGTCAGGCACGGCAACGTGCCGGAATCCTTCGTCCCTATCAAGGCGTGGTATCGGAAGGCGAGATCGGCGCCCTCGAGGTAGGAATGTTCCTCATCGGGATGGCGACTCTGCTCGGCATCTGCGTGCTCATCACTTACGCGGCCGCCCGCGCCTCAGGCCACTTGAAGCCCCTCGGGCATCCGGCGGGAACCGTTACCGGCGGTGAGGCGGACGCGCTTGGTGGCATGGCCGCGCTTCTCCTTGGCGGCTACCTTCTGATTGGAACGGTCATCACGAGGATGTCTGGAGCATTCGCGACGCGAGGACCGCTCATGAATGCCATACCCGGCGTCGTGGCGATTGGCCTGACCCTCATTGCATGGAGCATCGCACCCCTTCGCGGGCGCTTGGGCCTCAAGAACATGAAGTTGAGCCATTGCGTGCTATGGGGCGTTGGCGCCGCCGTTGCGAACCTGCCGATCGTGTTCACGGTGATGATTCTCAGCCTCAAGCTTATGCCCGGGCTTCCGATGCCGGAGCATCCGATTGAGAACCTTCTCGTCGGCCCGCGCTCGGGTTGGATGGTGCTCAGCCTCTTCTTTCTCGCTTCTATTGAGGCGCCGATCTTCGAGGAGACACTCTTTCGAGGGATCTTTCAGCCGGCCCTGGCCGCCATCGTCAAGCGCCCATGGCTGTCCGGCGTCATCACGAGCTTCCTTTTTGCCAGTATCCATCCAACGGGCGTACCTGCTTGGCCGGCGCTGGCTCTCATCGGCGGCATGTCGGTATTTCTGACCTACCAGACACGGTCTATCGTGCCATCGATGATCATGCACGCCACCCACAATGCGCTCACGTTGGCGGTCGGGCTTCTGCTTACCTAGCCTTGATCGATGCCGAGGATGCTTGAGAGGTGGGAGTCCACGAAGGGTCCGATGGATCGGAGCCGTCAGGAAGTCTCCCGTAGGTCGTCCAGACAATGCCCCACCCCAACACCTCGATCGATCCAACCGCGAACTTCACGTACAGAGGAATGGCCACGTTGTAGCTAAAGAACGCCTCGATGGGGGCGGCGATAAACATAAGGGTTACCGCAGTTAGAATCATGACCGCCGCGTCGCGCGCCGCTTCACGAAGGGCAGCCCCGCGGGTTCGGCGTCCCGGATTGATCAACGCCCACCCCAGGACGAAACCGGCAGCCCCGCTCACAATAATTCCCGAGAGTTCGGGAACGCTATGCGGGAAGATCGAGCCGAGGAGGAAAGGCGCCTGATGAATGTCGGCTTCAGACCGCATGAGTTGGCCGACGAGCATGCCGTTGGTGCCGAGCAAGTACACCGTCATGATGCCGAACGTGGCGACCGAAGAAGCGGTGGCGATCACTGCTACTTTCGGGTTATTAGCGGCATACATGCTCCACATGGAGAGATTGTCGTTGGTGCTTCGGTCGGTCGGTAACCCCTTCTTCCACATGTCGTCGAACATATCGGTTTCGGGATTGGCCATTGCCACTTTGAGATCGGGTCGCACGGTCAATAGGCCGAAGTAGCCGAACCACGAACCGAAGAAGATCGATGCGCTGACAAAGATGAAGGCCCAGCGCTTGCGGATGGTCCGGGCGGCCACCGCAACGGACCCGGCCAGGGTCGGGAAAAAGGGTCTGCGGCGCACAGTGTAGATGGCCGCGTAGGCGCGTGCCACTTGGTCGTTCAGGAATCCGGTGAGCGCTTCGTTGGTGGATTGTGTGCGTGCAAGCGCGAGATCGGACGATGCCGCTCGATAGAGTCGGACGAACTCATCCAGTTCCTCGTCGGTCAGTCGCCGAGGCGAACTTGCCTTGTCAGTCAGTTCAGTGAGCCGCCGCCAGTCTGCTTCGCGCTTTCGAACAAATCCACTCTCGTTCATCGGTTACCTACACCCATTGTACGAGGTCTCGTGAGATTCTTGGAAGCTTATTGATTCCAGTCTGAAGACGTTTGGTAGAATGGCCCCAAGCAGGAACTTGTCGCAATCGCGCCAGAGGTCGAACAAGACGGGTTGGTAGTCAGTCATAACAGGCGCGCAAGAGAGTCGGTCGGCTTAGTGCCTCAATGGCACGGCCCTTGCTCCCATTGACGCAGTATCGGCTGAGAATCGTCGGGCCGAACGAGCATGTTCTAGTATGAGCGCACATCCTTCGATTACGGATCACGAAGACGGTACCCCTAGCTACCTGGGCCGATTGACCCAGGCGCCGTTGCTCACGCCTGAACAGGAAGTGGCCTTGACCTCGGCCGTCCAGCGGGGAGATCCGACCGCCCGGAAGCGACTCATCGAGTCGAACATGCGGTTGGTCATCAACATTGCGAAGACCTACCGAAATCGCACCATTCCCCTCGAGGATCTCATTCAGGAAGGCGCGATCGGTCTGATTCAGGCTGCGGAGCGCTTCGATCCGGATAAAGGCTTTCGCTTTTCCACATACGCCACCCACTGGATTCGCCAGGCCATCGGCCGGGCCATCGACAACAAGTCGAAGGCGATTCGACTGCCGGCTCACGTTTCCCAGTCTCTGCGCCGGTTTGAACGCGAAAAGGTGCGCCTAGCCCGCGAGCTTGGCCAAGAACCGACTTATGAGCAGCTTGCGGTAGCCATGGGCCTCAACGCCAAAAAGCTCATGACCCTCGTGCAATCCTCTCAAGAATTGCTCAGTCTGGATATGACGGTGGGTGATGGGGGTGGCATGACGCTCGGTGGCATGATTCGCGACACCGCCCACGAAGACCCCGAAGCCATGATGATCACCCAGGAGATTCTAAACGAACTTCAGCGAATCATCTCGGAACTGAATGATCGCGAGCAACGTGTTATGCAACTCCGCTTCCGGGTGGACGGTACCGAACCGGCACTTCACGATGAGGTCGCTCGGGAACTCAAACTCTCCCGCGAGAGGGTCCGTCAAATCGAAGTCCAAGCAATCAAGAAGCTCCGCCAGATTGCCCAGCGCCGCCGCCTCCGCGACATGCTCGGAAAGTAGACCGACTTGCAGATTCCAGCGCCTCTGCTCCGTCCGAACGATCAGGGTGCAAGATCTCGTCCACTCACGGCGCGCGTCACTGGCCAGCCAACGAGCGCCATAAAGTATCATGGTGACCTTCATGCGCGCGCGGTGGTTTCGTAAGACGGAAGGCCCTGAGTATCGCTTGCCCTTCATTGAGGGAATCCGAGGCTTGGCTGCGCTTTACGTCGTGCTGGGCCACATTTGCTCGATGAGCGACCCGCGCGCCTTTCAAAACTTCACGAGCAACGCCCCCGCCTGGCTTCAACAGATCATGACGCCCTTATGGGATGGCCATCTTGCTGTGGCAGCGTTTATCGTCGTGTCCGGCTTCTGCTTGCAGATGTCGCTCTTTCCCGGTAAGGACGGGCGCATCCATCGGCTTGGCGAGTACCTCAAGCGCCGGGCGCGCCGAATGCTCCCCGCCTATTACGCATGCCTTGTCCTAAGCCTGGTGATCTGCTTCACCGTCACTAACCGGCTGCCGGGCATGCCGTTTGAACAATATCTGCCGGTGACCTGGCAAAATGGGCTCGCCCACCTTTTCCTCATCCAGAATTGGTCGCCGACTTGGATGTACAAGATCAACGGGGTCCTCTGGAGCATCGCCATCGAGGCTCAGCTTTACTTGCTTTTCCCAATTCTGGTCTGGCTGATGTTCAAGACCGGCCGAGTAGCGGTGACCGTGCTCACCGCGATGGCGGCAGCCGCCATCCTCTTCGGACGACCGATTTGGCAAGCCGTCTCGACTGGCTCCGTGGGACTTGCCGATGCGGCGCGGAACGCCCAGGCTGACCCTGCTGCCCTCAAGCTCTATCCTTGGTATCTTGCTCTCTTCGCCTTCGGCATGGTGGCAGCCTACATGGCCTTTCGGCCGAGCTTGAAGTTTGGGGTGAAACCAAAGCTGGCGCTGCTGCTAGCAGCGGCGTGCGGGCTCGGAGCGATCCAAGCCGTGCGGACGATCCAGCCCATCTATGTGTCTGATGCATTGATGGCGGGCGCGGTGGCGCTGATTCTTTATTCAGGCCTCACCCGTCCCGGGCATTGGTTTATGCGGGCGCTTGGCTGCAAGCCGCTCGCCTGGCTGGGACTTTTCAGCTACAGCCTCTATCTGATTCATCATCCCGTCGAGCAGGTTCTCTACTACTACCGCCCGGCGTGGGCAAACGGCGAAGTCGGCGTTTTTGGCTATTTGGCCGCCTGTCTGCCTGCGATGATCCTTGTTGCTTGGGTTTTCTGGTGGTTCTTCGAAAGGCCATTCCTCCGCCGACCAGCCCTGTATCAGAGCAACCTGGTTCAGGTTCCGACTCGATTGCCGAGAGCGATTTCTACGCCCACCGTCCCCTCAGGACCGGTTGGCCGGCGTGGCCAAATGGCGCCTGAAGCCCTGCTGGAGGGCGCTATCGAAGCAGCGCCCGGGGAATCGGAGACGACGCCCATCGAAGTGCATCCGCTTCTGTAAAACGCCAGAGGTGTTCTACACCCACTCTCAGGCCAACCCTTGGCGATTCGAGGATCGTCTGGGCAGGCGATCCCGACTCAAAGTGCAGGGGGGAGTTGGTGTCGAACAGGTTCCAGCCATTTTGCTTTCGGCTGATCCCAAAGGCGGCGGCAAGTTTCCCCGGACCACTGAGTAAGTCTTCAGGCCGTCGTGCCTTGGGTCGCCTGATGGCCATCTCTTCGGCTCCCGAAATGGGAATCGCCGCGCGGATCAACACTGCGGCGGCGACGCCTGGCGAATGCGCAGTGATGTTCAACATCCAGTGAACGCCGTAATTGAAGTAAACGTAGGCATGGCCTGGCGGCCCGAACATGACCTCGTTCCGAGGAGTGGAGCCTCGGTGGGCGTGACATGCCGGATCGTCAGGCGTGCGATATGCCTCGACCTCAATCAGGCGGGCACGGATAGGGCCATAGACGAGTTCCAGGCCAAGCAAAGCCCTGGCACCGCCCAGCACGTCCTCCCCTAGCTGGGCGAGAACCTCATCTCTACGATCGATCATCACCGGTGTTCCACTGTCGCGACGACCAATCGGCCTAAAGACCCGGCGGAGCAAAATGTTGCTTCCATGACAGGAAATCATCGAAGGTGCTTCGGCTAAACTTGGGTTCGTCTTTCATGGAGGTTTACCGATGATTCGCAGCGCAGAAGCAATTTGGCATGGCAGTCTTAAAGAGGGTACCGGAGCCCTAACCAGCGATTCCGGGGTTCTGGCATCGACCCCTTACAGTTTCCGTACCCGATTTGGCGAGGATAAGGGCACCAATCCCGAAGAGTTGATTGCGGCCGCCCACGCTGGCTGCTACTCGATGGCCCTCAGCATGGTCCTTGGGGAGTCCGGCATCCTGGCCGAGTCGATTCATACCCACGCGCACCTCACGATGGAGCCGGTCGATGGGGCCCCGACAGTGACCAAAATCCACCTGGTGACCACGATCCACGCCCCGGGCGCCGATAAGGACAAAGTCGAGACGGCCGCCCACGGCGCAAAAGAAGGATGCCCGATCAGCCGACTTTTGAAAGCGGCCGAAATCACGTTGGAAGTCATTCCCGAGGTTTAGGGGGCCGCTTTCACGAACGGGGACCGAAGGTCCACTGATAGGCGAGGTAGGCGCTGGCGTGGTCGCTGCCCTGCAACCCGGTGCCGAGGGAAAGCATGATGTGGTGCCCCTCATCGAAGTCGTACACGCCCCCAAGGTTGAAACCCGTGATCTCGCCGAAGCCGTTGACCTGGCTAGTCGTGTGAAACAGCTCTCCCCCGAGCATCAACCTCTGGGTGGTTTGGCACTGGAGCGTGATTCCCGAAAACCAGTAGTCCCGGAGACCGGTGGCGGGAACGTGCCAGAAGCCGCCGCCGCCATAGGCGGTCCAGTTTCCGAAGTCCTTCTGAAGCCAGAGAGGAGCGTAGAACGATGCCGACCCGGTTCCAAGTCCTCTGGATTGACTACCGGTCGGCACTTCGACGAGGGGAAAAACACCGGCCATCGGGCGATGGTTCGTTTCCTGCATGAATCGAAACTTCGCGCCAATCTCGGTGTCACCCAGGCCAAACACTGTCGGCTGACCCATGGCTGCGACATAGGCCAAGGGAGCAATGATATGAAGTTGCAGGTTGGGTGCAGCCCCATAGTTGACCTCAAGGTGGGGCAAGGTGCCGGTGGTGGCCCCGAATTGCTGACTGTCGATTGAGGCGATGTAGACCTCGTAATGCTTGAAGTCGACCGGCTGAGGATCATCGGTGAGGAAGGGCGGCCCTGCGTTCGCCGCGCAGGCGGCGGCAACCGCAAAGACGACACATACAGGTCGAATCCTCATGGACCGCCAGTATAACCTGCGACCCTCAATCCAGCCTCTTTCCCATGCACATGCTGATCGCGACATCCACGTAGGGCGGATAGTTCTCGATCTGGGTGTAGCCCATCTTGCGATAGAGCGCAATGGCCTCGGGTTGGGCGAGCCCCGTCTCCAATACGGCCGTCCGAGTTCCCAGCTCGATGGCCCATGCTTCCAGTTCCTGCATGATCGCAACGGCAATCCCCTTGCCCCGGTGCTCTGGACGCACGTACATTCGCTTGATTTCAACCGTGGATTCGGGAAGTGGACGAAAGCAACCGCATCCAACAGGATGTCGGTCCCAAAGAGCGACAACGGCGGTTTCAACCTTATCCACCTTATTGTGCGGATCGAACTCTGCCTGTATCGGGCCGTACCGAGACACCAAGTCGGCATCGAGCAACTCAATCAAACCGAGAATCTCGGGCGAGCGTCCATGGGTGCGGACGATCTGAAGCATCCCGAGATTATAGAACCACGGGGCTCAAGAATCAAGGCCGCTCAGACGGGCTCGTTGCCAGAGTGCTGGGCTCGAGTGTGCTTGATGAGCGCCTCAATCTCGTCCTGCTTGGCGCCCATGTTTTCCAGGATCTTGATCGTGAGCCGCTGCTGGGCTTCCATGCGCGCGAGAATGTCTTTGACTTCCTTCTCTGCTTTCACGTTGACCCGATAGTCGTTTTCGGCACGAAGGTCAGAATGCCTTCCTTGCACGTTTTGACCGACCATGATGAGCGGCATCAGGAGGATCTGGATGACGTTGCTCATGAGCAAATAGGCTACGAATGCGGGGAATGGGTCAAAGGCCTTCCATCCCAAACCCGGCGCTAGGCCGGCAATGATGTTGTAGCCGCACCATATGACGGTCCAACCCAAAATAATGAGGAAGAACCCCATCGAGCCGACTTTCTCGGTGATCACGACAGCCGAACGTTCGAGCGGGCTCAAACTCTCGGCGTGCTTCTTGGCGACATGGAAGGGCTCGGTTCCTTCCGGCAACTTAACGTGCTGATCCACAGTTCTCAAACTCCTCGGGATTCGCGGTCGCGGGTACCCTCTCTTAGCCATGACGGTTCGGGAACTGCGAGAGAAGTATCTAAAGTTTTTCAAATCGAAGGGTCACACACAATTTCCGTCCGGCTCGCTCATTCCCTATGACGTTACTGGCAGATTGGATGAAAGCCTGCTCTTTAACGGGGCAGGCATGGTGCAGTTCAAGCCCTACTTCCGTGGGATCGCCCAGCCCCAGAATCGCCGTCTGACCAACGTTCAGAAGTGTGTGCGAACCGGCGATATCGATGAGGTCGGCGATGCGAGTCACTTGACCTTCTTCGAAATGCTGGGCAATTTCTCCTTTGGCGACTATTTCAAGAAAGAGGCGATCGGGTTTTCCTGGGAGTTTCTCTTTGGCGCGGAGTGGCTTGCGCTAGACCCGGCACGCCTGTGCGTCACGATCTTCGAAGAGGACGATGAGGCCTTCGAGATTTGGTCGGCATTATGGTCGATGGCGGGGTTTGAGCCCTCAAACAAGATCATCCGTCTCGGGGAAGAAACCAATTACTGGCCGGCCGGTAGCTTTTCTTCTGGACCGCCGGGGCCCTGTGGTCCAAATTCGGAGATGTTCTATTGGGTGGGAGATGCGGCGCCGCCGGCCGGGGCCTATGGCCGGGCTGATTACGAACGCGACGACGCAGCCGGAAACTGGCTGGAGATTTGGAATGACGTCTTCATCCAGTTCGAATGGCAGGGCCGCCATCGCAATCCCGAGCGTCCCTCTGATGGCTACATCAAGGATGGCATGCCCGAGTTGCCGTTCCGGAGCATCGACACCGGAATGGGACTTGACCGCACGGCCGTCGCGCTTGCCGGACTGAAATCGGTTTACGACACCGACGCGTTCGCCCCCATCCTACGCATCGTCACCGAAATGGGCTCGTTCACCTACGGTGAGGATCGCGACAAGGACCGGGCGACCCGCATCATCGCCGACCACATCCGCACCGCCGTTTTCTGCATCGCAGATGGCATTTTGCCCTCCAACAATGGACGTGGCTACGTGCTGCGCCGCTTGATCCGCCGTGCGGTATTGAAAGGGCAGCGCGCCCTTGGATTCGACCGCCCATTCTTCCACCTGGTCTATGAGGGCGTGGCCGAGGCCATGGGGCATCACTACACCGAAGTGATTGAAAGGCGCGAGGTCATCTTGGAAACGCTGCTGAGTGAGGAGGAACTGTTCCGCAAGACCGTCCGACAGGGCGAGGAGATGCTCAATGCGCGGCTTGCCGAGTTCCGCGCGGTCGGCGTATTGCCGGGCCCGGTGGCGTTCAAGCTGTACGACACCTACGGTTTTCCCCTTGAGGTGACCCGCGAGCTGTGTGACGAGGCAGGCATAGCGGTTGACGTCGAAGGCTACGAGGCGTCGATGAAGGCGGCCCAGGAGCTTTCAAAAGGCGCGGCTGGCGTAGAGTCCGCCTATGGGCATTTGACCGCCGATGACCGGTCGGAGTCGGTGGACGGCGGGCTCAAGCCGACCACCTTTCTTGGATACGAGACTTGCCATGCCGAGGCTGCCCTAGCGGGGATCAAGCCACTTGAACAAGGAGCCATGGTGGCCATGGATGCGACCCCCTTTTATGCCTCCTCCGGGGGCCAGACTGGAGATACGGGGTATCTCGACGCCGGCGACGTCAAACTTGTAGTTTCCGATACCCAAAAGGCCGATGGCATCTTCTGGCACCGCATCGACGGCACCGGGTTCGATGCCTTGCGTGGCCTTCTCGGCAATCGCGTGAGCGCCATTGTGGATGAGCCTCGGCGTCGGTCCATTCAGCGGAACCACACCGCAACCCACCTTCTTCACGCTGCACTCCGGCAGACTTTAGGCCCGCATGTGGCCCAAGCCGGCTCATATGTTGGCCCCGACCGCCTTCGCTTCGACTTCACTCACGGAAAAGCGCTTTCGCCCGACGAAAAGGCGAGAATTGAAAGGACTGTCAATGAGCAGATCCTCGAAAACACGGACGTGGTGACCCATGTCGACCTCCCGATCGCCGAAGCGAAACGCCGTGGCGCGATGGCGCTTTTTGGGGAGAAATATGGAGATCGGGTTCGAATGGTGGAAATCGGTGAGTTCAGCCGCGAGCTTTGCGGAGGCACCCACGTCCGCACAACGGGTGAGATTGGCCTATTCAGACTGGTGGGCGAAGGCAGCGCCGCAAGCGGTGTAAGGCGCATTGAGGCGCTTACTGGTGAAGGCGCCTATGCATGGTCCGTCGAAGAATCAAGTCGACTGGCCGAAATGGCGCACGCTCTACGGACGACGCCGGGCGAACTGAGCCATGCCATAGAAAACGTTCAGGCGCAACTAAGGGAAGAGCGGCGAAGGCGGGAGAAGGCCGAAGCCGCGCTCCTTCGAGGGGAGACTGTCGAAGCTCAAGGGTCGGTGCGCCACGTTAAAGGCATCGACCTTTGGCTACCTCCGCCCTACGAAGGCATCGACCCCAAGCTGGTGGCCTCGCAGGTTGACTCCCAAGTGGCGGCCAACCCTCGGCTGGTGGCCCTCGTTGCCGTGATCGCGGATGGTCGCATCACCTTGACTTGCAAAGCGGGGCCCGAAGCCGTGAAAAAGGGCGTTCACGCCGGCAAATTGGTGGGCGAGGTCGCCAAGCTGGTGGGAGGAGGTGGAGGCGGTCGTCCCGATTTCGCGACCGCAGGGGGAAAGAACCCCGAACAAGCGGAACTGGCGCTGTCGGCCGTCGATGACATTCTAGCCGCCCAAATCCACGCCGATTGAACGCACGGGCGCCGTCAACCGGTTTACAATAGGGATACAGTTATGGACCCAACGCAAAGCTTCGACCCCAACCGCACCCAACTCACCGGGGTTCCCGGCGCGGTAGACCCTAACCGTACGATGATCGGGGGGCCAGGTTTTGATCCCTACAAGACTCAGGCCATCCAGGGGCAAGATCCCCTTGCCGGCTGGGACCAGCGAACCGCAGCCATGGCGGCGATGCCAGCCGGTCCGGCGCTGGCAGTCCAGATCATTCCCGGTCGCGAGGCCCAGATGGCAAACGGCCCAGCGCGCGAGCAATTCTTGCTGGATATTTCGGCCCCTGGAGTTCCGGGGATGCCCCTTGGCGGCGGGGCAGGTATGCGTACTCCCCTGAACCTGTGCCTTGTCATCGATCGTTCCGGTTCAATGGAAGGCGCACCTTTGGAATACGCCAAACAGGCTTGTGCCCACGTGGTGGACCTGCTTAGCCCTAACGACGTCCTCAGCATCGTCACCTTTGAGGAGACGGTCGACCTGCTTATGCCTGCCCAGCGAGTAACCGACCGCCAGCGCATCAAGGACGGCATCATGCGACTGGTCGCCGGCAATACCACCCATCTGCATGGCGGTCTAACGATGGCGCTTCAGCAAGTGCTCTCCTTCTCCGATCCGGGGAGGGCGACCCGCTTGGTGGTCCTGACCGACGGAGACCCGACGGCCGGCATCAAAGACTTCCCGACGTTGACCCAATTTGCCGCCGAAATCAAGCAAAAGGGTGTCACCATCACGTTCCTTGGCTTCGGACCGGACTACAACGAGGAGCTTCTCGCGGGCATGGCCAAGAAAGCCGGGGGCAACTACTACTTCATCGCCCAACCGGCCCTCATTCCCGAAGTATTTCGGAACGAGTTGGACAAAATGCTGACGACGGTCGCCCGGAACCTTAGCCTGACATTCAAGCCCGCTCGTTGGGTCACCTGCCGGGCGCCTCAGCAAGCTTCAAGCGGCCAGGAATTTGTCGTCACCCTTGCCGACATGGAGCGTGGTTCGACCGTGCAGCAAGTCCTCGATCTTGAATTTCAAAATCATCCGTTGGGCTGGTACCGCGTTGCCTCGGGTCGGCTGACCTACGATGACACCGTCAATGGTAAGACGGAAGCCGTCGACCTTGATTTTGTGATCGAGTTCACGGCCGACAGCGCACGCTATTCCGTTCCTGCCGACGTTCGGGTGGCTCAGGCCGCCCAGGTGGCCGCCGCTTCCCGCGTGGTCGAGAAGACCATTCTGGGCATGAAGACGGGCCAATTGAGCGCAGCCGGCGCCATGCAGGAACTCCAGAAGACCCAGGCGTTGCTGCTCACCCAGGGGCGCACCGCCGACGCCCAGGAAGTGACGATGGCACTGCGCGCCCTCCAGTCGGGCGATCAGACGTCGGCCGAGAAAACCCTTCTTGGCACCGTGTTCAATCTGGACCAGGGAAAGAAATAGCGTTCGGTACACTACCGGCAGTGCCTGAATCACTTGTTGGCATGGACCGGGCGCAGCTTCAGTCCGCGCTTGGGGGGCGCCCGGATGCCAAGCTGCGATCAAAACAGCTTGCGCACCATCTCTATGCCCGCGCCGTCGCTGGCTTCGATGAAATGCTGGACCTCCCAGCCGAACTTCGCCAATGGCTTTTGGGGGAGTTTCGTTGCCAACCGCTCTTGGTAGCCGCCCATCGAAAATCGGTTGATGGCGTCGATAAACTCCTCGTGCATGCTGGTGACGATCAGGTGTTCGAGTGCGTGCTCTTGCCCTACGAAGACCGGGTTTCGTGCTGTATTTCCAGTCAGGTCGGTTGCCCGATGGGTTGCAAGTTTTGCGCGACCGGCTTGGGCGGATTCGACCGCAACTTGTCGGTTGGGGAAATTATCGGACAGTATTTGCTTCTTCAGCGTCTAAGCCAGCGGCGGATCAGTCATGTTGTGTTCATGGGGATGGGTGAACCGCTGCTCAACCTCGACCATCTGCTAAAGGCTATCGAGCTTCTTCATGAGGAAGTGGGTTTGAGTCACCGTCACATCACGGTCAGTACGGTAGGCATCGTTCCCCAAATCCACCAACTGGCCGAACTGAATCTGCCGATCCACCTTGCCTTAAGCCTGCATTCGCCGCTTGACGAGGTGCGAAATCGGCTAATGCCGGTGAATCACAAATGGCCTGTGGCTGAGGTGATGGAAGCGATGCTTGCCTATCAACGGGCCACCCGCCGAAAAATCACGATCGAGTACCTCCTCATCAAAGATGTAACGGACACCCCCGAGCAGGCCACGGCCTTGGCACGTCTAATCCGGGGCGCGCCAAGTGTGGTCAATCTGATTCCCTATAACTGGGTTGATACCGAGCAGGGATTTGTCAGACCGGGTAGGGACCGGATCAGGGCGTTCCGAGGTGAACTGGTACGCCGGGGCGTTAACGTGACCGAGCGAACCGAACGTGGGCACGAGATCGCGGCCGCCTGCGGTCAGTTGGCAGGACGCCACAAGGGTCTCTTTGCAAGGAGGGTTGCATCATCGGCCAAATCGGTTACCGCTCGCTAGGGACCGCGTTCGCACTTGGCCTGGTCGCTTCGGGATGCTCTCATCAATCATCGGCGCCGCCCAAGCCTCCCCCGCCGCCACCGCCCATGCGCGATCAGATTCACACGTCTGAGGCGACCGTCGAGTGTCGCTCAAACGATTCGACCCATCGCCTCCTTTGGACCGTTACATCTAGTGACCTCAATTTGAACGTTAGTGACAGCGGCCCTCTTTTCGGTAACGCCACCCATGTGAACGGATTCATGTACACGAACGGATCGAAAGCGGCAAGTTTTCAAGCGGATCGGGGCTCGGACAGGGGGCGCTCAAGCTTGGAGTTGGATGGGCACGTTGTCGTGGTGTCCCATTCGGAATCGCGAACCCTCACATGCGACGTCCTAAAATGGAATCCGAACCGAAGGCTGGCGATTGCCACAGGTAATGTTCGATATCAGACTCTGGGAACGAAAGTGGGCCCATTCCCTGAAATATGGGCCCAGCCCGATTTAGGAACCCTCGGTACGCCGGACTTGATGAAATGAATAAGCGTCTCGCTCGCTCGCCATTGCTCTTGAATGCGTCGCTTTGTGCGCTACTCGTGAGCCCCGCCCTTGGCGGGGCACAGGCCTACACGGTTGAATTCGATACTGCAAAAGGGCCGTGGGTCATCCAAGTGAAGAGCTTCAAATCCCAACTGAAGAACCCACCCAAGTCCGATGCCTACCATTGCATCTTGAAGGGAACGCCAGTCCGCGCAACCTTCAACGGAACGGGAGCCGAAGGAGCTCAGCGGGTGCTTACCGCTCCGAGCATGACGGCAGACGTCCACACCGCCCAAAGGGATGGAGGCACGAAGGAAATGGTGCTTGATCACGCGGAGTTCACCGGTGGGGTGGCTGGTGAGGAGGTCCGCGCCGGTTCTTCCCTCAATGTTTCCTCGCAAGCGGCAACCGTTACCACTCAGGGAACCGACTACCTCATGCACCTGATCGATGATGTTCGAGTCGTCCGAAAGGATGCAAATTCCGGGTCGTTTTTGCTTACGGGATCGAATGCCAACATCCTCAGTCCCCTTTCGGGGGGCTCCAGTGGCGACCTAGATGGGCCGGTGCACTTTGACATGGATAGTCGCCCGCCGGGCAAGAGCCCATCTCATTTTGTAGGGGATTGCGACCATGCTCATTTCGATATGACGGCCTCGCCATTCACGGTGACGATGACCGGCAACGTTCGCACCTCCGGGGACCTCACGGCCGGGCCCTTCAAATTGGTCTCTGGAACGTCGGCAAAGGTGATCGTGAGGTTTATCAAAGTGGCGGAAGGGTATCAGGTCGTTGATGTCTCTGGGGAAAACGGCGAGGCTGACATGGGGGACCACTAGCACTTGAGAATTCGCGGCGTCGACCTGCACAAATCCTATAAACGGCATCCCGTCGTACGGGGCGTCAACTTCGAGATCGCCCAGGGGGAGATCGTGGGGCTGCTGGGGCCGAATGGCGCAGGCAAGACGACCACGTTTTATATGACGGTGGGGCTAGTGAGTCCGACCGCCGGCCAAGTGTTCTTGGACGACCAGGACATCACCAAATGGCCGATGTACAAACGAGCTCAGTACGGCGTCGGCTACCTTCCCCAAGAGCCGAGCGTGTTCCGCAGGTTAACCGTCAGCGACAATCTAAGGCTCGTACTGGAGCTCAAAAAGCTCCCTCCCGACGTCATCAAAAAGCGCATTCTTGAGTTGGCCGAGGACCTGCATATCGTAGGATTGTTGGATCAACTTGGGAACAGCCTTTCCGGTGGCGAGCGTCGTCGTGTCGAAATTGCCAGGTCCCTCGCGACCAACCCCGCGTTCATCCTTCTTGATGAGCCGTTCGCCGGCATCGACCCCAAGACGATCGAGGAAATTCAAAGCATCATCGACCGGCTCCGGTCACAAGGCATCGGGATTTTGATCACGGATCACAATGTTTCCGCCACCTTGGGCATCACAGACCGCAACTACATCCTTGTCGACGGCGAGATCATCGCCGAAGGCGACGCCCGGGAGATCGCCAACAACGCCTTGGTGCGCAAACACTACTTAGGGTCTCAGTTCGGCACCGATCCGCTGACCGGAAGGGATGATGTGAGCGCAACTCCTCCCTCCAACGATCCACCATCCACAGAGGGTGATCATCCAGGAAGGGAGGCCCGAGCCTGAAGCGCCTCGACCGTCTGATCATTGGCGAGTTATTTGGGCCGTGGGCGTTTGGAGTGGCGATGTTCACCGTGCTGGTGACGTCGGCCTTATACCTGGGCAAAGTATCCGATTACCTCGTCCAAGGCGTTGCCGCCACCCAGGTATTCCAGTTCACGCTGCTGATTCTTCCGGGCGTCCTCGTGAAGACCTTCACGATGGCGACACTGCTGGCAACGCTGCTCGCCTTTGGGCGACTCAGTTCGGACAGCGAGGTCGTCGCGATGCGGGCCGCAGGCGCGAGCATTTACCGAATCGTCCGCCCTGCACTGCTCTTCTCGGTCGTCGTAGCCGGACTCGCCTATGTGCTTGGGGAGACGATCGTGCCCGCCGCTACTTTGCAAACCTACAGCATCAAAGACAAACTGGAACGCAGCGCCAACGTTAAAGCGCTGAACCCGGAGAGCTTTCCTATCCACAAGCCACGGAGCGGTGAACTGGTGGGGCAACTGATCGCCCAAGATGCAAATCTGGCCGCCCAGGCGTTCCACGGCATCACCGTGGTGGCTTATGACGCGCAGCATAATGTGCGCTGTATTCTTCTCGCTCGCGAACTGGATTTTGACCCTGATGTGTTTGCGAAAACCGGCGCGGGGTGGGTGCTGCGCGGAGGCGCCACGGTTTACTTTATGGATCGCCCTGACTACATTGCCCACATTCCCGATAAAGTCTGGCCGAGCTACATTCCTCAACCATCGCGGGCGTACGAAGACTTGCTCCTGAGCAAGGTAAACGATGGAGACGCATTCACGACGGCCCAACTCTGGGGTGAAATCGCCGCCGCTTCGATAAATCCGGCGTTTGGTAAGTCTTCGCTGGCGAATTACCAATTCTGGCTTTGGAATAAGCTGGCTCTCCCGCTGGCCGCTGTCGTGTTCGGCCTCCTCGGCGCCCCATTGGGCATTCGGAATACGAGAACGAGTTCGGCCACCGGCTTTGCGATGGCGGTTGGCATCATCTTTGCCTACGATATGCTCGCCAATATGCTCAATACGTTCGCAGAAGGGGGCGTTATTCCGCCTTATGTCGCCAGCTTTACGCCTCTTGTCGTCGGCGCCCTGTGCGCACTGGTCATCATGAAACGTCGGAACCTTTAGGGGACTTCACGTGTCGATAACGAGCTTCTTGGTCACAATCATCACCGTAGCCGTACTTGGCGGCCTCGTGGCGATCGTTGCTGACGGGCTCGGTAGACGAATCGGCAAGAAGAAGCTCAAATTGGGTCGTCTCCGGCCGAAACACACCGCACAGGTTCTTACCTCGGCCGGCGGCGCAAGCATCGCGTTAATGGTCTTAGGAGTGCTCTCGGTCACGAGTAACTCGGTCCGCACCTGGCTCTTGGAAGGCGACCGACTTGTGGCGGAGAGATCCACCCTCCAGAAGGAGATCACATCACTCCAGGATCAGCGCAACGCCATGACCCTCCAGATAGGTTCGCTGAATCAGCAGATGGAAGTCGTCCAGGCAAAGAGCAACCAAACCAAGGCGCGCAACCTGACCCTAGAACGTCAGAACCAGTCCTTTGAGATGCGAAACGCCGGCCTCGCTTCTCGCAACACGACGCTGACCGCAGAGGCGAGTCGCCTGACGTCGGAAGAAACGAAGCTGAATGGGGAAATGCACAAGATTGAGGCGACCGCTCAGAAGCGCCTTGCCACGCTCGATGCCCAGATCAAGACAACGGAAGCCAAACTCAGGGTTGTTCAAAATGACTTCCAACGATCCGACGAAGGCAATGACTACTTCATGCGATCCGATCTCACCTTTGGCATCGGGGAAGAACTCGCTCGTCGCGATGTGGACCCTCACCTCACCGAGGATGAGGCATCAGCACTCTTCGATGAGGCGATGGCCGAGAGTCGTGAAGTGGCATCGGAACATGGCGCAAGGGCCAGGGACCGGTCGCCGGTCGTCACGCTTTACGATGCAACCGACCCGAGAACCCACCGAACGGTGACCGCCGGTGAGGAGCGGCGCACCACCATCGCCCAAATGACCCAGGCTTCGGATCATCAAGTGATGATTGTTCGTGCAGGCTTTAACTCCTTCGCGCGGCTTCCGGTACTTGCGCTGGTTGAGATCAAACAGAACCCCTTGATCTACCGGAGCGGCGAGACGCTTGCCTCTGCTCGCGTTGACGGAACTCAATCCGAATCCGGAATTCTTGCCCAGGTGCAACAGTTCATCCGCGACGATGTCGGCGCCGAAGTACGGAGCAGGGGGATGATCCCGCTGGACACCCGATCCGAGGGCGGTGTGGGAGAAATCCCGATGCTTGATGTCATCACATTGCTCCATTCCATTGAGGCGCGAAACGCGGTGGTGACGGTTGAGGCGGTCGCCGAGCGGGATACCCGCGCTTCCGGCCCGTTGAAGATCAACTTTCGCGTAGACTGAACGCCTAACCAGGGTGAAAGACAAAGTCGTACTCGCGATTGATCCGGGAACCGCCAAGCTGGGCATGGCGATCGTCACACGGCGGTCGGATGGCTCCCTGGAACTGCCCTGGCGGTCGATTGTGCCACGACCTGACCTGGTGTCTTCAATCGAAGCCGCCCTCGGCACTTTTCCAATCGAGTTGGTCATCGTAGGCTCAGGCACCCAGTCTAAAGAGGTTGTGGCTGAGATAAGGCATCTCGCCCCAAGTATGGCGGTCCTAGTGGTCGATGAGCGCGATACCACCATTCACGCCCGCGAGCGATACTGGGAACACAATCCGCGGCGGGGCTGGCGACGGCTTTGGCCGGCGACACTCCAGGTACCGCCGGATCCTGTCGATGATTTTGTCGCCCTCATTCTCGCGGAGCGGGTGCTGAACCAGGGATAGGTTCGCGCAAGGCCGACTCGGCTTCGCGCCGGGACCATGAATGCGGTATCAAGTAGACGGTGTCGAATATCCGCATCCTTGGCATTTCCGGCAGCCTGCGCAAGGCTTCCCATAACAGGGGCCTCATTCGGGCAGCGCAGGCACTGTTCCCTTCCGATGTAACCTTCGAGATCGGCGAGATCGGTGACCTTCCCCATTTCAGCGAGGACTTGGAGCCGGATTTCCCGGCCGAGGTTCGGTCATTTCGCGATTCAATCGAAAGGGCGGACGCGGTATTGATCGCGCTAACGGAGTATAACCACTCGATTTCGGGGGTTCTTAAGAACGCCATCGATTGGGCCTCTCGTCCGCCGAAGATGCTGCGCGGCAAGCGCCTCTTCCTAATGGGCGCCGCCACCGGAGAGTCAGGGACGATCCGTGCCCATGAGCACATGGTACAGATTTCGTTCTACCCTGGGATGGTTCTGGATGCCGGCGTTCGATTGTTCGTCCAGCGCTCAAGGGGCAAGTTCGATAGCGACGGGAATCTGATCGATGAGGCGACGCGTGAGCAACTTCGGAAGCTGGTTGATCACATCATCGCCACTGTACGAGCGGCCAAATCGTAGCTGGCGACCTAACGACGAAGCACGCCATTCCGGTGAGGTCTCCACTGCTGTCAGGCCGGCGTTTCAATCAACTCTGGTCGTTGGGTGCCGGGCACCTCCGTGCGCCGGGTCCGAGCCCCCAACCACAGGGCGCGGATGCGCGAAAGGCGAGAACGAGAGCGAACAACGTGCCTCAGACGACACGGAGGTCGTCAGCCCTCAACGGTGGCTGGGCGGGCCTGCGCCTTTTCGGATTATTGCGTTGGAGGCGCGGGAACCGGAACTGGAACCGGGGCAGGCGTCATGGCCGCTGGGCGGTCCGGGTTGTGCGGCGACACCACGATCTCCAGACTGCCGTCCTTGCGCAAATGCACCGCAACATGACGGCGCGCTCCCCCTACCATGGGTAGTTCCCGCCGATCCGCATTGCTCAAGTCAAGGGCCTTCTCAATCAACGACTTAACGTCGCCACTCGCCTGGATGGCCTTCAGTACGCGCACTTTGATCTCCAAGCTTTCGGGAGCGTCCGCTGAGTGCGGCTCCATGGCGATCCGGGTTAGGGCCCCTTCCTTGATGACCGCCCGGAGTTCTTTTGCGCTGAGTTTGAGTAGGGGCCGCACCTCTTCAAAGGCCGCCCGTTCTGCGTCATGGACCTCTTTGGCCACCCTTGGCGACTCTGGCGCTGAATCGTCGCCCTCTGCGCCCACTTTCTTAGTGACGACGTCCGCGAGTGCCTCACACCTGGCTACGATGGTCCGCTCCACTGCCGGATTTTGTAGTTCGTGATCCATGTTATCGAACACTTTTTCAAGATTCTCGATACCCGCATCGGTGGATCCGTCCGATGGGATTTGGGAAGCCCCGTCGCTAGCCTCATTGCCATTTGGAATGGGATCGGTCTCGATGACGGGGGGCGCGGGAGGGCGAACGCCGTCGGGAGTAACGACGTCAAATCCAACCACCGGAAATGCTCTTTCGCTTGCCTTCTCCAACGCTATGGGACGAGCCTGTCGCTTTGCCGATTCGGCTCTGACCATGTCGCTCAAAGCCCTTACCTTGGCCTGAAGTTCCTCCATGCGATGCTGATCGGCGGCGTAGATTTCTGCCTTCTGCGCTTTGAGCAGTGCTTCCTGCTGAATCATCGCGGATTGCTCCGCAGATGCTTGCTGTTCGCCGGTGCGGACGACCCTGTCGATTTCCGTCGTTAACCGCCTCAGACGCCTTCGGACCTGCTCGCGTTGCCTTGGGGATAGATCCTTCGATTTACGGATCATCCCATCGGTTTCGAATAGGGCGTTGGGGTCGGCGAGTAACCGCTTGACCTTGGCGACGACCGCGTTGGAAAGGGTGGAGTCTTGGCGGAGCGTCTTCGCCGCGGCCGGAAAAGGCCGGGCAAACATCGCCAAAGGCAGCAGTAACGCAATCGCCGCCGTCGGCGCAAGGCCCCGACGCACGCGTCGAGGCTCTGAAGGAAGGGACACGATTCGACGAATTCTTTGCATAAGAGAACCTCCATTTGCACTTAGCGCGACGCGAGGTCGCAGGGCGCGGCTCTCGGCGAGGCTGAACAGTGCTCGGGCATAGCCGAGGCGATCACCGAGGGCCTCGACGGCCATGTCATCGCAGCAGTGCTCGCGTTCCTCGCGGAGAACATGAGATATCCACCAAACGGCGGGGTGATAGAACATCGCTGCTTCGAGAGCCGACTGGACGAGATTCACAAGGTAGTCATGGCGACGCACATGGGCCAACTCGTGAGCAAGGAGTGCGTCTATCTGTTCGGGGCTGAGGGTGGTTAGTGCACTCAGCGGGAAGAGAATCACCGCCTTCATCGCCCCTACCACGGCTGGGGCATCCACTCGCTCGGTGACCATGATGGCAATCGGCCGTCGGATCCCCATTCGATCGGCCAGAGAGTCGAGCCGCTCCTGCCAAGCTTGACCGATGGTCACTGCCTTATTACGCAGTCGAAACACGACCAGGAAGCCTCCCGCCAGGCGCACGCTCATCACCACGAGCCCAATGACCCAAATGACCACCACCTGGGGAAGGTTGGCTTCGATCCGCGCCGCCATGGGCAACGTAGAGATGGTTGAGATCGACCTCATCGACGGTCCAGATACGACGGGTGACTGAGCCGCGAGATAAGCGCACGTCGCAAACGGCGTCGCCAAACAGAGCGCCAGGGCGCCGAGCGCGATCGAATAGCGGACGTTGGCCGAGCAGCGTTTGGCCGCGAGCAAAGCCACTGCAAGTACGGCAGCAATGATCGCCACCTGCCAAACCGAGTGGACAATGGTCCAGCCGAGCATGCGAACCATGGTTTGAGCGTATGGATTCATGATTGTTCCTTCTCCAGTTCGTCGAGATAGCGCCTGATTGCTGCAAGCTCGTCCGCGCTCGCGGTCTTTCCCTGAAGGGCGTGCAGCACCAACTTTTGGGCAGAACCGCCAAACGCTTTATCAAGGAGGTCGTCCACGAGGGATTGCTGCGTGGCATCCTCAGTCAAGGTTGCCCGATAGACGTGGGCGCGATTTTGTTCGTCACGTTCGACCAAGCCCTTCTCGGCCATGATCTGGAGCAGCTTGAGAATCGTTGTATAGCCGGTCTTCGATCGGTCCTCTTGAACTTCTCGGACCGTGCTGGGGCCCAAGCGCCAAAGCACTCGCAGGATTTCCAACTCCGCGGCGGTCGGCTTGGGAAGATCGGGAGGGTCAGAAGCATTCACGGTTTTATTATACGAAGAATTTCGTATTTCGACAGTGTTTTTCTACGAAGATTTTCGTGGATAGCGGCCGTAAGCCAACACCGCCCAGATAGGGATAAGATGATCAAAGATCAACATGAGTGAAGAAGCGGCCTCAAAGGCGCTGGTAGGCATCGAAATCGCGAAGCGAGCCAGGAGTGGTGAGGTGATCGGCGTGGGCACAGGGTCCACGGTCGATGCCGCGATCAAGGCTCTCTCGAAACGAACGCGGGAGGAAGGACTACAGATCTCGGTCGTGACCACGTCTTATGAATCGTCGTGGCACTGCTCCGAACTCGGCCTCACGGTTTTGGATCGCGTGTTTCCGGATGAGATCGCTTGGGGCTTCGATGGCGCGGACGCTGTCGATCCGGCAGGGAATGCGATCAAGGGTAAAGGTGGGGCGCTGCTGGAGGAGAAGATTCTCGCCAAGAAGTGCCTGAACTACACCCTGATCGTAGATGGAACCAAACTCGCCGCCGATGTGTGCATTCACTGCGCCATTCCGGTTGAAATCGTGCCTTCAGCAAGGTCGATCGTCGAAGCTGGCTTGAAGTCCCTCGGCGCCGTGACGATGGGATTGCGCGACGCCGAGCCCGGAAAGCATGGCCCCGCGGTCACCGAGCACGGGAACATTCTCCTTGACGTGAGCTTCGCCGAATTCGAACCTGGATTGGAGGCGAAGATCAAGGGACTGGTCGGCGTTGTTGACTCGGGCCTCTTCGAGGGTTATGCAGACACGGTGCTGGTCGCCCGCAGTGGCATCGTTGAAACACGGACGATCACCAAACGCTAGTTTGCATCGCAGCTGAAATAGGAGCTGCTTATCGATCCAGTGCCACGCGTGATTTCGCAGCCCGCCTCAACGACGTCAAGGTACATGTTCTTGTTGAAGTGGGCGCCTCGATTGGCAGCCAACCAATTGAAAAACGCCATCATGTCCACTTTCAGCCGTCCCGAAGTTGGCAGATCGCCCTTGCCGGCGGTGCCGTGGGGAATGAACGTGATGGTGTAGTAGCCGGCTGCTTTGTTCGCTCCTTCCCAGACATCAAACGTGAACCCTCCAGCGGTGAGGACGCTTGCTCCCGTTTGGCCACCAATCGGCCAGGAATTGTTGCCCGCCCAGACCATGACCTCAAGTTGGGGGGCCGACTTCTGGCTGTCATTCCTAAGGAACATGTCATAGGCGAAGTCGCCCGCCATACTGGTGCCAGCCGAGGCGTAGGAGAACGCGCATGGGATTGCATGGGTCTTGGCGATCTGCCTAGGAAAGAGGCTATCGTTTGCCGGATTCCAACCATAGTGCCAACCGCGAATGCTGGCTGGATAGCCGTACAGGTTGTAACTGCTGAAGTTGACGCCGACGGCCCAGGTGGGCGTGGACCAATTGCCGAACGAGATCGGAATGTTGCTGTTGTTGAAGTAGTTGTCCCATGCCCAAACCTTGCCGTACACCTTGTTAGGACCTGTATCGGCATGCACCGTGGTGGCTGTTGCAAGCAACACGAAGGCGGCAGCGGTTGCCAAGGACGAGCGGTTTCGGTTGAGTGTAGTCATGGATGGGCTCGCGCGTTTAAGCAGCGGTTTGCGAATTGGACACTCTAAGTTTAGCAGCCAATCCCAATCGGCATCCTCGGCGCCTCCGACGGCGGCGTAAAATCAACGACTAGGCGTACATGTGACCGCCCATCTCTTCCATGACAGCTGATGACGTCCAATCTGCCCTTGCCAGCGCCGCCGATTCGGAAAAGGCATGCTTCCTCAGCCGTTACTTCAAAACCGGAGCCGGCCAGTATGGAGAGGGCGACGTCTTCATCGGCGTCACCGTGCCCAAGCAACGCCAAATCGCGAAGAACTATCGCCATCTTGCCTTGGAGGAGATCGCTCGTCTGCTTCAGAGTCCGATTCACGAGCACCGGCTCACCGCCTTACTAATCATGGGGCTTCAGCACCGTCGGGCGCCCGAGTCATCGCGGTCAGCGATCTATGTGACCCTCATCGAACACTTCAAGGGCATCAACAACTGGGACTTGGTGGATTCCTCAGCTTCCATCGTCGGTCACCATGCGAGCATCAAGGACCTCCTACGCATGAGCCATTCCTCGAATCTGTGGGAGCGAAGGATGTCAATGGTCGCAACCCAAGACCGCGCCCGGCGGCGCGAGCCCGAGTGGACGTTCACGTTGGCCGAAGCCCTGATCGCGGACCGCGCCGACCTCATTCAGAAGGCAGTGGGCTGGATGCTTCGAGAGGTCGAAGTTTACAACGGACTGCCCGTGCTCGAAGATTGGCTCGAAGGCCGGTACCGACAACTCGGGCGCACCGCGCTTCGCTACGCCCTTGAGCATTTCCCCGCCGATCGGCGCGCATATTACATGGCGAAATAGGTCAGCTGGCAAGAGGTGCAAACAGGTCTACCTTATTGCCGTCCGGGTCGAGAACTTGCGCGTAACGTTGCCCCCAGAACGCATCCCAAGGCTCGGTGGCAACGGCATTCCCGGCGGCCACGACCGCAGCGAAGGCGGCATCGACCTCGGCAGGGGCTTCGCACTTGAACGCGAGACCTATCTGCTGACCAACCGGTGTCGTCCATTCGGGATTGATCTGCCGAATGAGTTCTACGGTGTCCCACATGATGCGCAACCCATTGGGCAGGGTGGCCTCGACATGAGGGCCCTCCATTTCCTTGGGGCTCGGCACACCCAGTAATTCATAGAATGCTACGGAGCGAGCAATGTCAGCAACGACGAGGCCAATGGCATTGAGGGAAGGCAACATGGCCAATATAGTAGACAGATGAGCGCCTTCATTGCAAGTGGTGTGTATGCTCATTTTTTCTCTATCTGAACTAAAAAGGGCTGATAGTGCAGAGCGAAAGACAGGAGGTCAACAAGAGAAACTGAGATGAATGGAAAAAAAGAGTAGACAAAGAACTATGTTGTGGTATTATGGCTTCTCGCCGCGAAGCGGCTCTCTGCCCGGCCAATGACCGGGTCACCAAGCCCATAGGGAGCATATGAACACAAGAAAATACGAAGCCTTTTATATTGTCAAACCTGATCTCAACGATTCCGACGTGCAGAAAATTGCTGACCGCTTTAAGCACGTGGTTGAAGAGCATGGCGGCACTGTCAGCGCCGCCGCAAAGTGGGATCGTCGCAAATTGGCGTACGAGGTCAATGGCCTCAGGGAGGGCAACTATGTCCTCATGGAATTTGAAAGCCCGGGGGCTTTGCCTGCCGAGCTGAACCGTTTGATGCGCATCTCCGACGACGTCGTCCGGCATCGCATCTTTAGCTTGGAGGACTAAGAGCCGTGAGTATCAATCGCGTTGTACTAATCGGTCGCCTGACCCGCGACCCCGAACTGAGAACCACCGGAACCGGCAAGAGTGTTTGCGACTTCTCCATCGCCGTGGACAAGCGCATCAAGCCGACCGACGGTTCGCCGACCGCCGATTTCTTCCGCGTCAGCGCGTGGGACCGAACTGCCGAATTTGTCGCGAATTACCTTCATAAGGGTCGCCTGATTGCGGTTGAAGGACGCCTGCAGAGCCGGAAGTACACGGCAACCGATGGCGCGACCCGCGAGGTCGTGGAGATCGTCGCCGACAATGTCCAATCTCTGGACCGGCCCCGAGACGATGCCGGAGGCCCAGGCGCCACGGGCGCTGCTGCTCCCCAGCACGCCGCCGTGGCCGCCGGAGGCATTGCACCTTCGCCGGACGAATACGATCCGTTTGCCGACGAATAAGAGTCGTCCCCTGTCACGATCACGGGCTTGAGCCGCGACACAGTCTCGGATGGGCCGTGATGCTCGCCATCAGCGATCTTCATAAGATAGCAGCTTGCGGGTCTCACACCCGCTCGGGGCTTGGTCCCGTGGCCGCCACCCCGACCTCAGTCAACGCATCAGCCCGGGCGACTCTATCGCGGGCCATCCGCACCTGGCGGCCCTTTAGGCGATCGCCCATAATCGTCCAAGCCATGCTCCCTCTTGCGCTCGCCACCATTCTCTTCGGTCAATCCGTTTGGCAGGCCACAGGCAAGTAGCCACATTCATGTGCGGCGATCGTCTCACGATCCAGAACCACGGAGAAAAGAGGCTATCCGCCGACCACGATCGGGTCCGGGAGCCCGAGCCCGGCGAGTTGGCTCAGGATCGTGTCCTTGTCTCCCACTAGAACCAGCACGCCCTTCTCCAGGGGGATGGCATCGTGGGCGATGGCGTTGAGGTCGGCGGTTGTGATTCTGCCGGTGGCTTCGAAGTCCCCGTTGAGGGACGCGAAGTCAACTCCGTTGGAATAGAGTTTCGCAGCGGTGCCAACCAGAGTATCCAGGGTTTCCATCGACTGAACGTCTTCCGAGCGCATGGCCTCTCGGGCCTTGTTGGTTTCGGCGTCTTCCACCGTAGCCGCACGGATGCGGGCGATTTCCTTTAGGAATTCGCGCAGGGCGGGACCGGTGACGTCCGCGCGGACATCGGAGCTGGCCATGAACGATCCCGTCACGCGGTTTAGATCGTATCGGGAGAAGGCGCCGTAGGTGTAGCCCTTATCTTCGCGCAGGTTTGCGTTAAGGCGGCTGGTAAACGCCTCGCCGAACAGTGAGCTGAGCGCCTTGAGACGTAGCCGTAGAGGGTCGGAGTACTTTACCGACGGCATGAGGAAACGCACGACGGTCTGGACCGCTTTGGGCACGTTGACGACCACGACTCTCAACCCTTGGGCGGACACGAACGGCGCTTCCGTCGGTAGAGCGGTGACCGAGCCCCTTCGTGGCCATTTTCCGAGCGCGCTCTCAAGCGCCGTAAGTACATGGGCCTCATCAAGGTTGCCTGCCGCGTAGATCGTGGCGCCGTCGGGTCGGAAGACTTGATGGTATGCGGCCCTCGCCTCCGCCAGAGTGACCGCAGAAGCCGTCGCATAGCGTCCACTTGCGGGCTCGCCAAACAGCGTGCCCTTGCCGTAGAGTAGCTCGGTCGCTACGATCGAAGCGAGCGTGGGGGGATCCTGCTCATCGCGTTGCAGACTGTCGACGGTTGTGCCTTGAACTCTCTTCCAATCGCCCTGAGTGAACGAAGGGCTCCGAAGTGCGCCCGCATAGAGCTTCAATGCCTGGTCAAAATTCGCGGCGAGCACACTGAGTGATCCGGTGGACGTGAGCCGACCGGCTACCGCATCGAACGTCGCGCCGAGACCGCTGAGGCTATTGTCAAATGCCTCGGCATCCAGCGAACCCTCGCCCTGGGAAAGCATCTGAGCTGCAAGGCTCGCTGCGCCGGCCTTCCCTTTTGGGTCGACCGACGAACCACCCTGGAACACTGCATCGACGCTCATCAGCGGCAACTCTGGACGACGCCAGTAGCTGACCTTGATGCCGTTGCTCAAGGTGAACGTGGCGGGGAGCGGCGCTTTGAAAGCCACATCGGCAGGTGAAGAAGGCCGATCGTCGCGCGCGTTGTGATCGCCAGCGGTCACCGGTTGAGGAATGACGCGCATGATCAGCCGAGCGTTGACGTTGAGGACCTGTCTAGCCGTCGCGACCACCTCCGACGGAGTGGCAGCTTGATACATTTTCACAACCCGAGTGAAGGCCCCCGGATCGCCGAAATAGGCATCCATCTCATTTAGCCGCTGAGCCCGATCCTCAAGCGACTGCATGCCCGAAAGCATCCCTACCTGGGTCTTTGCCGCTTGACGCTGCAGTTCGGCTGCCGTCGGACCGTTGGCGAGATACTGGCTCAGCACCGCATCGGTCTGCTTCTCCACCTGGCCCAGGTCTGCGCCGGGTTGGATGGTGATGTCGATATAGAACTGGGAGCCGAGAAGCAGTGAGTTCTGATATACGTTCACATCGGAGGCCAACCCGCTGTCGGCGACAAGCCGTTGGTAAAGGCGACCGGCGACGCCATCGCCCAAGATGCCGGCGGTCAAGTTCATGTCAATGTCCCCCGGGCTGTACCCCTTCGGGCTCAGCCAGACCATGATCACCTTGGGCTGGGTGATGCGCTCATCGACCATGGTGATTCGGCGCACCCCATCGATGTGGGCGGGGACCGCGATGCGGTGTATCGGGTCGCTCTGGCGCGGAATCGTGCCAAACAAGCTTGCAATCATCGGTTTGATCACAGCTGGGTTAAAGTCACCGGTGACCACGAGCGAGGCGTTGTTGGGCACGTAGAAGGTGGCAAAGAAGCTCTGCACGTCGCCCACCGTGGCGGCATTCAAATCCTCTTTGAGTCCGATCACCGGGATGTGGTAGGGGTGGCTGTCTGGATAGATCAATGGATTGACGGCAAGATAGGAGGGACCGTAAGGGGCGTTTTCGTAGCTCTGGCGGAGCTCATTCTTGACGACTTCCCTCTGCAGGTCGAGCTTGGTCTGATCGATATCGCGGCCCAGGGTTTCGAATCGGTCTGCCTCTAGCCAGAGGAGTGTCGGCAACAAGGAGGACGGTCCGTTGTCGTAGAACTCGGTCCGATCCTCGGCGGTGTCGGCATTGTTATCGCCACCCCCTGCCTCCATGATCGCATCGAACTGCCCTCGGGGAACTCGCTTGGTACCCATGAACATGAGATGCTCAAAGAGATGGGCAAACCCGGTGCGGTGGGCCGGCTCATCCTTCGATCCCACGTGAACCCAGATGTTGGTCTCGACGATGGGGAGGTGGTGATCCTCTTGAAGGATGACGGTGAGCCCGTTCGGGAGCACGTATTTCTCAAGTCTCAGGGATTGGCCGCTGGCGAGCGTAGCGGCAGCTAGGGAGGCGACGAAGAGAAGGTGTCTGAGATGGATCATGGCAAATTGACTTGGCTCAGTGATCATTGTGCACCTTGGCGCCCAACATTGACCTTTTGCCCCTTTCGGTCGCACAATGACTCCCGCATGGACGAGGGACACATCGGAGTTGATGAGAGTGGGAAGGGCGACTTTTTCGGACCCCTGGTCATCGCCGCTTGCTACGTGGGGCCCGAACACCTTGCCGAGTTAGACGGCGTGAAAGACTCAAAAAAACTCACCGACCCGGTGGCGCTTCGATTGGCAGGACGCATCAAAGCGGTGTGTCCCCACTCGGTGATCTCCATTGGCCCTGCCAAGTACAACGAGCTCTACAACAACTTCCGGAACCTCAACAAGTTGCTTGCCTGGGGCCACGCCCGAGCGATTGAGAACGTGCTCGAGGTGCAGCCGTCACAGCTGGTCATCTCCGACCAATTCGCTGATCCGGCCGGGCTCAAGCGCCAGCTTTTCGAGAAGGGCCGCCAAATTCAGCTCGAATCGCGGGTACGTGCGGAGGCGGATATTGCGGTGGCAGCGGCTTCGATCCTCGCCCGGGCCGAGTTCCTGCGAAGGCTCAAAACGCTCGGCGAGCCCTTTGGGATCGACTTGCCCAAGGGTGCCTCTTCCATCGTTTTGGACGTGGGCGTCCGATTTGTAAAACAACACGGCGCCGACCACCTCGCCGAAGTGGCTAAAATGCATTTCAAGACCGCGATAGAGGTCATGCGTCGGGCTGGTAGCTGAAGGCCTTAGCGTTAGCAATGGCCTTGAGGGTAGTGGCGTTTACCCTTAGGATCTCAGACTTACGAATTACCGGCCTTTCCGAATGCCGCACAAGCCCGTATAGAGCAGGGTTGCCCTTTCTTTGTGCTCATGGGCCCATTCAAGCGTAAATCGGCATTGCCACCCTGGGCCAAACGGCCCCTGTCCCTCGAAACGGGATGTACCGTGTGAAGGGACGGAGGCAATTTCAAAGATGACGATAGGCGATGTTCTCGGAACGGTGGGGCTACTGGCGGCCCTGGGGATTTGCAGTTGGGCAGTGATGATGGGCACGGCGGTGCTGTTTCCAAAGCGTTCAAGCGCCGCGACCGATGCGATCCGCACCAACCCCGGTCGGACGCTACTCGCTGGATTCGGAGCTTTTCTTCTCGTGGGGATCGTTGCGTTCGCTTTTCTCTCGAACCCACTGCCATTCTCAAAGCTGCTTGGCCTGGCCCTTGCCACCGGCCTACTTGCAATCGCCGCGATCGGGGCGGGCGGACTTGCCCTCCTCATTGGTGAGCGCCTTCGGACCCTCAAGCCCGAAATGACCCCCTACGATGCGACAAGCATCGGCGCAGCCCTCGTCTTTTTGGGCGCATTGACCCCGGTGCTCGGAACCTTCTTGCTTGCCCCCGCCTCGCTCTTCGTTTCGATAGGAGCGGGTGTGAGGGCCCTCTTTGGGCGCGAAGCGGTCGCCCGGCGCTCCGAGCTGTGAAACTGTCCCGCCGAACGGTGATGGCGGCCGGGGCGGCGAGCCTCGCAGGGTGCTCGCGCATGGTCAACGAGGTTGCCCGGCGCGAGTTACCTACCGACCTGCGCCTGCCGCCCAATCCGGAACCGACCGCCAGGCTACTGGGACGCGTCGGGTTTGGACCCCGTCCGGGCGAATTGTCAGAAGTGGCGGCCATCGGACCGGGCACCTGGGTTCACCAGCAGTTAGCACCGGATGCAAGTGACGACCCCGCCTTGATGCTTCAGTTGGCCCAGTTCGAAGCCCTTTCCGAAGATGCTGCCGAACTGCGCGACGATCCTGACTGGAACGTGACCCAGCAACTCAGCGCCGCCGCCATTCTGCGCGCCACCTACTCTCGATGGCCGTTACGGGAGCGAATGGTCGACCTCTGGACCAACCACTTCAACATCTACGCCGACAAGGCCCGGGGGGCCTTCCGCAAGCCGACCGACGATCTGAAGGTGATCCGTACGCACGCCCTCGGCACGTTCCCCGAAATGCTTGCGGCATCTGCCAAAAGCCCAGCGATGCTGACTTACCTCGATAACCAACTGAACGACCGGCGCCACCCGAACGAGAATTACGCACGCGAGCTCATGGAACTCCACACGCTCGGTGTGCACGGCGGCTACACCCAACGCGATGTCATGAACGTCGCCCGTTGCTTCACCGGCTGGACGGTGGAGAATCGCTTTCTAAGGCCTCGGGGGACTTTCCGATTCGATGCCGACCAGCATGACGACGGCGAGAAGCTGGTCTTAGGGCATGTGATTACCTCCGGGGGCGGTGTCTCCGACGGCGAAGAGGTGCTTGCGATCCTTGGCGCCCACCCTTCAACCGCGCGCTTCATCGCCTCGAAATTGACGCGTACGTTCCTAGGCAAGACCGAGGGCCCCTGGGTCGATCGGCTCGCCAACATCTACCTTCAAACCAAGGGCGACATCCCTTCCATGCTTGAGCCGCTGCTGACTTCCGACGATCTCGTGAATGGCGAACCCATCCCAAAGCGACCGTTTGATTTTCTGGTGTCAGCCCTCCGTGTCACCGGTGCCGCCACCGATGGGATTGGCGTTCAGGCGTATCTGGACCGCATGGGCCAGCCTCTGTTTTCCTGGCCGATGCCGGACGGGTACCCCGATCGTGCCGCGGCCTGGACCGGTTCGATGCTGGGGCGCTGGAACTTCGCCCACGATCTTACTCACGGGGCCGCCCCTGGTGCAGGGGTGAACGCGAGTGAACTCTTGGCCAGCACCCACGCTGACCCAGCCAGAGCGGCAGTGATCGTGGTGCTGAGCCGACCCACAGGGAGCGACGATCCGGTTCTCGAAACCTTGCGGTCTTCAAAAGGCGACGCCAACGGCCTGCTGGCGCTGGCGCTTTCATCCCCGGAGTTTCAATATCGATGAGTAACGATTGGCGGAGTTGCGACGGCTATCGGGAGGCTCTGGCAGCGGCGACGCCGGCAGATTCGATGGCCTCGGTGAGTCGAAGAGGGTTGCTTGTCGGCTTGGGAATGGGCGCGGTCGGATGGCTTGCGGCCAACCCGACGCTTGCGCAAATCGCGGTCCGTCCAGGCTCTAGAAACCAGCGTGTATTGGTCGTCGTGTTTCTTCGGGGTGGAATGGACGGATTGAATGTGGTGGTCCCAAAGGAGGACGCCTACTACCGGCTTCGGCCGAGCCTCGGCCTCAAAGGCAAGAGCCTGCTGCCCCTTGATGATTTCTATTCGTTCAATGCGAAGCTGGCGCCGCTACTGCCCATTTATCGAGATGGCCGCCTCGCGCTGATCCACGCCGTCGGCTCGAACGACCACAGCCATTCCCACTTCGAGGCGATGAGCGCGATGGAACATGGGCTGCCGCAGGCAGGATCGGGCACCGCGAGCGGCTGGCTCGCCCGGCACCTGGAGTCCACCCGCGCCGACACTTCCAACCCACTTCGCGCGGTAGCCCTTGGCTCAACCATGCCCGATTCCCTGCGCGGCGCCTCGCAAGCCATCGCGATCGAATCGGTCGCTGATTATCGATTGACCGCCGATGACCCCGAGTTTAGAAAGACGCTCGGCGACCTGTACGGCAACGGCAAAGATCCCTATACGGAGGCTGGACACGCAACCCTGGAGGTTCTCGACACTCTGAATCGACTCAATCCGGCCGCCTACCGCCCGAGCGTCCGCTATCCGAAAACCGACGTGGCCAATGCCTTGCAACAGGTTGCCTTCCTCATCAAGGCAAATATCGGGGTAGAAGTGGCGGCCCTCGACAAAGGTGGCTGGGATACCCATGTGGCCGAGGCCCAGTGGTTGGATGCGAACTTGGACGATCTCGCACAATCCTTAGCCGCGTTCTATACCGATCTCGGAGGCGAGACCGCACGCACGACGGTGGTGGTGCAAACGGAGTTTGGCCGCCGAGCGGCCGAAAACAGCGGCCTTGGCACCGACCACGGACGGGGAAGCGTGATGTTCATGCTTGGCGGCGAGGTGCGCGGAGGCAAAGTCTACGGCGAGTGGCCAGGGTTGGAGCCGAATCAACTGGAGGACCCCGGCGATTTGCGCGTTACCACCGATTATCGGAGGCCACTCGCCGAGGCGCTCCGGCACTGCGGCAACCCTAATCCCTCGGCGGTGTTCCCGGGGTTCGTCGAGCAGCCGCTCGGTCTCCTTTAAGTCAGCCGGGACTCGATGCGCCGATCGGGGATCAGCCAGATGACCGCGGGGACCGCACAAAGGGCGACCGCCAAGGCGGGCGCCCAGAAACTCGTGGCGATGCCGGCGGCGTACAGACCAAGCGACACCTTTCCCTTCGAATCGCTCCCCACCGCCTCCCGCAGGGGTGAACTGGGGCCCTGCTGTCGAATGATGCACCCCTGCAGGATCGTAAACGCTACGCCCGACATCAGAAGCACAAAGCCGTAAGTGGCGGCTGGCGCCCCTGCGGCCCCGCTTTGCCCAAGCCAACCGGTGACGAATGGCGCCAGCGACTGCCAAAAAAGCAGATGCAGGTTCGCCCACAGGATGGCGCCGTTAGTCTTGTCAGTCATTTGAAAGAGGTGATGGTGGTTGTTCCAGTAGATGGCTACGTAGATGAAGCTCAGGATGTAAGTCATGAAGGTCGTCGCTTCAGGACGAAGAGCGTCAAAAGTCGCACCGTGCGGAATCTTAAGGTCCAAGACCATGATCGTGATGATCACGGCGAAGACGCCATCGGTGAAGGCCAGCATGCGGTCTTTCTGCATTGACAGCGATTATCCACTTTGCGCTGGTTCCTGGGCGCACATTGCGACAACACCCCGGATCCTCTCCCGATACTCCTCGTAGGCGATCTTCTGAGTGGTGTCATGGCCAGCGCCTTCGACCACCCATAGCTCGGCGCCGGACGCGGTGGCGAGCCTTTGGCCATGGCTGGGGTGGATGATGCGATCACGTGCGCCGTGGAGAACGAGGGCGGGCAGACCGTGCCTCACGGCTGCCCCATCAAGAGGACGAATCGTCTTGGGGTCGAGACCGGTCAGGCGCTGGGCGAACCACTTGGCAGGCCAAAGAACTCGGCTGAAGCCCGGAATGGTGGCGTTGATCCAGCCATCGGTCGCCTCATCGAACAGGGCAAACGCACCTTCGGTGACGACCCCGTCGATCAAGGGCTCGTCGCCCGCCGCGAGCCAGCAGGCGGCGCCGCCCATCGACAGTCCGACCGCGACAATCGCCGGATGCGGCCCCTCCGTTCTGGTTGCGCCCCATTGGACGCACGCCCGCACGATTCGCGACTCCTTGGTTCCAAATCCCGTGATGCGGTCTGGATTTGCATCGTGCCCCGGCAGAGCGGGAACCACTACGCCGTAACCCTCGGCGTCAAATGCCACCGCCATCCTCGCCCAGACGCGGCGCGAGCCTGGGCAACCGTACCCATGGGCAAACACGAGAATCCCCTTCACCGGACGGCGATTCAGCAGGCTCGCCGACACCCACGTGGGGGCGCCGTCGATCATGGTCTCGTCAAGCTCCGCCGGTTTCCGCGCCGGAACCCGGGGCGGAGCCACATAAAACACCGCGATCAGGAAGCAAAGCACGCCATAACCGCCCAACAAGCAAGCGATATCGCGGAAGCCCTCGCTCATATCGTCATGATGCCTCAACCCAGCCGAGTGAGTAGGCCTTGTGTTTTGGGCTCGCGGATGCCCTAGCGCCGGCCCCATTGCCCTAGTCGCGGCCCAGTCAATCCAACTTCCCAAGCACGTCTTCCAGGCTCAGCCCGTCGATCCGCAGCCGTTTGGATTTCGAGGATTCACCTGAGAGCACCTCTACGCGGGAGGGGGCCACACCGAGGGCCTTGGCGAGGAGGCGACGCACCGCGTCGTTCGCCTGGCCATCGACGGGCGGTGCACTGCACCAAATCTTGAGCGAGCCGTCCGGTAGGAGGGTGATGCGATCGCGGGAAGCGCGTGGCTGCACTCGCACGTAGAGGATGGCCTCAGGAGGCATGAGGTTCGGGATCGGGGGCGTTTAGGGCGGCGAGTTCTTCGGGGGTCACAAATGGGTGGGAGTAGCCGTTGGGGGCGCCGCTTTCGGCGATCATGCGCTCCTTGTCCAGGCGCAGTCGCTCTATATCCCAACGCAACTGCGACAACTCCGACCGGGCATCTCGAATCTGCTCCTCGGTTCGAACTCTTGCTTCTTCCAGCATGATCTGGGCTTCGCGCTCCGCATTTGACCGGGTTTCTTCGGCGATGCGATGGGCCGCCTCGAATAGCTGGCGGAAGGACTCCCCGACCTTTTCATGGATCGGATCGGTAGGAACCATCTCAATGATGGGCGCCGGGATGGCTTCGGGGGTCGTTTCCGGCGGAATCGGCTTCTCCGATGCCGGTAAGGGTTGGGGCTGCTCTTCAAGTTCGCGGATGCGAGCGTTGGTGCGGAGAGCCTGCTCTCGGAAGTAGCGCAGATACTCGTCCACCTGGGCGCGGTTATAGCCGAACAAACTCCGACCAATGCGGGTCCGATCCAGGTCCAGCGATTGTTTGCGCTCCATCAGCTTCTATCTTCCCACACGCAGACGCCCTTTGCGTCGCAACTCTCATGCCAGCGGCTACACCACCCTTGCGCGCGGAACGCGCAAAAATGCCACACTCTTTATGTTATGCGCATGTTTCCGACCTTGCTGTAGCGATTCCTATCGCTCGCCGTTCACGGCTTTTGCCGCTCGACCGTTTCGGAAACTTCCCATGCCCCTACCTCCCCGCCTTGCGCATCAACTTTTGTGCCGCCTTTCGCCAGGCGACATTCCGCCCAAAACTCGCGCCGCCCGCTAACGGCGACTCCCTTACCTTCGGCCAAAGCCGACCGACCGTTTGGAAGCTCTCATGTCTGGAAAACACATTCTCACGTATCGCCCTTATCGTCTCCTCTGGTACGCGGACACCGCATCCCAGTTGGGGATCGCCCTGTACTACATCGCCAACGTCTTCATGGTTTACCGGCTGACCGGACAAGCCGCTATGGTGGGCTATAACGGCGCCCTCGAGGCACTGCCGTTCTTCATCTTTGGGCCGTACTCGGGAGTCGTCGCAGATCGCTTCGACCGGCGTAAAGTCATGCTCGTCGCAGGCCTGTTCTCCGGAACGTGCCTTCTCGCGCTGGGGGTCATCACCTGGATGTACCGTGGTGTGACGCCAGTGGCGGCCATCCTCGTGACCAGCTTCCTCTCCTGTACCGGCAGAGCCTTCTTCTTCCCGGCAAGGAACGCGTCGGTGCCTCGGCTCGTCCCCACGAACCGCGCGATGGACGCCAATATCTGGTCAGCGGTCAGCCAGAACTTTGTCTTCAGCGCCGGCCAGGCGCTGAGCGCAACCTTGATAGCCGGTCTCTATGTGGTCTCCCGCGAGTATTTCTACTTGGCTGCGGTCCTCGTAAATGGCGCCTCCTATTTCGTTTCTGTCTTCTTCGTGGCCCGCTTGCCGCAAATCATTCCAGAGGCAGAGACCGCCCCCCAACGGGCCTTTACCGATGTCAAAGCCGGGTTTGGCTACATCCGAAAGCGCAAAGACTTAGTGGTCCTTCTGTGGGTGATCGTGGTAGCCAACTTCATGATCGCGCCGTTCTTTCCGTGCTACGTCAAGGCCAATTCGCTCTGGTTCGACGGCCGTCCGCAAAGCCTTGCGTGGATCGAGTTTTCGTTCTTCGTGCCCACCATCTTCACGGGGCTCGCCCTGATGCGCTGGAAGATGCGACACATGGGGTGGGGAAACATCATCGGCTGGTCGGGCATCGGATTTGCCGTGGCGGCGATGTCGTTTATCCGCACGGTGAAAGGGTGGTGCGCGCTAAATGCCTCGTGCGGCCTTGTCGGCCCCCTCGCCTGGATTCCAACCGACACCTATCTGCAAGTCACGGTGCCGGATGAATTCCGGGGCCGTGTACAAAGCGCCCGAACCATGCTGAGCGCCGGCATCCAACCCATCGGGTTGGCGCTGGGTGGAGTTCTCATCGATTCGCTCGGACTACCGGCCGTTCTGCAGATCATGGGCTGGGGCATGGTCGCGGCCGGCGTGGTTGGAGTTTGCAGCCACGCTTTTCGCAATGCGATTACGCCGGATGACGCCGAGTTTCCGGGGCCACCCCTCACTGGGTTCGATTTGCCGATCGAGGCGGAGGCATGACGGTAGAACGCCTACCGCCGCTATGGGGCTTTGGAGTACATGTTCATCTCACCAGGGGTTTCGCGCTGCTCCACCCCTGTCTACTCGCTCCATGGCCCTTCATGCCGATGGACGAACTGACAACATGCCGGCCCTCGGGCCCACGTCACCGCACCAAAAAACCGTGGGCCTTCAACCACTCCAACTGGTGCTCGCGGCCCTTGAGGCGCTCGCCGTTGACGCGGCGACCGGATCGCATGGACCAGGTGACGTCGCCCTTCATCTTCTGCGCCTCGTAAAACTCGCGCATCCGGGCGTCGTATTCGGCAACGTCGGCATCGGCATATTGCTCGCGGAACCAAACGTTCTCGGGGGCGAGGCGGGGCTTGATCGCGGCGGTGAGAGGTTCTTCGGGCCAGCCGAGGGCGAGGCCGAAGAGGCCGAACACCCCGTGCGGGAGGGCTAACTCGGCGGCGACCCCGTCCGGGTTGTCGCGCAGGGCGCCGATGTAGCAAATGCCGAGCCCGAGCGATTCCGCCGAGCACACCAGGCGTTCGGCGGCAAGGGCGGCGTCCACCACCGCCATCGTGTAGAACTCGGTAAGGTCAAGCCCCGCCGCCGTACAGCCGACATGGTTCGCGGCCAGGGTCAGGCGCCGGTGATCCACGAGGAACGCCAGAAAGCACGCGGCATGCCGCACCTGGTCCTGATCGTCGCAGAGCATCGCCATCCGCTCGCGACGATCCCCATCCTGAATCGACACCACCGACCAGAGTTGCAAGTTGCTGCTGGTGGCCGCGCTTTGGGCGGCGGCAAGGAGGCCTTGAAGGGTGGTCTCGGGGATCGGATCCGGCTTGTAATGCCGAACCGATCTGTGGTTCAGGAACTTGCCCAACTCGGGAAGCGCCGGCGGGGAGGAACCAAATCTGAGCGTCCAAGCTTCGGCGGGAGTCTCGTCAAACACGCTTCCATTCTGGCAGGCGCGGTACCCTAGGCGCAGGATGGACGAAGTCTTGGCGGCGCGTGCGGAACGACTGCTTGATCGCCTATGCGCGGACTTTCCCATCGGCTACCGTCCGACGATTCTATGGAAGCGGTTGAGGGTGAGTGCGGGCATGGCTTACTATCGCGACCGGACGATCGGTCTTAGCATTCCCATTCTCGACACAGAAGCCAAGCTTGATTCGACATTCAAGCACGAGTACGCCCACTTGCTGGCCTATGCCCGCCAGGGAAAAAAGGGCGCGGGTCATGGCCCGGCCTGGCAGCAGGCCATGCGCGACCTTGGCGAGGAGCCGGTCGTCCATCACCGCTACGAAGTCAACCGGAATCAACCCAGACAGCAGGTGCTATACAAGTGCAAGCGGTGTGGGCTCCTCCTGACCCGCAAGCGCAGGCTTCCCCGGCGGCGGAAATACGTTCACGCTCAATGTGGGGGCGCCCTCACCTTTCATGGCGTGCAAGCGGTGGAGACAGTTTGACTCGGGTCCTCATCGGGCTTGGGTCGAATCTTGGGGATAGAGCCGCCAACCTCATTGCGGCCGCTCAGCAGGTGGGATGTTGGGCGCCGGTGCTAAGCGCGAGCCGAATTTACGAGACTGAGCCGATGTACCAATTGGACCAGCCTCCCTTTCTTAACGCCGCGATCCTTGTGGAGACTCTAGCTGGCCCCCTGCCGCTGCTGCGCAAGCTCAAGGATGTCGAGGCCGACATCGGCCGGCTGCCACGCCAGCGCAACGGTCCCCGCGAGATCGACCTTGACCTTATCGCCTACGGAAACCTTCAATATCGCTTTCGGATGGGCCCCGATTCGGTGCTCGAAGTGCCGCATCCCCGCCTCGTCGAGCGTGCATTCGTGCTCCAGCCCCTGGCCGACATTGATCCCGAGTGGTACCTTCCCCCCTTCGGCCAGGTGGCCGAATTATTGGCGGCAACCAAGGGTCGAGGCGGGAACGTCGTAGAGTGGAACAATGCCGAACTTCCGGTATAAGGGATTCGATGCCTCCGGGCAAGAGCACGAGGGCGTGGTGTTTGCGACCGATGCGCAATCGGCGGCCAAGACCGCCGCTTCGATGGGCGTGCGTGTCCGCATGGTCCAGGAAGTCAAAGACTCCCCTTCGCCGAATCCCGCCCCGGCAAGCCCGCCACCCCAAAGGCCCGCCTCGCCCCCCGCCACGCCACCTTCAGGGGGTCAGCCCGTGCAGCGACCCAGCCGGAGCGCCGCTCCCCTCCCTTCGTCGCAGGTGTCGCGTCCCCAGCCTCAGGCTCAGGCTCAAAGGCCGTCTAGGCCGGCAACCCCCAGAGTGCCGGCTCAACCGATGTCGCCTCCCTCCGGCACTCAGGTCATCCGCGGTGGCCCGGTCCAAATCAACACCCCGGCGCCTCCCCAGCGCAAGATTATCCATACGCCCACGGGAACCGATAAGGATCGGATGTTCCTGTTTTCCCAATTCGCGGCCGCCCTCAAGTCGGGGGTTCCGCCGGCGACATTCCTCCAAACGGTGTCCACCCGAACCCGGGGCATCTATCGGGAGAGTCTAGAGCGGATGGCGGCCGCCGCCCAGGAGGGCATCTCCATGAGCAGCGTCATGGAGCTCTACCCTGACCTCTATCCCTCATCGGTGGCCGCAATGACCCGCGCCGGCGAGGTCGGCGGTTTCCTCCCCGAAGCCTGCGAAACCATCGGCCAGCAAGCCCAGCAAGCCCATAAGTTCCGCCGATGGTTCGCCTGGATCTGGTTCATCGTGTTCAACGCCGCGCTGTCGATTCCCCTTGTGTACATCATGGTGAACGCGGCCCTCACCACCTATGACCGGGTGGATGCTGCCGGAGGCAACGTGTCGCAAGGCGAGGCGCTCTCGTATCTCGGCCAAGAGGCTTGGCGCTGGATGTTGTGGCCGATCGGGCCAATTACCCTTCTGGTTTACGGAGTGTCCTATCTCCTTTGGAGGATCTACTTCGCGCGCATGTCCACACCGTTTCGTCATGGGGTCGCCCTTCACTGGCCTGTTTTTGGGGCACGCACCCGGGCGGAAAACCTCACAATGTTCTCTTGGACGATGGGGAGGCTGGCCAAAGCGGGGCTTCCCCACGCCGAGGCCTGGAGGCTAGCCGCGAAGTCAGCGCCCAACGTCGTCATGTCGAGTCGATTGGAGGCTTTAGGGAATGCGGTGGGCCGGGAGCAGCCAGCCTCCGCTGCCATGCAGAGTTCGAACCTGTTCCCTCCCGAATTCGCCAGCGTGGTGGGCACCGCCGAACTGACCGGCGACCTCCCAGGCGCCCTAGACCAGCTTGCTGAAATGTCGCGGGGCGAGTTCCAGAGCGCAGAAAACATGGCCAAGATTCGGGGAGGCTGCTGGGGCACCCTGGGCTGCCTCGTTAGTGCCGCGTTTGTGGCCGGCGTGTTCATGTACTTCTGGTACTACCAACTCCCAGCACGAGTGCTGAAGGGTTTTGATACTCCCTAGTCTCCGGCTTACCGGCCCAATTGGATGTCGTTACCGTGTCGCCAAGTTGCCATTGCCAGGTGTGCCCAAATCCGCTGGTTTGACAGGTGGCGCGGCACGGGAAAGGGCGCTGGGTTGCGTGTGATTTTAAGACTGCTCGAGTCTGAAGGTGGTTGTGCCTACGCGGAGGGTGTGGCCGGGTTGTAGCATGGCCTGCTGCACGCGCTGGCCGTCCACGAAGGTGCCGTTGCTGCTGCCTAAGTCGCTGACCGCGACCCCGGCGGGGCTGGGGGTCAGGGTGGCGTGGCGGCGGGAGACCGCCCCATCGAAAGCAAGGGGTATGGCGGGCGCCTCCCGTCCGATCTCGGTCGGGCCCGAGAGCGAAAACCGCTGGCCGGCGAGGGGACCGTCCATCGCCGCCAAGGTGAACGCGGCGCTCGGCATGGCGGTTGTGGGCATCATCGAGGCGGCGGGCATCGCCACGGTTGGAGCCATGG
>Ga0302320_10001624_pt1 | contig 53908 bp, 41 predicted proteins | sample Bog_T0_3_FD_202130 | JGI IMG/M metagenome (GOLD analysis project Ga0302320, IMG submission 202130) | Peat permafrost microbial communities from Stordalen Mire near Abisko, Sweden - Bog_T0_3 | ecosystem: Environmental > Terrestrial > Soil > Wetlands > Peat | place: Sweden: Abisko, Stordalen Mire...
GGCAACGTGCGCCAGTAGGCAACGGCGCGATCCCACTGCTCGCCCTTGGGGGCGTACTTGCGGCCCTTGATATAAGCGAACGTGGTTTCGTCGGGGGCGATCATGCCGGAGCGGGCGCCGCTCTCAATGCTCAAGTTGCAGAGAGTCATGCGGCCATCCATGGAGAGAGCACTGATGGCCGGGCCGCGATACTCGATGGCGTAACCGGAGCCGCCGTCGGTGCCGATCTGATGAATAATCCCCAGCGCGAGATCCTTGGCGGTAACACCTTCGGGCAAAGCTCCCAATACATTCACAAGCATCGATTTAGGACGCTTCTGCTGCAGGGTCTGGGTGGCAAGCACGTGCTCGACCTCGCTGGTGCCGATGCCGATGGCGAGCGCTCCGAAAGCCCCATGGGTGCTGGTATGGCTGTCTCCGCAAACGATGGTTTTGCCGGGAAGCGTGAGTCCAAGTTCAGGGCCGATGACGTGAACGATTCCCTGCTCCGCCTCACCTACATCCGCGAGATGGATTCCAAACTCGACGCAGTTTTGGCGCAGAGCGGTCATCTGTTGGGCGGCAATGGGATCGAGAATGTTAAAGCGCTCGGCCTTGGTCGTCGGAACATTGTGATCGACAGTGCCAAAGGTTAGGTCAGTGCGGCGCACTTTGCGGCCAGCCAGACGAAGTCCCTCGAAGGCCTGCGGCGTTGTCACTTCATGGATGAGGTGAAGGTCAATGTAAAGGAGCGCGGGCTGTGGCTCTTCATGCCAAACGACATGGGCGTCCCACAACTTATCGAACAGCGTCTTAGGTGCGGAGGGCGTAGTCAACTGAGAAACCTCAAACGGCAAAGTATGCCATGCGCGAGTTCAACGCTTCCACCGTACATTCGGCGATGCGTTGTCCCATTTCTTCGGTCGTACAGGCTTTGGATCTTTCCGTGGGCGGCAACAGATCGGCGGTTCTCATGCCAGACTTCAAAACAGCTTCGATGGCAACCCAGATGCTGTCCGCCTCGGCGTAGAGTTTGGCGCTGTGACGCAGTAACATCGCCGCCGAGCCAATGGCGCCGATAGGATTTGCGATTCCCTTGCCCGCAATGTCAGGGGCGGAGCCGTGTATGGGCTCGTAGAGATCGACCTTGCCACCGATGCTGGCCGAGGGTAGCAGGCCAAGCGATCCGGCGATAACGGAAGTCTCATCGGAGAGAATGTCGCCGAAGAGATTTTCCGTGAGTACCACGTCATAGCGCGTGGGGTTGGTGATCACGTTCATGGCGAAAGAGTCCACCAATGCGTGTTCGAGCGTGACTTCGGGAAATTCAAGAGCAACGCGGTTGACGACCTGGCGCCAGAGACGCGAGTTTTCCAGAACATTGATCTTGTCGACGGAGACCAGTTTCTTGCGGCGGCCTTCGGCGAGTTTGAAGGCGACGCGGGCAACGCGCTCGACCTCTGCGTCGGTATAACGCATGGTATTGATGGCACTCTTGCCGTCGACGGCGATGGCGCGCGGCTCGCCAAAGTAGAGACCGCCGAGGAGTTCGCGCACCAGCATAATGTTCGCGCCAAGGATGCGTTCAGGACGGAGCGGAGAGCAGCTCGCGATGGATTCAAAAGCGATGGCAGGCCGCAGATTGGCAAAGCACCCGAGCGCTTGCCGCAACGCAAGCAGGCCCGCTTCAGGACGCCGTTCATTAGGAAGCGAGTCAAACTGCGGACCACCGACTGCGCCAAGCAGCACAGCGCTGGAGGCCAGGCAACGCTCCCTCGTCTGGGGCGGGAAGGGCGAACCAAGTTCGACCGAAGCCTTGCCGCCGATGGGTAGCTCTTCAAAACGAAATTCGTATCCGCAGAAGTCGGAAACGGCGCGAAGAACGCGAACGGCTTCGCGTGTCACCTCCGGCCCAACTCCATCTCCGGGAAGAACGGCAATGTTCAATTTCATTATTGTTGTTGTGCTGCCATCAAATTAGGCGACGTACCCACCGGTCCACGATGCGCGATCACCATTGAAATTAGATCTTGATCGTAAACCTTTTTCTTGCGATCGGCCAAGTGGGTGAACCGGGAGTAGAGCGCATCTAGCTCATCGCCCACCACATTCAGGCCCAGTTCGGTGAACCGATGCATGAGGGCATGGCGTCCGGAATGCTTGCCGAGCACGATGCGTTCATTCGGCATGCCAACGGATTCCGGGGTCATAATTTCATAGCAGAGCGGGTTGCTGAGCACTCCATGCTGGTGAATGCCCGCCTCGTGGGCAAAGGCATTGCGCCCCACGATGGCCTTGTTGGGCTGCACGTTGAATCCCAGGGTGCGCGAGAGCATCTGGCTGGCCGCGAAAAGCTGGGAGCGATCAACACCGCTGATAAAAGGATAGATGTCTGGGCGGACATGCATTGCCATGACCAACTCTTCGAGTGCAGCGTTTCCGGCACGTTCGCCAATGCCGTTGACGGTGCATTCCACCTGGCGCGCACCGGCGGCCACTGCGGCAAGTGAGTTGGCGAGAGCCATGCCAAGATCATTGTGGCAGTGAGCGGAGATGACGAGATTCTCGCCATTCACGGTCTGGAGGATCTTGCGAATGAGGCGTCCGTACTCGTCGGGCATGGTGTAGCCGACGGTATCCGGAATATTGAGCGTAGTGGCTCCGGAATCGACGGCGGCCTGGAGAACTTCGCAGAGAAAATCCGGGGCTGAGCGGGTGGCGTCCTCGGGCGAAAATTCAATGTCATCGCACAGCGAGCGGGCGTGGGCGACACACTCGCTCACCGAGCGCAGAGCGTCATGGCGCGACATCTTGAGTTTGAAGGCAAGGTGAATGTCACTGGTGGCAAGAAAGGTGTGAATGCGCGGGCGGGCCGCTCCCTTTAGCGCCTGTGCAGCGACGTCAATATCATTGCGGACGCAGCGGGCAAGGGCAGCAATCCGGGTTCCGCGGATTTCGCTGGCAATGCGCTGTACGGCCTCAAAGTCGCCCCGCGAGGCTACCGGGAAACCAGCCTCGATAATGTCAACGCCAAGGCGCTCAAGCTGGTTAGCAATTACCAGCTTCTCATCGGTGTTCATGCTGCAACCGGGAGACTGTTCGCCATCGCGCAAGGTTGTGTCGAAAATTAGAACTTGACCGGATGAGGAGCGTACGTCGCTTTCCATCTATCCACCTTGGAGGAAGCTGCGACATTAGTCAAACTACTTTTATTTTCCATGCTATAAGCAAATGTGATTTAATAAACAAAGCTTATCCAAGCATCGTGGATGGTTGCATATGGATCTTTATCAGCTTGAAGCATTTGTTGCAGTGGCACAAGAGCGTAGCTTTTCGCGCGCAGCCATCCGTCTGCACCGGACGCAGTCCGCGGTAAGCCAAACCATTGGGAAACTCGAGGATTCACTGGGCGAGAAGATGTTCGAGCGTTCCTCGCGCGATGGCACCCTGACAGCCGCGGGAATCGTATTGCTGGAATACGCCGAAGAGTTGCTGAACCTGCGCGAGCGCGCACAAGACGCAATCGGGGACTTGCGAAGCCTGCACGAAGGCAAGCTCACGGTGGCGGCAAACGAGTTCACCGCCATGTGCCTGCTGCCGACTTTGCACCTCTACCACCGGATGCACCCCTCCATCAAAATCCAAGTACAGCGCTCGCTCTCCGGAGACGTGTCGAGGCAGATCCTGGCACACCACGTTGAATTCGGCGCACTCTCATTCAAACCGGAAGACGAGCAGTTGAGCTCGACGATATTTTACCGGGACGATCTGGTGTTTGTGGTCTATCCGGGGCACTCGCTGGCGTCGGCGGAGAATGTAAGTATTCACGATCTCGGGGCCGAGTCTTTTGTAGCACACAATGTGCCCTCGATGCTGCGGATCAAGGTGATCGAAGCATTCAAGAAGAATCACACTACGCTGCACATGGACGTGGAGTTGCCGACGCTGACAAGCATCAAGGACTTTGTGCGCATGGGCAACGGCGTGGCTCTGGTGCCGAGGATGTCCGTGGAAGGCGAACTCCAACGCGGCGAACTGGTGGCCATTTCCGTGGACGAACTGCGGTTGGAGCGCACCCTGCGGCTTGTGACTCGCAAGGGCGCGACGCTATCTCACGCAGGCGTGGCGTTTATGAACGTCTGCCGTACCATGGCGGCCGACCCGAAGCATCGCGCGGTTTTTGAGCCGGAAGGAGAACCGGTGAAGAGGAAGACCAAGGGGAAATCGTAGACGGCACAACAGTAGTTATGCGCCGATCAAACCGAGAGCCCCAAAAACAACTGCAAAGTCAAAGGCTTCCGTCAAGCGGGAGGTCCGGTTACGACAAACGCTTTCAGGTTTTCGCAATGGCAAGCCGAGCGGTAAACGTCACAGGCGTAGCAGTCGCCGGGAGCGCAACATTTTTGCTCCATCCAGCAGGGACTGGCAGCGCCTGAAATTGTGCCGCACTCATGCTTGCGGCCAGTTCCGCACCCACGCATCTCCCAGCAGGGAAGCAGCGCTAGCAGGTGGCGGATTCCGGCAAAATTAAGCCCCGCTTCCCGGACCAGGCGAAGCACGGTCGCAATCCATGGATAATCGAGTTCCGTGAAGTAGCGGGTACCCTTCTCCGACTTCAGGGGAATCAGAATTCCCTCACGTTCGTAAAGACGAAGCAGATCCACGGACACGCCAAAGTGGTGGGCAACCTCACCGATCTTGATTCGTTTAGCCGCCGCCACCGCCGAATTTCCTTGCGGCGCCAACTCAGGGTTCGGCGTACTTGAATCGTTCATTCTGCAAGCCCCTCTTTACATTCGAAGCCAAGCTACCAGGCCACAACTAGTGCAAGCGGAATACCAATCTTTTCCAGATTCGGAATTATTGCGATAAATATCCCGCAATCAGCAGCTTCCACTAGGCAGGGAATATATGCTTTCTTGAGCGTGGAGGCAAGAAATAGGGAAATCCCCCACTGCGGGAGAGATATTCCTCACCTCTGAGGCCAATGATCGTTCGTCCCTTGCAAGGGTGACCGAGCGCACAGACTTATGTAGATAGCTAGGTCATTCTTCCACGGGGATCAAGGGGGAACTTTCATGATCGAACTTGGTTCGCCCGCAGTTGCCGAAATTGGCAGTTTTCAGCAGCTTCGAAGCGATGCGCGTGCCATCGGTCCGATGCGCGTGGCCATCGTCTGTGCCGACGATGATATAGCGCTGCGGGCAGCGGCGGACGCCTTAGTCTCCGGCATCGTAATTCCCCAGTTTTTCGGAGACGCCGCGAAGATCAGGGCAAGAGTGCGGGCCCTCGGCTTGGGAAGTCTCGCCTCGGCCCAGATTTTCGATGCTCCCGATCCCATGCAGGCCGCGGTGGCCGCATGCACGATGGCTGCGACGGGTGAGTCTGACATTCTGCTGAAGGGACATCTGCGCACCGATGAACTCCTGAGGGTGATTCTCGACCGCAAGACTGGCCTGCGCACCGGCAGACTTCTCAGTGACGTGCTCCTCTACGAAGACGTGTTGTCTGGCAAGTTGCGCCTGGTAGCGATTACCGACGGCGGACTAAATGTGCTGCCTACGCTGGAGCAGAAGCGGCAGATCGTACACAACGCGATCGATGTGCTACATTGCATTGGAATTGCGCAGCCCCGTATTGCCGTGATGAGCGCCAGCGAAATTGTCAGCGCGGCGATGCCTTCCACGGTTGACGCAGAGGCTCTGGTTGGAATGGCACAACGAGGCGAGTTCGGCGATGCACTGCTCTTCGGACCGCTGGCGCTGGACAATGCGCTGGTATTAGGCGCCGCCGAAGCCAAGGGCATCGCAAACCCGGTCGCGGGGCGAGCCGACTGTCTCGTGGTTCCCAACATTGAAGCCGGAAACCTGCTCGGCAAGGCGGTAAAATATCTAGGCCACTCGCAGTGCGCCCATGTGGTGGTGGGCGCTGCGGTTCCAGTTCTTATCCCCTCCCGCGTGGAGAGCTCTGACGACAAGGTCAATGCCATGGCGCTCGGAGTGCTCTACCGGCGTTCATTGACCGGCATCTGAGTGAGGTGCAAGCGTGAGTCTCGCTCCCAATTTGCTTCTTATCAATCCCGGCTCTGCATCCACCAAGTTTGGCCTCTACCATGATGAGGAGCCGCTGCTGATTCGCAACCTGCAGCACGACAAGGCAGAGCTAGCTGCCTGCGGTCCTGAGATACTGTCGCAACTACAACTTCGATTGCGGTGCATCGACGAAGGCTTGGAGAGCTCTGGCTTGCCGCTGGATCGTATCGTGGCCGTGGTGGGACGGGGCGGTTTGCTGCGGCCGGTCGCAGGTGGCGCTTACCTTGTAAACGATGAGATGTTGAGTGAACTTCGCCGGGCCGAACGAGGACAGCACGCGGCCAATCTCGGCGCATTTCTAGCCCAGGCCATTGCCTCTCGTCTCAGAGTCCGCGCCTTCATCGTGGACCCCGTTTCGGTGGATGAGTGGATCAAAGTTGCGCGGCTCTCCGGATGCGCGCCACTGGAGCGGCCATGCCTCTCTCACGCCCTGAATTCCAGGGCCATCGCGCGCCGTTATGCGAATGACGTGGAGCAGAGCTACGAGGACTTACGCCTTGTGGTGGCGCACCTGGGCAGCGGACACTCGATCAGCGCACACGCCGCGGGGCGCATGATCGATGCTACGAACTCGCGCGAAGAAGGGGCGTTTTCCACCGAGCGATCTGGCTCGGTTCCCGCCGTGGAACTGGTGCGGCTCTGCTTCTCCGGGCGCTATACGCAGGAGCAAGTCGAGACCATGCTTACGCGCGAGGGCGGTTTGACTTCCTACCTTGGCACCCGCGATCTGCGCGAGGTTGAGCAGCGCATCGCAGAAGGCGACCAGTACGCGGGACTGGTTTTTCGCGCCATGGTTTACCAGATCGCAAAAGAAATTGGAGCCATGTCCTGCGTACTGCGGGGCCGGGTTGATGCGATTCTGCTGACCGGAGGCATGGCACATAGTCAGCGGCTCACCTCCGCGCTGCAAGCGTCTGTGCAGTGGATCGCACCGGTGAAGATCTATGCGGGAGAGGATGAACTGCGAGCACTGGCCGAGGGAGTCTTGCGGGTCATTCGCCATGAAGAACCCAGCCGCGAGTTCGGCCAGGAAGTGCCCGAGTCAATCATCTTCCGGGTGTGAAAGGCCGTTGCTTTTCATAGGCGTCATTCCGGTGCGCAGCGCTGGGATTCTTCACTTTTGTGTAAGATGACACCCTTTCTTTTAACTTGTTGGCAGGAGCCGGCAGCAAAACAGGGTACACCAACGCCGGAGCCGCCCTGGCAGATGTGGACACGGAGAACAATGTAGTATGACTGAGTGATGCCGACTCACGCGCGGATTCCGCAGGCCGCGAAGTTGCCGAAGATTCTTCCAAACTACTTTGCAAGCCCTGAAGTAGCGGCGCGCTATGTGCAGGTTCGTCCGTACTTTCACGATGAAGTGGTCCAGCGGCTGCTCGCATTTTCAGGAGGGGTCCACTTTCAGCGTGCGCTCGACGTAGGTTGCGGATCGGGACAGTCTTCCATTGCCCTGGCGTCCGTCGCCGGACAGGTGATTGCCATGGATGCTTCGCCCTGCATGTTAGAGCATGCACCGCCGCATCCCAATATCAGATACCGGGTTGGGGTGGCCGAACGGTTGGACTTTCCAGCCGGAGCGTTCGATCTGGTCTCCGTCGGTTCGGCCCTGCACTGGTTCGACCAGGATCGCTTCTTCGCCGAGTGCCAAAGCGTAATGGCTCCCGCCGGCGTGCTGGCCGTTTACAACGACCACTTCACCGCTCATCTGCAGGATGTACCCGCATGCAGGCGTTGGATGCGAACCCGCTTCGTGAAGCACATTCCGCAGCCTCAGCGCGGCATGAGAGACATCAATGAGGCCAAAGCCGTCGCAGGCGGTTTCCAGATTGCACGCCGCTCATCGTTCAGCCACCTTGTGGCCTTTTCGCGCGATGAGTTTATCTCCTATTTATTGACCTGCAGCAACACCCTCGCCGCAATCCATTCCGGACGAGAGACGCAGCAGTCGATTGTCGATTGGCTGAGCAACGAGCTTACCTCCATTGTCCCCGACGGCGTGATTGGTTCGTTCATCTTCAAGTGCAATCTGTGGCTGATGCGCAAGGCGTAGCTTCTCAAGCGCGGTTCTGGAGTTGCCGCATCCTTATCGATCAGAGGGTCTATTTTAGGGGTTATGAGTACTCGAAACTCCTGCCGTTTTGGAACGGGTTTCAGTTCAGGTATATTCAGCTCTGAATGTCACTCACACTAGTGATGCCTGTCACCGGATTTATGTTCGTGCGGTGACATTATGTTCTGGCTGATTTTCTCGTTTTTCAGTAAGCACTTTGTGAGGCCGATCTCCCCCAAGCCTCGCCAATATTCTTCCGTCTCTTTTCGTTCTTCAGGTATGAAGCTAAGTAGTCGCAGTTGGGACGAACCCAGGGGCAGTACACAAGAAGTCCTTTCGATTTTGTTGTGCCAAGGAGCCCGTATGCGCAAGAACAGCGTAGTCCTCTCCGCCTTTGCCTTGATTTTCTTCCTGTTTCTGACGGCCTGCGGTAGTGGAAGCAAGCCCATTGCCGTAAGCCTCACCTCATCGAGTTCTTCAACCACGATACCGGCGGGAACCTCTTCTGTACTGCTGACTGCTACGGTTTCTAACGACACAAAAGATGCGGGCGTCACCTGGAATCTCAGTCCCTCGACCGGCTGCGGCACCCTGACAACCACCGCGACCACGGCTACTTACTATCCGCCGTCGGCTGCCACGCTCAATGCAGACTGCCCGGTAACCATAACGGCCATCTCTGCCAGTGATAGTACCAAGACCACTACAGTCACGTTGACGATCAAGGCGATCACCGTGTCGGTAACTGGAATACCCAGCTCAACCACGTTGGGCTCGGGCGCTAAAGCGGTTACCCTGACCGCGACGTTGAACAATGAAGCTACTGGCGCAGTGGATACAGTGACGTGGTCGCTGAGCTCAGCTGTCATTGCGCCCACCATTCGGAGAGCGAATCGCGCGACTCCCGCGACCGCGTCGGCGAGTTGCGGAACGCTTACGCCGAATGGAACCAGCGCGAATGTGAGTACCGCAACCTACACTCCGCCATCGAACCTCGGCGCCAACTGCACGGCCACCATCACTGCGGCGTCTACGATCAATAGCCATCAGACCTCGGTGACAACATTCACGGTCGATGAGATTGTGCTCAATGTTACCGCTCCCACCAGCGCGGTAACCGAGTTTGCCCACGCAGGGAATATCGCTTTGACGGCGACCGTCACGAATGACGGAGCGAATAACGGAGCAGGTGCAGGCGTCAACTGGACGCTGGTACCGGGAAGCTGCGGTACGATCTCGCAAACCGGTACATCGCTTACCGCTGCCTACGTGCCGCCGCTCAACCCGGCCACGCAATGCACCGCGACGGCATTGGCGACGTCGGTAACCGACTATACGAAGAGCGCAACCACAGCGTTAATCACCATCAATCCGAACATTGCCGTGGCCTGGAGCCCACAGCCTCCATCCACGGTGTCCGAAGGCGCGCCACTGCCGCTAACTGCAAGTATTACGAATGATATTGGCAAGGGATTGAGCTGGTCGATCAGTCCGCTGACAGGCTGCGGCAAGCTGTCGGCAACGTCTGGAACCACCGTCACCTACACTGCGCCATCTCCACTGACTTCGACCTGTACCGCAACGGTAACGGTTGCTTCCGTAGCTGACCCAACCTTCGCGGGAGCTAGCGCCCAGGCGTCGATTGCGGTCAACCCAACCGTGATAGCGAACTTCACGCCAAGCTCACCACAGTCCGTTGCTTCCAGCACACTGGTGCCGTTGTCTGCAACCGTCAATTATGACGGCGGAAACAAGGGAATCACGTGGACGATCACGCCCACTGCGCCGGCTACGAGCTGCGGCTCGCTGTCCGCGACAACGGGAACGAGCGTGAACTATACGGCACCCTCGGAAGCGGCTCTGACGCTGGCGGGCGGTGCCTGCACGGCGACCATTTCAGCGGCGCCAACGGCGGATCTGACGAAAACGCAGTCGGTGGCCATCACGGCGAATCCAATTTCGGTGAGCGCGATCACCTCGACCGCCATGACTCTACCGGCAACCGTGGGACAAAGCTCGAACCCAGCGGGGATTCCGCTCTCGGCTACGATCAGCTATGACACGGGCGGCGGCATCATTTGGAGCGGTACCGGTGGTTGCGGCACGTTCGTGGTTGGCGCCTACAACGCCAGCACAGGCGTGGCGCAGGCAGCCTTCACCCCAGCCACCTCAGTTGCGTCGAACTGCGCGGAGACGATCACGGTTGCCTCCATGGCTGATGGCTCGAAAAAAGCGACGACAACCATCACGGTTACACCGTTGACAGTTTCCATCACAACGCCATCCGGCGCAGCCAACGTGAACGAAGGCAGCTCTCAGTCCCTAGTCGCAACGGTTACAGGCGGCGGCACGCAGGCCCAGAGCGTCAACTGGTTCCTGGTTCCCAGCCCGTCGACTGGGTGCGGTTCGCTTGCCTTTGCTTCCGGGCTAACCACAACCCCGAACACGTTTTACGCACCAAACCCTCCGGTGCCTGGTTGCACCGCTACGATCACTGCCCAGTCCGTGACCGATACCTCGAAGACGAGCATTCCTGTTGTGCTGACCGTTGTGCCACCGGCAATTTCGGTTAGCCTCACGAATCAGGGACCGTGGTTCATCGACGCGTCGAACAACAACGGCTCCAGTATGTACGCGATCAGCGGCACGATCACGAACGACTTCGGCACTAAAGGGGTCAACCTGACTACCAGCAACCTTACTTGCGGTTCCATCGGTCAGATCATCAACCCGGGAGGAGCCTCGGGAGTCTTTAGCGCAGTCTTTACGGCAGTAGCGGACAGCACCCTGACCACGGGCTCGAACTGCGTTACCACAATCACCGCAACTTCGAATGCCGATTCAACCAAGGTACAAGCGGCGACTTTGACTGTTTATCCCATCTCGATAAACATCACTCCGGGCGGCAACCAGAACTATGTAACAGGATCACCCAACGTAACCTTCAGCGCTACAGTCAATAACGATGCCGTCCCGGGCCCTCGAACATCGGGTGCGGGCGTTGCCTGGAGCCTGAGTCCGAGCGGTTGCGGTTTGATCAATAACCAGACCCTGACCAGCGTGACATTTGTGCCGCCGGCGTCCGGGTCTCCATCGTGCAACACGCAATTGATCGCCACCTCGAATGCCGATCCGAACAAGTCGAACTTCGACTCGATCTCGGTGAATCCTCCGGGACCGGCGCTAAGCATCGACCCAACACAGAACGGCAGTATCCCAAGTGGCGTGGTCGGCCAAATCTACCAGTTGTCGTTGAACGCGCAAGGCGGGGTTACGCCTTATGCATCCTTCACCACGGCATCCGGTTCGATACCGCCGGGTCTGTCGTACTCAACCACCTCCAATTCACTGGTTGGCACGCCGACAGTAGACTCGGGCACGTATCCACACACTTACACCTTTACCGTTTCAGTGAAAGATGCCGTAGGAACCATTGCCACGAGCCCATCGGTGTCGGTTACTATCGGCGCTGCGCCGAACCATCAGCATGATTCCTGGCTCAACGGGCGTTATGTCTGCCTCACGAAAGGATTCATCGACAATAGTGGCAGTCCCTTCCCGTGGGCTTCGCTGTCGAGCATACCCTTCACCGGCACTAGCACTGTCACGGGCGGTATCTTCGACATGGCCTATGGCGGAACTGCGACCGGGGCAGGATTGCTCAACTCTGGAACCCTGGCAGGCACCGTCAATATTGGCGCCGACAATCATGGCATCCTGTCTTTCACTTCAACTCTGACAGGGAGTAACTCCAATACCACCACGTGGGCTGTAGAGGTGAACAACGTAGCCGGGACGACCGCGACGGAATTCCACGCCATCGAAATTGATGACATCGGACCAACGCCCAGCGGCCAGCACGGCGACTCAACCTGCTACCAGGCGAACACCACCGTGTTTAACCTCAATAACGTAGCCGGGCAGAGCTTCGCGTTTGCCGTGGCTGGCACCAACGCTGGCGGTCTCGCCAAAGACAGCATTGGCGTTGTCAGCCTCAGCCGTACCGGACAAACGGTTACGGGAGGTAACGTCGATAACGCAAAAGGCGATGGCACGAATAGCGGCACTACCGGCAATAGCGTTTCGAGCGGGACTAGCTACACCACGCCGGATTCAGCGACAGGGCGTTTTGTGGTAACCGTCACGGCAGGATCGAACATAGATAACATGTACGTCTACACCATAGATGCCAGCCGTGCGGTAGCGCTGGCGGTCAGCAGCAACCCCAGCAGCGTTGACGGCATGCAGTCCGGCAACGTACGCAAACAGTTGAACGGTCCCTATTCCAACGCCAGTCTCAACGGTCCGTTTGTGACGTACTACCACTCAAAAACCTTCACGGGGAGTTCACCAGTGTCCGTGGTTGGTTACAGCTCAACCCTGATACAAGGAACGGGAGACGGTACGGCTGGGGTCACGACAAACATCTTCTATCAGGATCAGGCTGCGGTTTGCACCAGCAACTGTAGTGGAACCCTCGTCGCGAATCAGACCGGCTCATTCCTAGTCCCGGTAGCCAGCAATGGCCGGGCGGCTTTCAATCCCAATTCCAGTAGTACCGGAAGCATGTACCTCTATATGTATGACAACAACGCTGCGCTCTTCATGGACGCTACGGGCAGCAGCCAAGGGAACAGTTTGGGAATCGGGTGGGTGGATTCGCAAACCGCAACTACCAGCACGAACATTGCAGGCACCTATGTAATGTTCAATATGTCGCCTTCAGACCCGAATGCTGACAACAGCATAGGAATGCTCACGGCCGCAAACGGCAACGTAACCGGAACCAACGACAGCGCAAGCCAAGGTTGGTTCACTTGGGATGAGTCGCTCAGCGATAACGGCGGCAGCATTACCTACGTCGGGCCGGGAACCTATGGCCTCATTACCATCACTCAGACTGGAAGCACAAAAGGCCTGGAGTGCGTAGACATAACCACAACGAAGTTTGCCTGCATATCAGGTGATGACAGACCGAACATAAACATCATGGTGCAGTAGTAAACCAATGCAGTAACTTGGAAGCCCCGTCGCAAGCTGGCGGGGCTTCTTTTATCTGCTTGAATGGGGCACCCGGAGGAGCAAACATGATTCGCGGGATGACATTGTTTGTGTGTGGAATTGCGCTCTGCGCCACTTCTTTTGCGCAGCAATCCGCTCCCAAGGCGATTGCCCGTTGGGAGACGCTGCAATTTCTGCTCGGCGATTGGGTGGGCAAAGGAAGCGGCACTCCCGGAGACGCCGCCGGAGCGTATTCATTTTATGAAGAGCTGAACGGACAGATTTTAGTGCGCCGCAGCTTTGCCGATTACACCGCGCAGGGCGGAGGACGCCATGAGGATCTGCTCATTGTGTATGCAGCCGCGCCCGCAGAATCCATGCACGCGATGTACTTCGACTCCGAAGGCCACGTCATTCACTACAACGTGGCGACCAAGCCCAACGCCGCGGTCTTCGAGTCAGATGCCTCGCAACCCGGACCACGCTACCGGCTTAACTACGCACGCGCCGGCAACACGGTGAGTGGGAAGTTTGAAGTTGCACCACCCGGCGGGGAATTCAAAACGTATTTGACTTGGAATTCCATTCGTAAATGAGTCGTCCGCAGGTGTCTGACAATCGCCTTCCTTTGGCGATTGTGGCGAACAGAGCAGCTTGCAACTCGAATCGTCCTTTGCCGCGAACCCACATTTGCTAACTACGGCAAATATGAGCCACCATCGGGACACACCTATTCTGAAAATGCCTCAGCGATCCGAAGTTTCGCCGTTTCCCCTGGATGCCGCTTTTTGCTGGTACATGTCAGCGTCGGCGCGGTCGATGAGTTCTGCCATGCTTTCCTCTACCTTATGTTCGGCCACTCCTATGGAGGCGACTACTGCCAGCTTTAATCGGCCTAATTTCGACTCGATTGTGTAATTGCCGCAGACCCAGTCCCTGAGCCGTTCGGTCTGTGCCCGTCCTTCCGTCATACTGCAATCCAGCAGGATAATGAATTCGTCTCCGCCCCAGCGCCCGACAACATCGGATGAGCGGCACGCCGATTTTAGTTCGCAGGCAAACTGCTTCAGCAGTTCATCGCCAACAAGGTGTCCATGGTCGTCATTCACTTTCTTGAAATCGTCCAGATCGAGGATGGCGACGCAGAGCGGAAGTCTGGCTTCGATCCGGCGCTCGATCAAATCTTCCACACAGCGGCGGTTGCGAAGTCCTGTCAGCGAATCGCAAGACGCGACCTGCTCCGCTTTTTCCAGTTTGGTCTGGTAGTCGCGAATTTCTGCCCGCGCCTTTTCAACTGCGGCCTTGCCTTCCGCCGTCATTCTTTCGATGGACGACTTCAACTCCGCCGCACTGCGCTTGAGCGACGAACGGATCAGCGTCAGGTCTTCCAAGTTGGCGATGTTTCGTAGCTCGCTCGTCACCTCATGGATTTGCCGCGCGCAACGCTGATCCCGTTCACCCACCGATTCAGCCGTCCGGGCCATGACGATCAGTATTTCCTTGATCTCGCCGGCCCTTTGCCGGGAATGCTCGGCGGCGCGCCTTCCCCAATCCTGTAACTGCCGTTGGACGTTCTTTTCCGTGGCCTCGACTGACTTGCATGTAGCTTCAACGGTAAGGTTTTCTTCGAGCCTGCCCAGGCTCCGTTGCAATTCCTCTCCGAGAGCGGGGCAGGCGATCAAACTGCAATTGCCCATTGCCCGCAAACTGGAGCGGTAAGCGCCAAGGGTAGTGGGAAGAAACTCTTCCGCGCCTTCTTCGCCGGCCTTCTTGGTGCAGGTCTCTGCCTGATCAAGATATTTCTTAAGCGAGATCATATGCCCTCATTCTGCGTCGGTTGCAGCGCACAACATTGCAGGGCGGACGCTCTGATGATCACTATCGGCAGTTGCTTGCCGTTGGTTCAGTTCGGAGCCGGGAACGACTCCACGGCGGCCCTTTTCGGGATGGCTCAATTTGGGGCGAAAACTCCTCAATCACGCGGATTCTCCATGCCTCTCATTGAATCGACGCCCGATTGGAGCCATATCGAGGGTATGCAAACAGTGCTGTCGCGATGGGCGAGGCACTGTGCAGATTGGCGGCCCAGGCGGGATGCTGAGATCGCCCGAAAGTAGGAGCCATGTTTGCCTTGGATCTTACAAGACTGGAAATGCACGAGAAAGAACTCGGCGCGGTTTCCCATTTGGAAACGTCAATCGCCAGCGGCGAAATCTTGCTGATGTTCTTTCACGTCGGTGAAGGATTTTCAGACCGGGCGTTCATCGAAACCCTGCCCGCCTCCGATTTCGCAAAAGAAAACTAACTGGGAACGCGCCAGCTTTATGCGGACTCACGGGGCTTTGAAAGTGCCGCCTGGCGTCTATCGGCTAATGACTGCGGGGCGCGTCCGCATCGGGCTCCGTGCTAAAGCGAACGTTGTGGCGTACGTCGGCACCGCTCACCCAGAAGATCACATCCTCCGCAATGTTGGTTGCGTGGTCGGCAATGCGTTCAAGGCTGCGCGTGATAAGCAGGACATCCAGATAGGTGCGGACTCTATCCGGATTGCTCGTCATCTGTCCAACCAGGTTGATGAACGCCTCGTCCTTCATCCGATCGACAATCGAGTCCATCTCCAGCACTGCCTGTGCGACGTCGGCCTTGGCGGAAAGAAAGGCTTCCAGTGCGCGCCGCACCATGGTGGCAACGGCGGCGGTCATGCGCGGGATATCAACTGGAACATCGACCTCGGGCTGCTCTGTCAGATCGAGTGAACGTTGCGCGATGTTCACCGCAAGGTCTCCCACGCGCTCCAGGTCGGAGTTGATTTTCAAAACGGCCAGCACAAACCGCAGATCGGTAGCCATGGGCTGTTGCATGGCCAGCAGATCGACCACCAATTCATCAATGGCTCGTTCGCTTGCGTTGATCATCTCTTCGCGCTCGAAGACCGCCTGAGCCAGTCTCGCATCGCGCTTGCGATAGGAGTCAGACGCTAACTCGACGGCAGCTTCGGCCATCCCCCCCATCTCGAGCAATCGTTCCCTCAGTTCGTCCAACCCGTGCTGAAAGCGGCTTCGCATCATCCAAACCTTCCCGTAATGTAGTCTTCCGTGCGTTTGTCCGACGGGGTGGTGAAGATCTTCTCCGTCTTGTCGTATTCAATCAACTTGCCCATGAGAAAGAAGCCCGTATGATCGGCCACGCGCGCCGCCTGCTGCATGTTGTGGGTCACAATAACGACGGTGTACTGTTCCTTGAGCTGAAAAATCAGCTCCTCGATTTTTCCGGTCGAAATCGGATCAAGGGCACTGCAGGGCTCATCCATCAGAAGCAGCTCGGGCTGCACGGCCAAGGCCCGCGCTATGCAGAGCCTCTGCTGCTGGCCTCCGGAGAGCGAGGAGCCGGACTTCTTCTTCAGCACGTCCTTTACTTCGTCCCAAAGCGCGGCCATACGAAGCGAATGCTCGACGGCAATATCCAGCTCGTGTCGCTTGTTGTACCCGTTAAGCCTGAGGCCGGCTGAAACGTTGTCATAGATCGACATGGTGGGAAATGGATTGGCTTTCTGAAATACCATCCCAATACGCCGGCGGACATCCACCGCATCGGTTCCAGGCCTGTAAACATCAATGTCGCCGACCTGCACGGATCCGGCAAGATGCGCTCCGGGGACAGTTTCATGCATCCGGTTAAGACATCGGATGAACGTCGACTTACCGCAGCCGGACGGGCCAATCACGGCGGTGACTGCGTTGGCACCCACCTTTATGTTGATATCTTTCAGGACCTGCGCCTTACCAAACCAGGCGTTCAGATCCTTTACTTCAATTCCAACACCCATCGGATGAAGGCTCCTCGCAAGCTAGGCGTTGTTCTCCATGCTCCCGCGGCCGGTAACTACGCGGACGGCGGAGACGGCTACAACGATTAAGACGATCAGTATTAATGCTCCTGCCCAAGCCTGTCTATGCCATTCATCGAATGGGGAGATGGCGTATGCAAAGATCTGGATGGGCAGAGCCGCTGTGGGTTGGTTGGGGTTGAGATTCCAAAACTGATTTCCGAAGGCGGTAAAAAGCAGCGGTGCGGTTTCTCCGGCCACTCGGGCAAAGGCCAGCATCGCTCCTGTGATTACGCCCTTGGATGCCGTACGCAGAGTCACCTGCAAGGTGGTTCTCCACTGCGGAATGCCCAGGCCGAGCGCGGCTTCGCGGATCGTGTTTGGCACCATCAGTAGCATCTCTTCGGTGGTGCGCGCGATGGTCGGAACCATCATGATCCCAAGCGCGACGCCGCCGGAGAGCGCGGAGAAATGCTGCTGCGGCAGCACCACCAAGGCATAGACCGCAATGCCCACGACAATCGACGGAATACCATTCAAGACATCCGCGGTGAAGCGGACGATATCGACGTAACGCCCTCTTCCAAACTCCGCGAGGTAGACGCCGGCGCCGATTCCGAGCGGCACTCCGATGATGGAACCGAGGCCGAGAATCAACATGGAACCGATGATGGCGTTGGCCATGCCACCGCCAGGCTCGCCAACGGGATGTGGCACATTCGTCAGGAAAGCCCAGTTCAAGGAACCAATTCCCTTGTAGACGAGGTAACCGAAAATCGCGCCTAATGGGGCTAATACAAGAATGGCGGCCAATCCGGAAAGGCCGATGAAACCGAGATTGGTAAGACGGCGAGTAACGCTGAGAGGACGAGAGACGCTAGGCATTATTCCTCGCAGAGTGCCCACGGGTAATGGACCATACGAGCAAGCGCGCAAAGGCATTCACAATCACGGTGACGATCAACAGCACCAGGCCAATTTCCACCAGCGCGCTCAGGTACAGATCGTCCGTCGCTTCCGAAAACTCGTTGGCAATCACCGAAGCCATCGTATAGCCCGGAGCAAATAGCGACTTGGCGACTTCAGGACGGTTGCCGATCAGCATGGTCACCGCCATGGTTTCTCCAATGGCGCGGCCCAGGCCTAGGATGATTCCTCCTGCGATGCCAACCCGGGCATTGCGCAAGACGGCCATCCGCACCATCTCCCAGCGCGTTGCGCCGAGGGCCAGGACCGCTTCGCGCTGGCTCTGCGGGACCGCTACCAACACTTCACGCGTGATGGAGGCAATGATGGGTATGATCATGATGGCCAGGATGATTCCCGCGGCCAACATGCCAATGCCATAGGCGGGGCCGGAAAAGAAACCTGTCCAGCCCAAGTACCTGCCCAGCCAGGGCTGCACGTAAGTGCGCAGGATTGGCGCCAGAACAAAAATTCCCCAGAGTCCGTAGATGACAGAAGGAATTGCAGCCAGCAATTCCACGGTAAAGGAAATGATCCCTCGCAAAGAACGCGGACACAGCTCGGTGACAAAAACCGAAACTCCCACGGCCAGCGGAACAGCCAGTACTAACGCCAGGAGCGAAGACACCAGCGTGCCATAGATAAAAGGCATCGCGCCGAAGTCACCCGACACCGGATCCCAGGTATTTCCGGTAAAAAACCCGAAGCCGAAACGCGCGATCGAGAGCTTCGAACGCGAAGTCAGCTCATAGAAAAACAACGCCATGATCGCAAGGACTGCAACCGAGCAGATCAGCAGAGAATAGCGAAATGCAACATCCATGTACTTGCTAAACCTACTGGTGTGCAATTCAATGCGGGGAGGGGCCGAGGCCGTTACCAGAACCGGTTGACCATGTCCCGATTCAACGGTAGCTGGGGTCTGCAAGCGCGCCGGTTGGAACTCAGGTATGTGACTCATGCTCACATATTCACGCTACCAGAGGATTGTTAACAGAAGATGAACGTCACAGGCAATCCGGGGCGTCACGCCACTGAACTTTCTGCGACGGCGGAAAAAGGAGAAGCTGGCTATGGACATGTATTCAAGTCTCTTACCGGAGATTTTGAGACTGGCTTTATACTCATCGGGCAACGCGAGAGGGTCATCGAAACTAATATTACGTTGCCGCCGCCGGATCAGGAACTGTCTCTCAATAGGGGCAGGCAGTCTGGAGTTTCCAGCAATTGGAGTAGCTACCGGGCAAGTTTCATGTAGGTGGACTTAGTGAAAACAAATCCCGCGGAGGCCGCGGGATCGTCGAAACTTGAGCTACCTTAATCCAGGTCAGGACTTAGTGAATCGTGCTGATCGTGGCGTGCAGCTTTGCAACGACTTCCTTGGGTAGCGGAGCGTAGGATAGGGCGCCAACCTCACTCTGTCCGTCTTTCAGCATCCACTCAAGGAACTCATGTAAAACCTTGCCCTTGCTCGGATCCTTGGACTGCTGTGGAATCAGCAACCAGGTGAAGCTCGCAATGGGATAGGCTTTCTTGCCGTCCGGATTCGTGATCGAAACGCGATAGTCCTTGGGCATGTTGGCGGCTGCAGCGGCTGCAGCCGCGGTAGTGGATTCAAGCGTGGCTTTGACGAAGCTGCCGCTCTTGTTCTGAACCAGGCCATAGCTGATGTTGTTCTGCACGGCATAGATCAGTTCGACGTATCCGATCGCGCCCGCCGTCTGGCGAACCTGTCCGGCAACGCCTTCGTTACCCTTGCCGCCGAGTCCAACCGGCCACTTGACACTGGTGTTCTTACCTACCGTGGAGTTCCATTCCTTGCTTATCTTCGAAAGGTAGTCGGTGAAAATGTAAGTCGTACCCGACCCATCCGAACGATGGACAACCACGATGGGCAGATTGGGGAGCTTTACGCCAGGATTTACCTTGGCGATGTTCGGGTCGTTCCAGTTGTTAATCTTGCCAAGAAAGATGTATGCCAGCAGGTCTGGGGTAAACTTCAAATCCTGTTTCACGCCCGGGATGTTATAGCTCGGCACCACCGCGCCGAGAACGGTGGGAATGTGCAGAAGCTTGCCCTGAACCTTGCCCAGTTGCTCGTCCGTCATGGGACCGTCGGACGCGCCAAAATCGACGGTGCCGGCGGTCACTTGAGCGATCCCCGCGCCGGAACCCAGCGACTGGTAGTTGATATGTACGCCGGAGTGAGAAGAGCTGAACTGGGTGAACCACTTCTGATAGATCGGATTCGGAAACGTGGCGCCAGCGCCATTGATCGATTGCGCGGAGGCGGTAATGCACAATACAAGTGCGCACGCCATCAGCTTCAAAGTACGAGTCACAGTTTTATTCCTCCTAGAGACTGCTATAAGTATCTGATTTTGGAAGTCGCCGGATTGTTAAGTGAGTGTGAATTTCCTCTGGCTTACTGTTGGTTCCTGACGTGATCGAGAAAGAGCTGCTCGACCGGGCGATCATACGAGCGCAGTACATGGCGGATGGTTCGGCCGCTCACCAGATGACAAACCTCCTCGGCCATATTCTTCACGTGGTCACCGGCGCGTTCAATTTCCTGGGCCATAAACAGTACATGAAAACTGTCGACCCGGCGTTGACCCTCCGCCGGTTCAAGATGCCGGAAGGTGATTACGTTTCGAAGGCGGTCAATTTCATTGTCAGCCCGCAGCACATTCACGGCCTTATCAAGCGAGCGGGCGAGGAATGCAGCCTCGACGTCGGCCAACATCTGTTCCAGGCGCGAGGTCATCACGATAAGGTCGCGGAGATCGTCGTGATCCAGATGGGCGGCAACGGTGTCGGCGCGATTGACAAAGCTCAACAGGAGATCGCCGATCCGCTCAAGCGAAATTCCGAATTTCATGCAAGCCAGCAGGGCCCTGGCTTCGTCGTCGGCAACCCGGTTGATTGTCGTGGTCACCAAGTCGTCGATGTCGCGATCAAGCGAATCCAACTCGCGCTCATGGTCGCGGACTTCGATGAACAGCGTTTTCGATGATGTGGCAATGCCTTCCGCAGCGGCGGCAGAGGCTCGATGAGCCACGCGAAAAGCTTCGAGCGTGAGTTCAAGAAGATGCGATCCCGGACTCGTTTGAAGATTCGACTCGCCCATGGCGATGGCTCCTTGAATGAAAGATCGGCGCGAAAAAAGTTGAGAGGCCAAAAGTGCGGATACACTTGCTCAGTGGCCTCTCAAGCCCCCAGTAACATTGTCTCTACCTTACAGGCGCCAGGTTTCGATCTTATGAGCGCAATGTGAACATCATGTAAATTCCGTTCAAGCCCTACTCAGGATTACTGCGCGCCTCCGGAATGGAAAAGATAAACGTACACCCATGATTCAATTCACTCTCCGCCGTGATCATGCCGCCGTGTGCCAGCATAATGTGCTTGGCAATCGACAGTCCTAGCCCGGTGCCTCCGCTCTCGCGTGACCGCGCTTTGTCCACGCGATAGAAGCGTTCGAAGAGCCGCGGCAAGTGCTCGCTTGCAACGCCCGGGCCGAAATCCCGCACGTAAAACTGCACGAAGCCTTCCACGTCGTGAGCGCCAATCAAGATGCGCCCCCCTTGCGGGGCGTACTTGCACGCGTTGTCGATCAGATTGGAAAATACCTGGAACACGGCATCGCGGTCCGCCCACACCAGCTTCAGCGCCTCATTCACCACGTCCAGTTTCATCCCTGAGTCGGAACGATGATCGTGGAAGAAGTCCGAGGCATCGCGTAGCAATTCGGCAGCCGATACAGCGCTCCGTTGCAGTTTCTTGTCGCCGGATTCCACTCGCGCCAGGATCAGCAGATCCTCGGTTAACAGCGTCATGCGCGATGCGTTCTTGCGGATGATTTCCAGAAACTCCCGCTGGGTCTCCTCTGAGTTAACGCCATCCAGCAGCGTCTCGGCGTAACCCTGAATTGAAGTGAGCGGGGTGCGCAATTCGTGCGAGACGTTGGCAATGAAATCGCGGCGCGTATTTTCGATACTTTCCGCATCGGTAAGATCATGCAAAACGGCAACCAAGCCGCCGGAAGACATGGGCGTAATCTTCGCCGAAAAAATTCGCCCGGGAGCGAAGCTGTTTACGCGCGCACTGACCAGCTTCCGGCTCTTTGCCACCTCCTGCAAGGCGGCCAGAAAATTCGGATCGCGCACGGTCTGCACGATGGGTTGGCCCAGCCGGACGCCGGTGGGCGTAAGCATCTCCATGCGGCGGTTCGCCCATTGGGCACGGCCATCGCGTGAGATGGCAATCACCGGTTCCTGCATACTGTTCAGCACGGCTTCGAGCTCGCTGCGGCTCTCCTCCAACTCCTGAAAGCTCGTTTGCAGCTTGCGTGCCGTGACATCCAGGGCGGTGGCCACGCGACCGACCTCATCATTCTGATATTCGGCCAAACGGGCCGAGAAGTCGCCCTCCGCAATCTTTCCGGCAAACGCGAGGATTCGTTCCAGGCGGGCGCTGACGTTTTTGGACGCCCAGGCCGCAAGCAGAATCGAGATGAGGCAGGCCAGCGCGGACGAAAAAATCAGCGAATGCCATACCTTTCGATTGGCATCCGCAATGGCGCTAAGCGGGACCGCAAGACGGATGGCTCCTCCGGGAACCGGCTGCGCAACATAAAGAAAATCCACTCCCAGGGTGCGGCTGTTTCGCGTGTCCATCCCGGCATGTCCTTCGAGCGCTGCCTGAAATTCCGGACGGCGGGCGTGATTCTCCATCTTGTCAGGAACTGCGTCACTGTCTGCCAGCACCTGTCCTTGACTGTCAATCACCGTGGCGCGGGCACCGGATGCCTCTGCAATTCCGCGCGCAACTTTCTTTAGATCGGTAGACGAAAGAGGCGCGGCTGAGACACGCAAAGCAAACATCGCCGTCTTCTGTTGAAGATTGCTTTCAATCTGTTGACGAAGGGAGTTCCGCCACGCATGGGTAATCGCGACATCCAAAGATAATGTTGCAGCGGCAATGACCAGGGCAAAAACAAATACCAGCTTGAAAAATATCCGATTCTTCACTTCATGGCCTCAAAACGGTATCCCGCTCCGCGCACCGTCCGCAGATACTGCGGTTCTTCGGCATCCCGTTCGATCTTCTCCCGGATGCGCCGAACATACACGTCAACCGAGCGCGGCGTAACGTAGGCGGTCTCGCGCCAAACTGCGTCAAGCAGTTGATCGCGGCTGAAGACCCGGCCCGGATGCCGCGCCATGTACTCCAACAACCGGAACTCGGTTGCCGTGGTCGCCACCTGCTTGCCTCGCACCTTCAGAATCATCGCTCCGCTGTCGATCTCGATATCGCCGGTTGTAATGATCTCCGGAGCAAGGGGCCGCTCGAAGCGCCGCAGCACGGCTTTAACCCGCGCTACCAATTCCCGCGGACTGAACGGCTTGCCGACATAGTCATCGGCGCCCAGCTCCAGTCCGAGCACGCGGTCGCTTTCACTGGTCTTGGCGGTGAGAAAAATGACCGGCGTCATGGCGATTGCCTGATTCTGCCGAATGCGGCGGCACAACTCGAAACCGTCTCCGCCGGGAATCATAATGTCGAGCAGAAATAGCGCGGGTTTCTCCCGCTCCGCGTCGGGAATAACCAACGGGGCGGATGCGAAGATCCGCGCGCTGAAACCGGCAGCCTCCAAGTGATGCTTCACCAGCTTCGCAATGTCAGCTTCATCTTCCACAACATAAATTAGAGGTTTCATTGCCATTCATTGTATTCAGCCACAACTCCGGCGGGAACTCATGGAGAGCTGTTTTCACACGGCTGTAACATTTCATTCCATCCGCGGGAGAAATGCAACGGAGCGGAATCCTGGGCGGCAAGCCATCTTCCGGGCTCCCGGCTCCCAAAATAGGGGGATCAAGTCTGCAAACGGTGAGCAGGATTGCTCAGACCATCTCCGAGCCTGCTGATTAACATGATGGCAGGAGAAATCATATGCCAGTATTCGGATCACCCTTTTCAGGACTTGCAGACAACAGGAAGCTCACGCCCGACGAGCTCATCAGAGAAATCCGCTTCATGGTGTCGGCAGAGTTCGAAGCGACCCAGTTGTATGTGCAGCTCGCCGAGTCGATCGACAATCAGCTCGCGATAAAAGTCCTCATGGACATAGCGGACGAGGAGCGCGTACATGCCGGAGAGTTTCTGAGATTGCTCTACGAACTTGCTCCCGATGAAGAGAAGTTTTACGCAAAAGGGGCAAAAGAAGTAAAAGAAATGATCGAAGAAACGAAGAAGCTAACTCCCGCCTGATCCGCGAATCGTTCGTCCTTCCACGCCTAGGGAGCGCCGAAGCCCTCCCCGGGCGTAACCGTGCGCGAACTTAGCGGAAGGGATTGATGTAAGAGCTCCAGCCGCGTGTAAGGTAGTCGGAGAGAGTGAGACCCGCCAGCAGCATCAGGAAGAAGACGGCTGCAACCACGGCGACCTTGGTGAGCGCGGTAGAGTATCGCAGTTCCATAAAGAACAACAGCACCAGCAACGCTTTGACGGTGGCAATCGACAGCGCCACAATGGCGTTGAAGGGGCCAAGCTCCAGGGTAGCGGCAAAGACGGTCAGCGCGGTCAACCCCAGTAGCGTGGCCCATACGGCTACAAAGGTCTTGATGGTAGGATGTGCGTGTTCAGCCATATAAGTTCTCTCCGTGTGTCCCGTATCCGCCGCCCTTTGGCGAATGTGGGACGGGTGCTTCTATCCGCTGTGATGTTTGCTGATCAGGTAGAGCAGCGGGAAGAGATAGATCCAAATCAAGTCGACAAAATGCCAGTACAATCCCACTAACTCGACCGGCGAGTTGTACTCCGGAGTGAAGCGTCCGCGCGCATTCGCGATCAGCAACCAGGTCAGCAGTCCCGCACCGATGATCATATGGAAAGCGTGCATCCCGGTCATCGCGAAATACAAGGAGAAGAAGATCGAGACCTGATGGGGATCGTAGTTCCCTTCATGTTCGAAGTGGAAGTTAGCTCCCGGAACCTCGTGATGCATCCAGTGGCCGTGGTACTCCACTGCCTTAACGCCGAGGAACGCAAAACCCAGAACCAGAGTAAGAATCAAGCAGATGGCAGTCAGTTTGCGATTACCGCCCTTGGCGAAATGGACCGCCAAAACCATGGTCAGCGACGAGCAAATGAGCACCGCCGTGTTAATGGCGCCCAGTTTGATCTCCATCGTCTGGCTACCGGCGACCCAGGCGTTGTAGTACGACAGCCGATAGATCAGGTAAGCGGCAAACATGCCGCCGAAGAACATAATCTCGGTGACCAGAAAGAGCCACATGCCGAAGGTAGAGGTCGCCTTCTGCTGCTCCAAATCGGCGAAATGATGCTTCAGGTTGTGTACCGCGGTCTCGCTATCCGGCAACTTCAACCCCCTTCTTGGGTGCGTCAATCTCGTCGTAGTTGTACGCCTCCCAGGTTACAACCGGCGTTTCATCAAAATTGAATGTAGGCGGCGGCGAAGCGGTCATCCATTCCAGCCCCGCGGCCCGATATGGATTGGGCCCGGCATCCTTGCCATATTGCAGGCTCCAGACAAAGTAGATCATCGGCAACACGAAGCCCACGGCTAGGATTGAGGCCCCCGCAGTCGAGAGCACGTTCAGCACCTGGAACTCAGGCGGGTATGCGTGGTATCGGCGAGGCATACCCATGTAGCCCAGAAGAAATTGAGGAAAGAACGTGAGATTGAATCCAACAAAAACCAGCACCGCGCTTAACTTGGCCACTGCTTCCGGATACATTTTGCCGGTTATCTTCGGCCACCAGAAATGCAGCCCGCCCATGAACGCCGTTACCATGCCTCCCACCATTACGTAGTGGAAATGCGCCACCACAAAGTAAGTGTCGGTAACGTGCAGGTCTATTCCGACTGACGCAAGAAACACGCCGGTAAGTCCGCCGATGGTGAAGAGGCCGATAAACGCAAATACGTACAGCATCGGAGTTTCGAAGGTAATCGAGCCTTTGTAGAGCGTAGCAACCCAGTTAAATACTTTGACTGCGGAGGGAATTGCCACAAAGAAACTCAACATCGAGAAGATGAGCGCAGCGTAAGTTGAAATCCCGGCAACGTACATATGGTGCGCCCACACCAGAAATCCGAGCACCGCGATCGCAATCGACGACATCGCGATGAAATCATATCCGAATACGCGCTTCCGGGAGAAGCAGGCAATAATCTCGCTCACCACGCCCATTCCCGGCAAAATCATGATGTACACGGCGGGGTGCGAGTAGAACCAGAACAGGTGCTGAAAGAGCAGAGGATCTCCGCCCAGCCGCGCATCGAAGATGCCAAGATGGAAGAGACGTTCCAGCGCCACCAGCACAAGGGTAATTGCCAACACCGGAGTACCCAGCACCATGATGACGGAAGCCGCGTAATTGGCCCAGATGAACAGTGGCAGACGCCGCCACGTCAATCCCGGCGCGCGCATGCGATGCACCGTGACGATGATATTCAATCCCGTAAAAATCGACGAGAAGCCGGTGATGAACACGCCCACCGCCGCCGTGATCACATTCGTATTCGAGTAAGTGGTGGAGTACGGTGTGTAGAAGGTCCAGCCCGTATCCACGCCCCCGGTGAGGATGGCATAAAGAATAAAGCTGGCACCGGTGATGTAGATGTACCAACTCGCCAGGTTTAACCTGGGGAAGGCCAAATCCTTGGCACCGATCATCATCGGAACGAGGAAGTTACCCAGCACCGCCGGCACCGATGGGATGAGAAACAAAAATATCATCACGATGCCGTGCATGGTGAATAGCTTGTTATAAGTGTCCGACAACACCAGGTCGCCAGCCGGAGTAAGTAATTCCAGCCGAATCAGCATGGCAAAGAAGCCGCCGAGGAAAAAGAAACACGTGATCGAGCCAAGGTACAGAAGCGCAATGCGCTTATGGTCCGTGGTAAGTAACCACGACTTGACCCCGTAATCCACGTTCAGGTAATTCGTCTTCGGTTCAGTGGAGTGGCTAACTGTTTCCATAATTCTTCCCCTACTGCTTTGCCGCTGGCTTCGCAGGCGTTACTCTCGCTGGCGGAGTTGCCGTCTTATCGCTCTTGGCCGCCGACCCTTCGGCCTTGGGAGCGACTGGATAGACTCCTGAATTTGGTTCGCTGACCGGAATCGGCAGGTTCGCCGTGCCATTTCCCAGCGCCTTGACGTATGCAACCAGTCCGATTACTTCCTCTTCGCTTAACTGACCCTGGAAGGTCGGCATGATGTTCTTGAAGCCGCTGACGATCTTTGTGCCCGGATTCAGAATCGACTCACGTATGTAACTCTCGTCGGCGGTCACGGTGCGGCCATCGTCCAGCAGCACCGGCCGGCCGAAAACTCCAATCAGATTCGGCCCGCGTCCAGCGGCATCGCCGCGATGACACATCGAACATCCGTATTGCTGAAAGCTCTTTTCTCCCGCGGAGGCCAGCGATCCGTCCACCCCGCCAGCCGCCCAGCGGTCATAGTCCGCCGGCTCCATTACGATCACTTCTCCAACCATGCCCGAGTGCTGGGTTCCGCAATACTCCGCGCAGAAAAGGTGATAGCGGCCCACCTCGGTAGCATGAAACCACGTGGACGTATAACGCCCCGGCAACACATCCGCTTTAATGCGGAAGGCCGGAACGTAAAAGCTATGAATCACGTCCTGCGACGTCATTACCATGCGCACGTCGCGGCCCTTGGGAACATGCAATTCATTGATCTCGCGCTGTCCCTCCGTGTGCTGAAACTTCCACATCCACTGCTTGCCGACAGCGTAAACTTCCATCGCGCCTTTGGGCGGACGCGTCTGCATGAAAAAGATCACCGACGACCATACGAAGATGATCATCACGATGCCGAGCGGGATGCCCGTCCACAGAAGTTCCAGAGCGGTCGATCCGTGGATCTGCGTTGCCTGCGGATTCCTTTCCTTGCGGTAGCGAATGGCAAAATACAGGATCAGCGCAGAGATCAGAATCGTGAAAAATGCGGTGATCGCCACCAGGGCGAAGTACAGTGCGTCAACGTGTCCGGCCATGGTACTGGCGCGCGCCGGAAATAATGGCAGATTTGACCACATATCGATTTATGCCCGTCCTGTTCCGATACTTTGATCGTGCTTCTCTTTGCGAAACAGCATTACCAGCGCGCTGCCCAGTATAAGAACCGTTGTTACACCACCTAGGCGGACGATGTTCGTGATCGTCGCTCCATAGCGCCCGGTACGTGGGTCGTAGTGATAACAGTAGAGCAACACATAGTCGGCAAGCGACCCGATCTTATTCTGCGAAGCCTCGACGATGCCGAGGCGCATATCCTTGGCCGAATACTCCACCCCGAAGTAGTACTGCGCCACCTTGCCCGCCGGCGTCAGCAGCATGATCCCGGCGGCATGAGCGAACTGATCCAACTTTGCGTCGAAGTGATAGCGGAAGCCTACCGCATCTGCCAGCGCGGCTATCTGCGATTGCTCGCCGGTCAGAAAGTGCCAGCCTTTTGCGGCTTCGGGATTGCCGAGCTTCTTCAGATACATCTCTTTCTTATTGGCTGCCAGTTGCGGAGTCTCGCGCGGATCGATACTTATGGTCAGAACTTCGAATTCCTTGCCTGGCACAAACTTCATAACCTTCAGTGTCGAAGTAAGTCCATTCAAGACTTCAGTACACAGCATGGGGCACTGGAAATAGACCAGGTTCAGAATGACCGGGCGGCCTTCATGGAAGTAATCGCCCAGCCGAACCGTTTTTCCCTGCTCATCCTTGAACGTAAGATTCAGCGGCACCTGCTCATTCAGGCGCTGGTCGATACCCACTCCCTCCAGTCCCGGAGGAGCGACCGTCTTGGTCTCCGGCGGAGTAAAGTACTGCGCCGTGGCCGCGCCGCACAGCGATACTGCCAGCATCAGGGTCACTGCCATTGCTCGAATTATTTTGTGCGCCAACATCATCTTGTTCCCCGCGAAGCTGTCGCGGTTGCTACGCTGTTCATTTCGCGGCGGAGAGATTCTCTGCCGTGCCCGGATAATCTGGCAAAGCCGTGCCATCGGCGCGCACCGGAAGGCGCGTTGCAACCACCTTCATTGCCTGGTCAATCGGCAGATGAACGTTGCCTTGCGCATCCTGCCATGGCTGGGCAGAGAGGGCTGCTGCCTCTTTCGCCAGGAACCTCGTCATGTCGCCCGTGTCGTCATTCTGCAGGCGCGGCTCAGGAAATGTCTGAATGTTAACGTTCGCCGTGTTCTGCATGATTCCGGATCGCGGCGTAACTGTCTTTGGTGCCAACGGACTCAACTCCGGATCATGCTTGTCGGCAATCTTTGACATGCCAACCCACATCCCCAGGACACCCAGGTGAACACACACTGCAAAGATCGCCAGCACAAGGAAGAAGATGAGAATTCCCCGCGCGCTCAGATCGCTCTTGTCGTATCCCACGCTTGGATTGCGCGGATCGCCCGCATCGTGCCCGTGATTAGTGGCCATGATTTTGCTCCCAGAGACGCGGCAGCATCGGCTCGGTAACTACCAGCAAGGGACGCTTGCCGAGTTGCCTGAAAAACGCACCCAGCCAAACGCAGACCAGTGCGAGCGGCGCGGCAAAATACGTCCAGTGATAAGTGAGGTGGTGCGCGTCCACGCTACTTCCCGGAAATGGATTTGGCGCCACCAGCCAGTAGAGATCGACATAGCGCATCACCAGCACCAGTAACGCCACCGGAAGCAGTTTGCGTGCGTCGCGTTTTAATTCACGTGAGAGTAGCAGCATGAATGGCAGCGCGAACTGCAGGAAGACCAGTGACAGAGCCACGGTCTGCCATCCCCCATGAATGCGGTCCAGGTACCAGGTGATTTCCTCCGGCAGATTGCCCGCCCAGATAATCAGCCACTGCGAAAAGCTGAAGTATGCCCACACCATGGTGAATGCCAGTATCAGCTTGCCGTAATCGTGCAGCTTATCCGGTCCAAGAATTTTGTCGTATGGCGCAAACTCCCGCAGCGAGCACAGAATCACCGTCATCAAGGCCATCACCGACAGCATCTGGCTGATCATGAAAAACATTCCAAAGATGGTCGAGTACCACGCCGGATCGAGTGACATGATCCAATCCGTGCAGGCCAGCGTGATAGTGATGCCGTACACCAGCAATCCCGGCGCAGCCCAAACTTTCAGCCCCTGCCACACTGCCGGAGACGCGTCGCCATCCTGCTTCAGCGAACCCTTGCGCAGCATGAATGCCCACAGATTCCAGATCGCAAAGTAGATCGCTGCGCGCAGCGTCCAGAAGCTATCGTTAAGGTACGCACCCTTCACCGCCACGGAGTGATGCGTTGCAACGTAGGCTGGGTCCAGCCAGATGTACAGGCTATGGCGTCCCAGCCAGATCGGCACAAAGAGAATGGTAAGCAGCGGAATGTTTCCTATCGCCGCCTCCATCACGCGGCGGCCAATCATCCACCAGTTGCCGCCCGTAAGATGGCCAAGCATCAGCAGAGCCAGCGAGCCCAGTGAAAATCCAAGCACCAGCATGTAGCCGATCAAGTAGCCCCGGAAGAACTGCTGTGTTGACGAGAATGCTCCCACAAGGGCCGCAATGCCCGCTACCAGGCCAATGACTAGCCATCGTGCGGAGAGCGATGCCACCACTGGCGGCGGCTCGAATCGGTAGGAAGCGGGATAGATTGTCGTGCTCATCGTGCTACTTCGCCTCCCTGTTTTCAGCCACGCGCGCTTCCGATGTTCCGGCACCCGTTTCAGGCGGGCGATTCGCCACATGCTGTCCTGCCGGTGCGTCACCGCTCTTGGCTGTCTGCGATAGTTGCAGGGCGCGAATATAAGCGGCGATGCGCCAGCGGTCGGCCACTGGAACCTGCGCCGAGTAATCGCCCATCGCACCCCAACCGTTCGTCATCACGTTGAAGAAGTGCCCTGCTGGAGCCTTCACCAGGCGCGGATCGAAATACGATGGAGGTTTCTTGAAACCGCGCTGCACGATCATTCCGTTACCGTCACCGAGTTGCGAATGGCATGGCGAGCAGAAGATATTGAAACGCTCGCGCCCACGTGCCAGATCCTTTTCGGTGATTGGAAAGGGAAACTGATCAGCCTCCTGCCCATTCACCTTGCCGGTGTAAAGCAGCGGATCGTCTTGCAACTGTCCGCGCGCGATTGTTCCTTCCACGGTCGGACGCGCCGAACGCCCATCGGCGTAAAACTGGTTTTCGCGAAGCGGAATGAACTTAGGCTGGTTCTGCATGTCTTCTCTGCAGGAGGCCAGCAGGAACACGCTCGCCGCAGTCAGCAGCAACGCGGCGCCACGCACGGTCGATCTGCGGATTTTTCGGTAAATGATTTCGTGCGCCATAAGTTAGTCGGCGACCTCCGCCACGTCGATCGCGTCCGTCGCCTGCAGGAACTGTTTCGTTTTGTCCAAGTCAAACTTAGGATCGGCCGCCTCGATGCATAGGAAGAAGCGGTCGCGGCTGGCCGCGGTGAAACGCGGATGATTGAAAATCGGGTGATAGGGCTGCGGTAATCCGCTCAAGGTCAACATGCTCACAACCGCCGTAATGCCCGCGAACAATATCGTCATCTCAAAGGTGATGATGATGAATGACGGCCAGGAATGCAGGGGGCGTCCACCAATATTCATGGGATACGCCGAGATATTCACCCAATACTGCAGCAGGTATCCGCTGAGCCCGCCCAGAATGCCGCCGCACAACGTTAGCAGCGGCACCTGTGTCTTCTCGTAACCGATAGCGTCGGCTGCCTCTTCAATTGGGAATGGCGTGTATGCATCCATGCGCCGGTATCCGGCGGCGTGAGCCTTCTTGCAGGCGCTCACAAGGCTATCGGGAGTTTCGAACTCAGCAACCACTCCGTGCAGCACGGGATAAGGCACGAACCCTGGCTCAGTCATCGGCGGCTACCTCCTCGCTCAGCTTTGACTGCGGCAACAACATGCGCATTTCAAAGATGGTGATCATCGGCATCAGCCGCACAAACAGGAACATCGCGGAGAAGAACAGTCCGAGGGTTCCGGCAAAGACCGCGTAATCCCAGCGCGTGGCCACGTACATGCCCCACGAGGATGGCAGGAAGTCGCGATGCAGACTGGTCACAACGATGACGAAGCGCTCCAGCCACATGCCAAACAGAATCACCAGCGAGGTGCCGAAGAGCATTCCCGGATTCAGCCGCACCTTGCGAATCCAAAGCACTTGCGGGATCAGAATGTTAAACAGGATCAGGCACCAATACGCCCACGCCATGGGGCCGAGCATGCGATTCTTGAACATGAACAGCTCATACGCGTTGCCTGAGTAGTAGGCGTAAAACGCTTCCATCGTATAGCCGTAAGCGACGATCAATCCCGTGCCCAGCATTACCTTGGCGGCGTTGTCGAGGTGGCGCAAGGTCATCATGTCTTCCACGCCATAAAATCTGCGGATTGGAATCGCCAGCACCAGCACCATTGCAAAACCCGAGTAGATGGCGCCGGCAACAAAGTATGGCGGAAATACCGTTGTGTGCCATCCCGGAATAATCGAAATCGCGAAATCGAATGACACCACCGTGTGAACCGAAAGCACTAGCGGCGTTGCCAGTCCGGCCAGCAGAATATATGCGCTCTCGTAGCGCTTCCAGTGCCGGGCGGAGCCGCGCCATCCCATCGCCAGCAATCCGTAGATCGTCTTGGCAACAGGGTTTTTAGCGGTATCGCGGAAGGTCGCAAGATCGGGAATCAGTCCGACGAACCAGAACAGCGCCGAAATCGTAGCGTAAGTCGAGACGGCGAAAACGTCCCACAGTAGCGGGCTGCGGAATTGCGGCCACACACCCATCGTGTTGGGGTACGGAAACAGCCAGTAGGCCAGCCACGGGCGTCCGGTATGGATCAGCGGAAACACGCCGGCGCAGGCCACAGCAAACAGCGTCATCGCCTCGGCAAAGCGGTTGATCGAGTTGCGCCAACCCTGTTTGAGCAGCAGTAGAATCGCCGAAATCAAAGTGCCCGCGTGGCCAATGCCGACCCACCACACGAAGTTCACAATGGCGAAGCCCCAGCCCACTGGAATGTTGATGCCCCAGATACCGACGCCACGGTAGAACAGCCATGCCATGGCGAAGAGCATCATGTTCAACAGGCCAAAGAAGAAGGCAAAGCCTCCCAGCCAGCCCAACGTAACCGGCCTCCGGAGTACGATCGACACAATTTTGTCGGTGATCGTCTCCAAGGTGTGGCCGGGCGTAAGAACTGGCGCCTGCCCCGGCAGGAGCCGTTCCATCGTCGCGGAAGCTTTTGTCTCCGGAACTTGTTCCATCCTTTACGACTCCAACTCAGGATTCGGGTTCCGCACCGCAGCCATGTAAGTGGTCCGCGGGCGCGTGTTCAGTTCTTCGAGTAATCCATAGTTCCGCTCCGATGCTTTCAGCTTCGAAACGCGGCTGCCCGGATCGTTGAGATCGCCGAAGATGATCGCTTCAGCCGGACATGCCTGCTGGCAGGCGGTCAGGATCTCGCCATCTTTCACCTTCCGGTTCTGCTCCTCGGCATTGATTCTTGCGTGCGTAATGCGCTGTACGCAGTAAGTGCATTTCTCCATCACGCCGCGGCTGCGCACGGTTACATCCGGATTGCGCTGGAACTTCAACTGCGGCGTATCGAAATCCGAGTACAGCAGGAAGTTGAAGCGGCGAACCTTGTATGGGCAATTGTTCGAGCAGTAGCGCGTGCCCACGCAGCGGTTGTAGACCATGTCATTCAGGCCCTCCGTCGAGTGCGCCGTTGCGCCTACCGGGCAAACTACTTCGCACGGAGCGTTCTCGCACTGCATACACGGCACCGGCTGGAAGTAAGTATTCGGATTCTCCGGCGGGCCTTCGTGGTAGTTATCGATGCGCAGCCAGTTCATATGGCGGCCACGTTTCACCTGGTCTTTACCCACTACGGCGATGTTGTTTTCTGCCTGGCAGGCCACAGTGCAGGTCTTGCATCCTATGCAGGAATTCAAGTCAATGGCCATGCCCCACTTGTGGTCCTTGTACTCGTAGGGCGCGTACATCGTCAGCCCCGCCGCCGGAGCCTCCACCATTTCGTGCGCAAACCCTGGGCTCTTGATGAACTCTTCCAAGGTCGCAGCGCGAACGATCGCCCTGCCCTCCATCGACTGATGCCCTTGCGGAGAGGCCAGCCCGAAATGCCCGCCGGTCGCCGTCAGTTTCAGTCCGCCCGCATTCCACAGCGCATTCGACGTGCGCAAGGTAAACGCGCTGAACCCGATTCCCGACCCAACCCTGCCAGCCTTCTGCCGGCCGTATCCCATCGTCACGGTAACCGCGTCGTCGGGATGCCCAGGCGTGAGCCAAATCGCTCCCTTGACTTTGCGCCCGTTCAAGTCCAGCTCCACTTCGTCTTCGCTTTTCAGCTTCAGCTTCTTTGCCGTGGCCACGCTCATCAGCACGGGATTGTCCCAGCAGACCTGGGTCATCGGCTTCGGAGTCTCCTGCAGCCAGCCGTTGTTGGCAAAGCGCCCATCGTAAACCGTGGGGTCGCGGCGGAACATGACCTCCAACCCGCCCACGCTCGCCGTTGCCGCTGGCACTGCAACTTTGGCGGCAACCGTCTTGGGCGCAAACGCCGAACCTGCTACGAAGCCATCGTGCAACGAACGATCCCACCAGCTCTTGAAATCCGCGCCCGTATGCTGCCGAGCGCCTGCGGCCGGAGCGGCATCAGTTGCCGCGTACCCGGCTGCGATGCGCGACTGCCAGTAGCGCTGCGTCAGCGCGTAGCTGGTAGCCTCGTCTTCATTGGTCAGGAACTCGATCAGTTCGCTCTCGCTGTGCCCGCCATAGAGAGGCGCGATCAGCGGTTGAATAAAGCTCACCGTCCCATCGAAAGAACGAGTATCGCCCCACTGCTCCAGGTAGTGATTCGCGTTTAGATGCCAGTGGCAATATTTCGCTGTCTCGTCCTGGTAGAGTCCGATATGCACGCGTAATCCCACCTTGTTAAACGCGTCGTAAAACCCAAAGTCTGCCGGTGCGTCGTACATCGGATTCGTATTCAGCACTAGCAGCATGTTCACCTGGCCATTGCGCATCTCGTCGGTAAGCTGGCGAAGCTGTTCAACCTTCGGCGTTGCCGCAAACGGGTCAACCGGATCGCTGTAACTAACGGTCTTTCCCACCGCACCCAGTGCGGCGTTGATCGCATGGGCCAGCGCGTGGGTCGTCGGAGTCTGTGCGTCGCCTACTACCACCATGGCCGCGCCGCGATTGGCTTGCAGATCCTTCACCAGAGCATCGGCAAATTTCTTCTGCGAAACTTTGATCTCACCACCTGCCTGCGCCGCTCCCAGCTTGGAGGCCAGCGCGCGCGCAAACCCCTCCACCTCGCTTGCCTTCACGTGCATCCGGTGATCGGCTTTCGCCGCCGTGTTGGTGGTCGCACTCTCCACGGCGTAGAAGCGCAGCATCTCCTCTTTCAGTTCGGGACGCCGCCCCCGCGAAAAATCGCGTGTGTACTTGTGAAATCCCGGGAAGCCCGAGGACAAGAAATCGCCGTCCAGCGAAAGCAGAACCTTGGCCTTCGAGAAATCGTAGAGCGTCTCCACGGGCTGACCGAAAGCTATCTGCGCGCCCGCGTAAACGTTGTCGCGGTTCACGGCCTCCCACTGATACCACTTGGCCTGCGGATACGTCTTCAGGAAATCCTGCATCTGCGCTACAAACGATGGCGAAGACGTCGCGCCGCTCAGCACTCGCAGTCCCGCGCCGCCGCTTGCCTTTTGTGCGTCAACCGGGCCGCGCAAGCTTGACAACACCTGCGGCCAATTGCGCATTTCACCCAAGTAAGTATTCGTCTGCGAACGGTCCGGGTCATACATTGTCAGCACGCTTGCCTGGTTGAAAACATCGGTCCCGCCAAGCGATGAAGGGTGCTGCGGGTTGCCTTCTATCTTTGTCGGACGGCCTTCGTGGCTCTCGACCAGTAATCCCGTTCCGTATGCTCCCAGAGTCATTGCCGTGGCATAGAAGAGAGGCTTGCCAAGCAGCAAATTACTTGGCTGCTTCACATAGGGGACAATGGGTTCCAGCGGTTGCTTGGTGCAGGCGCTCAGTCCGGCCAACGCCAGGGAAGCGCCCATGATCTTCATGAAGTCGCGGCGCGAACTTTTGTCCGTCCACTCCGAGGCGTGCTTAGGGAACTCGCGATGCAGCATCTCCTCAAACTCGGGAGTCTGCGCCAGCTCATCCAGAGTGCGCCAGTATTGCGGTCCGTGAGCTTTGCCTAGCTGCTCGCGCACTTCCGCAAGTTCTAGCTTGCCCTTGCTCCCGGGACACACAGCCTCGATTCCAGTCTTCCGCTCGTTATCCATTCGCTTCGATTCCACTCGTTCCTATTCGCTACCGGCCCGGCGCAAAAGCCCGGGGCTGATCAGCGGTGGCAGGTACTGCAACTGGTAATGTCGCGCGGCGAGCGCACGTTGTTGGCTCTCACCAAGTACGTACCCAGCCCGTCCGGACCCGTCTGGCTGGTAAACGTCTTGTAGTTGTCGCCCTCGCGAATCGTAACCGGATGCGCCGCCGATGGCTCTTCGTACGCCATGTTGTAAATCTGGTCGCCCATGGTCGCAGGATCCGTCGGATCCTGCTTTACATAATGAGGACGCAGATTCTTCTCCGGTGCGCGATGGCAATTGATGCACCACTCCATCTGCAATGACGCCTGGTTGTACATCAGCCCCATCTTGTCCACGCGGCCATGGCAGCTGTTGCAGCCAATTCCCTTGGTCACGTGAATGCTGTGGTCGAAGTACGCAAAGTCCGGCAGATCGTTGGCCCGCGTCCAGCTCAGGCTGCGTCCGCTGCGATAACTCTCGCGCACTGGCTCCAGCATCGGCGCCGCCGTCCAGATCTGCGAGTGGCAGTTCATGCACGTCTTGGTGGGAGGTATGCCCGCAAAGCCCGAGACCTCGACCGACGTGTGGCAGTAGCGGCAATCAATGCCCAGTCCGGCCACGTGGTGCTGGTGAGGAAACGGAACCGGCTGCGGACGCGCGACTCCCGCATAAGTAAAGTAGGGTGAACGCTGCAACTGCAGCGCCGCCCAAAGGAGGCCGACCACCAGGATGAGTCCCCCCAGAATGGAGGCCTTTGCAAGCGAGTTGGCACTGCGGTGAAATATCTGCGCCATGTATGGAAACTATCCGTTAATTCCCTGCCGGAGCCCGTAGGCCCAGACTGAAACGATGAAGGTCGGGAGGCCGCTGGAGACGTTCTCAACTTCCCAAATACTCTTTCCGCCGGCCATCGCCATCTGTGATTAACACTGGACGCGGCCTGTGATGGCCATCACGAGAACATCGGATTATAACAGGAGGATCTAAGGAGTCCTGCTTATTAGACAAATCTGCACGGCCTGCGAGCGGTAGCATAGTAACTTTTACCTGGAGCAAAATGACGTTCCCCCATAAGCCGATCCCGGCCCGGCTATTCTCTTTTGGAAGCTGCTGCTTACATCCACACAGATGATTGATTCCGTTACACTCACACCCCATTGCGGTCCGTTAAGTTTGAGATGCAGCAACAAGGGATTTGAGTGCAGCTTTTTACCTGTGTAAAAAGTAGTTGGTCTGGGTTAGTCCCAATTCGAGACAAATATCTTGATTATTTACTCACCATTTTCAACAGGTGGCCCAGAGTTGGCGTTGTTCCAACTCTGGGGCTCTGCGAGAGTCCCTGGGCGTAGGATGACTCATTAAGATCGTGACAAAGTTCGTTCGCTGAGGAACTAAAAACAGGCTCGGCAGCCGCCAAGCCCGTTGGGATCGTGCCAATTCCGAGTCAGTCGCGCAGGTAGAAGTCCACCGTAACTTCCATTTTCACTGCGACCGGGTCGCCGTCTTTTTCAGCAGGCTTGTACTTCCACTCCTTGACCGCGATGATGGCGTTTTCGTCGAGTCCGTAGCCGATTCCCTTAACGACCTTCGCGTCGACTACGTCACCTTTCTTGCTGATCACGATTGCGAGGGTTACCGTGCCTTCGATCTTCTTCTTCTTTGCCTCGGCTGTGTAATCCGGGGAGGCAACTTCGGCGAGGCGCGGTGGAGTGATGTCGTCCGTGATGGCAACGGCCTGGTCGATGGTCTGCGCCTTGCTCTGTCCAGCGCACCATGGGACTGCGATCAGCAGCAGCAATGCCGTTCCAATAACCGGGAGAATACGTTTCATGGGACGCCTCCGTCGCCGCTAGCGAAGAGCGCTTGCAGCGATAATTTTCCCTAGTTATTTCAACGCTCTTTGGAATCGCCTGCAGTGACGCAGCGCACATCGCCCTGCCCAATCGAAAGACAAATTGCCGGTCTTCCGCAGTTGTTGTTGGCGGCAAGGGAATGCTGCCAGGCAGTGCGTCACAAGTTCGCGAAAGAAATGCTGCTGTCATCCGGAGAGGAGCAATCCGCGTTTTCTGCGGCTTGCGGAGTCGAAGGACCCCTATGGCACCCTCCGATTTGTGTCACGCATTTCTGACGCACCACACTAGATAGTGAAACGGAATGCTGCCAAATGGAAAAGTGTGTGCAGAGCAAACTTGCCATGGCGGCAAACCAACGCTGCCGTTCTGTCTCACCGCGAGATAGTGAGACGAAAGGCGATCTTCCGTCAACTACCGCGCCTCTGGCTTGAAGTGTCATCTTGAGCGAAGCGAAAGACCCCTACGCATCCCAAATAACCTGTGCTGCGGCAAGGTCGCTTCCGCCAGTGTCTCGCGCCAACGAGCCTGATGTCACCAGATAGTGAGTGCCTTGGCGATGTATCGTTAGGTAATCCCTTCCTCCATCCGTCTACAGCAGAAGTCGTCACAACTGTTTCGTACCTTCTACCGTCAACAGCGCTGGCGGAAAACAGCGATTACAATGTTAGTTCGCACTAAGGGTGCGCGCGACATGGACAAGAGAGCTTGCATACACGAAGCCGGTCACTTTTACTTGGCCTGGGAATACGGCAGAGCCTTCAGCATATGTATCGCCAATCAGGTTCAGACCGACGACCTCACTGGAGAAGAGTATTTATCTCGCGGTCATGTGAAAACATCTGATCACGGTGCTCTGCCCAAAGTTCTATTGAGCATTCGCGCCGCCGGGCTAGCCGCCGAGAGTCTCGTCTATAACGAACTCCTTGACGATCTCATGGGAAATCCAACAGTACAATTCAGCATCAAGACAGATACTGACCACGCCAAGCAGGACCTGGTGAACGCAGGTCTCCCTCCATCTACAGAAGCAGAGTTCAGGAAGTATTGGGACATCGGATTCAGCGAGGCTTGGAACATGATGAGGAATTCTCAAGACAAGCTGCACCGCATTGCGGAATACTGCCTAGCAAACCTTGGGAGAGAGATTCTAACTTCAGAGATTGTCGCCAACTGCCATCTCTCTTAGCTCTCGCAACCAACCACCCTTGGGCGCTACACCGCGAGTGCTCTCCCCAGCACGCAGGATTAACAGGCATTCGCAGCCGGGAAGCGGCAAATGTCGCGGAATCCGCAAATCGCGCACTTCGGCTTAGCTCCGCAGATGTTTCCGTAATCGAGAGCACAGAATAGCCACAGAAGGTTATCAAGGTATGTTGGGTTGCAATCGGCCTCGGCTGCGAGAGTAGCGACGAGGCGAACAACATCCTGCTCGGCTGGAACTCCAGCAAGAAATGCGAGTCTCTCCCCTCCCAGAATCCGGCAAACGTGTACGTCGGGCTTGGCCGCGCGAACACCGACATTACGGAGATACTCAATGGCAAGTGTGTAGCCCACGTATCCTAACTTATAGGGACTGCTGGGCTTGCTGAACTGCTTCGCGGTTGCGTCAGGGTCGCGCCTGGTGACGAACTTGTCCAGACCGCCTTCTTCCTTCTCGATGCGCCTTAGAGTTGCAATGTTAGTACTTAAAGCCCTCATCTGTTTTCGGATAGCGCGGTTTCCACAGGAAAGTGCACGAATTCCGCTTTCCAGTTGCAGCGGGTCAGCCCGCTGGAGCGCTTCCGGGTCATAGTCCAGGAAAACCTGGCGTATCCGGCCCAATTTCGGGGCAATCCGCGCCCATACTTGTTGGCTACTAAGATGAGAGAGCAAGAGGCCACGGGTGTGGTCCTGGAGGGTGAAAGCCTTACCATTCTCCCGCTCCTCGGACGCTGCCACTTGACCGAAATCCTTTATATATTGCTCGTAATCAAGACCGGTCTTGGCCAGCGTATCCTGCAAGCCACGCAAGAACTCACGGGCGGATAGGTTATTTGTCTGCCTGATGAATGGCACTTTAATCTCCTGAACCGAGAGTAGCGATATTCGCCGACTAACGATTGGGTACTACTGCACCGAGTCAAGCTTTGCGGACTTCAGTGCCGCTCTTTTTGATGCCCTGCTCATCTTCAACGCTTTGTAGTCCAGTTCATAGAGGAAATTAAGCAGATCCTCCATGATGGCGATCGCTTCTCTGGCCTCGTCCGACGTCAATGCATCCAAAGGCCGATGGTGGGCAGCACCGTTTCCCGCAATCCTAAGCTCGTGCAGAGCTTCAATCACGTTCACGCTGGGGAGAAATCTAATAAGGTCGTCGATCCGGCGCTCAAACTTCAACTTCCCGTCTATGCCCTTGTCGTCGCAAATCCCTTCAATCAACGCACGCAGCCCGATGGTACACAATAGAAAACAGTTATTGTTGAAGCAGGCGATGATTTCCTGATAGAGCCGCGTCAGTTCAGGGCCCAGCTTCCTGAATCCCTTTCCCCGAATCAATCCAACTGACCGCTTGGGAAAATACTCCTGACTCAACTCGGTGTCGCCCTCGTTCCCCGGAAACACAGCGCCACTCTCATACTCTAACGATGGCGAATTGCAACCGGCACATTGCCAAATCGAATATCTATGCAGAGAGAAGGGTATTTCCGCATCGCCTGGTGCCTCAACTTCACCCTCGAAATGGATGTCGAAATGTTCATCACGCAGTGAGTACCTTGCCCGCAAGACATGGGTGGTCAGATGGGCGCAGTAAGTACACAGAATCCTTTTCGTCTCTTGACCGTCTTCGCTCACAATGTCGCCTCCCGCCGCTCCCAAACACGAGTCTTTTCATGCTTGAGCACAATCTCTCCTTAACCGTCACGCCTACATTGTGAACTGTCAGAGGTGCAGGTGTCACGGAATAAGCGGTACGGGTAGCTTTTACGCACCGACCCGCTTCAGATGCTCATGCAACGCCTCATCGAAATTGCGTGATTCGTACATTGCCGACATAGGGGCAAGTGACTTGTTGGAGATAACAGGCCTAGTATCTCACTATCCCACTGTGGGAATTGCGTGGCCGTGGCACCGGTAAAGTCGCTTTGCCCACCCGGAAACCGCACTTCTTTGCACCTGTTTTGGACCTTGTCAAGCGATAATTCTCGTCGATTCCTCCCAAGTATCTGATCCTAAGCAACATAGAGTTCTCCCCAAAGCGATGAAATCACTCCTCGAATTTGCTATCCTGAAAATAGAGACAGGTGGCCCATATTCGCCTTCCTTTGGCGAATGTGGGGAGTTGAATCCCATTTAACCCTTTTATATTCAAATTTTTACCGTGATATATAGGGGGTAGGGGTGCATGCAGATAGGTGCCCCACATCTGCCGTAGTTAGCAGATGTGGGTTCTGCAACCATGTCAAGTCCTCGACGTTGCAATTAATCCATAACTAACTGATTCCACTACATATAGACTTCGCCATCCACTGAGGGGATCGCCTCCGCAATTTGATATCCTGAAGATAGATGGGTTCTAAGTTCGGACTCACCAGATACATCGGCCCTGGAACTGCCTTAGCGAGCCGTTCGAAGGTTTCAGGCTACGCTTTCCTCGACGACGGCCTTTTTTCGCGACTTGGGGACAGATGGCGCTGCTGCCACGGAGTCGTCCATCGGCAGGCGCGAGCGGCGCTTGCCGTCATAGGCGTACAGTGCTCCGGCAACGGCGGCGGCGGTTGGAACCAATCCGATCTCGCCCGCTCCCTTGGAGCCATAGCCACCCACCTCGTCGGGAACTTCGATAAGGATCACGTCCACCGGCGGCGTGTCCTTCGCCTTCAGAATGCCGAGATCGCGGAGCAGCAGCGAGTCGGGCGTGCCGTTAGTGGAGGTGAAGTTTTCGGTCAGCGCGTAGCCAAGTCCCATATGAACCGCGCCTTCGATTTGTCCGGCGCAAGCCAGCGGATTAATGGCGTGGCCAACGTCGTGTGCCGCTACCACCCGCTCTACGTGGCCGTCTTCGCCAAGAATGACGACCTGGGTGGCGTAGCTGAAGGTCAGGTGCGTCGTCGGGTTCAGCTTGGCCTCGGGAGTTCCAGGCCGGGTGGTGAAGTCGCAAACGTAGTCACCTTCGTACTCGCGTCCAATCAGCTCTTCCAGCGAATGCCTCTCAAGATCGGCGGCCATCTTGCGCGCAGCCACCTGCGTAGCGGCGCAACTGAGGGTAGTCGCGCGCGAAGCCCACGTCTCGCCGCACTTTTGTCCCAGCGCCGGATCCCAGCGGGCGCTCATCATTGCCGACGGCAAGCCGGTCTCTTCGCACACCGACTGGATCACCGTGGTGAACAGACCTTGCCCCATCTCCGTGTAGCCGGTGAGAACCTCGACGCGCGGGCCGTCGAGTACGCGAACCAGCGCATGTCCGCTGTCCACGGTACCGTTGCCGATGCCGGTGCTCTTGATGCCGCACGCTATACCGGCATAGCGGGCGCTCTTGTAGATGTCCTTGACCGCTTCGAGAGTGGCACGCACCCCGCAGCTTTCGCGCATGATCTGGCCGGTGCCGAAGACGTCGCCCGGACCGAGGATGTTGCGTTCGCGGATATCGTAGCCGTCGACTCCGATGCGCTCGGCCAGCAAGTCCATGATTCCTTCCATGGCAAAGTGCGCCTGATTGGTGCCGAAGCCGCGCATCGCGCCGCTGACCGGGTTGTTGGTGAACACAGCCTTGGCCTCGATATCGACGTTAGGCACGCGATAAGCTCCGCAGGAATGTCCAGCCGCGCGCAGCAGACACTTACCGCCGGTTCCGGCGTAGCCGCCCGTGTCTCCAATGATGCGTGCCCGCACCGCCAGCAGATGCCCTTCGGCATCGGCTCCCGCGGTGTAGTGCAGAATCATAGGATGCCGCTTGGGATGAACCTGGGTGGACTGCCGGCGGGTGAGCGTGGTCTTCACCGGACGCTGCAGCAGGAGTGCCGCCAGAGCCGTCTGTGCCTGGATCGAGAGCTCTTCCTTTGCGCCAAAAGCTCCTCCGCTGGAGGCCAGCTCGATTTCCACTTCCGCTTCGGGCAACGCAAGCACGCGGGCAATCTCCCGCTTGTCAAACGTAGCACCCTGGCTTTGCGAGAACACCTTCACGCCACTGCCCCGCGGAACTGCCAAGCAGGACTCCGGCTCAAGGAACGCGGGATCGATCGGCTGAGTGCGAAACTCCTGCTCGATGACGTGAGCAGCCGAGGCCAGCGCGGCATCGACATCGCCGCGCGAGAAGGCGGTCGAATCCAGAAGGTTCGGCGACTCATGGACATTTCCGGGGGCATGAACCTGCGGCGCACCGGGTTCCAGAGCGGCAATCGGATCGATGACCGGCTCCAGCACTTCGTAGCGAATCTCCACCTTGGCCGCTGCCTGCCGGGCGTGGAACGCGGTGTCGGCCACTACCAGAGCAAGCATGTCTCCAACACAGCAGGTGGTTTCGCCGATAGCGACGAAGACCGGCAAGTCGGGGATCGCGAGGCCCGTGCCGCGGGGCCCCGGTACGTCGGTTGCGGTCAGCACGCGGACCACGCCAGCCATTGCACTGGCGGCACCGGCGTCGATGGCGAGCACCCTGGCTCGCGGATGCGCGCTCAGTACCGGCGAGCCATGCAGCATGTCAGGCAGCTTCATGTCATCGATGAACGGCTTATCGCCGAGAGCCTGTTCGAGGCCGCGGTAGCGTACGGGCGAGGCTCCGATGCCCTCGTCATGGCCGTCCCTGGCAAACTTCGGATTGCGGCAAAGGCCAAACTGCTCGCCGAAGAAGTCGTGACGCCGCAAAGCCGGGGGCGCACCGTCGATTGCGGCGGTCTTGCCGCTCCAAACCTCGCCCGCACTCTGAATCGCATCCAGAATCCGGGCGTAGCCGGTGCAGCGGCAGAGATGCCCGGAGAGCGCCTTTGCCACCGCTTCGCGGTCGCCTGTCGAACCCTGCCGCAACAGCGAAGAAGCCCGCACCAGGATTCCAGGAATGCAGAAGCCGCACTGCATTCCACCCTCGCGCAGGATGGACTCGCCAAGAACGGAACGCATCGCCTCCGGCAGTCCTTCCATGCTGACCACGTCGCGCCCCTCCATCTGCTCAGGCCGACGAAGGCAGGCCAGCGCGGGACGGCCGTCGATCAGTACCGCACAGCAGCCACAGGTACCCTCGGGAGCGCAGCCGTTCTTGGCCGAGACAATGCCGCACTGTTCGCGCAAAACATCGAGAAAGTGCATTCCGGTCTCATAGAAGACCTCTGTCGGTTCTCCGTTCAGGATGAAGCGCAGCATCGGCATTATGCTTCCTCTCACGTCAGCAAAGATAAACGGCGTGCATATTGAGCCGTCTCAGAAAAGCGCTGGGGCGGCCCCATGTGGTTGGATGTCTTCCGATTACAACGGTTTCTAAAAGGTGCTCGGGGAATGAACCTACGTTAGCTCAGGCCCCCGGCTGATTGTTTACGGACCGCTTTCGTAGGCTCTGCTGGCAGAACAAGCGAGAAGACTGTTCCCGTACACAATCCGCTTGCAGAGGAGCGCACTCGAATCGTCCCTTCGTGTTTATCGACGATCTGCTTGCTCACCCAGAGGCCAAGGCCGGTGCCGATTGTGCCCTTGGTGGTAAAGAACGGCTCGAAGAGGTGTTGCCTTGAAGCGGCAGAGATGCCACTTCCGTTGTCAGCGATGGTGACCCGCACACAGCGGTGCCCGTTCTTAGGCACCGAACCGGCGGAAACGCGCAACTTAATCCGGCCCTTCTGACCGATGGCATCCAAGCTGTTGGCCAGGAGGTTGGCGAAGACCTGCCGCAGTTCGCCCGCCACCGCGACAACTTCCACGTCCTCATCCCACTCCTTCTCGATTACTGCCTGTTTCGTTCTTATTTTGCTCTTCAGCAAATCGACTGCGGATTCCAGAACTGCATTGACCGAAGTCAGCGCCGGTGCGTTAAATTCACGATAAAAGCCGAGCGACTGTCGCGTGATGTGCGCGATCCGCCTAAGTTCCGAATCCGCCGCTTCCAGATAATGGCGCGTTGTTTCAGTCAGGTCCTTCTGGCTCATCGCAATGTATAGCGCGTTTGTCGTCGCCGCCAGCGGGTTGTTAATTTCGTGCGCAATGGTAGCCGCCATGCGTCCGACGGAAGCCAGCTTTTCGCTGCGAAGAAGCGCCTGCTCGGCCTGTTTGCGCCCGGTGATGTCGCGCAGGATCACCGTGTAGAGCTTTTCCCCATCCGCTTCAACTTGGGAGACCGTAGCTTCGATCGGAAACTCTTCGCCGTTGGTGCGGACGCCGGCAAGAACGGCTGGCGAAGTCATCGACCGTTGCGATATGCCCTCAGTTCCAAATCGTCGAATGTGCTCGCGATGCACTTCGCGCAAGAGCTCGGGAATGAAACGGTCGAGCGTGGAACCCAGCGCTTCCGATGCCGGACACTGAAAAACCGTTTCAGCCGCTTGATTGAACAGCACAATGCGCTGCCGCTCATCTACCGAAATCACCGCATCCATGGCGGAGCCCACGATGGATTGCAGTTTGGCCTGGCTGGAGCGCAGAGCTTCATCAGCTTGCTTGCGCTCGGTCGTCTCCCACTCGGTGATCAGGAGTCCCCGACCGTCTTCTCCCGGCAGATCCACGCGATACATAGACCAGCTAAAATAGGCCAACACTGGTTGACCACCACTGGACCGGCTCACTGGACTCGGCTCATCAACCGCAAAATACGGTATCCCGGTTTCCAAAACCCCGCGACATAGTTCCTCAAACCCGGGTTTCTCCGGCCAGACCTCTTGAATACTCTTACCAAGCATTTCCCTGTCGGGAGAGATGGCCCGATATCCGGGATTAACGAGCTGAAACGTTAGGTCGCAGCCACGTACAAGGGCCACACAGCACGGCAACTGGTTCACAACCGTCTCGGTTAACTTACGCTGTGCTACCAGGAGTGTCTGCCCGGCCTGCTTCAGCTCTTCGATATCGGTGCAGGTGCCGAACCATCTCACGATCTCGCCGGCGTCATCCCTCAGAGGTGCACCACGCATCAGGAACCAGCGATATGTTCCATCCGCAGCCTGCAGGCGGCTTTCAACGTGGTATTGTTCACCGGTCTTGACGGCATGGTTCCAAGCGTCCCATGCGGCCTGCTTGTCGTCTGGATGGAACGGCGTGTTCCAACCTCTCCCGTAACTCTCCTCCAGAGTCAGTCCGGTGTATTCCACCCATCGATGGTTAAAGTAGACATTCAAACCGTCCGGCATGCACATCCACACCATCTGAGGGACAAAGTCAGCCAAAGTAGCTAAGACGGCTTCGCTCTGGCTTTGGCGCAACAGATCTTCGGCCTGCTTGAGCTCGGTTATGTCGGTGTAATAGGACCGTATGACCTCGAGGTCGCGCAAATAGTGAATTCTCTGGAGGAAAATCCGGCCATCGTTCTCGACCTCACGCACGGTCGATCGCTCCGGGCCCGCCTTTAGCGATGCAACTACAGAGGGCCAGTCTTCCAGAAGAGGATGCCCAACGCCAGTTTCCCGGGGCATGAGATGTTGCTGCTGCGCGGCCGGATTGGCATAAGTGATTTTTCCTTCCAAATCGCTCTCAACGATTGGGTTCGCGTTCAACTCGGGGAAGCTTGCAAGATGGGCAATACGCTGCTCTGCCTGCTTGCGCTCGGTGATATCTTCGCTGAGGATTACGATTCCACCGACCTCGCCTTTCGCATCACGCCATGGCCGGATTTCCCATCTTACCCACTGCGCCGATCCGGCCACACGCTCAAACCTCTCTCCTTCAGACCGCACCACCTCGCCCGCCAGTCCGCGTCGATGGTTCTCCTTCCACTGTTCTGGAATGTCCGGGAAGACCTCATAATGCGACAAGCCTCGCAGATCGCGATCCCCTAAGTGATAGTCGGTCATCCAGCGGTGGCTTGAGTGCAGATAGCGCATCTGCTTGTCAAACATTGCCAACCCGGCCGGTGCGTACTCGATGAAAAGCTGGAGCTGCGCCTCGCTCTGGCGTAGCGCTTCCTCAGTGCGCCGCCTTTCCATGACATCGTGAAAGACAATGACGACGCCAACGATATTGCCGCTCTTATCCCATATCGGCGCGGCACTGTCCTCGATAGGGATTTCACGTCCATCGCGCGCCAGCAGCGCTGTGTGATTGGCCAGTTCGACGGCCTGTCTTTCCTTCAGGACTCGCGAGACGAGGTCTTCCGGCGCGACGCGCGTCTGCTCATTGATAATGCCGAACACGCTCTGGAACGGCTTGCCCTCAGCCTCACTGGGCTGCCATCCGGTTAAGTCGGCGGCCACCGGATTGAGAAAAGTGATCCGGCCCTTGGTATCGGTGGTCAACACCGCATCACCAATGCTGGAGAGCGTTACCCGCAGCCATTCCCTGTTGTGACGCAATGCCTCTTCAATGCGGGCAACGCTTCGGGCAATCAGCACCGCAAGCCAGATTCCCACCGTGGAAAGCAAGACTGTGGCGGCAATCATCCACCATAGCCAGCGCCAGACCTCTGCCATGAAGATGGATTTGGGAACGCCAATCACCACCGTCCAACCTGACATTGGCGAGTGGGTGAAGCTGTTGATTACCAGGGTCCCTTCGAGGTTCGTGAACTCCGACGTACCCGCGCCCGCTTTTATCGCAAGCTGTAAAGCCGGCGTAACATGGCTTCCGACGAACCTCTCCGGCAACCGTGTGCGGGCAACAACCGTCTGATCGCCGTCTAGGATTGATCCGATCCAGTCCGGTGGAAGGTACTGTTGTTCGAGAATTGCCGCGATGCGATCCGCAGGCAGAGTCATTGCCAAATCGTAAATAACCCGGCCATCGCGGATCACCGGGACATCCACACCGATCAAAGGCCGTCCGGTAACAGAGCCCCGGAAGAGATTTGCGATACTCGGCTTTCCGGTGGCATAGACTCGGCGAACCTCATCGTGGACGCCGCGTCTGGGTAGCTGCGTGCCAAAGGGCCGAAATGAGTTCACGAGTTGCTGGCCGCTGGCATCGGCGAGGATGATGTCGCCGCCTTCATACTCGCGCAAAACCATTTGCGCTTGATGATGAAAAGCCTTCAGGTCACCGGAGTCGAGGGAAGGTGAGGTAGCGAGCACCGTCAAGCTTGCTTCCATGTTGCCTAATTCCCGGTCGACCACCTGGGTGAGAGCTCGCGCCGTGTGGAGCATGTCGCGATCCATCAACTCCCGCTTGAGCCGGTAGGATTGGCTAACGAGGAAGCCGGAACCAATCAAGACGGGAAGTACGCACGCCGCAACCAGACAGGCAAGCCGGAACCGAATGCCTAGGCCACTGTCATGGTTGTCATCGCTGATCTGTTCTATTTCGCCAGTCTTCGCCATCGGGGGCCCCTGAATTCAGATCAGCGCACTTCGGAATAATATTGCCGTAGACACGTAGCAGAATAGTGGCAGGCTTCCCTACCAATGCTATGTGAATCGAATCACGAATCGTAGTGACAGCAGTCACCGCAATTGCATTGGCTCGCCTATGAAATGACCAGCAGTTTCGGTTCCGTCATTTCCTCAATCGAGTAGCGAACTCCCTCGCGCCCAGTGCCTGAATCCTTTATCCCGCCATAGGGCATGTGATCGATTCGGAAGCTCGGCACATCGCCGGCAATGACCGCTCCAACTTCCAGTTCATCGTATGCGCGCAGCAGGCGCGTGATGTCCTTGGTGAAGACCCCTGCCTGCAGTCCGTAAGGCGAGCGGTTGACTCGCGCGATCGCCTCGCCGAAGTCATCATAAGCCTCCACGGTAACCACCGGAGCAAAAATCTCCTGGCAATTGACGCGCTGCGTCTCCGAGGTGCCGGTAAGAATAGTGGGGGTGAACAAGGTTCCAGTGCGCTTGCCGCCGCAGACAACGCGTGCTCCCTGTGCCACGGCCTCTGCAATCCACTGTTCGGCGCGCTCGGCATCGGAGAGGCGGATCATCGGACCGACCTCCGTCGCTTCATCTCCGGGATCTCCCAGTCTGAGTTTCTGTGCCGCCGCCGCAAGCTTATCGATGAATGGATCGAAGACACTGCGCTCCACCAGTATGCGCTGCACGCTGATACAGCTCTGCCCAGCGTAGCCGAAACCTCCCGCGGCGCATCGAGCCGCGGCTGTGTCAATGTCTGCGTCAGAGTGAACGATGCATCCGGCGTTACCGCCCAACTCGAGCGCGACGCGCTTCTTCCCGGCCCTAGCCTTCAGGGCCCATCCTACAGAAGAGGAACCGGTGAAGGTAAGTAGCTTGAAGCGGTTGTCCTCAATCAACGGCGAGGCATTCTCCGCTGTCATGGGAAGAATGCTGACTGCCTCCTTTGGATAGCCCGAGCGCCCCACAACATCCCCCAGCATCAGCGCCACCAGAGGCGTCTTCGTCGCAGGCTTCAGCACAATCGAACATCCGGCGGCGAGGGCGGGCGCAATTTTGTGCGCCACCAGGTTAAGCGGAAAATTGAACGGCGTAATCGCCGCTACCGGCCCCAGCGGTACGCGACGCAGCAACCCCAGCCGATTCTTGCTGGCGGCCTGTGCATCCAGCGGCAGCAAGTCGCCGGTCAGGCGCGTCGTCTCCTCTGCCGCATACTGGAAACAGAATGCCGCCCGCTCGACCTCTCCGCGCGCCGTGCGGATCGGCTTCCCAGCCTCCGCTGAAATGCACTGCGCAAATTCCTCGCTGCGATCCGTCAACTCGGCTGCGATCTTCGCCAGTGCTCCCTGGCGTTCATACGCGGCAAGTTTGCGGGTGATTGCAAATGCCTTGTCAGCTGCTTCAATGGCCTGCTCAATGTGCTCCGGCGTTGCCATCGAGACGCGCCCAACCACCCGTTGATCGTATGGCGACGTCACCTCGACAACCTGCGCCGAGGTAAGCCAGTGACCAGCCAAATAGTACGAGTAAATCCCTCTGGTCGGGGCGAGGGTCGATTCAAGAGTGCTCATATCAGGCTTATTGGGGCTCATGCTAGGTAATGTTACACCCACGATCCGAGCCTCTGAGATTTTGCCCCGCTCTGAGGGTGGAACGATAAGAAACGCCGGGTGCCCCAGGTTCGCGCCGGAGATTTTTCGGCCATAACCTAGGAAGCAACAAGCTCCATCCCTAAGGCGTTTGCACTTGCTCTTGTATTTGACCTTTAGCCGAGATCTTGCAATTTTCCTCTCAGCAAAAGCGTCAACGGAAGGGTCGCCAGCACCGTAGCCGCAACCACGGCCACCGCGATCCTGATGCCGGTAAAGTCGCCGAGTACGCCATAAATCATCGGGGAAAGTCCGCCCGAGCCGATCGTGCAGGTGTAGAAGAATGCAAACCCCTCGTTCTTACGATCTTCCGGCACAAGTTCGGGAACCGAACCATATAGAACGGAAGAGGTTCCATTCAAAGCAATGCCGAGTAGCGGACACAACAGTAGAGACGGCTTAAGCGACAGTCCCAACATGCCGAATATGCACACGGCGGTCGCCAGTTCCGTGACCACCACGGAGCGCAGAATGCCCAGGCGAGAGGCCGCCACTCCGCAGACAAATTTTCCCATCGCGCCACCGGCAAAGATCAGGCTTAGCGCCAGCCCGATGATGGGCACCGTTGCTCCCCGGCTGCGCAGCAGGAACGGCAGAAATGTCAGAAAGCCCATTCTCGTAGCGCTGTCGAGAATGCCGATTCCGGAAAGCGCAGCGAATGGCAACGAATCGCCGCTGAACAAGCCATCCTTTTTCGTCCCCGCCGTTTTGGCTGTGGCGGAGGCCAGCGGGATGTTCAGCAATGCAAGGAAAATGGCTGCCGCGGCCACAAAGCCGGTTGCGCCGAACAGATGCAGCGTCCACCGCCAGCCGACGTAGGTAATCAGCATGGCGGCCGAGGCCGGATAGATCAACTTTCCGACGTCCCCGGTAAAGTTGTATGTACTGAGCGCGACCCGCGATGCCTTGCCCTGGTAGGCGTTGGAAATCGCCGACGAAGCCAACGGATGCTGCGTACTCGCTCCAATTCCGCCTAGCACCAGCAACGCAACAACCACTAGCGTAGAGTTTGCAAATCCAAGCGCGGCCACGGACGCGCCGGTCAGCAGCGTACCAAGGCACAGAACTTTGAGGATTCCCATCCTGCGCGCCAGAATTCCGGCAGGCACCTGGAATAGCGACATCGTCCCTGAAGCCGCAGCCTTCAATAGTCCGACCTGGAAAAAACTCAGCAGGAACATCTGCTGCCAGATAGGAAAAAACACGTACAGCATATCGGTAAAACCGTCATGCACAATGTGTGCCAGGCATCCGGCAAACATCACCCGCCACTTCTTGCCGGAAGCAACCTCATTGTTATGTGTTTGAATACCGCTTTCCAGCACTGCATCTCCCCTTATCTGAATCGCTCGCTGCTCAGTCTTGGATCAATGAATTCGGTCGCAACTCACGTTAGGATAGCAAACAACCAACGTCTGCAATCGATAGCTGGCCTCATGAATCCGCGGAGAGAGCTTCTTCTATCTTGTCAAGCAGTGCAGATCTGGAGAAAGGCTTCTGTAGAAATAAAATTCCTGGATCCAGCACACCGTGATGCACAATCGCATTTGGTGTGTAGCCGGACATATAGATCACCCGGAACGTGCATCCCTGTTCCTCCAGGCGGCGAACGAGTTGTTTGCCGTTTCCGCCCTTCAGCACCACGTCGGTCAGCAGCAAGTCGAAATCCAACCGTAGTTCGAGCGCCTTCCGGCATGCTTCGCCCACGCTATCCGCCTTAATAACCTTGTGACCTCCTGACTGCAAGAAGTCGGCGATCACGTCGCGCAAACTGTCTTCATCCTCCACCAGTAGAATCGTCGCTTTATTCTTGAATGGTTGCGGCGGAACCACGCTCTTATGCGACATTACGGCTTCACTTGCATCTATCTTCGGCAGATAAATCTCGAGGCTCGTGCCCTTTCCCAGTTCGCTAGAGACCCGGATGAATCCGCCGCTTTGCTTCACGATTCCATAAACCATCGACAGTCCGAGACCGGTTCCCTTTCCCGGCCCCTTGGTTGTGAAGAACGGTTCAAAAAGCCGCGCTTGCACTTCGGCACTCATGCCTGTGCCCGTGTCAGCTACGGCCAGCATGGCGTACTTACCGGCCAACACCTGCGAATGCTTCTCGATGGATTCCTCGCCGATCTCAGTGTTCTTCGTCAGCAGCGTCAGCATTCCGCCATCGGGCATGGCGTCGCGCGCGTTCACCACCAGGTTCATGATGACCTGTTCAAACTGCGACCGGTCGGTCTTCACCCACCAGGGCTCATCGCCCAAAACCACTCGCACGTCAACATCCTCCCCCACAAGACGCTGCAACATATCTGACACACCGCTCACCAACTGGTTCATCGAAGTCACCGTCGGTTGAATGGGTTGTTTCCTGCTGAAGGCCAGCAACTGTCCCGTCAGTTCGGCAGCCCGCCGCGAGGCCTTCAAAACCTTTTCCGCGCGATGCGCCGGCGTGCCTTCCAGACCACCTGCCAGCAGTTCGGTATTCCCAATAATCACCATGAGCAGATTGTTGAAATCGTGTGCGATGCCGCCTGCCAGTTGCCCCACGGCTTCCATTCTCTGGCTCTGCAGGAGTTTCTCTCGTAACTCTGCGCTTTCTTCCTCCGCCATCTTGCGCGCGGTAATGTCCTCTATTGTCCCCTCGTAATAGACGATTCTTCCGGCAGCGTCGCGAGAAGCTCTCGCATTCTCACTTATGTAAAGGGTACTGCCGTCGCGCCGCTTCCAAATGGACTCTAGTCCGCGAATGACACCCCTCCCCTCGAGTTCTTTCTTGAAGTCCTCTCGTGAATATCCGGCGGAGAAGTGGCCGTTCTCGAGATCTATTCCGAGCAAATCTTCGGGCGAATCATAGCCCAGCATCTTGCAGAGGGATGGATTGACCAACATGACGCGACCGTCAGGCGTAGTGCGATAGAAACCGACCACGGCATCGTTGAAGACGCTGCGAAAGCGACGCTCGCTTTCCTCCAATCGCTGATACGCTGCATCGAGATCCCTGAGCTTGTCTTCCAGCTTTCGTATGAGCACAGCGTTGTACTCCCGCAGGAAGACATCGTCTTTGGTGGCTGCAGAAGAGCGATCCGGGAGAGCGCCCTCTTCCTTCTGGCTCAACAGGCCACGCACGATCTGCAACAATTCGCTCGGTTCGAGGGGCTTTACGAGAAATTCATCGGCGCCAATGCTCAGGCCCAGTTCGCGGTCCTTGGGATCGGTGTACGTAGCGGTATAGAACACAAATGGAATCGTCGCCAATCGTGGTTCGCTGCGCCAGCGCCGACATAGGGAGAAGCCATCCATCACCGGCATCAGGATGTCGGAAATCATGAGATCCGGGGGCGTGGCCAAGGCACACTCTAAGACTTCGGCACCGTTTCTTGCCGTGTGTACCTCGTATCCGCTGGCGCCCAGTAGTGCCTGCAGGTAATAAAGATTGTCGTCATTGTCGTCGGCTATCAGGATTCTCTGCATGAAAAATCTCTCTTTCCGCTTCCGCGGTCTTCATTCACTTCGGCAGGTGCTTGCTGATCTGGTCAACGAACGTGTCAGGGTTAATCGGCTTCTCGATGTAGTCGGTTGCACCCGCAGCCAAAACCTTTTCACGGTCACCCACCATGGCG
>Ga0302320_10001627_pt1 | contig 53883 bp, 39 predicted proteins | sample Bog_T0_3_FD_202130 | JGI IMG/M metagenome (GOLD analysis project Ga0302320, IMG submission 202130) | Peat permafrost microbial communities from Stordalen Mire near Abisko, Sweden - Bog_T0_3 | ecosystem: Environmental > Terrestrial > Soil > Wetlands > Peat | place: Sweden: Abisko, Stordalen Mire...
GCCTAACGAACAAAGTTGAGCCGCACCGGGCCTGTAAACGTCCAACGGTGTGAGGCGGCTGGCACGACTTTGTTTACGGCTGCTCCGCAGCCGTCGTGCCAGCTAGGCGCGTGCCTTGAGCTCACCACCGGTGTCGGCTCCAACGCGTTGTTAGGGTGCACCCCGATTGCGATTTTATTAGTCCGAAGGGAATACATAACTTAGACCAAGGGCATCCTCCCGTTGGCTCCTCCGCTGCGAGCGTCGCTGACGGCTCCAAGCTCGCTTGAGCCGCAGCGGCTGGCTCGCAGCGCTGATCTTACATGCTTATCAACCATTTGGCAATCCTTTAGTTAGTTACTAAGTAAGTCGCCGGGGTGTCAGCCTAACAGGGTAGTGGGTTGAATTTTCGCGGCCTATCTATTTTGCCATTTGGCTTGGTTCGCAAAGCTTTCTATTTTCAATGCAATGACTTAAAGCCATTGTTGCCAGACCCGCTGGCGTCATGAAAGGCAGCTTTGGCCATTTTACCGGCCCAAATGACTTTTCACCTCAATACCATGCTTTCAGTGCGAGAATGCATCTTCCCGGCTTCACCCGTCAAATGTTTTCTTTTGGCCGCGTTCCGCTTCTGCCAGTGCTGGTTCAACGCATTCGTCACCTTCGCCAGCCAGGTCCGGTCTTGCACCTGTTCCAGCAATTCCAGCGTGGCATAAAATTTCACGCTGTTCGGCGGCGGATTTGGGAAATGGCGATCTGGGCTTTGCCTCAATCCGTCCGACTTGCCGACGGTGATTCAGGAGGCGGCAAAGGCGTAATCTCGAATAATTGTCACAGTGCTTACGACGGATCCAGAAAACCGCAGTTCAACCCCGCGCCGTCAGACCGGTTGAAAATCTCCGCGAGTCGCTCCACTCCGTAAATTAAGGGCTTCTCCGTTCCGCGACACCGCTCCGTTTTTCAACCGGACTGACAGCCTAAAATTGATTTGCCGGAGACTACGGAAAGTTGCCACTGCCGGGCAAAAGCAGGAGTCCCGTTCGTGGCAATTTTCCGCAGACTCCGGGCAGCGTTTTAATTGAATGGGATGTTAGTCAGGTTGTTTGTCTTCGCCATTTTTACGCCCGCCTTCACCCCACCAATTGCTGCTCACTGGTCCGACACCAAGCCGGGATTTTGGAGCGAGATCAAAAATCGCGCCAGCGTCTCCCTCTCGACCTTCCGCCACTGTCACGCTTTTAGCTTTCGCTGATTTGTTTCATGCGCTTTGCGCGCGGCTTGTTGTCTCCCCCATTTGTGAAGCGAGCAGCATACGGCAGGGTGACGGACAGCGGTTTCAAAAAAAAGCTATGAAAACAACAATTCAAAAAATTGAAGCGTCAGCTCCGGCGAATGGCCGGCCATCGGCGGTTTCAAAACATCAGATGAATCGTGGATTGTCCACGGAGGCGGTCTTGAATTGCTTGCGGACAAAGTTGCCGCAGCAATACGAACAGGCAGAGGTCGTCGGCAAGTGGGTTTGGCTGGACGTGTCACCGGCACGGAAACCGATGCTGGCAAAGGTTCTTTGGTCTTTGGGCTTTCATTGGAATCAGCGGCGCGGTGTCTGGCAGCATCCATGCGGCAAGTTTGACCCGCTCGGCAGTCATCCCACCGACCCGCGCACCAAGTATCGCTCCTATTTCCCCGCCGATGTTTTGGCCGCTTGAACCTAAACCTGCCGTGAACATTTCACCTATTTATGCCACTGTCAGTAAAACTGTCAGTGAAGGCTAACGCCGATAGCGAAAAATTCTGCCGGTTTAGCCCAAATAGTCTTTAATTCTCCAAGTAATTTGCTAATTTCCTTTTATCTGAATCAATGCAACAGACGTGTTTCATCCGTGGCTAAATAAAATTTGAAATGCAAAGAATTCTCGCCATTGCCTGGTTGACGTGGAAGGCCGCGCTGCGGTTCCGGCTGTTTCTCGTTCTCGCGGTGTTGCTGATTCTGGCGGTGGTCGGTTTGCCGCTGGTCATCAAGGACGACGGCACGGCGCGCGGGTTCACGCAGATTTTGCTGACTTACACGTTGAGCGCCATCACCGGGCTGCTTGGGCTTTCGACGCTCTGGCTGGCGTGCGGCACGCTGGCGCGCGACATCGAGGAATGCCAGATCCAGGTCGTCGCGACGAAGCCGATCGCGCGCTGGCAAATCTGGCTGGGCAAGTGGCTGGGCATCGTGACGCTGGACGCGGCGTTGCTGGCGATTTCCGGCGCGTGCGTTTTTGGCCTGCTGCAATGGCGGGCGGGCAAGCTGCCGGCGGCGGAGCAAAAAAATTTGCGGGAGCAGGTGCTGGTCGCGCGCGGCTCGGCGCGGGAAAAAAATTACGATGCGGACATTGACCGGGAGACGGAGCAAATTTTGCGGGAACGTTTGAAACAGAATCCCGAAATGGCCGCCTTGACCGATGAGGAAAAAAATCTGGCGCTGACGCAGATTCGCGAGCGGGTGAAGTCGGATCTCCAATTGGTTTCGCCCGGTCTGGCGCGGGAATGGAATATCAACCTGGGCTTCGCAAAAAATTTTCTGCACGACCGGCCGCTGCAATTGCGGGTGAAGTTCAACTCCGCGCAAAAAAGCCCGACCGGCACGTTTCTGGGCCTGTGGCAGGTGGGCGATCCGAATTCGGCGAACCTATGGCGCAGCGAGCCGATGAGCCTGGCGCCGGACACGGTGCATGAACTGACCATTCCGCCGAACCTGTTCGATGACAAGGGTGTTTTGACGGTCATTTTTTGGAACGAGAACAGCACGTCGCTGCTGTTCCCGCTCGAAGACGGCATGGAAGTTTTGTATCCCGAAGGCAGTTTCGCGCTGAATTACGCGCGCGGGCTGGGCATCATTTTTTGCTGGATGGCGATGCTGGCGGCGCTGGGGCTGGCGGCGGCGAGCTTTCTGTCGTTCCCGGTGGCGACGTTTTTTTCGCTGGCGATGCTGACGGTGATTTTGTCGAGCGGCACGCTGGCCGAGGCGGTGGATGCCGGCACGGTGACCGCCGGCAACGGCGAGACCGGCGTGATGGGGCATTCGGTGGCGGATTTGGTGCTGATTCCGTTTTTCAAGGGCATTTTGGCGGTGACGGGGCTGGTGAAAAATTTTTCGCCGATAGATTCGTTGAGCACCGGTCGGAGCATTTCGTGGAGCGAACTTGGCGCGGCATTCGGGCAGATCGTGCTGCTGCTGGGCGGGCTCATCAGTTTGTTTGGAATCATTTTGTTCAGCCGGCGTGAGCTGGCGACGGCGCAGGGAACGCAATGAACGCGCGCGCAAAAAAAATAATTCTGCTGCTGCTCGCCGGCGTGCTGCTGTTCGGCGCTGGCCAGTTTGAGAAGTCGTTGAACCTCGACCGCGACCGGCTGGGGCTGACGCACATGGCGACGCTGGAAAACGCGCCGCCGATGCTGGCGTTCACGACGGTGGCGCTCGGTGGCTTTCGCGGGCTGATTTCCAATTTCCTCTGGATGCGCTCCAATGATTTGCAGTTGGACGACAAGTTTTTCGAGGCGGCGCAACTGGCGGACTGGATCACGGATCTGGAGCCGCACTTCGAGCAGGTCTGGGTTTTCGAGGCGTGGAACATGGCCTTCAACATCTCGGTCAAGTTCAAGGAAAACGCCCCCGGCAATTATTCCGACCGCTGGCGCTGGCTGGAGCAGGGCATCGAGTTGCTGCGCGACCGGGGTCTGCGCTACAACCCCGGTTCCGTCTTGATTTACCGCGAGCTGGCCTGGTTCTTCCAGTTCAAGATCGGCCACAACCTCGATGACGCGAACAAATATTACAAGCAGCAGTGGGCGCTGGAAATGCGGCCGTTCTTCGGTCCGAACGGAACGAACTTTGACGCGCTGCTCAATCCGCAGACCGCCGAGGACAAAACCAACGCCGTCGCGTTCCGCGAAAAATACAAGATGGATCCCGTCTTCGCCAAAAAAGTGGACGAAGAGTGGGGGCCGCTCGACTGGCGGCTGGCGGAGGCGCACGCGATTTACTGGGGACAGCTTGGACTCGACGAGGCCGGTAAAGATGCTGACAAGGCAAAGACGGACGACGAGATGATGTTGCGCCGCGTCATTTACCAGTCCTTGCAGCAGTCATTCTATCACGGACGGCTCATCGCCAATCCGTTCAACCAGACCTACGCCCTCGGGCCGAACCTTGACCTCGCCGAGCGCGCGAACAGCGCCTACGAAAAGCAATTTGACGAGGAGCCGGAACAAAACATGAAGGACGGCATCCTCAAGGCGCAGCGGAATTTTTTGCGCGACGCCGTTTACTTCCTTTACGAAAACAACCGCCTGACCGACGCGGCCAGATTTTACAAGCTGCTCGGCGACAAATTTCCCGACAAAGGCATCCTCGACGGCGACCCGAATTCCTTTCCGAAAAATCTCACGCTCGACGAATATGCCGTGGCGCGCGTGCAGTCGGAACTCGGCGACATCTCGGAGGAACGCACGGCTGCCGTGGTGCAGGGGTTGCTCGTGAACGCCTACATGGCCCTCGCGCTCGGCCAGGACGACCGGTTTGCGGGTTTCTCAAACCTGGCCAGAAAGGCGTATGACCATTACGGTGCAAAAACTTCCGGCGCCGGCGTCACGCAACAACGCGTCGCGTTGCCGCCGTTTCCCGAACTCAACAATGTGGTGTTGCACGACCTGCTCGACCCGCAAACCGGAATTCCCTACGCCGCGCGCGCCGTCATCCGCACCAGTTTGAGGATGTCGCCCGAAACCAACGCGCCGCCAGTTTCCGCCAACGTGCCGCCGGTTGCCACGACGAACGCCGTGGAAAAAATTCCGACCAATTACGTCCCGGTCAATCCCGTTTCGCCGCCGCTGCCGTGAAATCCTTTCGACCGCCGCCGCCGTTTCGCGTAGCCTGAATTTCTCGTGACCAAAAAAATTTCCAGCAAACGCCCGCTGCGCGTCGGCCTCATTTCGCTCGGCTGCGCCAAAAATCTCGTGGACGCGGAGATCATGCTCGGCTCGCTGCTCCAGGGCGGCGTCGAGATCACGAACGACGCCGCGCACGCCGACGCCGTCATCGTCAACACCTGTTCCTTCATTGACTCCGCGCAGGAAGAAAGCGTGGACACGATTTTGGAATCCGTCGCGTTGCGCGACGCGAACCGGCGCGGCCAGGCCGTCATCGTTTCCGGCTGCCTCTCGCAGCGTTTCCGCGAGGAACTCCCGAAGCTCATGCCGGAAGTGGACGCGTTCATGGGCATTGACCAGGTTGCGCAGGTCGGCAGCATCGTCAATCAAGCTGTTTCAAATCGCGCGGGAAAAGCTGCAAATGAAAAATTAAAAATTAAAAGTTCAAAAACAAAAATCTCCGCGCGCCTGAACGAACTGGAAAAATCCCGCGACCTTTCCGAACACGAAAAGGCAGAATCCATTCGCGGCTCGGATAAATTCGGCAAAACCAAAACTGTGGTTGCTCCGCAATCGGCAATTTTGGACGTGACCGCGCGCCCGGTTTTCATTCCTGATTTTGCGACGCCGCGTTTTCGGCTGACGCCAAAACATTTTGCGTATTTGAAAATCGCCGAAGGCTGCAACCATCCGTGCAGTTTTTGCATCATTCCCCGGATGCGCGGCTCGCACCGCAGCCGCACGCAAAAAGACATTGTCGCCGAAGCCAGGGCGCTGATCGCCGATGGCGTGAAGGAAATTAATCTGATTTCGCAGGACTCGACTTATTACGGATTGGATTTGCGTCCGAATCATTCGCGCGCAATTTCTTCGCCTGAAAAATTTTCCGCCGCTGCCAAATCTTTGCCAGAAAATTCCACGACGATTTGTTCGCTGTTGCGCGAACTCAATTCGTTGAAGGGTGATTTTTGGATTCGTTTGCTCTATACGCACCCGGCGCATTGGACGGACGAACTCATCCAAACGATTGCCGAGTGCAAAAAAGTTGCGCGCTACGTGGACATTCCGCTTCAGCACATCCACGAAAACATGCTGGAACGGATGCGCCGCGAAACCTCGCAACAATACATCGTGGATTTGATTAAAAAAATTCGCGCGGGAATTCCCGGCATCGCGCTGCGCACGACGTTCATCGTGGGTTTTCCGGGCGAGATCGAAGCGAGTTTTGAGACGCTGCTCGATTTCATCCGCGAAACGAAGTTTGAGCGGCTCGGCGTTTTTACCTATTCCAAGGAAGACGGCACGCGCGCGGGCGCGATGGCCGGGCAAATTTCTGACAAGGAGAAACAAAGGCGCCGCGAACGCGCGATGGCCGCGCAGCATAAAATCGCCCGGCAAGTTTCGGAAAGTTTTGTCGGTCGCGAAATCAAAGTCCTCGTCGAAGGCGAGGCGAATGAGAAACAATTGCAATCTGCCAACGTGAGTTCTTGGGAACACGGGCTGATTCGCGAAGCCGAAACTCAAAATTCAAAACTCACAATTAGAAATTATCTCGTCGGACGAGGCGAAGCTGACGCGCCGGACATTGACGGACGCATTTATATTCGTGGCAGACTGCTAGTGGGAGAATTTGCAAAAGTCAAAATCGTCGGTCACACGGACTACGATTTGATTGCCGAGCCGGTTTGAACTGATTAGCGTTGGCTCATGCAACCGGAGCCTGCGGCAAAATTTTCCAGCCCGCGCAGAAAATTTTTCTTCTCGGGGCATTGTTTGAACTGCTCTTCATTGCCTGCTGCTTCCTGCCGGAAAGCTGGCTGGCCGTGGAGATTCGCAATTTCACGCTGGTCGCGCATATTCCGCTCCTGATTCTTTTGGAATCAGGATTGGGCGAAACAGCACCCACGACCATTTTGACTTTGCTCGTCGGGTTCGTGGTGATGTCCTGTCTTTGGGGGTTTCTAATTTTTCTCGTCACAAAAGGAATTGGTTTGCTTTTAATCCGTCTTGACCGGAATCAAAAAAGATTTGTCTGGTTTGGCGTGGGACTGATTGGCTTGACTTGTCTGGCGTGGGCAGGTGTTTCAATGTTGCCGGAAACGCCGCGCCCGTTTGAATCCTCGCCGGAAATAAAATCCGTAGTGGACGCGAATAACGCCTTTGCGCTCGACTTGTATCAAAAGCTCAAGGACGAGCCGGGCAATTTGTTCTTCTCGCCTTACAGCATTTCGTCGGCGCTCGCGATGACCTGCGCCGGTGCGCGCGGACAAACGGAAATGGAAATGACGAACGCGCTGCATTTCAACCTGCCGTCCGAAAAACTGCATCCGGCTTTCAAGGCATTGATGGCGCGGCTGGATAGCCTTCAGCGATGGAATCGCATCGCGCTAAAATGCGCCAACTCGCTATGGTGTCAAAAAGATCATCCGTTCACCGAGGATTTTCTCAAGAATGTCCGTGAAAATTATTCCGCCGATGCTATGTCGGTGGACTTCAAGAATTCTCCCGGCGCGGCGGCGGATGAAATCAACCGCTGGATTGACGCAAAAACAAATCACAAAATTCCTGGCGGCATCGCGCCGGGACAACTCACGCCGGACGCGCGGCTGGCTTTGTGCGACGTGATTTACTTCAAGGGCAAGTGGCTGAACCAGTTCAAAAAGAAGAACACCCATCCGTCGCCGTTTCAAGTGACGACCAACGAAAGCGTGACCGTGCCGATGATGTGGCAGAGCGCGCCGTTCAAGCACGCGATGACCGAGGATTATTCGGTCGAGATGTTGGAATTGCCTTATGCCGGGCAGGATTTGTCCATGGTGATTTTACTTCCGTGGCAAGATAAATACGCGCCGGAAGAAGACCGCCACGACATCTACGATTTGGAGCAAAAACTAACCCCTGAAAATCTCCACGCCTGGCTCAAAATGCTGGACGAAAAAAATCCGCATAAAACCTCCGTCCGGCTGCCGCGTTTCACGACGGCAAGCCGTTTCAATCTGGCAGATGAATTGAAATCACTCGGCATGGCTTCCGCTTTTTCTGATGCGGCCGATTTCTCCGGCATGGACGGCACGAAAAATTTGTATCTCTCCGATGTTTTCCATCAGGCGTTCGTGGAAGTGAATGAAGCCGGCACGGAAGCGACGGCGATGACATTTGTAATGGCTGCATCAAAAAGTATGGACGACCGTTTCATCGTGGATCATCCGTTCATCTTTTTGATTCGCGACAACGGCAGCGGCAGTATTTTATTTCTTGGCAGAATCATTGACCCGACAAAGTGATTCGCCCCGCCAAAATCGTCGGCCACACCGATTACGATTTGATCGCCGAACCGGTTTGAGCCGCGACCAGTCAGGCGGTGAAACTGCGGCCAAGTCCAAGCTTGGCGAGTCCTTGCCGGTAGGTGATGGAACTTTTGTCGGCGCGGATGTGGACTTCTTCCTGCAGGCTGATGGGCAAATCTTCAGGAAATTGTTTTTCGACGATGGCCTTGTCCTCGGCAAAAACCTGATGGTTGAAATCGAGCGTGGGTTGCAGCGGCGCGTCTTTGTCGAAGTTCCGGCAAATCGGGACGAACACGCGCGTCTGGCGCGCGGACACGGGTGCCGCTGCGTTCAAAATGTGCAGTTGTCCGTCATTGGGAAAAAACACGGTTAGCTTGGCGTTGAACGGCAGCCAGACTTCAAAGAGCCGGCGCCACTTGAAGCCGGGCGGGTTGAGGTGTTTGAATCCTTTTGAATAATTGCTGACGGTGCTGATGTAATCGGCGCGAAAACCGGCGGGCGTGAGTTCGATGGGATAGCTCGGCACTTCGCGGTTGTCCAGTTCGCCGAAAGTGCCGACGTGAATGAACGCAAAATGGCTCACGTCGAGAAAACCTTCGATCTGGCGGCCGGCGGCGGCGTTGAGTTCCACGCTGTCCGGCAGCACTTGCAGGAAATTTGGATCGCTCCACTCGTTGAATTCGGGAAACGGCGACGGGCCGTTGTCCACCAGCCGCGTCCAAATCAGGCCGTAGCGTTCCTGCACGGGAAAAGTCTGCACTTTTAATTTTGGCGGAATCGCTGCGCCTGGGTGCGCGGGGATGCAAACGCACTGGCCCTCGCTGTTGTAACGAAAGCCATGGTAGCCGCAGACGATTTCGCCATTTTCAATCCAGCCCGCGCTCAACGGCGCGCCGCGATGCAGGCACAGATCGCGTGCGACCGTCAGTTTTCCATTGGCGCGGAAAATGACGAGGCGTTCGTCCAGCAATTTTGCCGCGAACGGCTTGTCCTTGACCTCGTGCGAAAAGGCGACCGGATACCAAAACGGCGCGAGCGAGCGCCAGTCTGATTCCGCAAATTTGCAGTCGCGGGGTAAAACGGGCTGGTGACTCATGGTTTCTGAATTCGGCATAAACGGTTCAAGCATCTCCCTTGCTGCGCTCAAAATGGCTGCAATCCGCCCGCATTTCAAGTTTCCATTTTCGGATTGCCCGGAAATTCGCCCGGAAAATTTGTCCCGGCCGGAAATGGATGGCGCGACTTTTGGGGAACTTTTCGGAAGAATTTACCACTAGGCTCGTCCCGCGAAAACTGGTAAAAGAGCCGGCGTGGCTTCGCCAAACAGAACCCGCTTGACCACGCTGACGCGAGTGGTGGCGTTGACGGCCCTGTATTTTCTAGGCGGGCTGCTCGGCAAGAAATCCTCGTTTTTTTCCGGCAGTTTGTCGCTGGTCTGGCCGCCGTCGGGCATCGCGCTCGCGGCAATTTTGCTGTTCGGCTACCGTTTCTGGCCGGGCATCGCGATCGGAGCAGTTTTATTTTCCACCCTTGACGGTGTGCCGCTGGGTTTCTTCACGCTCGGCACGGCGGTGGGCAACACGATCGGCGCGATCACCTGCGCCTTTTTGCTGAAGCGGCTCGCGAATTTTCAGAACAGCATGGGCCGCACGCGCGACGCGACGAGTTTCATGATCCTGGCGTGCGCACTGGGCACGACCGTCAACGCCGCGTTCAACGTCATCAGCCTCATTTACGCCAAGCAGGCGACGTCGGAGCAGATGTTCCCGCTCACTTTGGAATGGTGGATACCGAATGCGCTGTCGGCACTGGTCGTGACGCCGGTGATTATCACCTGGGGCACGCCGGTGGTTTCGCGCCTGGGTTTTTTTCGCGTGGCCGAGGCGGTGCTGTGCACGGCGGGGCTGGTCGGCGGCACTTTGATTTCCTTCGGCACCTGGTTCGTGTATGGCCTGCAGGAATACCCGCTGGCGTTTCTGCCTTATCCGTTTCTGGTCTGGCTGGCGGTGCGGTTTGGGCCGCGCGGCGCGGCGACCGGCACGTTGCTCGTGGCGTCGTTGGCGATTTATTCGCTGCTGCAAGGGCACGGGCCGTTTGTGACCGGCAGCGTGGCGGACAGTTTGCGGCTCGTCGGCAGCTACATCGGCATCATTGCCGTTTCAAATTTGCTGCTCGCCGCCGCCACCGCCGAGCGGCGCAAGGCCCAGTCCGAGCTGGTGGAAAATGAAAGGCGCCTGCGCATGGTCGTCGCCGACCAGACAAACTTGATCTGCCGGTTCGAACCGGCCGGCCGGCTGACGTTTGTGAACCCGGCGTTCTGCCGATTTCACGCGAAGGAAGACTGGCAATTGCTCGGCACGGATTTTTACGAGACGCTCCCGGAAGACGAAGCTAACAAGCTGCGCGAGAGCCTGCAAACGTTGACGGCGGAAAATGCCGTTGTGAATTTTGACCGCCGCGCCGAGGCCGCCGCCGGGCATGTGGAATGGCATCAGTGCAGCATCCGCCGCCTGCGCCGCGACGACGGGCAGGTTGAATTTCAGGCCGTCATGCAGGACATCACGGCCCGCAAACGCGCCGAACTGTCCGCGCAGGAGGCCAGGGATTCACTGGAAAAAGTCAACCTCCAGCTCCAGGCCGCCGCCGCCGAGTCGCACGCCGCCGCCGAGCAGGCCAACCGCGCCAACCAGGCCAAGAGCGAATTTCTCGCGAACATGAGCCACGAGATCCGCACGCCGCTCACCGGCATCCTCGGCATGGTCGAACTGCTCGGCCAGACGCGGCTCAACCCGCGCCAGCGCGAGTTCGCCGCCGCCGCCGCCGAAAGCGCCAACGCCCTGCTGCATGTCATCAACGACGTCCTCGACTTCTCCAAGATTGAAGCCGGCAAAATGACGGTGGCGCGCGAGGAGTTTTCCATCCGCGCGGTGTTGGATTCCGTTTTGGAAAACGCCGCCACGCGCGGCGCGGGAAAAAAAATAACGCTCGCCGCCGTCGTCCGCCGCGAAATTCCGCGCCGGCTCACGGGCGACTCCATCCGCCTGCGGCAGGTGCTGCTCAACCTCGTCGGCAACGGCGTCAAATTCACCGAGCGCGGCGAAGTCGTCGTCCGCGTGCAGCCGCAGTTGCAATCGCCGGGCAAACTGGTTCTCCGTTTTGAAGTCACCGACACCGGCATGGGCTTGAGCGCCGACGAGATCAAAAAATTGTTCCAGCCGTTCGTGCAGGCGGACACGTCGTCGTCGCGGAAATTCGGCGGCACGGGCCTCGGCCTCGCCATCTCGCGGAAAATTGTCATCGAAGTGCTGGGCGGAAAAATCGGCGTCCACAGCACGCCCGGCAAAGGCTCGACCTTCTGGTTTGAACTGCCGTTTGAAGTGCCGCCGCAGCCCGCGCCGGAACGCAGTTTTCCCGGCCTGGTTTTTTTGCAGGCCATCATCGCCGTGCCGAACGCGAGCCTGCGCGAGTCGCTCGGTGAGCAGTTGAACGGCCTGGGCGTGGACTGCCGCGCCGTGGCGACGCCGGCGGAACTCGCGCGCGCGTTGCAGCACGATCTGCGCGCCGCCGCTGTGCCGCTGGTGATTTGCGATGATGAGATGATCGCGGCGGGCGGCGAAGAGTTGCGCCGCGAGCTCGCGGAAAAAAAAGACCAGATGCAAAGCATCCTGCTCGCCAGCCCGGCGGGTTCGCTGGGCGTGGACGCCGCCGGTTTCACCGGTTTTGGCAACGTGCTGCTCAAGCCCGTCCGCGAAAACCCGTTGTTCGAGGCGCTTGTCGCCATCTTTGCCGGGAGCCAGCCGGAGTTGAACAAGCCGCAGGTGACGCCCGGCGGCACGGAGATATTCACGCGCGAAGCGGCCGCGCCGAAGCGCACGGCCATTTCCGACCTGCGCATTCTCGTCGCCGAGGATCATCCGTTCAACCGCAAGCTCTGCCAATTGATGCTCGATAGTTTTGGCGCGCGCGCCGAGTGGGCCGTCAACGGGCACGAGGCCGTCGAAAAATTCCAGACCGGAAATTGCGATGCGATTCTGATGGATTGCAACATGCCGGAATTGGACGGCCTGGAAGCCACCGCCGTCATCCGCAAGATCGAGGCGGAGAAAAAGCCCGCGCGCCGCGTCCGCATCATCGCGCTCACCGCCAACGCGCTCGTGGGCGAACGCGAACGCTGCCTCGCCGCCGGCGTGGATGAATATCTGTCCAAGCCGTTCACCGGACGACAACTTTACCAGTCGCTTCTCGCCGCCATGCCGCCTGCTGCCGGCGACGGATTCGATCCTTCCCGCTTGGAGCAGCTTCGCGACGAACTCGACCGCGAATCGGTGAAGGGGATGGTCAAGGATTTTGCCGGCGAACTGTCCGCCCGCACCGCCGAAATCCAGCGCCTGGCCGCCGAGGGCCTGTGGACGGAACTGGAACGCGCCGCGCATTCGCTCAAGGGCCTGTGCACGACGTTCGGGCTGCCAGTGCTGGCCGCGACTTTTCTAAACATCGAGGACAGCGCCGAAGCGAACGACCCGCCGCGCGTCCAGACCGCGCTGGTCAACCTGCCGGTACAGACGGAATCTGCCGTGCGCCAGCTCCGCGACTGGCTGGAAAAACAGAACGCAATCCCCGCCGCATGAAATTTTTTCTCCCGCAAATTTTTTTTGGCCTGCTGACGCAGGCGCGGAATTCGCTGGCGTGGGCGGACGGCCTGTTGAACCATGCGACCGGCAAGTTTGCGGAAATTGCGGACGTTTTTTTGCCGGGTGACTTTCAAAGGTGTTGAGCCAGAATAAAATCATCGAAAAATTATGAACATTCAAAGCAAGGCCGGCCAAACTGCCGTGGTCACCGGCTTGGAGGAACTGGTCGCCTCGAACGCCGCGCAGGTGCGCGATGAAATCCGCGCAGCGCTGCCGGCGTCGTGCCTCTGCTTGGACATTGACATGTCCACCCTGACGTTTCTGGACAGCAGCGGGCTGGGCGCGCTGATCTCGCTGCACAAGACGCTGCGGGCGCGCAACGGCACGCTGCGGCTGCTGAAGCCCGCGCCCAACGTGCGGCAGGTTCTCGAATTGACCCGGCTGCAACGCGTTTTTGAAATCACGTCGTGAATCCGGACGCCGCCAGCGTTGCGCGTTGTGAAAACCGGATTTCACTCCGGGTTGAAGCCGCGTGCGAACTTCCCGCCGTGCGCCGGGCCACGCTGATGGTGCGCGACTGGCTGGCGGAAAGGGGAATGCCGGAGGCCGATCTCGGCGCGTGGGAACTCGCGCTGGTCGAAGCCGCCAACAACGCCGTGAAATATACCAGCCCGGAAGGCCGGCGGCTGCCGGTCGTCATCGAAATTTTCCTGGGTGAGCAGGATGTTGAGGCTCAGCTTACCGATCACACCGCCGGTTTTGACTGGCCCGATAAAGTGGAGCTTCCCGACCTGGAGTCTGAGCGCGGACGCGGATTGTTCCTCATCAAATCGCTGACCGACAGTGTCGTTTATCTGCGCCATCCGGGCCACAACGTCTTATTGTTGCGCCGTGCGCGACCGGCGGCCGTCACGGCGACCGAGCCGGCGGTCGCGCAGCTTCAACGCCGGCTGGCCGAGGCCGAGTCGGCCTTGACCGACATGACTTCCGAACTGGGTTCCAGTTACGAAAGCCTCGTCGCGATGTTCCGTTACAGTTCCGAGCTGGGCGCGCACACGGATGTCCGCGATTTTTCGCGCCGGCTGCTGCGCGACTTGATGCAGATTGCCGAGGCGGACTGCGCCGTGCTGCGGCTGGCCTCGCCCGACGGAAAAAATCTGGAGACGCTGCTGGTGCTGCCCGACGAACAGCGGCCATTGCTGCCCGCCATTGCGCTCGTCGGCAAAATCAACTCGGTGGAAATCGGCGCGGCGCACAGCCGCGAGGACATCTGGTTTGACGCGAAGGAACCGCTCGCCGCCGACGACCCGTTGCGCGCGGTCATGCCGGCGGGCAACGGCGTGTGTCACGCGTTCCTGGTGGCGGACCAACTGGTGGGCACCGCGACGCTGGGCCGGCTGGCGGCGGACCGGCCGTTCACGGCGGCGCAGGTGAATTTGCTCCACACGTTCATTGATTTTCTGGCGATTCAAATCGTCAACGCGCGGCTGCTCGACGAGCGCACCGCCACGCACGTCACCCGGCGCGAACTGGAAATCGCCGCCAACATCCAGCACTCGCTTTTGCCGGGAAAAATTCCCAACTGCCCGCCGTTCGCGTTGTCCGCCACCTGCCAGAGTGCGTTGCAAGTCGGCGGTGATTTTTATGATGTCATTCCTGCCGCCGACGGCGCGGTGCTGCTGGTGATTGCCGATGTGATGGGCAAGGGCGTGCCCGCGGCGCTGTTCGCGGCGGTGTTGCGCAGCACCCTCCGTTCGATGCCGCAGCTTTTTTCGCAGCCGGGCGAACTGCTGGCGGCGGCGAACCGCACGCTGTTTCCCGACTTGTCTCGCGTGGACATGTTCGCCACGGCGCAGGTCGTCTATCTCGATCCGCACCGGCTGGAAATGGTTTCGGCCAGCGCCGGGCATTGTCCGTTGCTGGTATGGCAACCCGGCGAAACGGAGGCGTCCGCCTTCGGCCAGTCCGGTTTTCCGCTCGGCGTCGAGGCGCAGGCGAAATACCCGCAGACCGCCACGCCCTTGCCGCCGGGTGCCGCCGTGCTGCTCTACACCGACGGTTTGAGCGAGACGCGCAATGCCGCCGGCGAACTGCTGGGTGAAAAAAATCTGCTCGGGCTGCTCGCCCATACCGCCGCCCGCACCAGTGACACCGAGGCTGGAAAACATTTTCTGCTCCAACGGCTCGCCGACTACCGCGATCACGCGCCGTTAACCGACGACCAGACTTTGATTTTAATCAGAAACCTCGCATGAATCCCACCACCATCAAAATTCTCGTCGCCGATGACGAGGTCTACATGTTACGACTGCTGGAAATGACCCTGAAAAAAGGCGGCTACGAAGTCGTCAGTTGCCGCGACGGCAAGGAGGCGCTCACCACCGCCGTGACCGTCCTGCCGCAGCTCATCGTGCTCGATGTCATGATGCCCGGTCTCGACGGCCTGGGCGCGCTCCGGCAGTTGAAGGAAAATCCGGCCACGAAAAAAATTCCCGTCGTCGTGCTTTCCGCCAAGGGCCACGCGCTGACCCGCGTCGAGGCGGAAACCGCCGGTGCGGCGTTGTTCCTCACCAAGCCGTTCAGCCCCAACCAGCTTCTAGGCGAAGTGAAAAAAATTCTCGAACAAAATACCGCGTGAGCTGCCAACATCAGGCCAGCCGCCCGGCAGTCCCAAGTTTGATCAGTTCAACCGTTGCCACCGCCGCGAGCAAAACGGAATTTCCACGCCGGCAAGTGGATTTTCTCGGCTTGGACTTTTGGCTTGAAAATGTTAAACCTGCGGCGCTTCATGCAGGCACAAACGCCAGCCGTCCGCAACGCCCGCGCGCCCATCGCCATTTTGGGCGTGCCGTTCGACGGCGTCACCACGCCGGAAACGCTCGGACTCATCGGCGAAATGATTGCGTCGGGCCAGCCGCATTACGCGGTCACGGCGGATGTGGATTTCATCGTGCAGGCCACGGAAGATGTCGAACTGCGGCGCATTTTGTTCGACACACACCTCGTGCTGGCGGACGGAGCGCCGATTGTGTGGGCCTCGAAATTTCTCGGCAACCCGCTGCCGGAGCGTGTTTCCGTTCCAGGCATGATCCCGCAACTGCTCGCGCTGGCGGAACAAAAAGGCTGGCGGGTTTTTTTTCTTGGCGGCACCGAGCAAAGCGTCGCCGACGCCGCCGAAAAAACCCGCGCCAAATACCCGAAGCTCCAGCTCGTCGGCGCGTATTCACCGCCGTCCAAACCGTTGCTGGAAATGGATCATGCCGACATTTTGCGCCGCGTTCACGAAGCGAAGCCGGACATTTTGCTCGTCGCGTTCGGCTGTCCGAAGCAGGAAAAATGGATCAACATGAATTACCGCGAGGCCGGCGTGCCGTTCGCGGTGGGCGTGGGCGCGACGTTTGATTTTCTGACGGGAACGTTCCAGCGGGTGTCGTGGTTGAAAAAAATCCTGGGCCGGGACACGCAGGTTTTCACGTTTGCGATTTTGCGGCAATGGCGGCGGCTGCGCACTTGGAAAACTGCGGCGCGGCCCGCCGGAGAAGCCGCGGTCGAGCCGGATCCGTTCGGCAACTTTGTCATCCACGCGCCGGCTCGGCTCGGCTCGGCGGAAGCGCAGGCGTTCGGCGGCGAATGGCTGCGCGCCGTCGAGGGCAGTCATGTCATGTTCGACCTGGCCGACACGGTTTTCGCCGACAGCACCGGCCTCGGCGCGCTCATCCGGTTGCGCAAGCGCGCACGCGAACTCGGCCATCAATTTTTTCTCGTCGCGCCCCGGCCGACGGTGAACGCCGCGCTGCGGCTGATGAAGCTCGATGAATTTTTTTCCATCCAGGCGACCGTCGCCAACGCGCGCAACCTCATGGAACGGTCGGCCTACGCGCCCATCGTCACCAGCGGCGTGCAGGAGACGAATCTCCAGATTCGCTGGACCGGCGAGGTCACCGCCCAGAATGCCGTCGAGCTGGGCGCCTACACGGACTCCGAACTCTCGCAGCTCACGCCCGGCATGACCGTGGCGATTGACCTGTCGCGCGTGACGTTTGTGGACAGCACCGGCATCGGTCTGATGCTGCGCTTCAAAAAAAATCTCAAGCGCCGGGACATCAACCTGAAATTTCTTAACACCGCCGCGTCCGTCCGCAATGTCCTCCGCCACAGCCGGCTGGAGGAATTTCTTTTGGGCGAGCCGAAATGAAGATTACTTTTCGACTTCCGTCGTCCAGCGCGACAAAACCGTCATCGTGCCCAAATCGCCGGCATGACGGAGTAACTGGCGGACGTGCGGCGGTGTGGGAAACATCGGCGCAGGCGTGAAGTCGGGACGTGAATGGGAGCAAATTTCCAGAAGACCGCCGACTTTTCAAACGGCATGGCCCGCCGTTAAGAGTGGAGCCAATGGTCAGGATTGAACTGACGACCTACGGTTTACGAAACCGTTGCTCTACCACTGAGCTACATTGGCGACTAAGTCTGTAAAAATTTGCAGGTCACGCGCTTTCAGCCTTCCGAAAAGCTGGCTATGTGACATTGGCCTGGCACATTGGCAAAGCTTTGAAACCGAAGACAAACCGAAAGCCTTCCAAATCAAACAGCGACAATGACGACATTTGTATAGTCGAACCCGGTGCCCCGGTCAAGTCAGCCACGTTGTTTTGATTTGGCTTTTAGCGGTTCTTTTATTTGACAAAAGTTAAGAAATAAAAAAAACTCCAACCATGCCGAGTGCGAAGAAAATTTTGGTGACGGATGACGACCCTTCCATTTTGACACTTTTGTCTGCGGCCTTGCAAGAGAACGGCTACGAGGTGGCCACGGCTTCCAGCGGCGCTCAGACCATCAGCCAGGTGAATGATTTTCAACCGGACTTGATCCTGCTTGATCTGAAATTCCCTCCTTGCTCCGAGAATTTTCAAAGCACCCTAGAAGACGGCTTCCTGATCATTTCGTGGTTGCGCACCATGAGTCGGGCGGCGAAAAAACCGATTGTCATTCTGTCTGGAACCGACCCGGAAGAATACCGGAACCGGACATTGCCCAAAAACGTGGTGGCCACGTTGCAAAAGCCGGTGGACATGAAAAAATTGCTGGAGGTCATTGACTGGGCGCTTGATGGCGGCCGCCAGTCGCTCCCGGGCAACGTGTGAATTTGTCGGGCAAACTGATTGAAACAGTTTTAACGGCCGGTTTTGCCCGGCGAATTTTTCCAACAAGCTAGCTGCTGCAACAACCAAAAACAGACGGGCCACCGAAATTCAGCCGCGCCGATGGCCCGAAAAACTCGCCTTCCGGCAATTTCATTAACGCCAGCCGCCGCCGATCCACACGCGGTTGTGGCCGCGTCCACCCCAATGGCCGCGCACCCAGACGTGCCCCGGACGCGGGTGATCCCAATGGCCGCCGACCCAGACCCAGCTTCCGTGCCATTCCCAACTGCCGCCGATCCAGATGAACGTCGGGTCGGGCGCGACGGGGACGACTTCGACCTGCGGCGGTGGTGGCGCCGGTGCTTCGGCCACGACGACCTGGCCGGGCGGCGGCGCCGGGCGGTCGCGATAGACCACTTCACGTTCCACGCAGCCGGCGAGCAACGGCAGGCTGGCCGCAATTAAAACCGATCTTGTCAGAATTGATTTTTTCATATTCGAGTGTTTAGACGCTACGCGGTCGGAATTGTTTCAAAATATTTTTGAAAATTCAATGCGCCGCCGCCGCTGGTTTCATGTATTGCGGGCGCTTGAACAGGAACACCAGCGGAATGCCGGCGAGCGCGAGCAGGCCGAACAAAAAGAAATTGTCCACGAACGCCCACAGGTGTGCCTGCTGGTCGAGCAGCGAATAGACGGCGGCGTAGGCCTGCTGCGTCGCGTTCACCGGATCGGTTTGATGGCCGAGCAGATTTTTCGCGGCGGCGAGCCGTTGCGCAAACGCGGGATTGTCTGGCGCGAGATGCCCGACCATCAGTGCCTGATGCGCCTGCGCGCCGCGCGCGAGCATCGTCGTCACGAACGCGATGCCGATGCTGCCGCCGAGATTGCGCATCAGATTGTAAAGGCCGCTGGCATTGCCAATTTGTGCCTGGCCAAGCTGGCTCATCGTCGTCGTGGTCAGCGGCACGAAAATAAAACTGATGGCGATGCCGTTGATGACGCTCGGCCAGATGACGCTGCCCATGCTGATGTCCAGACTGATGCTCGCGAGCAGGAACGACGAATACGCCAGCGTCACAAACCCGATGCACAGCAGCCAGCGCATCCGGATTTTTCCGACGAGCCGGCCGACGAGCATGGTGGTGAAAAACGCCGCGACGCCGCGCGGACTCATCGCGTAGCCGGATTGCAACGCGGGATAACCCATCAACGTTTGCAGGAACAGCGGCAGTTGTGCCGTCGTGCCGTAAAGAATCGCGGCGAGCGACGTCATCAAAATCAGACCGATGGTGAAATTTCTATTTTTGAAAACGCGCAAATCCACCAGCGGATGCTCCACGGAAAATTCCCACGCGACGAAGGCGAAAAACGCCGCGACGGAAACCAGCGTGAACCAGCGCACCCATTCCGCGCCAAACCAGTCGGCTTCCTGGCCTTTGTCCAAAACGATTTGCATCGTCGCGAGCCACACGGCGAGCAGCCCGAAGCCGATGAAATCAATGTCTGCTTTTGCGTTGCGTTTGATGTAAGGCGGGTCTTCGACCACCCATTTCGCCATCAGTGCCGCGAAAATTCCCACCGGCAGGTTGATGTAAAAAATCCAGCGCCAGGAATAGCTGTCCGTGATCCAGCCGCCAATCACCGGGCCCAAAATCGGCGCGACGACGACGCCTTGCGCGAACACGGCCATCGCCGCGCCGCGTTTTTGCGGCGGAAAACTTTCGAGCATGATCGCCTGCGCGATCGGCACCATCGCGCCGCCGCCGAAGCCCTGCAAAACCCGCGCGATGATCAGCGTCGGCAAACTCCACGCCATCCCGCACAGCGCCGACGCGAACGTGAACATGAAGATGCACGAAATCAAAACGCGCTTGCGTCCGAAATAATTTCCGAGCCAGCCCGTCATCGGAAGGATGATCGCGTTGGAAACCAGATAACTGGTCAGCACCCACGTCGCCTCCTCCGTCGTCGCCGACAAGCTGCCCGCGATGTGCGGCAGCGCGATGTTGGCGATGGACGTGTCTAGCACCTCCATGAAGACCGCCATCATCACGCTGACGGTGATGAGCCACGGATTGTGGCGCGGCTGCCAAATCTGTTGCGGCGCGTCAGCCATAAATTTTTACGCGGCCGGCTTCCGGTTCAGAAATTTTTGGAAAACAAAAGCCGACGCGGACGCCAGAATGATGGCGACAATCGCGATCACAAATTCCGGCACGCGGAATGAACTGACTTGCACGCTCGGTGTCACGGAAAGTCCCGGCCCGATTGTGTGATCGGCTGGCAGCGTGTCGTCAAAAACAATTTTCACCGGCACGCGCTGGATGACTTTCACGAAATTGCCCGTCGCGTTTTCCGGCGGCAGCAGGCTGAACTGCGCGCCGCTGCCGGCCTGCACGCTGTCCACGTGCGCGCGGAATTTTCTCCCGCCCAGCGCGTCAATTTCCACGAGCGCGGGCTGGCCGGGCGACATTTTTTTCAACTGCGATTCCTTGAAGTTCGCGACGACCCAGACCTCCACCGGCACGAGCGACATGATCTGCTGGCCGGCTTCGAGATAATCGCCGGCCTCGACCGCCTTGCGCGTGACGCGGCCGTCGGACGGCGCAAAAATTTTCGTGTAGGACAAGTTCAACCGCGCGGCGGCCACGTTCGTCTGCGCCTCGTTGAGCTGCGCGAACGCCGCGTCCTTTCCCGCGAAAGCGGCGGCGAGCTGTTTTTCCGACTCGTCCACCTTGGAAATTTCCTCGTCCACATTTTCCTGCGCGGATTTCAAGTCCGCCTGCGCCTTCGTGTTGACGGCCTGCGCGGAATCAAATTCCTGCTGCGAAATCGTTTTTTCTGCCAGCAAATTTTGCGCGCGGTCGAAATCAGACTGCGCGTTTTTGGCGGTGGCGGCGGCGGCGTCCGCATCGGCTTTTGCCTTGCGCGCCGAGGCCTCGGCGGTCGCGACTTTGCTGCCCATCAGTTCATAGGCGGCGACGGCGGTGCGGAAGAACGCGTCCTGCGACGCGGTGGCGGCCTGCTTTTGTGCGACGGTCACGGCGAAATCCGCCGGGTCAATTTCCACGAGCAGATCGTTGGAATGGACGAGTTCGTTGTCCAGAACGTGAACGGCGGCCACCTGTCCCGCGACGCGCGGTGCGATGCTCACGATGTGGCCGGCGATGAACGCGTCGTCTGTGGATTCGTGCGTCAGCACGTCCACGAGATAGGAAATTCCAAAATAAAGCAGCATCGCCAGGATGATTGCGGCGGGCCAGACGAACAGCGGCGAATGCCAGTTGAACGGAGTTTTAGTCTCCAGGCTTTTTACGGGCGGCGGCACCGCGTTGGCGGGACTTTCAGGCATAACAAAATTAATTATTTTACGCCGGCGATGATTTTTCTACGGCGTGGTCCTTCGCGATCAAAATATAAATGCTCGGAATCACCAGCAGCGTGAAAAATGTGCCGAAGGTCATGCCCGCGACGATCACGATGCCGATGGAATTGCGCGCCGCCGCACCCGCGCCGGTCACGAGCACGAGCGGAATATTTCCCGCGACGGTCGCGACGCTGGTCATCAAAATCGGGCGCAGCCGCAGCAATGCGGCCTCGCGCACGGCTTGAAGTTTGGTGCGGCCCTGACGCTGGAGTTCGTTCGCGAACTGCACGATCAAAATTCCGTTCTTGGTCACGAGGCCGATCAGCGTGACGAGGCCGACTTGCGAATAAATGTTCATAGTCGTCGTCCAGCCGTTCGTGAAAAACGGCAGGTTCGGGTTCGGCATTTTCCAGAAGCAAAAAATCAGCGCGCCGAACATCGCCAGCGGCATCGAGCCGATAATGATGATGAACGGATCGCGAAAGCTGTTGAACTGCGCGGCCAGCACGAGAAAAATCAGCACGATCGCCAGCACGAACGCGGGCAGGAATTTGTTGCCTTCCGTCCGCAACTGGCGCGATTCGCCGGTGTAATCAATCTTGTAGCCTTCCGGCAGAATTTTCGCCGACTCGTTCTCGAAAAATTTCAGCGCCTCGTCCAGCGGGCGGATGGCGACGCCGCTGATGATGACGGCGTTGAGCTGCTGGAAGCGGTTCAGCGCGCGCGGCGTGACGTGTTTTTCCAGATGCGCGAACGTGCTGACGGGAACCAATTTTCCGTTCGGGCCTTGCACGTAATTATCTTCCAACTGGTCGGGCGTCAGGCGCTCGACGCGTTTCAATTGCGGAATCACCTTGTAACTGCGGCCGGCGAGGCTGAAGCGGTTGACGTAATTTCCGCCGACGAGCGCGGCCAGGTCCGAGCCGACCATTTCCAGGTTCAGTCCGAGCGCGGCGACCTTGTCGCGGTCAATCACAAGCTCCATTTCCGGCTGGTCAATCTTCGTGTCAATCAACGGCGGAAAGGCGAACATTCCGTTCGTCGCGGCCATCTGTTGCAACTGGTTCGCGAAATCCAAAATCTGCTCCGGCTCGGCGGTCGAGGATAAAACAAAATTCACGGGAAAATTATCGCCGCCCGGAATCGGCGACGGCGTGACCATGAACAGCCGGATGCCGGGAATTTGGTTCACCATCGCCTGCGCCTCCGGCACGATCTGCGCGGCGGTGCGTTTGCGTTCGCCCCACGGTTTCAACACCATGCCGCCGAAACCGCTGTTGGGCATCGTGAGCTGAAATGACTGATCCGTTTCTGGAATGGACTTGAACATTTTGCCGACGGCGTCGGCGTAAAACGAAGTCTGGTCAATCGTCGCATCCGCCGGCGCATCCACGATGCCGAAAATCACGCCCTGATCTTCCGCCGGCGCGAGTTCGCCGGGCGCCATCGAATACAAAACAAACGCGAGCAAACTTAAAACAATCCAGACGACATAAACGGCCGGACGCGACGCGAGCGTGAAATCCAGAATGCCCGCGTAAAAATTTTTCGCGCGGTCGAACTGGCGGTTGATATGGCCGGCCAATCCGTGTTCTTCGCCACCGGCGGTTAGCAGCCGCGACGACAGCCACGGCGACAACGTCAGCGCGACAATTCCCGAAATGAAAACCGCACCCGCGAGCGTCAGCGCGAATTCGCGGAACAGCGAGCCCGTCAGTCCGCCTTGAAACGCGATGGGCGCATAAACCGCCGCGAGCGTGATGGTCATCGCGATGATCGGGCCGACGAGTTCGCGCGCGCCGAGCAGCGCGGCGTTCAGCGGCGTCAACCCTTCGCGGATGTGGCGCTCGACATTTTCGACGATGACAATCGCGTCGTCCACGACCAAGCCGACGGCGAGGACAATCGCGAGCAGTGTCAGCAAATTCAAAGTGAATCCCAAAACCTGCATCAAAAAAACCGCGCCGATGAGTGAAATGGGAATCGCAATCAGCGGAATCAGCACGGAACGAAACGAGCCGAGGAACAGAAAAATCACGACGGAAACAATGGCGAGCGTGACGACGAGCGTCTTGATGACTTCATGGATCGCGTCGTTGATGTATTTCGTCGCGTCGTAGGCAATGCGTCCCTGCAAGCCGCTCGGCAAATCTTTTTGGATGGACGCCATTTCTTTCCGCACGCGTTGGATGACGTCGAGCGAGTTCGCGTTTGGCAATGCCCAGATGCCCATAAAGACCGCGTGCTCGCCGCTGAAACGGACTTCGGTGTCGTAATCTTCCGCGCCAAGTGAAACGTCGGCCACGTCGCTCAAGCGCACGAGCGTGCTGCCGTTTTGGCGGATGACGAGATTTTTGAATTCGTCCACCGAACGCAAATCGGTGTTCGCCGTGAGATTGACTTGAATGAGCGAACCTTTCGTGTGGCCGACGGCGGCGAGAAAATTATTCGCCGCGAGCTGTTCGCGGATTTGATTCGGGCTGATGTTGAAAGCGGCAAGGCGATCCGGCTTCAACCAGATGCGCATCGCGAACGTGCGTCCGCCTAAAATGTCCGCGCGCTGCACGCCTTCGAGCGCGGTCAGGCGCGGCTGCACGATGCGCACGAGATAATCGGTGATCTGGTTCGGCTCAAGGATGTCCGAGGTGAAACTTAAATACGCCCCGGCGAATTGCGAATCGGCGGACTCGATGTTGATGACCGGCACTTCGGCTTCCGGCGGCAAGTCGTTGCGGACTTGATTTACTTTGGAATTAATTTCCGAAAGCGCCTTGTTCGCGTCGTAATTTAATTTCAGCCGCGCGGTGATCGTCGAAAGACCAAGTGCGCTGCTTGATTGCAGATACTCAATGCCGTCGGCGGCGGCGATGGCGCGTTCTAGCGGCTGCGTCACAAATCCGCGCACCAGGTCCGCGCTCGCGCCGACATAAACGGTCGTCACGGTGACGGTCGCGTTTTCGCTGCGCGGATATTGCCGGACGTTGAGCGAACGGATGGCGGAAAATCCCGCGATCAAAATAATGAGATTGACCACGATCGCCAGCACCGGCCGGCGGATAAATAAATCGGTGAAGGATTTCATTCGCTCCTGAAATTAAAATCAGCCGTCCGACGGATGCGGCGTGTTCGACGGTTTTTGCATGATGTCGTTGTTCACCGTCACCGGCGCACCGTTGCGGAGTTTGAAAAGGCCAGCGCTCACCACTTTGTCGCCGACTTTTAATCCGCTGACCACGCTGACGAAATCGCCGTGCGACTGGCCGGTGCGGACGAATTGCTGCCGCACGACGAGTCCGCCTGCGGCATAGGTGGATTGCTCGATCACATAAACCGAGTCACCAAACGGCGCGCTTAAAACCGCCGTCGCCGGCACCGCCAGCACCGCCTCCGCCTGCGGCAAAGTCACCGCCGCGCGCACAAACATTCCCGGACGCAGCAATTGATTTGTATTTTCAAACGTCGCCTGCAACGTCACGCTGCGCGTCGTCGAATCCAGATCGGGATTGATGGCCGTCAGCACGCCGTCAAATTTTTGATCGGGGTAGGCGTCGCAGGTGACCTGCACCGGCTGGCCGGTTTTGAGTTGCGACAAATTCTGCTGCGGCAGTGAAAAATCCGCATAGACTGGCGTGAGCGATTGCAGCGAGACGATGGCCTTGCGCGCTTCGAGCGATTCGCCGAGGTTCACCTGCCGGATGCCGAGCCGCCCGGCGAACGGCGCGCGGATGGTTTTCTTGTCAATCGTCGCGCGGATTTCGTCGGCGTTGGCTTGCGCCTGTTTGAGCGTCGCTTCGGCGGAATCCAGTTCGGATTGCGAAACGGTTTTGTCCGTGCTTAATTTTCGTGTGCGCTCCGCGTTGAGCCGCGCGAGTTCCGCCTGCGCCTGCGCCGCCTGCAACTGCGCCTCCTCGGTCGAAGTGTCGAGCTTCACGAGCAAATCGCCTTTGTTCACGACCGCGCCGGATTCAAAATCAATTTCCGTCACCGTGCCCGCAACTTCCGAGGCGACCGTCACGCCCTGCGCAGCGTTGACCGAGCCGACGGCGTTGAGCGTGTCCTGCCAATTTTCCTCCTGCGCGACGGCGGACGAAACCGTGTCCGGCGGCGGCACGAAGGTTTTGCCGAAATTGATCATCGAGCGGATTTGCAAAACCTTGACCGCGGCCAAACCGATGAAAATCACTCCGACGATTATCACCGCAAAAAATATTTTCCATTTCATTGGAGGGACAGTTTATTTTCGCGGCGGCGGTTTGTCAAACACTTGTTTGAATTATCCGTTTGAACCGCGCCGTCCTTGCAAAAGCTTGAAACTCCGGCGCAAATGTTTAGGCTGGCGGCGAGTTGAAGGACAAAGGCGAAACACACTAGAATTTTATGAAACACCGGAGCATCCAATCCATCGGACTGTTTTTTTTGACGGCGGGAATTTTTCTGGCGGGCTGTAAAAAATCGGCGGAGTCCGCCGCCGACAGCACCGTCATCAAGGTCGGCGAGTTCGCGTCGCTCAACGGCAGCGAGGCCGCGTTCGGGCGCTCGTCGCACAACGGCACGCAACTGGCCGTGGACGAAATCAACGCGGCGGGCGGCGTGCTCGGAAAACAAATCCAGTTGATCACCGAAGACGACCAGTCGAAGGACGGCGAATCCGCCACCGCCGTGAAAAAATTGATTTCGCGCGATCAAGTCGTGGCGATTCTCGGCGAGGTCGCGTCCATCCGCTCGCTCGAAGCCGCGCCGATTTGCCAGCAATATAAAGTGCCGCAGATTTCTCCCTCGTCCACCAATCCCAAAGTCACGCAGATCGGCGATTATATTTTCCGCGTTTGTTTCATTGATCCGTTTCAAGGCACGGTCATGGCGAATTTCGCGACGAAAACTCTCGGCGTCAAAAAAGTCGCGGTGCTCACGGATGTCGGCTCGACTTACAGCGTCGGGCTGGCGGATTTTTTCAAGCAGGGTTTCACGGCCAACGGCGGCGAAATCGTCGCGGAACAAAAATTCACGAAGGACGACAAGGATTTCAAGGCGCAGCTCACGGCGGTCAAGGCGGAAAATCCTGAGGCGATTTTTGTTCCGGGTTATTACGGGCAGGTCACTCTCATCGCGTTGCAGGCGCGCGAACTCGGCATCACCGTCCCGCTTTTCGGCGGCGACGGCTGGGAAGCGCCGGAATTAATTCAAGGGCCGGGCGCGGCGGACGCGTTGGAAGGCTGTTATTTTTCCACGCATTTTTCGTCCGACCAGGTTTCGCCGAAAATAAAACAGTTCGTGGCCGATTACCAAAAAAAATTCGGCGCGACGCCCGACGCCATGGGCGCGCTCGGCTACGATTCGGTGCTCGCACTGGTTGACGCTATCAAGCGCGCCAATTCCACCGACAGCAGCAAAATCCGCGACGCGCTTGCGACGCTCAAAGACCTCGACGGCGTGACCGGCAAAACCACGCTCGACGAAAATCGCAACGCGCGCAAACCGGCGGTCATCATCGAAATTAAGGGCGGCAAGTTTGTTTACAAGGAAACCGTAAATCCGTGATTTGTTTTGTGGCGTCGGTCTGTGGCTGTCGCTAAACTGTTTTTGTCGGCGGTCACAGACCGCCGCTACAATGACAGAATTTTTACAGCAACTCATCAACGGCCTTTCCGTCGGCTCGATGTATGCGCTCATCGCCATCGGCTACACGCTTGTCTATGGCGTGCTGCGGTTCATCAATTTCGCGCATTGCGACGTCTTCATGGTGGGCGCGTTCGTAGGATTTTATGCCGGACGGAATTTAGGCCAGCCTTCGCTCGGCGGCGGAATTCTCGTGATGTTAACGGCGATGCTCGCGTGCGCCGCGCTGGGAATTTTGATCGAACGCCTCGCTTATCATCCTCTGCGAAATCGCTCGCGGCTTTCCGTTTTGATAACGGCCATCGGCGTTTCACTGCTGCTCGAAAACGCCGGGCAAATGGTTTTCGGCGCGAACCCGCAGCCGTTTCCGGAAATTTTTCCGTCGCGCGAATTTGTTTTCGGCCAGCTCGTCGTTTCGAGCAAGGACATCGTCGTTTTCGCCGTGACCATTTTATTGCTCGCCGCGCTACAATTCATCGTGTTGAAAACAAAAATCGGCACGGCCATGCGCGCCGTCTCCTTCAACACGCAGGCCGCATCGCTCATGGGTGTCAACGTCAACGTCGTCATCAGCTTCACGTTCGGCCTCGGCTCGGCCCTCGCGGCGGCGGCGGGAATTCTGTGGGCCTACAAATTTCCGAAGATTGACCCGCTCATGGGCATCGCGCCCGGCATCACGGCGTTCGTCGCGGCGGTGCTCGGCGGCATCGGCAACATCCCCGGCGCGGCGCTCGGCGGCCTGCTCATCGGCGTCATCGAAACTTTTGTGAAAGGCAGCCGCTGGTCAACGTGGACGGACGCCATCGCGTTCACGATCTTGATTCTGATTTTATTTTTTCGTCCCGCCGGATTGCTCGGAAAACTTCAACCGGAGAAAGTCTAATGTTCCTCGCGCGCCCGAGAATTTTTTTGCTGGCCGCGCTCGCCGCGAGCATCGTGCTGGGAATTTTTCAAAACCAGCTTGACCCGTATTTCGTGGATGTGCTGACGCGCATCGGCATCAACATTATTCTCGCCGTCAGTTTGAATCTCATCAACGGTCACACCGGGCAATTTTCGCTCGGCCACGCCGGTTTCATGGCCGTCGGCGCTTACACGGCGGCGGCGATGACGATGTTCGCCGGGCCGCACATTTTGCCCGCGACCGCGCCGGAATTTTTCACCGCGCTCTGGTTTCTCGCTGCGCTGCTCGCGGGCGGAATTGTCGCGGCGGCGGCCGGCCTGCTCGTCGGCGCACCGTCGTTGCGGCTCAAGGGCGATTACCTCGCCATCGTCACGCTCGGTTTTGGGCAGATAATTTCCGTCGTTTTCCGCAACATCGAACCGCTCGGCGGCGCGCTCGGACTCAACGGAATTCCCGCCTACACAAATCTATTCTGGGTTTTTGCGATTGCGGCAGTCACGGTTTATGTCATCACCGCGATGGTCAACAGCACTTACGGTCGCGGCTTCATCGCCACGCACGACGACGAAGTCGCCGCCGAGGCGATGGGCATCAACACCACGCGCTTCAAAATCGTAGCGTTCGTCATCGGCGCATTTTTCGCGGGCATCGCGGGCGGCCTCTACGGCCATTTTACGCTGACCATCAGCCCGCGCGGATTCGATTTCACGCGCAGCATCGAGATTGTCGTCATGGTCATCGTCGGCGGCATGGGCAACACCGTCGGCGTGATTCTCGCGGCGATTTTGCTCACGCTGCTGCCGGAAGGCTTGCGTGCGCTCGGCGGCGTTTCGCCGTCGTTGAATTGGATCAGCGAATCGCGTCCGCTGCTTTATTCAATTTTGCTCATCGGCCTGATGCTGCTGCGCCCGCAAGGGCTTTTTAATTTCCGCAAATCGGGCAAATTAAAAATTCAAAATTAAAAATGCCGCCGCTTTTGCAACTGGAAAAAGTTTCGATTCGCTTCGGCGGATTGACGGCAGTTTCAGAATTGGATTTGCAAATCGGCGCGCACGAACTTGTCGGTTTGATTGGCCCGAACGGCGCGGGCAAGACGACGGTTTTCAATTTGACCACCGGCGTTTATCAGCCGACGGCGGGAAAAATTTCCTTCGGCGAAAAATCCACGGCCAGACTCCGGCCAAACAAACTCGCCAAACTCGGCATCGCGCGGACGTTCCAGAACATCCGCCTGTTCGCCAGCATGACTGTTTTCGACAACGTGCGCGCGGCCACGCAACTGCACCGCGCACACGGCATCCGTGACGCGCTCTGGCGCGGGCGCCATTTCCGCGCCGGCGAAAAAACCGTCGGTTCGCAAATCCTGGAACTGCTGGAAATTTTCCAGCTCGGAAAATTTCGTGACAGTTTTGCAAAAAGTTTAAGTTACGGCGACCAGCGGCGGTTGGAAATCGTCCGCGCGCTGGCGACGAAACCGAAATTGCTGTTGCTCGACGAACCGGCCGCCGGCATGAACGCGAGTGAAAAAGTTGAATTGATGCGGCTCATCCAGTTCATCAAGGACAAGTTCCAGATTTCCGTCTTGCTGGTCGAGCATGACATGAAAGTCGTCATGGGCATTTGCGAACGCATCGCGGTTCTGGATTACGGGGTGAAAATCGCCGAAGGCACACCAGTTGAAGTTCGCGCAAACCCGAAAGTGATCGAAGCTTATCTTGGCGAAGAAATAATTTCTGAATGACAATTACAGAACAACAATTTCAAATGTATTTGGATACAATTCCGCCAGTAATTTGGGCATGGATTTATGGAGAATTAAAAAATCGAGAAGCAAAATCTGCTTTTTACACCTTCCTATTCGATGAAACTGCTCACTTACGCGATTTAACACGACCGTGGATGCGAGCGGAATTTACCGAACTCGTTTCAAAATTCCCAGAAGTGAAAGCAGTCGCGAGACGCGCCGCAACTGATTATTATATCAGATGCTCGTGGCGCAAATGGCTTCCGTGGAATTGGAAAAAATAGTGAGTCATGCTTGAAGTAAAAAATCTGCACGTCAGCTACGGCGCGATCAACGCGCTGCACGGTATTTCCCTGTCCGTGAAAGCCGGCAGCATCGTCACGCTCATCGGCGCGAACGGCGCGGGCAAAACCACTACGCTGAAGACGATTTCCGGTTTGCTCAAACCAAAGTCCGGCGAAATTTTTTACGACGGCAAAAACATCGCCGGCCTGCCGCCGCACCAAATCGTCGCGCGCGGATTGTCGCACGTGCCCGAAGGCCGGATGATTTTTGCGAACTTGACCGTGCTGGAAAATTTGCAGCTCGGCGCGTATTTGCAGAAAGACCGAAAAATCATCCGGCACGAACGCGAACACGTTTTCAGTTTGTTCCCGCGATTGAAAGAGCGCGAAAAACAAATCGCCGGAACTTTGAGCGGCGGCGAACAGCAAATGCTTGCGATTGGTCGCGCGCTGATGAGCAAACCGAAATTATTGTTGCTCGACGAACCGTCGCTCGGCCTCGCGCCGTTGCTGGTTAAAACCATTTTTGAAAAAATTGTCGAAATCAACCGCGAGCAAGGCCTGACGATTTTGCTCGTCGAACAAAACGCGAATCTCGCGCTGGAGATTTCCCATTTCGGTTACGTCCTGGAAACGGGAAAAATCATTTTGCAGGACGAGTCCGCCGCGCTGCGCCAGAATCCGCAGGTCAAGAGCGCGTATCTCGGCGGCTGATTTTCAGGCCGTCGCCGTCCGCGCGCCGGTGAACAGGCTTTTGAACCACGCCCAGGCCGCGAGCAGGCCGACATCGCGCACGCCGATGAAATTGTAGATTTTTGCAATTTCCTCCTCGTGTCCGCGATAGCGCGGCGGCAGGAGAATCAGCGTTTTGGCGGAATCGCCGTCCACGCGCAGAATTTCGGAGTAGAACAGACCGCGTCCGGCTTCGTAACTGCCTTCGGGCAGCACCAGCGTGCGCCGGGGCAGGACGAGCCACGGATGGTAGTTCACAATGAGCCGGCCATTTTCATCGCGCAAAATTTTTCCGTAGGTGCGCGCCGGGACTTTGCTGATCTTGCGGGACAGGAAAATTTTATTTTCCTTCGCGTCGGGCTTGAAGCGGGTTTTGCGGAAGGTGCAAATGTCCCAGATGAAAACGGAGCCGAAGTGCGAGAGCCGGAACGACCAGCCAGCGATGAACCAGGAAATGACGATGATGATGAGCGCCCAGGCCGCGCCGAGCCACGGGTTCGCGAACGCGCTCACGGTGACGCTGGCCAGAACGGTCGTGCGGAAAGTCTTAAGAGCGGCATCCACGGTCGTGAACGGACTCAACAGGATCAAAATGTTGATGGCGTTGGACGCGAGGAAGACGATGAAGAACGCGGCCATTGAAATGGGAATCATGAAGGTGTCGTAAAGCCAGCGCAAATCAATCGCGGCGAGGCCCAGCGAACTCATGGATAACGTCGGCTGGCCGCCGGTGGAATTGGCCTCGTGAATGATGTTGACCATGATCGGCACGAATGCGCCGGTGGCGACGAGGCCGGAAATCTTATGCTCAATCGCGTCGGCAACGTCGAAGGGTTTTTTCAAAACGGTCGGCAACACGGTTCCGGCGGTGTCCTTGACGAAGCAGGCGAGGACGAGCAAAAACGCCGGCACCCAGAACATCGGGTTGGCGAACCAAGGCAGCTTCGCTTTTTCCTCGTCAGTCCTGGCATGGTAATACTGCCAGCAGCCGACCGCGCTGACGCCGAGCAGCGGCGAGATGGCGACGCCGGTGATGGTGGAAATTGTCTGCGCGATGCCCACGCCGGGCGGCGGCGTGTTTTTGCTGGCAATGTCCGCGCGCGCGGACGGCGTCCAAAGGCTGAAGGCGATGACAATTGCGGCAATGATTGAAGCCAGTTTTTTCATGGCCAATTTCTCCGCTTTTTTCATCCGTCTGTAAAGCGGATTTATTCGTCTGCCCGGCAAGCCGATTTCGTTGAAATCCCTTGTTGACTTCATCCGTCAATTTGATAGATTCCACGTCCCTTTTGATTGGATTTAAGATGAAAACGCATTTGCCGAAAGTAAATCTGGACCAGCGCAAGTGGCATGTCATTGATGCCGATGGCGCAGTCCTTGGCCGACTGGCCGTGCAGGTTGCCGACATTTTACGCGGCAAGAACAAGCCTGTCTACACGCCGCACCTCGACGCCGGCGACTTCGTCATCGTCGTCAACGCCGAGAAAGTCCGCGTCACCGGCAAAAAAGAAACCGCCAAGGAATACATGACCTATTCCGGCTGGAAAGGCGGCGAGAAATACGCCACCGTCCAGCAGATCCGCGCGAAACATCCCGTACATCTCATCACGCACGCCGTCAAAGGCATGATTCCGAAAAACCGCCTCGGCCGCGTGTTGCTCACGAAATTGAAAGTGTTCAAAGGCCCGAAGCACGACCACGACGCGCAGACGCCCGCCGTCCGCGCGCCCGCCAAATAATTTTTGTTATGGCTAAAACAGCAATCATCGAATTTCTCGGCACCGGACGTCGCAAGACCGCCATCGCCCGCGTCCGCCTCGCGACCGGCAGCGGCAAGATCACCGTCAACGGCCGCGCGTTCGACACTTATTTTCCGCTCGAAACCCTGCGCGCGACCGTGTCGCAGCCGTTGACCGTCACCGGCACGGCCGACAAGCTCGACGTGCGCGTCAACGTCACCGGCGGCGGCCCGAACGGCCAGGCCGGCGCCACGCGCCACGGGATTTCACGCGCGCTGTTGAAGTTCGACGCGAGCCTCCGCCCCGCGCTCAAGGCGGAAGGCTTTCTCACGCGCGACCCGCGTGAACGCGAACGCAAAAAATACGGCCAGCCGGGTGCGCGCGCACGCTTCCAATTCTCGAAACGCTGATCGCACTGGAAATTTCCAAACCCTGCTGGTTCAATCCGGCAGGGTTTTTTGTTTTAACCGCAAAGAAACCAGGCAACCAGGGCCGGAAAAAACTTTGTTACTTGGTTCCTTTGTTGTTCAATTTATTTTTGAAAATGAAAACGAAAAAAATCGCCATCGTCGGCGCGTCCGGTTATTCCGGCGAAGTTTTGGTGCAACTGCTCCTGAACCATCCGCACGCGGAACTGGTCGCCGTGACCTCGCGCCAAAATGCCGGGCAAACGCTCGCGCAGGTTTTTCAAAAATTCGCCAGCCATCCGAAATCGAAGACGCTGCGCTTCGTTGACCCGAACGTGGAAGTTTTGGCCAAGCAGGCCGATGTGGTTTTTCTCGCGCTGCCGCACGGCGTCGCGGCGGAATTTGCCGTGCCGCTGCTCGCCGCCGGCTGCGTCGTGATTGATTTGAGCGCGGATTTTCGATTGAAAAGCCCGGAAATTTACAAAGAATTTTACGCGCACGACCATCCCGCACCGGAATTATTGAAAAAATCCGTCTATGGTTTGCCGGAAATTTATCGCGAGCAGATCAAAAAAGCTTTGCTCATCGCGTCGCCGGGTTGCTATCCGACCAGCATTTTGATGCCCGTGATTCCGCTGTTGAAATCCGGTTTAATCAAATCGACTGGCATCATTGCTGATTCTTTGAGCGGCGTCAGCGGAGCGGGTCGCAAAGCCGAGGTGGATTATCTGTTTTGCGAATGCAATGAAAGTGTCCGGCCCTACGGCGTGCCGAAGCACCGGCACTTGTCGGAAATTGAAGAACAACTTTCTTTCGCTGCCGGCACAAAGGTTGTCATTCAATTCACACCGCATCTGATTCCGGCGAACCGCGGCATTTTGACCACGCTGTATCTCGCGCCGAGCGAACATTTCAGCGACGCGGCCGGCGCAGCCAAAGTCGCGGAGAAAATTTCCGTGTGCTACCAGTCCGCTTACGCCCACGAGCCGTTCGTGCGTTTGCTCGAAGGCAAGGCGTTGCCCGACACGAAAAATGTCGTCGGCACGAACGTTTGCGAAATCGCGTGGCGGCTGGATCCGCGCACCGGCCGGCTCATCGTCATGAGCGCCGAGGATAATCTCGTCAAGGGAGCCAGCGGCCAGGCCGTGCAAAGCATGAACATCCTCTGCGGGTTTCCGGAAACAGCGGGACTGGTTTAAGCCGTGCCAAAGGCTGCTGTTCAAACTGCGAAATGGAACGCTGCGGCATACGCGACGAACTCCGTCGTGCAGCAAAGCTGGGCGCGCGAACTGATTGCGAAACTAAACCTGCGCGGCGACGAAACCATTTTGGATCTCGGCTGCGGCGACGGCAAGGTGACGGCGGAACTCGCCCGTGCGGTGCCGCGCGGCATGGTGACCGGTGTGGATGCCTCGACGGAAATGATTCAGTTCGCAAAAAAAACTTTTCCGAAATCTAAAATTTCAAACCTAAAATTTCAAATCGCCGACGCGCGGAAAATCAGTTTCATAAAAAAGTTTGATCTGGTCTTTTCCAACGCCGCCTTGCACTGGGTGGACGATCACGAAAAAATCCTGCGCGGCACCGCCGCCGTTATGAAACCGGGCGGGCGGCTGGTCGTTTCGTGCGGCGGCAAAGGCAATGCCCACGACGTTTTTCTCGCGCTGCGTCCGGAAATGCGGCTGAAACGTTGGCGCGAATTTTTTCGCAAAATGCCGACGCCCTATTTTTTTTACGCGCCCGGCGACTACGAAAAATGGTTGCCGCAATTCGGTTTCGAAATTAACTACCTCAAGCTCGCGCCCAAAAATGCGACTTACGCCGGCAGGCAAGGTTTTGCGACCTGGCTGCGCACGACATGGATTCCCTACGTCCAGCGCGTGCCGGAAAATCTGCGCGAGGAATTTATCGCCGCCGTCACCGCGCGTTACGTCGCCAAGCATCCGGCGGATGCGGACGGCAAAGTCCACGTCCGCATGGTGCGGCTGGAGATTGACGCGATAAAAATCTGACGAATGAAAATTCTCTGTTTTCACATGGACGCTTTTGTCGGGGAAATCTTTCGCGGCAATCCCGCGGCGGTCTGTCCGCTGAAGGCGTGGCTGCCCGACGCAATTCTTCAAAACATCGCGGCGGAAAATAATCTTTCCGAAACGGCCTTCACTGTTCCGCGCGGTGATGAATTTGACCTGCGCTGGTTCACGCCCACGATGGAAATGGATTTGTGCGGCCACGCCACGCTCGCCGCCGCGTTCGTTTTGTTTACGGAACAAAAATTTCCCGCCGACATCATCCGGTTTCATTCGCGCAGCGGAGTGCTTCAAGTTTCCCGCACCAGCGAAATCCTGAGGCTCGATTTTCCGTCGCGTCCGCCGCAGCCGTGTGCCATGCCGGAAGCATTGGCGCAGGGGCTTGGACACAGGCCCGCGCACGTTTTCAAATCGCGGGATTTTCTGGCCGTATTTGATTCGGTGGACGCCGTGCGCGCGTTTAGGCCTGATTTCGCCGTGCTGAAAACGCTGGATTGTCTCGGCATCATCGCCACCGCGCCCGGTGACGACTGCGATTTTGTTTCCCGCTTTTTTGCGCCCGCCGCCGGTGTGGACGAAGATCCGGTCACCGGTTCTGCGCATTGCACGCTGATTCCATATTGGGCGGCGCGACTGGGCAAAAATAAATTGTTCGCCCGCCAGCTTTCGCGGCGCGGCGGTGAATTGTTTTGCGACCTCGCCGGCGACCACGTCCACATTGGAGGCAAAGCCGTGCTTTACCTGCGCGGGGAAATAGTCTTGGATGACATCACTACTGTTCACGAAAAATGAAATTGAAATTTAAAAATATCGAAGGGTCCATCGTCGCACCCAAAGGTTTTCTCGCCAGCGGCGTGTTCTGCGACATCAAACGCCTCGGCACCGGCAAAGGCTCCAACAAAGGGCCGAAGCGCGACCTGGCACTCATCGTTTCCGAAACGCCCGCGACGGTCGCGGGAATGTTCACGACGAATCAAGTTTGCGCCGCGCCGGTGAAAGTTTGCGTCGAGCGCGTGAAAAAGGGAACGGCGCAAGTTGTGGTTGTGAATTCCGGCAACGCGAATGCCTGCACGGGCAAACAAGGTATGGCCGATGCACGCGAGATGGTTGCCTTCACTGAGCGCGCTTTAAATTTTCCCAAAGGCTCGGCGCTCGTGGGTTCGACCGGGCGCATCGGCGTCACGATGCTGATGGATAATGTTCGCGCGGGAATTATTGAAGCGGCGACTTTGCTCGGCGGCAAAATTGAAAATGCGGATCACGCGGCGGAAGCGATCATGACCAGCGATTCGCGCTCAAAACAGATCGCGATTGAATTTTTGCTCGGCGGAAAAAAAGTCCGCATCGGCGGGATTTGCAAAGGCGCGGGCATGATTCAGCCCGGCATGAGTCCGACGGGCGCACGGCCGGCGACGTTGCCGTATGGCGGATTGCACGCGACGATGCTTTGCTTCATCACAACCGACGCGGCGATTGACGCAAAAGTTTTGCAATCCGCATTGAATGAAGCGGTCGCGCACAGTTTCAATCGCATCACCGTGGATGGCGACATGAGCACGAACGACACGGTTTTGGTGCTCGCCAATGGTTTGGCGGGCAATGAGAAGCTCGTCACTCGTCACTCGTCACTCGTCACGTTTCAAGCTGCGTTGAACCACGTCTGCCTCGAACTCGCCAAAAAAATTGTGCGCGATGGCGAGGGTGTGCATCGCGTCGTGACGGTGCGGGTGAATGGTGCGAAGACGATTCAGGACGCCGATGCCGCCGCGCGCGCGGTGGCGAACAGCGCGCTGGTGAAAACGAGCTGGCACGGCGGTGATCCGAATTGGGGACGCATCATTGACGCGATTGGCTACTCACCCGCGACGGTGGTTGAGGAGAAAATTGACATCGGCTATTCAACGCCGCGATCCGCCTCCGCTAAAGCTACGGCGCGACAAGAAATTCTCTGGAGCCTCAAGCGCGGGCAACCGGCGCAGGCGACGTTCAAGGAATTGTGCGCCGCCGTCGCGCCGAAGGAATTTGAACTACACATCAACCTGAATCTCGGCAAGGAGAACGCGGTGATGTATGCCGCCGATTTGACCGAAGCCTACGTTGACTATAACAAAGGGGACGTGGGCGATTCGAGTTCGCTCGGCGGCTGATTTTTAGCCACGGATGAAACACGGATTTTTTTAACGCAAAGGCGCAAAGCCGCCAAGTCGCAAAGTGACGAAGTGGCTGATGGCAGTTGATAAATAAATTTGTGCCGGATGGCACGATGGAAAATGGCCGGGGTTTTCCGGCGTCCTTTCAGGACGCGAGGATTTGCGGGCGCGAGTCCAGCCACAATGTGGCTGGCTAATTTCCGACGCTCCTTCGGAGCAAAGAACGCTTGATAGAAACTCGATGGCAAAATAAATTCGCAAACATGGAACGAAAAAACGCACAAGAAATGGCTCAGTTGACGGAAGGACTGACAGGAGGTGGAACTGATTTATACAATTGGTTTCGAGATGCCTCCATTTCAGAACTTCATGAATACATACTGAATGTTTCGACTACGTTTAACCCGCACGCTTACGAACTTGCAAGAACCACACTTGAAATTCGGATTGCGGCAGAACAGTCCGAATCAGCAATGAAATTGGAGAAGCAGACTGACAGACTTGTAAACCAGACCGATGCGCTCGTTGGCTTGACACGCAAATTGTATTTGTTGACAGTTGTTTTGATTATTGTTGCGGTCATTCAAACGATTGTCATGTTGTGCCAAAAATAAATTTCCAATTATGAATAAGCCGACACGGATTTTAACAGCCATATTCAAAGAGGAGTATCGTCGTGAAATTCTACTTCATCATTATGGCCGAACGGAGCAGCAACAAATGTTCGAGACATGGCAAAAGCAGAAGCTAGAATCCGTTGGATTTTTTGACGCGTCTTTCCAAAAAATCGTAAAAGCCGCCGGATTGCTCCAGCGGCTTTTGTGTTTCAATCGCAAATCGTAAATCCGAAATCGTAAATGTCAGTAGGCTGCTTGCGCGCCTTTGATGGAACGCTTTTTCATCCACGGCATCATCGCGCGGAGCTTGGCGCCGGTTTTTTCAATCGGGTGAGCCTCGCCTTTTTTGAGCAGCGCGTTGTAGCGTTTGTAGCCGCCTTCGTATTCCTTGACCCAGTCTTTGGCGAATTTGCCGGACTGGATGTCTTTCAGTGCGGCCTTCATGCGTTTCTTCACGCTGGCGTCAATGATCTTCGGGCCGACGCTCACATCGCCCCACTTCGCGGTCTCGGAAATCGAGAACCTCATGCCGCTGATGCCGGCTTCGTTCATCAGGTCGGCGATGAGTTTCAATTCGTGCAGACATTCGAAGTAGGCCATCTCCGGCGAGTAACCGGCTTCGACGAGCACTTCAAATCCGGCCTGCACGAGCGCGCTCGCGCCGCCGCAAAGCACGGTCTGTTCGCCGAACAAATCGGTTTCGGTCTCTTCCTTGAAATTCGTTTCGAGCACGCCGGCGCGCGTGCCGCCGATGCCTTTGGCCCAGGCGAGCGCGATTTTTTTCGCGTCCTTGCCGGGGTTTTGATAAACGGCGATGAGCGAGGGAACGCCCTTGCCTTCGGTGTATTGGCGGCGGACGGTGTGGCCGGGACCTTTCGGCGCGACCATGATGATGTTCACGTTCTTCGGCGGAACGATCGTTTTGAAATGGATCGAGAAGCCGTGCGAGAAGACAAGTGTTTTGCCGGCAGTCAGATTCGGCTCGATGTCTTTCTTGTAAGCGGCGGCCTGCTTGGTGTCGGGCAGCGCGACCATGATGACGTCGGCGCGTTTGACGGCTTCGGCGGTGGTGACGACTTCAAATCCCTTTTCCTGCGCGACGGGAATGGATTTGCTGCCTTCGTAAAGGCCGATGATGACCTTGAGGCCGCTGTCTTTGAGGTTGAGCGCGTGGGCGTGGCCCTGAGAGCCGAAGCCGAGGATCGCCAGCGTTTTGTTTTGCAACACGCCGAGGTCGGCGTCTTTGTCGGTATAGACTTTGGACATAAAATCAGTTGATGGTTTTTTGGTTGAGAGTTGAGAGCTGCAAAAAATTATTTGCGCGGCAATGCCACCTGCCCCGTGCGCGTCAATTCCAGCACGCCGAACGTTTTCATCAGGTCGAGAAATTTTTCCACCTTGCTGTCGTTGCCGGTGATCTCGATGGTGAGCGACTTGGGCTGCATGTCCACGATTTTCGCGCGGAAAATGTCCGTGATCTGCATCACCTCGGCGCGCGATTTGGAATCCACGCCGACCTTCACCAGCACAAGTTCGCGGTCCACATATTCGCCCTCGCTGAAATTCTGCACCTTGATGACGTTCGGCAGTTTGTTCAATTGCTTGACGATTTGTTCCAGCGTCGCCTCGTCGCCGGTCGTGACGATGGTCATGCGCGAGAGCACCGGGTCGTGCGTGGGGCCGACGTTGAGCGTGTCAATGTTGTAGCCGCGGCCGCTGAACAGCCCGGCCACGCGCGTGAGCACGCCGAACTTGTTTTCCACGAGAACTGAAATGGTGTGTCGCATAAAACCGTTTGGAAACGGGTGAAGAAATTAACAACGCGAACGGAAGCGGTCAATTTGCAAATTTACAGACATTACAACAATGAATTTGATTTACGCTGAAACAACACATTGTAGATTTCTCGCGCATCCTTAAATTTGCAAAATTGGCTTTTGGGAATTTCTCTTATTTCAGGCCGTTCCGTCTTTTCGCCTTTCGCATTTGCTTTTGTGTGCTTCGCAATACGAAAATTACTCATGCTCGGAAGCGGCTCGCCAGCCGTTCCGCCAAAGAAAAGAAATGGGCCAAGTTCAAGTGTAGCTTCATTAAAGAAAATCCACACCAAACATCCAGACGGTTTTTTGCTTAATGCAATGTGAATTTTTTGTTTGGCGGCTTTCGCGTTAACATGAGAAGCCTTTAATTGAATATGTCGAACGATTCCGTTTTGCTCGGCAATTAAATCGTATCCGCCACTATCAACTTCCGGTTTTGCAATCTCCATCGAACATTCGCCGTCTTGCCACGCACATTTCAAAAGCTCTCCGATAAATTGATGCTCAATCAATTTTTCCCTGAACGAAGATTTGAGATAGTGCTGCTCCATACTCAAAATCAAAAGAACGGATTGTGTTCCTTTTCCTCCGCCACCGTCGTCAGCGGGCCGTGGCCGGGACAAATCAAAGTTTCCGCCGGCAGCGATAAAATCTGTTCGAGGATTTTTTGTTTCGCCAGTTCCCAGGCGCCGTTGCCGTTGCCCATCGAGCCGGCGAAAATCGTGTCGCCGACGATGGCGATGAGCGGCGCGTCTTCCTGCCAGTTGCCGACCATGTAAGTCACGCCGTCCTCCGCGTGGCCGGGCGTGTCGCGATGCGTCACGCGCAAGCCGCCGAGATGGATGATTTCCGCCGTCTTGTTGCGCTGATCCACGGGCGCGTTTTTGGAGCCGGAATGAATCCGCGCTTTCGGCCACGCCTCGCGGATTTTCGGCAGCGCCTCGATGTGATCCCAATGCGAATGCGTGATGAAAATATGTTTGAGTTGAAGTTGTTCGGCGGCGATGCAATCAAGAATCGGCTGTGCATCAAGTCCGGTGTCGAACAAAGCGGCGTCGCGCGTGACTTCGTCCCAGACGAGATAGCAGTTCACGGAAAAATTTTCGGCGGCCGTGGTGAACACGCGGATTTCGCGCCAGACGGACAAATCTTTTTTCGCGGGCAGCCAGCCGCTGGCGATGGCTTCGAGTTTTTGCGGATCGAGTCCGAGGATTTTTGCGAGCGCGGGGAAATTTATCTTGCCGGAAAATTTTCCAGTTTCTTCGAGCGCGGAAAGATCGCCTTCGGAAATGGCCGCCGCGTTTGCGGCGGCGGAAGTTGAAACCGCATTCATCGCGCGGGCTTTGCTGATGATGTCGCCGAGATGGTCTTCGAGATTCATGCGGAGACGTTAGCGGAACCTTGCCTGCAACTGCAAGCGCGGGACTTGAGCGGCCGCGGCTTGCCTGCTAGGGTCTGGCGAATGTTTGGACGCAAGACTGACAAAGAAACGGGTCGCTTCTATCTTTTTCCCGGCCAGGGCGGTTCGGCCTTGCGCCGCAAAAAACGGATTTTTTTGGCGTGGGCGGTTGTCGTGGCGCTGCTGTTGTCGGCGATTTTTGCGGGGCTGATGTATTGGCTGAACCGCACGAATCCGCATTGAAACAGTGGCGGTGCGACAGGAAAGATTGACAAGGATTTGCCCGGCCAAGCATCATGGGGCACTTATGACCCGCAAGTTTTTTTTCTGCGCCGCCTTGGGTTTGGCCTTGGTTGGCGCGCTGCAACTGGCCGAAGCCACCCCGGCGGCTTCCTTGAACGTCCTTGATTTTGGCGCGAAGGGCGATGGGCAAACCAAGGACACCGCAGCGATTCAAAAAGCGTTGGACGCCTGCGCAGCGGCGGGCGGCGGCGAAGTCATCGTGCCAAACGGGGTTTTTCTCACCGGCAGCATCGTGATTGGTGCCAACACCACGTTGCAACTGGAGCCGAAGGCGGATTTGGTCGGCAGCCCTGACCTCGCGGACTATCCGCTCGTGCGCATCCGTTGGGAGGGCGAATTTCGCCAGGGCCATCGGGCGCTTATCTCGGCGGAAAATGCGGCCGGCGTCAGCATCACCGGGTCGGGTTCGATTTTCGGCCCGCCGTTGAGCATCAGCCGGCTGCGTGACCCGCGCGGCCCGGTGCTCATTGAGCTGACCGGTTGCACCAACGCGGTGCTGGAAAGTTTTTCGACGCAATACCAGCAGCTCTGGTCCATTCATCTGCTTTACTGCCGGAACTTCACCGCCAAAAACCTGACCATCCGTTCCATCAACGCCAACGGCGACGGCATTGACGTGGACTCGTGCGACGGCGTGACCATTGATCATTGCGACATCAACACCGGCGACGACTCCATCTCGCTGAAATCCGGCCGCGGCATGGAAGCCGTGCGCCTCGGCCGCCCGACGCAGAACGTCGTCATCCGCGACTGCACGCTGCACAGCAGCATTTTTGCCGCGATCGGCATCGGCACGGAAATGTCCGGCGGCATCCGCGACGTGAAAATTGAAAACTGCATCATCTCCGGCCGTCAAAACGCGATTTATCTCAAAAGCCGCGACGGGCGCGGCGGATTCATGGAAAACATCGCCGGCAGCAACCTCGTCATTCTCAAATCCCCGACGTTCCTCGGCATTGACCTGCTGAAAAAAGGAATTCAGGCCACCGAGCCGGTGACGGGCGATGTTGAAAAATGGGCGCGGCTCCAAAACATCAGCTTCACCCACGTCCGCGTGAGCAACGTCGCGGAACTCGTCGCCGCCCAAAACGTCCCGCCGGAACGGCCCGTTGAAGGATTGACGCTGGCCGACATCTCCGGCACCTGCGCCAAGGGCATCACGCTCGCCAACATGACCGACGTGAAACTTTCAGAAATTAAAGTCACCGGGTTCACCGGCCCGCTGGTCACGGCGGAAAATGTCCAGGGCGAGGGCCTGCCCGCTGCGGTCACGAAATAATTTCACGGCGGCGGATGCAGCTTGCTCCAGCGCGCGTAATGTTCCAGCACGCGCTTCGGCGTGTCACGAAACCAACCGTAGCCGTTCCGGCGCTCCAGGGAAATTTCACCCACGTCATCGTGAATGGTCTTGTCGCGGTCGCCAAAAATCGGGCGGTCAGTCCCGATTTCATAATACCGCGCCCAGACCGTGCTGCCCGGCGCGTCCACCAATTCCCGTCCCCGGCCGGCGACCGGCTTGAAAGCCTTGCCCGAGATTTTTGTTTTTTCAAACCACGCGCACGCCGCGTGAACCGCCGACACCACGTTTGAATCCGGCTCCGGCAACTGCATCAAAAACAAAATGATCGCCGCGCTCTCGCTGCTCGTTTGCGCCGGCATTTCGTAGTTGCGCGCCGACGCCGGCTGCAACGTGAGCGCGTCGTGCTGCTGGCACCAGACCGTGCGCCGGCCGTTCACGACGATTTGCGCGGCGAGCAGGCAATCCAGCCCGCGTTTGAAATTTGCGGCGGCCTTCGCGCGAATTTGCGCCGGCACGAACGCAAATTCATTTTCTCCGCCGGCCACGTCGCGCAGCAATGCCAGCACGTTCAACATCGCGTCGTCGTTGAACGTGACCGCGTCGTGGTAGCCGCCCTGCAACGGCCAGACCTGCGGCCAGCCGCCGTTCGGAAATTGCGCGGCGAAAATGTAACCCAGCCCGCGCAAAAATGATTCACGGAACGCGGTGCCGTTGGTTCCGCCAGTCGCGACGACCTTCGCCAGAAAACGCAGTTGCGTCACCGTCGCGTCGTTGTCGAACGTGCCGATGTAATTCCAGTTGCGGTCCAGCGGCGCGTCGTTGTCGGCGGCGGGCTGGTTTTTCGGCGCGTCCTCCGCTGCGAAACTTTCGCCCGGCCTGCGCGCGGCCCGCGTCATGTCGAGATTTTTGCTCCAGCCGCCGGCGGGTGTCTGGAACGAGACGATGACTTCCGCGATGTGCCGCGCCTCGGCCTGGCCATACCAATCGGCGGGCGCATCGAGCGAAATGCCCTTGGTCGAGTTCGCCCCGGCGGGCTGGGCGGTCGTCTTCAACATGCGCATTTTCAGTTCCGCGCGGAGAAAATCCTGGTCCGCCAGCATCTGGCGCGCGGAATTTTCCAAATAATTTTTCCACGCCGGCTGTTCCGCTGCGGGCAGCGCGGCGATGCGCGCGGCGGTCAAAGGCGATGACGGGATGTTTGTCCCGATGATGGCGGCGGACGTTTGCGAAACCAGAATGGCGGCGAGCAGCGGCGGAAGGAATGGTTTGAAAAACATGGTTGTCTTTGTGAGACGCCGCCCGGCGGCGGGAAGTTTCACGGAACGACGACGCGCAGCCGCTCGCGCTCGATTGAAAACCTCGCTGGCAGATGCCCGGCCCACTCGCCATCCAGCTCGAAGGACGCCGGAGATTCGCTCGTCAGTTCAAACGCCGCCGTCGCGCAACGCCGCACCACGCTGTCCGGCAGTTGCCGCCGCACCAGAAATTTCGGCGCGCAACGCAGCAGCGTCCGAAAATTCACGCGCGGCACCACGCACACTTCCAGCAGGCCGTTGTGCAAATCGGCTCCGGGAAAAATCCCGAACGACCCGCCGTAAAAAATTCCGTTGCCGATCAAAATCAACTCGCCGGAAAAAGTTTCTTCGTTTGCGCGCAGAGTGATTTCCGGTTTCGTTTCGCCGAGCGCCTTCAACCCGGCGACGACGTAGGCCAACGGGCCGATTTTTTTCTTGAGCGGCCAGTTGACCAGTTCAATTGCCCGCGCGTCAAAACCTGCGCCGGCCAGTTGCGCGAAATAGCGCCGCACGTTTTTTCCGTCCGTGGAAAATTCCGCGCGCGGCAGGTCAATCCGCGTTTCCCTGCCGCGCCGCAAAATTTCCCACGCGCGTTCGAGCTTGAGCGGGATCTTCAGTTCGCGCGCAAACACGTTCACCGTGCCGAGCGGCAGCACGCCGAACCGCGCGCGGTCGAAACCGTCCGGCGCGTCGCCGATGCCGTTGAGCACTTCGTTGACCGTGCCGTCGCCGCCGGCGGCCACGACGAGTTCGAAGCCGTCGGCGACCGCCTCGGCCGCGAGCCGGCGCGCGTCGCCCGGCGCGGTCGTGGCCTTAAACGCGGACTGCCCGGCCATCTCGCCAAGATGATGGCGGAAGTGCCGCGCCTTGCTGCCGCGCGCCGCCGGATTGAAAATGACACAGGTGCGCACGCGCAGATGATTTCCGCTGCGCGCCGTTAGTCGAGGAGAAAGCGCGGCGTTTGCTTGCGTTCGTCATATTTATATCGGAAACTGGCACGATGAATGACGTGACGAAAGTTTCCAAATGGCCGTTTTTGCTCGGCAACGCGCTGATGCTCGCGGTGGCCTGGGCGATGATTTGGAAATCCGCGCACCCGATTTTGCAATGGCAGGTGCTCACGGCCGTCGGCTGCGTCGCGTTTGGCGCGGTGCTGGGCGTGCTGCCGTTCATTCTTGATTATCGCGCCGTCGGCAAGGCGCTGGAGGCGAACGCGCTCGGCGCCATTTCCGACAAAATCCAGAACCTTGAACGCCTCGCCGCGCAGATCAATTCCTGCACGAACCAGTGGGAAGTCGTCCAGGCGCAGGCGGACAAAACATCTGCCGCGGCGAAGGAGATTGCCGAGCGCATGGCGCTGGAAGTCCGCACGTTCAACGAGTTTCAGCAAAAGATGAACGACAGCGAAAAGGGCGCGCTCCGGCTGGAAACCGACAAGCTCCGCCGCGCCGAGGGCGAATGGCTGCAAGTCCTCGCGCGCATCTTCGACAATATTTTTGCGCTGCACTCCGCCGCCGTGCATTCCCACCGGCCCGAAGTCGCGGAGCAGATCGCGCAGTTCCAAGCCGCCTGCCGCGACGCCGCGCGCCGCGTCGGCCTGGTGCCGGTCGTCGCCGAACCCGGCCAGCCGTTCAACGGCGACCGCCATCAGGCCATCAACGCCGGCGAAGATTTGCCCGCCGACCCCGTCGTGGCCGAAACCATCGCCACCGGCTACACGTTTCAGGGCCGCCTGTTGCGTCCGGTCGTCGTGCGCCTGCGCACCGCCAGCGTGCCGGCGGAAGAGGTCGCGCCCGCCGTCGCCCCGGAGGCGGAAAACCAGCTTTCGCTCGGCACGGCGGATTAAATTATTTCCGTGCGCCGTGCCGCAAGAAAATGCAGAACGCGCCGCGTGACCTTCCGTGCAAAAATTTTTTCCAGCGCCGCCGCGTAGAATTTCAACTGCGGCGAATACATTTTGGTTTTCTCCGGCAACGTCTGCGCCGTCACCGCGTCCGTCTTGAAATCCACCAGCCAGATTTCCCCCGGCAGCAGCACCACCAAATCCGCTGCGCCCTGCACGACGACAAATTCATCCTCCCGCGCGGCCCCGTTTTTTTCGCCGGTGATTTTGGCGATTTCCGCCGGGCTGAACCGCGCGGTGAACGGCAATTCCCGCCGCACCGTGCCCGGCGGCTGCGCGCGGATTTCTTTGCCAAGCTCCGAATCCCAAAACTCCGCCAACGCGTCCAAATCCAAAACCGCCCGCTCGTCCGCCGACAAATACTTTTCCCGCTCCAGCCGCTGCGCCTCGTCCGCGAGGCTGTCCGTTTTGGCCAGCGCAAAATGCTGGAGAAATTTATGATGCGCCGCGCCGGATTCCGCCGCCGACAATTTTCGATTTTCGATTTTCGATTTCCGACTTTTTTCCGCAAACTTCGGCAGCCCAAAAACCTGCTCGGCTTCATCGTCCGGCTCCGCCGCCGTGCGCCGCAATTCCGTGACCGACGACTTGGCTTTGCGTTTCGTCGCCGGCGTGAACGGATAATTCCACTCCAACACACCGCGAAGTTTCTCCGCCGTCGCCGCGTCGAGCGATTCAGGCGGGTAGGGCGAGCGTCCCCGCGAGCCGATTGTGGAATCCCGTTGCGGCTCGCCGGGAGTCTTGTCCCGCGCATTTGCCAGTTCTTCATCTTCGACCAACCGCCACCGCAGCAGCGGCGTTTCGCCTTTTTTTAAATTCCCGCCGCCCGCATTTTGCGCGAACCACAGACCTAGCCAGCCGGCAAAACTTTTTGCCGCGGCGATTTTATGCGGCGTGATCGCCGCCGGTTCGTTCCAGAGTTCGCGCCAGTTTTTTTCGGAGACGCCGCCGGTCAAAATCAGCGTGTCGCGCGCGCGCGTGAGCGCGACATAAAGCAGCCGCAACTCCTCGCCGCGCAGCTCGCGCCGCTGCCGCCGCTGCGCTAGCCAGTGCGGCAGGCTCGGATAACGCCGGCCATTCGGTGCCTGCACCAGCGGGCAGACGCCAAATTTTTCGTCGAAGATGATGTCGCCGTTCAAATCCTGCTCGTTGAATTTTTTCGCAAGGTCGGCGACGGCGACCACGGGAAATTCCAGCCCTTTGCTCTGGTGAATGCTCATCAGCCGCACCGCGTTTTCCGCCGGAGCGGCAGGAACTTCCGGCTCGGCCTCGATTTCGCGCTGCGCCTCGATGAATTTCAAAAAACGAAAAAGACCCTGCCGCTGAAACTGGTCGAACGCCTGCGCGAGATTCAAAAAGCGCCCGATGTTTGCCGCCCGTTGCGCGCCGCGCGGCTGCGCCCGCAGCCAGTCCGCGTAAAGCGTCTCTGCCAGCACCGCTTCGAGGCATTCCGAAAGCGAATGTTGCTTCGCCAATTTCCGCCAGCGCGAAAAGCGTTCGAGAAAAATTGAAACTTTCGCCGCCGTTTCATCCTGACTTCTGACTTCTGAGTTCTGACTTCTCACGAGCGCCGTCCAAAAATGTTTTTCCTTCGCCGCCAGCCGGATTTCCGCCAGTTCATCCAGCGAGCAGCCGACCAGTGGCGAGCGCAAGACCGCGATGCACGGAACGTCCTGCAACGGATTGTCGAGCAGTTGCAGCAGGCTCAACAAATCCAGAATCTCGCTGCTGTCGTAAAATCCGTCGCGCGCCACGCTCAACGGGACGCCGGCCAGCGCAAATTGTTTCGCAAAAATTTCCGCCTTGCCCGCCGGCGAGCGCAGTAAAATCGCCATGTCGCGCCACTCGGCGGCGCGGAAATTTTTTTGGCCGTCGTCCCAAATTTCATGGTTCGGGTCGTTTTTCAATTCGAACAACTGCGCCGCGAGCAGCCGCGCCTCCTTTTCCGATTCGTCCAAGTCCGCCAGCCCGTTGTCGCCGGATTCATTTTCCGAACTGGCCTCGGCCGCGCGACCGGGCTTGAGCCGCAGCAACAATTCCACGCGCGGCGCGGGATTTTGGGCAACGCCGAGCGGCGCGCGTTTTTCCGGCGCGCCGAATTTTAACTGCGCGTCCGCATCGTAAGCCACGCCGCCAATTTCCTCGCGCATGAGCGATCCAAAAACGGAGTTCACAAAATTCAGAAGCGATTCGCGGCTGCGGAAATTTTCCGAAAGCGGAATGGTCTCGCCGTTTTCGCCGTGCCAATTCTTTGCGTAATCCCGGAAAATTTTTGGATCAGCGAGGCGGAAACGGTAGATGCTTTGCTTGACGTCGCCGACGAGAAAACGGTTTGCTTCCGCGCCGTCCCGTGAAAGCGCGGCAATGATTTTATCCTGCGCGGCGTTGATGTCCTGATACTCGTCCACGAAAATGAAACGCAATTTTTTACGCCAGCTTTCAGCGACGGCGGTCGGCTGGCCGGCAGAAAAATCCCAAAGCAATTTCAGCGCGAATTGTTCAAGGTCGTGAAAGTCGAGAACGCCGTCGGCCTGCTTGCGTTCGGAAAATTTCCCGGCGAATTCCTGCGCGAGCCGCAGCAACGTTTCCATCTGGCCGCGCACCCAGGCCCAGTCTTCGGCGAGCGGATCGCCGCCGTTTTTGACCGGCGCGAGCGCGGCGAGAAACGCGGCTTCATCGAACAAATCTTCCAGCGGCTGGCGCAAAACGGTTTTGCGCTTTGCCGGCCAGTTGCCATCCGCGGAAACGACTTGCTCCAAAACTTCCGCCGCAAATTCGCGCGTGAAGTTATTTGGCAGACGCGACAAAACACCCTTCAATTCAGCGGCTTTTTCATTTCCGCTGTTCAGAATTTCCAAAACGGGCAGCCATTCATCACGCCAGTCTGCAATCGCGGTGAGCAGCAAGTTTCGCCATTCGGTTGGTTCACTCACGGAAAATTTTTTAATTTGTTCCGCGAGCCAGCCGGCGGTGTCCGGGCGCGTTTGCGAATAATGATGCAGCCGCAAAATGAGCGCGCGAATTTTTTCGTCACGGCCGCCGCCGTGGACTTGGATCAGGTTTTGGACGGCGATGGAAAATTCATCTTCGCCGGCGTAATGCGAATGAAATTGTTCGTCCAAAGTTTCGGCGGCGAGTTGGCGGGTCTCGCCTTCGTCGAGAATCGCGAGCTGTGGGTCGAGGCCAAGCTCGTAAAAATGTTCGCGCACGAGGCGCAGGCAAAAACTGTGCAGCGTGCCGATGTGCGCAAGGTCAAATCTGGCAAGCTGTTCCTGCCAGAAGTTGATGGTTGATGGTTGATGGTTGATGGAGTCGGCGGCGACTTTTTCTTCCATCGCGCGGCGGAGGCGCTGGCGCAATTCGGCGGCGGCAGCCTCGGTGAAGGTGACGATGAGCAGTTCGTCGAGCGACGCACGGTCGCGTTCAAGGCAGTCGAGGCAGCGGGCAACGAGCGTGCTGGTCTTGCCGGTGCCCGCGCCGGCCATGACGAGGACGTTGCCGCGCGCTTCCACGGCTTTCTGTTGCGATTCCGTCAACGAGTTTTTTTCTCTGCGCGGCGATTCCATTGTTTGCGCGAGTTTCGGGTTTCAAGCTGAAAGTTTCAAGTTTTCAGCGCGGCCAAAAGCATTTACTTTTTCCAAATGGCAGAAAGTTTTCGCCTCAAAGACCAGCCGGTGAGCGAGCGGCCGCGTGAACGGCTCGCGGCGCGCGGGCCGGATGCGTTGACGCACGCGGAGTTGATCGCGATTTTGCTGCGCACCGGTTTGCAGGGCGCGAACGTGGTGCAGGTGGCGCAAACCATTTTGCAGAAATTCGGCTCGCTGAACGCGCTGGCGCTGGCGACGGTGGACGAGTTGAAGCAGATTGCCGGCGTCGGCCCGGACAAGGCGGCGACGCTGGTGGCGGCGTTCGCGCTGGCGCGGCGCATGGAGCAGGAACGGCGCGAGGAATCGCCGGTGCTGGACAATCCGGCGACGGTAGTAAATTTCATGCGCGAAGAAAATCGGCTGGAAAATGTGGAGTCGTTCCAAGTGCTATTGCTCAATGTGCGGAAAAAACTGATTCGCGCGGAGAAAATTTCACAAGGCTTGCTCGACACGATACTGGTGCATCCGCGCGAAGTTTTTCGCGCGGCGATTGCGGCGAACGCGGCGGGAATTGTTTTGGTTCACAATCATCCGAGCGGCGACCCGACGCCGAGCGACGCGGACATCAAGGTGACACGCGATTTGATCCGCGCCGGGCAGCTTCTAAAAATTGAAGTCGTGGATCACGTAATCATCGGCCGCGCGACGAGCGAGCGGGCGAAGGATTATTCATCGTTGCGCGAACTCGGATATTTTCATTCGTGAATGTAAAATGGTTCACTGCGGCACCGGCCCTTGCGTCACTTGCACGAGGCCGTCGGTGCGAAGCCATTTTGCGAACGCGTTTCGCACGGCCCGCGCGTCAAGCTGGACGTAAATTTTTCCCGCGCGCACCGGCTCATCCAGCGGCAGGTCGAGTGTCGAGCGCGTGAGCCAGCCGTTGGCAATGCCGTCCACGCTCGACTCGGCCAGCGGAATGTCGCGCAGCAGCATCAGCTTGGCCTGGTGCAATTCCTGCGCGGAAACATTTTTCGACTGGATGTCCTTCAAGTCGTTCAAAATCATCGTGCGCGCCTTGCCGACGTTCGGCGGATCGCACGCGTAGGCCACTTGATACACGCCGCGCGTCAGCCCGACGTTGAACGTGGAACTCACGAAATAAACCAGGCCGTTTTTCTCGCGCAAATCGCGATACAGCCGCGTCGCGTAAAAACCGCCGCCGAGCACGTGGTTGCCGAGCTGTAGCGCGTAATAATCCGCGTTCGTGCGCGTCAGCGGCAACGTCTCCGCCAGCGTCACCTTGTCCTGCACGCGGCTGGAATCCGGCACATGCGTGACGGAAACGGAATTCGTCGGCGCGGGCGGGAAGAGCGTGTCCGGTTTTTCGCCGGAAGATTTCCAGTCGCCGAAATATTTTTCGATGATGGCCACGGCGTCGGCCGGCAAAATTTTTCCGATCACGACAATCGTTGTGAGATCGGGCCGGAACGCGCTCGCGTAATAATTTTTTACATCCTCCAGCGCTAACGATTTGACGGTGGCCGGGGTCGTTTCGCGCGATGACGGGTCGCCTTTTGGAAACAGCGCCAGCGTCAACGCGTGGCTGGCGATGTGGTCGGGACTTTGCAGCTCGCCCGCGACGCTCGCCGCGAGTTGCGGCTGGATGATTTTGAAATCGTCTTCCGGCAGCGCGGGCGAGAGTTCGTTGTCCGCAAGCAACTGCACGCCGCGCTCGAAATTTTCCGGCAACACTTGCAGCGAGAAATCCGCGCCCGCCGATTCGTTCGCGCCGATGTCGTCCAGCGCCTTTTGAAACGCCAGCCGGTCCAGCGATTTGGAGCCGTAGGAAAATAATTTGTCGAGCGCCTCGTCCACGCCGTCCTTACCTGCGGGCATCTGCACTTTCGCGTTGTTTTTCACGCGGCCATAGATGCTCACCGTGCCGCTGACGGATTCCGGCTGCACAATCAGCCTGATGCCATTGGGCAGATTCGTCGTGAACGGATTCAGCGTCGAAACCGGCGCGGGCAGTTGCGCGGTCAGTTTTTTCGCCCACGGCGGCAGCTTGACGTTGGTGTTTTTGGACGAGGCAAAATTTTCCTGGCCGCCAAAACTCTTGGACGAAATCGGTTTGTCGGACGGCGTCGGCGTCAAAATCGCGCTGATGGCGTGGTCGAAATCCAGATACTTTTGGGCCACGCGGTTCACGTCGCCCACCGTGACCTGCCGGAACAGGTTGATGTCGTCGTCCGGCGAATTTCTGCCTTCGACGGCGACGGCTTCCGACCACGCGGAGGCCAGACCTTCCACGGAATTTTTCTGCAGTTCGGCGCTGATGATTTCGCGGCGCTTGGCGGCTTCGACCAGATCGGCGGAGACGCCGTTGGTGATTTCGGCGGCCAAAATATTTTTGACCTGCGCCAACTGGTTGGTCGAGTCCGCGCCGGCGGGAAAGCCGGCAATCGCATAGCCGAGGCCGGATTTGTGCAGCGTCTCGTAGGAAAATTCGGAAAACAGCGCGTTACCCTGCGGCACGAGACCGTAAAGTTTTCCACGCTGGCTGCTCAACACGTCGGACAAAATTTGCGCGGCGGCAAAATCAGGATTGTCTGCGCCGGGGAAACGGAAAACGACCGCCGTCATGCCGTAGGGCAAATCAGTATCGAGCTTCAAGGTGTCCGGCTTCACCGGCGAGAAATTATATTCCGGCCTCGCGGGCAACGGCGCGGACGGAATTTCGCCGAAGATTTTTTTCACCTGTTCGAGCGCCGTCTGCGGCTCGACGTCGCCGACAATGACGAGCAGGGCGTTGTTCGGCTTATACCAGCCGTTGTGAAACGCGCGCAGGTCGGCATCAGTGGTTTTGTCAAACGAAGGCCGCGTGCCCAGCGCGTCGTGTTCATAAGGCGAGCCTTTGAACATGGCCTGCAAAAGTTGCTCGTAAAAAACGTATTCGGGATTCGACAAATCCTGCGCGACTTCCTGTTCAATCGCGCCGCGCTCCTTTTCCCAAAGTTTTTCATCGGCCAGCAGATCGCGCATGCGCAAGGCTTCGATGTGCAGCGGAACCTCCAAATTTTCGACGGGCGTGGTGAAAAAATACTGCGTGACGGCCTGCTGCGTGTCGGCGTTGTCGTTGCCGCCCATGGCTGCCGACGTGGCCGCGATTTGGTCGGCGGTCAGGCCGGGGCTGCCGCGAAACATCATGTGCTCGGTCGCGTGCGCGCTGCCGGGAAAGCCGGCGGGCGTTTCGTCCGAGCCGACGCGGTAGTTGACCATCGTAGTGACGACGGGCGCGAGCGTGTTGCGGACGATGATGACTTGCAGGCCGTTCGTCAGCGTGGCGCGCAAAACATCCGGCCCGGTGGCGGGGTTGCTGTCCGTCGCCCGCACGGCGAAGGCCAGCACCAAGGAAAAAATGGAAATGAAAAAAGCAGGTTTGAGGGTTCGATTGGTTGCCGTCATAAATTAGAATTTCAGACAACCATAGACCTGCGGCGTTCAAGTGCGAGAAAAAAAGCCGGTTGCGTGGTTGCCATCGGGCAGCGTTCGCTCCAAATTTCCGGCGTGAAATTAAGCTGGAAAAAATTAAGCGCGGTCGCCGCCAGGGAAACCGAGGCAACGCTGGAGCAATTGCCAAAACCGTTGCGTGATCGTGCCGCGAAGTTGCCGGTGACGTTTGAGCCGCGGCCAAATGCGGCCATACAGGCCGACGGGATCGCGCCGGACACATTGGGTTTGTTCACTGGCGCTGAATTTGCGGACGAAGGGATGGTTCCGATGCCGCCGCAGATCATTTTATTTTTGGAGAACATCTGGGAATTTGCCGAGGGCGATGAAAAAGTCTTTTGCGACGAGGTGCGCATGACTTTTTTGCATGAGTTGGGACATTATTTGGGGCTGGATGAGGAAGGTTTGGCCATTCGAGGCTTGGAATAGTATTGCAAACAAAGGCAATTTGTCATTATTTGACGTCTCAAAAATTTTTCAAAAAAACTCTTGCAAGATTTTCAGAATTTGATAGTTTCTCAATCCCTTCGTGTTAAACGGCGAATGGACGGCGAAAGCCGGTTGAAATCGGACGCGAAAGCGTCCACTGATTCGAATCTGATTGCCGAGTAAAAAGTGGTGATTCGGCACTCGGGTTTTTTTGTCGCCTGAATGGCAGGCGAAAGCCGCCGGGTGACAGCAGATTTTTGGGTGCTTTAAAGCACCTGCTGCTCTTTGAAAATTGAATTGTGCGATTAGTGAGAGCCCCTTTGGAGCCGGCGAGTTAGTTCGCTGGTTTTAAGGGTTTTAACCAAATAATTAGTAAAGCATCTGATTTTACGATCAGATACGAATCAACTAACGTTTTTATACGGAGAGTTTGATTCTGGCTCAGAACGAACGCTGGCGGCGTGGATAAGACATGCAAGTCGAACGCTGACATTCAGGTAGCAATATTTGGATGTCGGAGTGGCGCAAGGGTGTGTAACACGTGGGTAATCTGCCGTGAAGCCTGGAATAACTCGCTGAAAGGCGAGCTAATACCGGATGTGAATTTTCGAGGGCATCTTTGAAAATTCAAAGCTGGGGACCGCAAGGCCTGGCACTTTACGATGAGCCCGCGGCCTATCAGCTAGTTGGTGAGGTAACGGCTCACCAAGGCTAAGACGGGTAGCTGGTCTGAGAGGACGACCAGCCACACTGGAACTGAGACACGGTCCAGACACCTACGGGTGG